>JGI20283J13201_100193_pt1 | contig 23576 bp, 21 predicted proteins | sample Plalitdecfosmids_FD_13201 | JGI IMG/M metagenome (IMG submission 13201)
ATCAACGGGTCCTATTTCGACGGGACCATCTCTTCGCTGAAGGACTGTTCCGCGGCGTCCAACCGTGGAGTTCTCTGCCACAACGGTCTTCTCGCGCGGACCTGGTCATTCTGCTACTACACCGCGCACACCGGGTGCGATCTGAAGGTGCCGGGGGATCGAGAGCGGCCGATCAAGGATGTTGGCCGCGATCTGGCCTGGGAGATCTACGACCATTTCTCCAAGTTCAACGTTCCGGTGGACGCGGTGGGTCACTCGATGGGAGGTCTGGTGCTGCAGGCGGCCCTTACCGGTGTGGCCAATCGCGAAGACGACTTCCCGCCCTACCTTTATGTAGAGAACGCGATCACTGTGGCAACCCCGCACGGCGGTATCCCAGCATCGGTTCTGTGCCAGTTCCAGCAGTGCAAGGACATGCGCGGGGATTCGGCCTTCCGTCAGTGGGTTCAGCCGACGCCGAGGTCGGCGATCTACACCATCTGGTCGCTGATCGGCAGTGATGACGACTGGACGGTGCCGGCTGATCGCGCGGTGCCCAGCCACATCACCGAGACCTGGCTCAAGGCGATCTTCATGGGCGATCAGATCCTGCCGAAACAGTACGCTCACATGGAGATCCTCGACGCAGTCAGCGAGACCAAGCAGTACCTGGCGGACGTCTGCAGCTACGACTACGAGTGCGACCCGGGCGACCGGGAGACGTTCGAACGGATCAGCACGGTCAGTCCCGGCCGGATGGTGAAGGAGGAACTGTCCGGGCCGGACTGGTAGGCCGTTCAGCCGTAGAGCCGGCGCTCCAGCAGCAGAGCATGTCTGCGCACTTCCTCCGCCAGCCGATCGCGCCGGGCGTCCGTCACCAGTTCGTCGGTGAAAGTCACCGCCAGACTGGTGGCGGGCCAGCCGTTCCGATCGCAGACCGCGACTGCGACCGAGGCCAGGCCATCGGTGATCTCGCCGTTCTCCACCGCGTACCCGCGCGCCCGAGTCGTCCTCAGTTCTTCTCGCAACTGAGAGTATGAGCGCGGCGGGGCAGAGTTGTGACTGAAGGCCGCAGAGTCGGGGAAGAGGGCCCGCACCTGCTCGCGGGGCAGCGCCGCCAGCAACGCGCGTCCACTGGCCGTGAGAACACTCGGCAGGCGCACGCCGACGTCGGTCACCAGGACCGAGCGTCCCGGTGCTCGTTCGTCGGCGAGGTAGACGACATCACGGCCGAGCAGGACGGCCAGATGGCCGCTTTCGCCGACTTTGTCCACCAGGGCGGCCAGCAGAGGACGTCCGAGACGGGTGATCGGCTCCTGCCGGGTGTAGCCGGAGCTCAGTTCGAAGGCGGCGATGCCCAGGCCGTAGCGGTGGTCTTCGGGGTACCTGAGCACGAATCCGCGCTCCTCGAGCACGCCCAGCAGGCGGTAGACGCTCGAACGCGGCAGCTCCAGGGTGCGGGCCAGCAGGGCCGCGCTGACCGGCCCCCGCTGGGTTCCCAGGAAGGACAGCATGCGCAGGGTGGCATCGACGGTCGGCGCCGGAGGTGTTCCGCTCATGTTTCCGCTCTCGAAGGTGTCCAGCATCTTAGACACCACTCCGCTCGCACCCGTAGCCGCGAGGGCCTCAGCGGTAGTGGGATGACCCCTATGACAGCCGTTTACACCCCTAGCTCCGTGCAGCCGGTCGTCGTGGGCTCCGAGCCCCTGACGTTCCAGGACGTCGTGGCCGTGGCCCGCGGTGGCGCCCGGATCGGCCTGGACCCGGCGGCGCTGGAGCGCGTGCAGACGTCCCGCACCCGGATCGAGGCCCTGGCCAACGACGTCGAGCCGCACTACGGCATCTCCACCGGGTTCGGCGCGCTGGCCACGACCTTCATCGCTCCCGAAGCGCGGGCCCAGCTCCAGCGCAGCCTGGTGCGCTCGCACGCGGCCGGATCCGGGCCCGAGGTGGAGACCGAGGTGGTGCGCGCGCTGATGCTGCTGCGCCTCTCGACGCTGATGACGGGCCGCACCGGCGTCCGCCCGGAAACCGCTCAGGCCTACGCCAACCTGATCAACGCCCACCTGACGCCGGTCGTCCACGAGTACGGCTCGCTCGGCTGCTCCGGTGACCTGGCCCCGCTGTCGCACTGCGCCCTGGTCCTGATGGGGGAGGGGCGCGTCCGCGATCGTGAAGGCGTCCAGCGGCCGACGCTCGCGGCGCTGTCCGAGGCGGGAATGGAGCCGGTCGTGCTCAGCGAGAAGGAGGGTCTGGCCCTCATCAACGGCACCGACGGGATGCTCGGCCAGCTGGTCCTGGCCCTGGACAGCCTTCAGACCCTGTTCGCCACCGCCGACATCGCGGCCGCGATGAGCGTGGAGGGGCTGCTGGGCAGCGACGCGGTGTTCGCGGACGACCTACAGCAGCTGCGTCCTCAGTTCGGCCAGAGCGTCTCGGCCGGCAACATCCGCCGGATGCTCGCGCAGTCCCCGATCGTGGCCAGCCACCAGGGCCCCGGGTGCACCCGCGTCCAGGACGCCTACTCGCTGCGCTGCGCGCCCCAGGTGCACGGCGCCGGCCGCGACACCCTGGCCCACGCCGCAATGGTGGCCGGTCGCGAGCTGGCCGCGGCGATCGACAACCCGGTCGTCACCCTGGACGGGCGGGTCGAGTCCAACGGCAACTTCCACGGCGCCCCGGTCGCCTACGTCCTGGATTTCCTGGCCATCGCCGTCGCCGACCTGGCCAGCATCTCCGAGCGTCGCACCGACCGCTTCCTCGACCCGACCCGCAACCAGGGCCTGCCCGCCTTCCTGGCCCACGACGCCGGCGTGGACTCGGGCCTGATGATCGCCCAGTACACCGCCGCCGGGATCGTCAGCGAGCTCAAGCGCCTGGCCGCCCCCGCCTCGGTCGACTCGATCCCCAGCTCGGCCATGCAGGAGGACCACGTCTCGATGGGCTGGCACGCCGCCCGCAAACTGCGCACCGCCATCGACGGCCTCACCCGGGTCCTGGCCATCGAGATCATGACCAGCGCCCGCGGCCTGGACCTGCGCTCACCACTTCAGGCCGGGCCGGCGACCGCCGCTGTCCTGGCCGAGGTGCGCGAGCGCGCCCAGGGCCCTGGTCCGGACCGGTTCCTGGCACCCGAGATCGACGCGGTGGCCCAGGCCGTGGCCTCAGGAGCGATCGTGGCCGCCGCCCGATCGGTGACGGTCGTGGACTGAGTCAGGCGGCGGTCGGGCAGAGTGAGGGGGTGAGAGCACCAGCCGTCTTCTCGTCCATCGCCGCGCCCGTCCTTCTGATCGGTGGCTGGCTGCTCGCCGAGTCCCGGCAGCCCGCGCAGTTCGATCCCCTGCGGGACACGATCAGCGATCTGGCCGCAGCGGATGCCACCAGCCCACACATCATGACGATCGCTCTTGCCGGCGTCGGGCTGGCCCACGTCGTCACCGCGCTGAGCCTGACGGAGATCCGGCGGACGGGCCGGCTGCTGCTCGGCGCGGGAGGGGTGGCAACGGCCCTGGTGGCGCTGTTCCCGCTGCCGGGCAACGGGGGTTCCTCGCCCGCACACACCGCAGCGGCCACGACCGCCTTCCTGCTTCTGGCGGTGTGGCCGCTGTTCGGTGCCGGCCGCGCTGGTGAGACGACGGCGTTGGTACGTTCACGCGTCACCCATGGGGCCGGTGTGCTTCTGCTTGCCCTGGTCGGATGGTTCGGGATCACCCTCTGGCTGGGTGGGCCCGTCGGGCTGGCCGAACGGGTGGCAGCGGGGGCGCAGGCGATCTGGCCGCTGCTGGTGGTTCAGGCGCTCAGGAGGCCTTAGCGGTTCCGCGCAGGGCGTCCAGAACGGTCTGCGGGACGGGCTTGCCCATCATCTTGCAGGCAGTGACGTCCTGGGCGGCGACGGCGACCTCGATGTAGCGGTTCACGCCGGGGTTCTCCGCGAGGTCGCTGGGCCCGGCCGTGGTGTCGCTGACCGCGGTGCGCTTGCCGTCGGCCGACACGAGTGCCGTGCTGTGGTGCCCGTTGGTGTCGCCGCCGTGGCCCCAGATCGGGCCGCAGGCGGTCTCGATGCTGAACAGGCCCAGGCCGTAGCCGCCCTCGTGGAAGTAGTCCTCGGGCAGGTCGACGGTCTTCTTCATCTGGTTCAGCTGCTTCTGCGAGAAGAGCTCGCCGCCCATGACGGCGGAGAAGAAGCGGGCCAGGTCGCGCTGGTCGGAGATGATGGCCCCGGCCGCGCCGCCCCAGCCACCGATCGGCCAGTTCGAGGTGTCCTCGTACGTCGGCTCGCCGCCGGCGAAGCTGACCGCGTAGCCGTGGGCGTAGCCCTTGCCGGTGTTCGTCGCGCGGGGTTCGGGGTAGTAGGTGTGCTTCAGGCCCAGAGGGCGGGCGATGCGCTGCTCGACCAGGTCGGCCAGGCTCTTGCCGGTCTGCTTCTGCAGCAGCAGCCCGATCAGCGTGAAGTTGGTGTTCGAGTACGACCAGCCCTGGCCCGGGGCGAAGTTCGGGTCGTGCTTGAAGGCGACGTCCAGCAGCTCCTGCTCGGTCCAGACCCGCTCCGGGTCGCTGGACAGGCCCTCGGCGAACGCCTCGTCGCCGGTGTAGCTGAACAGTCCACTGGTGTGGTTCAGGAGCATCCGCACGGTGATGTTCCTGCCGTTCGGAACGACTCCGGGCAGGTACTTCTCGATCGGCGCGTCCAGGTTCACCTGCTTGCGGTCGACCTGCTGGAGGGTCAGCGCCGCCATGAACGTCTTGGTGTTGCTGCCGATCTCGAACTGCTCGGTGCCCTTGAGCTTTCGCCCGGTCTCGCGGTCGGCCACACCCGCCGCGGTGACCTTGCCGTTGATCCGGGCCATGTAGCCGGGGGCACCCGCGTCGAGCACGTGCCGGCCGACCTCGTGCATCAGCTTGTCGTTGTGCTTCGTGGTCGAAGGCGAGGCCGAGGCGGCGGCGCCGGCCGCGACAGCGCCGGTGCCGGCCAGGACGGCGGCCGCGGTCAACACGATCGCCTTGGCCGGCCGGGTGTGGCTGATCTTGGTGGTGGTGTTCGTCGTCGTCTTCATGTCCATAAGCCTGCCGATCGGACCCCCATCCGGTCATTGCCCTCTACTGCCCTCTGCACGGTGTGGCCTGCCCCCGCCCTTTGGTAGTGCAGGCACTACCAAAGAGATCTTGAATGGCGGTCATGTACTCGTCGCAAGGCACTGGACCGGGGATTTTGCTGGTTCACGGGATCGGCACGTCCCGCAGATACTTCGCCCCGCTGGCCGACTGCCTGGCCGCCACCCACCACGTCGTCGCTCCCGACCTACCAGGCTTCGGAAAGAGTGGACGTCCGCGACCGGCTCTGTCGATCAGCGGCCAGGCCGCGGCGATGGAGTCGGTGATCGAGGAGGCGGGCCTGCACCGGCCGCTCCTGGTCGGTCACTCGATGGGCGCTGAGGTGGTCACCGAGCTGGCGGTGCGCAATCCCGGTCTGGCCAGGGGCATCGTCCTGATCGGCCCGGTGGTCGATCCTTCCGCGCCCACCGCGGTGAGGCAGGCCGCCCGGCTGGCCCACGACGTGCTGGGGGAGCCGGTGCGGTTCAACGCCGTGGTGCTGTGGGACTACCTTCGGGGCGGCCCCCGCTCGTTCTTCGGGACGCTGCCGCACATGCTGAGCTACCCGTTGGAGGAGAAGCTGGCCAAGGTCAGCGAGCCGATCGTGCTGGTGCGGGGCGTCCGCGACCCGATCGCCCCGCGAGCCTTCTTTCAGCGTCTTCGCGACCGCACCGGCGCCGAAGTGGTCGAGATCCCGGATGCCAGGCACCTGGCCATGTCGGTCCAGCCCGAAGCAGTCGCCGAGATCTGCCGGCGCTTCGGTTAGACCAGGCTGGCGGAAACGGCCCGCCCCTCCCTGCGGGTGGCCAGTTCCGCCGCCACGACGATCAGGGCCAGGACGATGACCACCGTGCCGAATCCCAGGGTGGTGGGACGCAGACCGAACCTTGGTACAGCCAGGCCGGCCAGCACCGCGGCGCCGCCGAAAGCGCCGTAGCTGGGCACGAACACGGCTGACATTAGCTCGGCCCGCTCGTGCGGCTGGGCGAGCTGCGCCACGGAGCCGAGGGCGCCGACGAAGCCTGCCCCGAATCCGGCGCCGGTGATGGCCAGGCCGAGGAAGAAGGTGAGGAGCGAGGCCGTGCTCACGGCCACCAGCACCACGGTCATGCCGATCGCGAGCGTGATTGCAGACGCAGCATGGTCGTCCGGGCCGGGCGCTCGCGGACCGCGAAAGCCGCCAGTGATCCCGAGCCGGCCATCGCGGCCACCACGATCCCGCCGATCACGTGGTTGTCGACCTCGAAGACCCCGAGCGCCAAGGACCCACCGAGCGAGAGCACCACCCCGCCGACCGACCAGGTGGCGATCAGCATCGGCAGGGCATTACGGAAGGCGCGCCGGGCGGCCGGTGGCACCGAGGCGGTGGGGCGCAGGCTGGCCAGGGCTCCCGGGCGGCGGTTGGTCGTCGCGGGCAGGACCACGGCGCAGGTCGCGAGGAGCACGATGAGGAGGAGCGTGAGGACGTCGAACACGAGAGTCATCGGCCGGGGAGCGAACTGGACCAGGATCCCCGACAGCAGGGCTCCTGCCGCGAGGCCGAAAGTGGGTGAGGCGACGTTCAGGCCGGCGGCCAGCGAAGGCCGTCCGGGCGGGGCCAGGTCCGAGATGGCGGCGCTGAGGGCGCCCAGCCCGATGCCGGTGGCCACCCCCTGGATGCCTCGGCCGATGAGCAGGTCGCTCACGTCGTCGGCGATCAGGAAGACCGCCAGCGAGACGATCTCCAGCGCAATCGCGGTGACGATCACCGGGCGCCGCCCGACGAAGTCCGAGAGTCCGCCGACGATCAGCAGGGTGAGCAGCAGCATGAGCGCGTAGACCCCGAAGACCGCGGTCAGCATCGGCGCTCCGAAGTGCCATTCCTGCTGATAGACGACGTAGAGCGGGGAGGGTGCGCTGGCTGCCGCCAGAAACACCACGGAGGTCAGGGCGACCAGCCAGAAACCGGCCGCCCGCCGGGTCTGTGTGCTCATCGGAGTCCCCCTGTTGGTTCGACTAGAATGGAACTGTTGAAGACTAGGCTTCGGTTCCATAAATGTCGAACGATTAGGCTGGGGACGTGAGCACGTACGAGCATCCAGAGGTCGCCGAGCTGACGCTTCCCGCCGTGCTCTTCGCCCTGAGCGACCCGGTCCGCCTGGAGATCGTCGGGCAGCTGGCCGGCTGGCAGGAGGGCATGCCGCCCTTCGTCTGCGCCTCCGTCGGACCGCAGATGCCCAAGTCGACGCGCTCGCACCACCTCAAGGTGCTGCGCGAGTCCGGGGTCACCTACTCGGTGCAGAGCGGTCGTCAGCGCCAGCTCTCCCTGCGCCGCGAAGACCTGGACGCGCGCTGGCCCGGCCTGCTCGACGCGGTCCTGGCCGACGTTCGTGTCCACTGAGGCGTCCGCGAACCCTGGGAACCCTGGCTATCTTCCCCGTGCGCCCCAATGCCGGGCGATGACGGTCGGGCTGAGGGTCTTGTCGTAGTAGGCGATCTCGTCGAGCAGTCCGGTGAAGGAGGCGTTGGGCGGCCAGGCGCCGGAGTTGAGCCAAGGCAGGCCGCCGCCGCCGAAGGCGAAGTATCCGGTGAAGCCTGCCGGGGTGCTGACCGTCGCGGAGCCGTCGAGGACGCCGTCGACGTAGAGGTCCAGGGTGGAGGTGGTTCCGCTGGGCGGTACGACGCTGGCGGCAACTATGTAATGCCATTGGCCGTCGTTGAGGGCCCGGGTGGAGGTGACGGACTGGAAGGTGGTGGAGGGCTGGATCCCGAACTTGAGCTTGCCGGTCGCGTCCATGAACAGCATCCGCCCGCAGCGGTAGTTGCTGTCGGGGTTGTGGCAGGTGTCGCCGGCCCGCGTGGTGACCAGGGCCAGGACGCCGCCGCTGGTGGTGGTGGTCTTCAGCCACAGCTCGTAGGTGAAGGTGTTCATCACGGTGCCGAACTGGCTGGCGTAGGCCCAGCCAGATCCGTCCATGCGCATCGCGTTCTGCGGGCCCGGGCCGGTCACGGCGCCGGCCTGGCCGAGGGCCCCGAGGGCGGGTGGCAGGTTCCGGGCAATGGCCGGGTGACCGGCTCCGCTGGAATCGGTCAGGGTCGTCGGGTAGTCGATGTCGGCCTGGTTCCAGGGCCCGGTGGGGTTGTAGTCGAGGTTCCACAACGCCCAGGGCGCGGACGTGTTGACCGCGCTGGTGTAGGCCGCGGCCCCGGTCGGAGTGGCGCTGTAGCGGGCATTGACCCGTGCTCCGCTTTCCAGACTGTTGAACACGGTGACCGCGTCGATGCCCCCGGCGAACCAGGTACTGTCCCCGCCCACCCGGACGTATCCACTGGTCATCGTCGGGGTGCCCGCGTAACCGGTGTTGCCCACCAGCTGACCGTCCAGATAGAGGGACTGGGTTCCGCCGCCGAGAACGGCCGCGGCCATGTGCCAGCTTCCGTTGTTGACGGTGTCACTGCTGGTGAGGCTGGCCACGGACGAGGCGAAACGCAGGGTCCCGGCGCTGGTGATGCTCAGCACGCGGTCGGTCGTGGTGGGGGTTCCTTTGGCGACGTCGACCAGGTCCATCAGCACCTGATTGCTGCCGGTCGTCCTGAACCAGACCTCGAAGGTCGTGGCGCGGTTGCTGCTCAGGTCGAGGGAGTCGCGGCTGGTCAGATAGCCCTGATAGGAGGATCCGGGCAGGTTCAGCGAGGTACCGGTGTCCGTGCCGCCCGCCGGTGATCCCGGGAGGCGGAACGTCTGGGCGGTGTGCACCTGAACGGCTGGATTGGAGCGGCCGCTGCTGTCCGTCAACGGCCCGGTGGTTCCGGCTGCGTCATCCAGCTTGTAGTAGCCCAGCGGGCCCGCCGCCTGAACCGACTCCGCGTAGGTCGGGAACGCGCCCGTACCGAAGGAGGCACCCGTGCCCGTCTGGGCGGTGAACGCCGCCAGCGTGACCGAGGGCAGCCCCACGGTCAGAATTATCCCTAATAGCGCGCCAACCAGTGCAAAGGCCCACCAGCGCCTGGAAAGCGCGCTCAAAACCACCCTCCTGTCGTCCGGAAGCCTCGGAGGTCCGACGCGGCACCCTCCGTACCGTCGGTAGGCCCACCGAAAAGCTAAGCCTCGTTCTGCACCCCGTCCCGAACGGACCAGCCTGCCCAACGATCCGACGGCCGGCGTCGACCCTCAGGACTGGTCACGACCGGGATCAGGCCAGAGGAGAACTGAACGCCCGCAGGGGGCCCCGGACTCAAGCAGCCGCCGGCCGGGACCGCCCTGTTAGCGATGGTCTATCTCAGGGACGCAGGTAGCGGGTGAGCCGGTCGAGGAGTTCGGCTGCGTCCTGGAGCCTTTGGGCCGTACCGGCGAAGTCGCCGGCTAGCAGTTGCTCCGAGTCGGAGACCGGTTCCGAGTCCGCCGACGCCCCGGTCACGGGGACGGGAACGAGGGTGCCGCGGTATCCGACGGGCTCCTGGCCGGGCAGTTGGCGATAGCCGACGAAGTCGCAGACGCCGCGCTGCTCAGTCGCGCCGGTGCCTTCCACACCAAGGAACTCCACCCGGGAGAGCTGGGTCTCGTGGCCCCCGCGGTTCCTGGTGATCCGCAGACGGTAGTGGAGGTATGACGCCGAGTTGGCGAACTCGAACTCCAGAATCTCCTCGCGCCGGCCGAAGCGCTCGTCCGTCCGGGAGTCCAGCAGGGTCCAGGTGATGCCGTCGTGGGAGCCCTCCAGGACCCAGTCCGACGGGTCTCGCTCCGTGAAGTCATTGCCCGAGGTCAGGCGGTAGGCGGTGACGACGGCCGCCGCCCCGAGGGTGAACTCCAGGTCGGCCCCGTTCCGGTGGGCCAGCCACTTGTTGCCGCTGCGCAGGAGATTGTCGGCCACCTCTCCCCATTCGGAGAACTCCGCGCTGGCCCGCACCGAGGACACCTCGAGGTCTTTGCGGTCGCCGGCTGCCACCGGCCCGGACGGGCCAGTGACCCCGGTCCGCAACACAAGTGACGTGGCCTCGCCCCTGCGGTCGTTCCAGGTCAAACGCTCCACCGCGGCGTCGCCGCCGTCGACGAGCAGCAGGGACAGCCGGCCCTCGGGCTGCCACACACCGTCGTGTTCCACCTCGGTCGCGAAGAAGAGGCCGCGGCTGCCGTCGGCGCTCGCGCCGCCGGGCTGCCGTTCGGTGAGCGTGCCCCGCAGTTCGCCGATATCACCGTTGGCGGCCCGGTAGTGGCCGTGGAAGCCGGAGAGATCGCTGCGGAAAGCAACTGACGACTCCGCGCCGTCGGTGGTGCGCCACGACAACCGGGTAGCGACGCCCCCGGTCTCCGTCTCGAGGTGCAGCAGCAGGCTCGGGCCGGGCTGCCAGGTGGGGGACTCCAGAGTGCGCCGCTCGGTGGCGAAGGTCCACGAGGCCTGGGCGCCCCTGCGCGCCAGGAGGTCACGCTCCGAGGAGGAGGCACCGGCCCCGGGTTCCAGGGTGACCGTGCGTACCCGCAGCAGGCCGTCCCCGTCATCGGAGGTGCCGGTGTGGCGAATTTCCAGAACGTTCACGCCGGGGACGAGGGCGCCCGCGGGCAGGCTCACCAGGTACTCCCGCGCGCCGGCCGAGTCCACGTTCTCCGGCAGCGCGATTCCCTTCGCCACCACCGCGGAGTTGAGCTCCAGGTCCATCCGCACGACCGCGCCCAGCAATGTCACCCGCAGCGTTGTCTCGGTGGCGGCTTCCTCGGCGTCCGCCGTGAAGTCGACCTTCAGATATCCGCCGGCCACCACCGCGACATACGACGAAGTGATCACCGCATGCTGGTGGCGTACGACGGCATTGGCCAATTCAGCGGGCCTGATGGAGAAATCAACAACGACCGGTGGCATACGGGGGTCTCCTCGATGCAATCGTGTAGGCCGGCCGCCGGGGGAGCGGCCGATCGGGACCCAACGTAGCGGCACCCTCCGACAACACCGGAAGCCGCAGCGTTCCGTTGCTGGTTGTTACCGGGACGCTAGGCGCCGACGGTTTCGATGCTCGGCCGCATCACCGCATTGCGTCGCTTCCAGACGAAGAAACCGATCAGCGTGAACACCCCGTAGAACGCGTACATCAGGCCCGAGGCGTAGTAGCCGGCGGAGAACAGCAGGGGCACCCCGACGATGTCCACCGCCACCCAGATCAGCCAGAACTCGACCCAGCCCTTGGCCATGCCGTACGTGGCCAGCAGCGAGCCGACGAAGATCCAGGCGTCGCTCCAGACCGGCTCGTACGAACCCAGGGCCCGGAAGATCGGGGTGAGCGCGAGCGTGCCGGCGAACATCGCCACGACCAGGAGGATCCGGGTGCGCCAGGACGCCCAGCGCGGCTCGATCACCACGGCCTGGTTGTCGTGGCGGCGGGTCCAGCGCCACCACCCGTAGCCCGAGACCACGATGAACATGACCTGACGCCCGGCCTGACCCAGCAGGTTGACCGGGTTCGGCGTGGCGAAGGCGACGCCGAGGAAGACGGTGAGCAGCAGGGCGTTGCCGATGATGCCGACCGGCCAGGCCCACGCCCGGCGGCGCATCCCGCCCAGGGCACTGGCCAGGCCGAAGACGTTGCCGACCACCTCACGCCAGAGGATCGTCTGACTCCCGATGACCAGCTGAGCGTCGAACAGCCAGTGAAGAAAGCCCATCTCTCACCCTTTGCACGTCTTGTGAAGCGAGCGGTCCGGATGCGCCCGCAGTGCTAACCGGGTCGGGCCGTCCAGCATTCCAGCAGGTCCACGGCCAATCTAGAAGATCACCGACACGTCCAGCCCACCCTCTGGCCGCGGGGCGAGCACCAGGTCGGCGTCATGGGCCTGGGCGATGGACGCGACGATCGCCAGCCCTAGACCGCTGCCGCTGACCCCGTTCGCCGACCGCACGCGTCCTTCGGCCCGCACGAACGGCTCGGTCAGGGTGGCGGCGATCTCGGGCGTCAGCACCGGCCCGGTGTTGGCCACGGTCAGCTGTGGGCGGCCGGCATCCGTGAAGACCTCGACCCGGACCGTGCCGCCGGACGGCAGATTGTGAAGCATGGCGTTGCGCAGCAGGTTGGCGACCAGCTGAACCAGCAGAGAACGGTTGCCGACCACGTCGGCCGGTTCCAGGCGTCCCCAATCCATCCGGACACCGCCCACCGACTCCTGCGCGAGATCGAGGGCGTCCTCGACGATCTCGCTCAGATCGCAGCGCTCGCGGGTGATCTCGCCGTGCTCGACCCGGGCGAGCAGGAGCAGGGCTTCCAGCGTGGCGATGGAGCGCTCGTTCATCTCCTCCAGCCGCCCCACAAGCTTGACCACGTCGACGTTGTGGGGTGCGGAGCCGGCCACCTGGAGCATCGTGCGCATCACGGTCTGTGGGGTGCGCAGTTCATGAGAGACGTTGGCGGTGAACCGCTTCTGCTTCTCGAAGGACGCCTCCAGCTGGGTCAGCATCTGGTCGAAGGTGTCGGCCAGCCGGCGTAGTTCGTCGTCTTTTCCCGGGAGGGCGATGCGGTGGGAGAGCGATCCCTGGGACGCCTCCTGCGCGGCTTCGGTGATCACCTCCAGGGGACGCAGCATGGCACCGGCCAGAAGCCAGCCGCCCGCCAGCCCGACGAGAGCGAGAAACCCGATGCCGTAGGCGAACAGCGGCATTGCGACGTCGATCAGGTCGCCCCGGTTCGGGACGAAGCCGCTGCCGGGATCGGCCGGTATGAGGTTTTCGTCGGGCAGGTAGCGCAGAACGAGCAGGAGGACGCCGAAAAGGGCTGTCCCGGCGATGAGGAGGAAACCCGCGTAGCTGAGGGTGAGCTTGAGCCGGATGCTGAGGCCGGGCGGGCGCTGGGTGCTCATGCCGGTGATCCCGGCCCGAAGCGGTAGCCGACGCCGGGCAGGGTGTGGATCAGCTGCGGCTCGCCCAGGCGCTTGCGGAGGGAGGAGATGGTGATGCGGACCGCGTTGGTGAACGGGTCGGTGTTCTCGTCCCAGGCCCGCTCCAGGAGTTCCTCCGCGCTGACCACCCCGCCCTGGGCGCTGATCAGCACGTTCAGGACGGAGAACTGTTTACGGGTGAGGGAGATGTACCTTCCGTCCCGGAAGACCTCACGGCGGAAGACGTCCAGACGCACGCCCTCCCGCTCGATCACCGGCGGCAGGCCCTGGCTCGGACGGCGGGCCAGAGCGCGCACCCGCAGCACGAGTTCGCGGATCTCGAACGGTTTGGTCAGGTAGTCGTCGGCGCCCAGACCGAAACCACTGGCCTTGTCGTCGAGCAGGCCGGCCGCGGTGAGCATGATGATCCGGGTTCCGCTGCCGCCCGCCACGATCTGCCGCGCGACCTCGTCGCCGTGCACCACGGGCAGGTCGCGGTCGAGCACGACGACGTCGTACTCGTTGACGCCCAGCAGGTCCAGGGCCGTCGCACCGTCCAGGGCGATGTCCGCGGCGATCGCCTCCAGCCGGAACCCGTCCCGCAGCGCCTCGGCCAGGTAGGGCTCGTCCTCGACGATCAGCACACGCATCCGGCCAGCCTAGGCGGGCGGCCCTATCGCCCGCGTATGCGAAAACGCAGACGCCCCGGCAACACGCTCCCGGCTTGCCTGGGAGCATGACCACCAAGACCCGCACCCTTCTCGGGGCGACCCTGTCCCTGATCATGGCGACCACGATCGTCCTCAATCTGGGGTCGTTCTTCGAGGATCCGATGGGGGACGTCGGCCGCGACGACGGCTATCTGGCCGACACTCCGGTGGGTGTCTGGGACGACCAGCACCCCACGGTCGCCAAGCTCGATCCCGCGCTGCTGAACGCTGTTCGCGAGGCGTCGGAGGACGCCGAGGCCGAGGGCATCACCTTCCGGGTGACGAGCGGGTGGCGCAGCAAGGCCTACCAGCAGGAGTTGCTGGACGAGGCGGTGGAGAAGTACGGCAGCCCGGCCGAGGCCCGCCGCTGGGTGAGCACGCCGGAGAAGTCCCGCCACGTCGTCGGCGAGGCCATCGACATCGGCCCGACCGCAGCCGCTTACTGGCTGGCCCAGCATGGTTCGCGGTACGGGCTGTGCCAGGTCTACGCGAACGAGATCTGGCACTACGAACTCCTCACCAGCCCCGGCGGGACCTGCCCGGAGATGCTGACGGACAGTTCGTCCTGAGCTGGAGGGGGAGCGTATCGATGCGGCAACGAACGTCTCAGCGGGCCGCCAACCAGTGTCATCATTCCGTTCCTGGATGAACGTTGGAGGGGGAGTCATGGCGTTGGACAGCGAGAAAGCGGCTGAACCGAGACGCAGGAAGTCGATCTGGCGTCGGGTGGGGGTCGGGCTGGGCGCGTTTCTCGCTGTGCTCGTCCTCGCCGTGATCGCGCTGTACGCCTGGCCGCTGGGCAGCGACCGGCTGGAGGACGCGCAGACCCGCACGCTGTCGTTCGAGGAGGCCGGCCAGGAGGCCGCCGGCCTGGTCGAGGCGGACAACGGCAATGCCCAGGTGCGGGTCGAATGCCGCAGCCAGGCGCTGGTGCACCCGGAGAAGACCGCCAAGGCGGTGCTGATGCTCCACGGCTACACCAGTTGCCCGAAGGACTACGTGGAGATGGCGCAGCTGTTCTACGACCGCGGCTACAACGTCTACGTCCCGCGCGAGCCGCACCACGGTCTCCAGAATGTCGCGACCTCCAGCGATGTCGGCGCCATCGGCCTGGTCGAGTACGCGGACGAGTCGATGGACGTCGTCGCGGGCCTGGGCGAGGAGGTCGGAGTCATCGGGATGTCCGGTGGCGGCGTGCTGGCCACCTGGCTGGCCGAGAACCGCACCGACTCCGTCAGCCACCTGCTGGCCCTCTCGCCGTTCTACCAGCCGGACTCCTCGCAGGCCCCACCGCTGGTGCTCAAGCCGCTGACCGTCCTGTTCGGCTACCGCGTGCTGCCGGACCGCAACGTCGGCGACACCAACTTCACGCTCAGCGGGCTCGGCCAGTACCTGCGGATCGTCGCCAACCTCGAGGAAGAGCCGAAGAACCCCGAGCTGCGCAGCGTCGCGGTCGCCTGGTCGGCCGAGGACCCGTACATCGACCAGGGCGAGGCCGTGGAACGCCCGGACAACCTGGCCGACGCCAACGGGCTGAAGCTGGCCACCCACGAGTTCGGCCCCGAGCGGAACCTGCCGCACAACATCGTGGCGGCGCAGGAGCTGGGGGACCGGGCCGAGGAGACGTACGAGCTCTACCTCGACCTGTACGAGGGCTGATCCCGCAGGCTCGGCCGCTTCCCACCGGGAACGGTGGGAAGCGGCCGAGTACTACCTGACGGGACGCGGTAGCGACGTCGTCAGCGCTGCAGGGTCAGCACCCCCGGCCGGTAGGGCAGGAGGCCGTACTCGACACCGTTGGAGCTGGGGGAACGTCCCTGGTAGAGCAGTTGCAGGTTGCAGGGGTCGACCGTCATGGTCTGGTCCGCACTGGTCCGGATCAGCTCGCCGTGGCTGATGTCGTTGGTCCAGGTGGCGCCGCTGTTGGCCTTGCCGGCGAAGGGATTGCTCTCGGTCGCGGCCTGCGGGGTCCAGGTCCCGCCCAGGCTGGTGGCCGTGAACGAGCGGAAGTAGCGGCCGTTGGACCCGATCGCCTCGACGATCATCAGGTACTGGTCGCGACCCTGGACCTTGTAGACCTGCGGCGCCTCGAACAGGTTGTTCGTGGTGTCGCTCAGGACCACGGTCGAGCTCGAGCCGAAGCTGCCGGGGAAGTTCCCGATCGGCATGCTGGCCCGGTAGATCTTGCCGTTGTCCCCGGCGAAGAACAGGTACATGTTCGTGCCGTCACCGATGATCGTCTGGTCGATCGGTCCGGTGCCGGAGCCGGTGATGCTTCCGGTGAACAGGGTCTGGGCGGCCGACCAGCCGTTGGCGTTGGTCGGATCGGACGACGTCCGGTAGGAGAACGTGGTCGGGCCCCACTGGTAGGTGAGGACCCAGATGCTCTTGGGCGCGAAGTAGAACAGCGACGGGGCAACGGTTCCCGAGCTCATCGAGTTCTGGCTGGCCGTTCCGAGATCGGACCAGTTGCTGATCAGCCCGAAGTTCATCGAGCCCCACTTCGTCCCCGTGTCGTGCGTGGTCGCGTAGACCAGCTGGCGGCCGTTGTAGGGGGCGGTGGTGAAGTCCTTGAGCGCGACCCAGCCGGACTTCGGGTTGGCCAGCGACCCGGTCGAGTTCCAGCGGTAGGTCGAGGGCAGAGCGCACGTTCCGGGGGTGGATCCGCCACCGCCGACCTTGACCAGCTGCCACTGCTGGTTGGTGCCGTTCGTGTCGGCGTACTGGACGACATTGCCCCCGTCGGCGGTGGAGGCGCCCTGAACCTCCAGGGCCTTGCCGCTGTTGCGGTTGATCAGCTGGATGTAGCCGCCGATGTCCTGGATGCTGAACTGCTGGTTGGCGGCATTGCGGTCACCCCACTGCACGACGGAACCACCGTCGGCGGTGGACCAGTTGTAGATGTCCAGGACCTTGCCGGACAGGCGGGACTTGAGGCGGTACTGGCCGTTTCCGGAGTCGACGAACTGCCACTGCTGCTGGGTGCCGTCGTTGCGCGTCCACTGGGTGATCCGGGCGCCGTCGCTGGTGGCCAGGTTGTAGACGTCCAGGGCCTTGCCGCTGTTGCGGTTGACCAGGACGTACGAGGCGCTGGTGTCGATGGTCGCGGCCGATGCGGCCGGCGGGTCGATGACCGTGAACAGGCTCGCGGACAGCGTGGCCACCGCTACGGCGGCCACGGCGAGCCAGGAACGGCGCCGCTTCTGAACTGTTTTCACTGATGTCCTCCGAAGAGTGATGACGTCACGGTTGTGTCAGCCGATCCGGGCCAGTTGCCACTGCTGGTTGGTGCCGTTCGCATCGGTGTACTGGACGACGTTTCCGCCGTCGGTGGTGGAGGCGCCCTGAACCTCCAGGGCCTTGCCGCTGTTGCGGTTGATCAGCTGGATGTAGCCGTCGATGTTCTGGATGCTGAACTGCTGGTTGGCGGCGTCGCGGTCGCCCCACTGGACGATCGCGCCACCGTTCGCGGTGGACCAGTTGTAGACGTCCAGGACCTTGCCGGACAGGCGGGACTTGAGGCGGTAGTAGCCGTTTCCGGAGTCGACGAACTGCCACTGCTGCTGCGTGCCGTTGTTACGGCTCCACTGGGTGATCCGGGCGCCGTCGCTGGTGGCCAGGTTGTAGACGTCCAGGGCCTTGCCGCTGTTGCGGTTGACCAGCACGTAGGAGGCGTTCACGTCGACCGGCGACGTCGTGCCCCCACCGTTGCTGCTGCCCGCGTTGAGCGCGTTCAGGACCGAGGTGTAGGCGGCCTTCTTGTTGCCCGAGCTGTCGAACAGCAACGGGTTCTCACCGGTGCGCCAGGAGTCGTTGTCGCGGATGCCCCACACGGTGATGCCGGTGCACCGGGCCACGGCCAGGCAGGCCTTGGTCACGGTGGCGTAGATGTTCGCCTGGTTGGAGCCCTGGGCGACGTCGAGCTCGGTGATCTGCACGTCCACGCCGAGGTCGGCGAACCGCTGCAGGTTGGCCTGGTAGTCGCCCGAGATGCCGGTGCCCAGGTGGGACTGGAAGCCCACGCAGTCGATCGGCACCCCGCGGGACTTGAAGTCCCTCACCATGTTGTAGATCGCGGTGGACTTCGCGTTGATGCCGTCGGTGTTGTAGTCGTTGTAGCAGAGCTTGGCGGCCGGGTCGGCGGCCCGGGCGGCCCGGAAGGCGGCCTCGATCCAGTCGTTTCCGGTGCGCTGGAGGTTCGAGTCGCGCCGGGCGCCGCTGTTGCCGTCGGCGAAGGCCTCGTTGACCACGTCCCAGGCGTAGATCTTGCCCTTGTAGTGGGTGGCGACCTGGGTGACGTGGTTGATCGCGGCGCTGCGCAGGGTGCTGCCTTCCAGCGACTGGGCCCAGCCGGGTTCCTGCGCGTGCCAGAGCAGGGCGTGGCCCCGGACCTTGGCGCCCATGGAGACGCCCTGGTTGAGGATCTGGTCGCCCCGCGTGTAGTTGAAGCTGCCCCGGGACGGCTCGGTGGCGTCCCACTTCATCTCGTTCTCGGCGGTGACCGAGTTGAACTCGGTGGTCAGGAGTCGCTTGTAGGTCGCGTCACTGAGCTTGCCACCGGCGATCGCGGCACCGAAGTAGCGGTTCTTGGCCGTGGCGGAGGCGCCGAGGGTGGTGGCGGCATCGGCCGGGTTGGCGACGGCGAGGCCCACGCCGCCCATGAGGGCCGCGGCGGCCGCGGCGACGACGATTTTCCACCGTCGGGTGGTGAGTGGGGGGCGGCCGGGTGATGTGGCGGTGGTCATGCGTTCATTGCCTCTCGGAGGGGGAGGGGTGGTTGTCGCGGCGAATAGTTAACGTTCACATGTAAGGGTGAGGGAGACCGTTCCCGTGAATACGGAGAAGGGTGCCGGCGACGTTTTGCAATGTTGCCAGAGCGTTTCTGGCTAATCAAGCCAACCGCCGAAAAGTCGTCGACAAGTGGTATCTTGCCTGTTCAGAGGCATGACGCGGAATTCCCACGGGATGATCCGAGCGGGCGTCGGCCAGAAAGTGACTCGTCCTCGAATTCGGGCGACCATGCGCGACGTGGCCTTATAACAAGTTTTCCCGCAGCATTTTTGATCGTTTTCCGTGTGCTGTTCTTGTCGATAACTTTAGGAATGCTTGAATAAGAAAGGGTCGCGGCGAACCGGCCGTCGACGGTTCTTCCGGAAAGATTCCAGGTTCTTGTTATCTGGATGCCTTCCCGATGGTCGCAGCCCTCCTCGCCGAGGGCGGAGGCCACTGCTCCGGGGGCGCCTTGACTCAGCGCCCGGTCTCGTTCAAAGTCGGGCATCCAAGCCCTGTTCATCCCCGGCCCGAGGCTGCCCGAAGGCCGGGAAGGGCCGATCCATGGTGCTGCTGACCAAAGACCAGGAGCACCGGCCGTTCTGTCTGACAGCGACGTGGAGATGCAGACCAGTCACCCCAACGAAACCGCCCGTGTCCTCGCGGCTCAGGCCGGCGACCGGCGAGCACTGGAAGATCTGCTCAGGGCGCGCCTGCCGTTCGTCTACACCATCGTCCGGCGGGCGATGAGTGCAGGCCCGGAGGCCGATGACGTCGTCCAGGAGACGATGCTGCGGGCGATGCGGGAACTGCCCAGGCTGAACCATCCCGAGAGCTTCCGGGCCTGGCTGGCGGCGATCGCGATCCGGCAGATCAGCACCTACCAGCACCGGCGTAAGCGGCTGGCCGAGCAGACCACGGCGCTGGACGACCTCACTGAGGAGGAGGAAGTCGCCTCAGTTCTGGACAGCAGCTTCGAGGACGCCACGGTGCTGCACCTCGAGCTCGCGGACCAGCGTCGCCAGCTGGTGCGGGCGCGGGCCTGGCTGGCCTCGGACGACCAGACCGCACTCTCGTTGTGGTGGCTCGAGGCGACCGGCCACCTGACTCGTTCGGACGTGGCCACGGCGCTGGGGGTGAGCGTCGTGCACGCCACCGTGCGCCTTCAGCGGATGCACACGCAACTCGAACTCACCCGCACCCTGACGGCCGCGCTCGAGGCCCGGCCGCGGTGCGCGGATCTCGAAGTCGTCCTGCGGGGCTGGAGTGGCAGGCCGGAGTCGGTGTGGCGTAAGCGCATTCTGCGTCACACCCGCTCCTGCCCGGTCTGCCTGGGCACGGCCAACGGACTGATCCCGCCCGAGGGGCTGCTGGTCGGTCTGGCCCTCCTGCCGGTTCCCGCGGCACTGACCACGGCGCTGCTGGGCAAGCTGTCCGTGGGGGCGTCCGCGACGGCCCTGCACAGCAGCAGGACCGGACTGGGCGCGAACCTTCTGCACACGGCCGCTTCACACCCGGTCTCGGTCCTGCTGCTCACCGGCTCCATCGTGAGCGGAGCCGCCGCCGTCACCACGTACTGGCCCGATACCCCGACCGACCCGCCCGTCGTGATCACCATCCCGACCCCCGTGGTCACCCTGCCCCCGAGTCCCACCGCCACGACCACCCCTCCGACCAATCGTTCCGAGGAACCGGCCCCTCCTTCACCGACCTCGACGCAGACCGCCCGTCGGACGGTTTCGACGAGGACGCTGAACCCGGGCCCGGCTTCGCTGGAGTCGGCCAACTACCCGGGCCTGTTCGCCTCCGCCGCCGGAACCTACGGAACCCTGGAGAAGGCCGGAACCGGGAGCGAGCCCGAAGCCAGGTCCCGCGCCACCTTCGAAGTCGTCCGGGGCCTGTCGGATCCGGACTGCTACTCGTTCCGCCTGAGTGACGGCCAGTACCTGCGTCACCTGTCGTGGCGGGTGCGCACCGCCTCCGACAACGGCACCGCCCTGTTCCGGGGCGATGCCACCTTCTGCCGCCGCGGCGGCTCCACGGCTGATTCGATCGCGCTGGAGGCGTCCAACTACCCGGGCTGGTTCCTCCGGCACCGCGACTCACAGCTGTGGGTCGACCAGGACGACGGGTCCGAGCGGTTCCGGGCCGACGGGTCATTCCGGGTAAGAGGGCCTCTCGGCGACTGAGGCGCCGAAGCGGCCCCTGCGGATCTCCGGCAGGGGCCGTCTCGCGGTGGGGGTGTCCCAGGTCAGGGCTGAGCGTTCAGCTGCGGGTAGAGGGCTTCGAGCGGGGCGCTGAGCGCGGCCTTGAGCTGGATCGAGGTCTCGTCGGCGAGCACCTCGTACTCGCCGGCCTCGACGCCGTCGAGCACCCGCTTCACCAGGACGGCCGGGTCGAGCTTGGGGTCGGTGGTGTGGGCGGCCATGGCGGTGTCGACGTAGCCGACGTGTACCCCGACCACGTGGACGCCCTCGGGGGCGAGTTCGATGCGCAGGGAGTTGGTCGCCGACCACAGGGCGGCCTTGGTGGCGCTGTAGATGCCGGAGACCGCGTACCAGGACAGGGCGGAGTGGATGTCGACGAGGGTCGCCCCCTTCTTGCCGATCAGGACCGGGGCGAAGGCGCGGGCCAGGAAAAGCGGTCCGAGGAAGTTCGTTTCGACGTTGCGGCGGATCTCCTCGTCCGACTGGGTCAGGATCCCCGGGCTGGAGACGGAGGTGCCGGCGTTGTTGATCAGCACGCTCACGTCCGGTGCGGCCTCGACGGCCTTCTGGATCGAGGCCGGGTCGGTGATGTCGAGGGCGAGCGGGATGATGCGCTCGTCGTCCCAGGTGCGGGGTGTGCGGGCGCTGGCGTAGACCTTGCTGGCGCCCCGGGCGAGCGCCTGGTGAACGAAGTGGGTTCCGATGCCGCCGTTGGCTCCGGTGACCAGGACGACGGCTGATTCGATGGAGGGCATGACTTTTCCTGCTTTCTGAAGAGGGGGAGGTCAGTTCTGGGCGAGAGTGGGGTAGTCGGTGTAGCCGTGCGCCCCGCCGCCGTAGAAGGTGGCTGGGTCGGCCTCGTTGAGCGGGGCGTCGGTGCGCAGGCGCTCGACGACGTCGGGGTTGGCCAGCGCGAAGCGGCCCACGGGCGCGATGTCGGCCAGGCCGGCCTCGATCTCGTCGGCGATCTGTTCGTGGGTCCGGCCGTAACGCAGCACGAGCACGGCGTTCGGCCACACGTCGCGCAGCGAGCGCAGCAGTTCGTCGTCCCCGGCGTGGTGCACGTGCAGGTAGACCAGGTCCAGCTTGGCCAGTTCGCCGGTCAGGTGGCGGTACTGGGCCCGGACGGCGGTGGCGTCGCCCTCGTCGAGCCCGCCCATCGGGAAGCCGGGGGAGATGCGGATGCCGGTGCGATCGGCGCCGATCTCCTCGGCCACGGCCTTCGCGACCTCGACCACGAACCGGGACCGGTTCTCCACCGAGCCGCCGTACTCGTCCATTCGCTGGTTCGCGTTCGGGGAGAGGAACTGGTGCAGCAGGTAGCCGTTGGCCGCGTGGATCTCCACCCCGTCGGCTCCGGCCTCGATGGCGCTGGCGGCGGCGTGCCGGAACTCGCCGATCACGCTCTGGAGGTCCGCGGTGCTCAGTTCGCGGGGCACCGGAGTCTTCTGTGTACCGGTCGGGGTGACCATGTCCTGGTCGGCGGAGATCGCTGAGGGTGCCACCGGCCGGCGGTGGTGCGGGGTGTTGTCGGGGTGGGAGATCCGGCCCACGTGCATGAGCTGGATGAACAGCGCCCCGCCGCCTGCGTGCACCGCGTCGGCGACCTGGCACCAGCCCTCGACGTGCTCAGGGGTGTAGATCCCCGGGGTGTTCAGGTAGCCCTGGCCGTCCTCGGACGGCTGGGTCCCCTCGGTGATGACGAGCCCGAGGGAGGCGCGCTGGCCGTAGTACTCCGCCGCCAGGTCGCCCGGGGTGCCGTCCGGGTTCGCCCGATTGCGGGTCAGCGGCGCCATCGCGAGACGGTGCTCGAGCTTGATCCGGCCGAGGGAAAAGGGCTGCCAGAGAGTGGATGGCAGGGACATGGGGGTCCTTCGCGAAGACGGGAGCCGGGCGGGGGTGAAAGAATGAGCGCAGGCACATCCGAGTCCAACCAGCAATGACGAGACTCATAACTGAGTGCGGTCAGATTTTACTCCCGAAGGGCACCCTCGATGTCTGACGCCCCCCAGACGGCCGGTCGGCGTGAGCGCAACAAGCAGGCCAAGCTGGAGCGCATCCTCACCGCGGCCGGCGAGTTGTTCGCTGAGCGTGGGGTCGAGGAGGTGACCACCCAGCAGATCGCCGACCGGGCCGACATCGGCACCGGCACCCTGTTCCTCTACGCCCGGAACAAGGGCGAACTGTTGCTTCTGGTGCAGAACGCCCACTACGAAGCGGCGCTGGAACGAGGCCGGGCCGCGGCCGAGGCCCGGCCGGACGTCACGGACGCGGTGATGGCGATCGTCCAGCAGGTCGTGGAGTGCAACCGCAAGCACGTGGAGAACGGGCGGACCTATCTGCGGGAGATGGTCTTCGGAGATCCGGGCGAGCCCCACCACGGCAAGGCGCTCGCGATCGCCGCGCAGACCGGCGAGGCCATCGCCGCGGTCCTGGGCCGGGACGGCCACACCGGTCCGGAGGACGCGGCGACCAGGGCGCGCATCGTGTCCGCGGTGATGTTCGTCAGCATGGCGACGGCCGTGGACCGGGCGATCAGGACTGAGGACGTCGTGCGGGACATCCGGGGCCAGGTCGAGATCCTGCTGGCTCGCCGCTTGGGCCCGGCGGACTGACCGGACGCGCTACCGAGGCGCTGAGCTGTCGCTCAGTCGCCGGTTCGTCGCTGGGACGCGGTGACCAGGCCGGTCTCATACGCGAAGACCACCAGCTGGGCCCGATCGCGCGATCCCGTCTTCATCATCGAACGGTTGACGTGCGTCTTCGCGGTGGCCGGGCTGATGAACAGGCGCTCGGCGATCTCCTGGTTGGACAGGCCCGCGCCCACCAGGGTGACGACTTCCCTCTCCCGCTCGGTGAGGTGGACCAGGGCCGGTGAGCTGACCGAGGTGGTGATCTGCGGCTGACGCAGGAACCGGTCGATCAGGGCGGTGGTCGCGGTGGGGGACAGCAGCGAGTCGCCCGCCGCGATGGTGCGGATCGCCT
>JGI20283J13201_100210_pt3 | contig 23572 bp, 11 predicted proteins | sample Plalitdecfosmids_FD_13201 | JGI IMG/M metagenome (IMG submission 13201)
ATAAGTAGTTTTAAAAATGATTTAAAATTCAGAAAATCATATAAAATAAACCGTAGCTCGGATTCAAAAACTTTATACATCAAAGTTGCTCAGAAAAATATGCCGGTTAAGAATACGCTATCCGTCCCCTCTAACTTACCGAACATTGACATTCCCCCCTTCGGGCCGTCTGTCGATAATTTCCGGTACCGATAAAAGTTGTCCGGATGAAAAACTTTTGTATACGAAAGTTATTCAGAACGGATCAACGATTACGGATACGATACCCATACCCCCACCACACCCCTTTAACATACCGCACACGAGCTTTTCCCCCCTCCGGGTCGTTTGTCCGATAATCACCCGGAGCTGGTAAAACTTTCCGGATGAATTTATTCTGAACATGAAAGTTGTTCGGAATAGATCAACTAACACGGATACACCCCCCCCCTTATGTTTGTCGGATGTCCACGACACCTCCGGCATGGAACCTTCCCCCACCAGATCATCGGTCCGGTAATCAACCGGTACTGATGAATCATCACCGGATAAATTCCCGCTCCGAGCAAATCACCTAACACTGCGTTAGAGCCCCGTTGTTTTGTATCTGCTATGTCATATATTTGTATTGCTATTATGATTGTGTATTTATTGTTTCTTCCCCCCCCCCTCTTTCTGCCGATAGACGTTGCGACCGCTGCCGATGCTTCCCCCTTTGTTCGACTACTTCGTCGACGACCGTGTACCCCTACCGTCGAGCTACCAGGCAAGCAGTGCCCCATCACCTCTCCCACATATCGCCTATCTGTCTATATTTATCTGTTGCACTAGGCATTTGCTGTTGCTACGATACTGTCCTATTCAAATGCATAGCCTGTCATTGTCGCCCTTTGATGCACCTGCCTTTATCCTATGCTGCCCATTATATTATTTTATTCAGCAGTAAACCCTGCGCATTGTTAGTTAGGATTAGATAGCAGGGCCGTGATCACTCAGGGGAGTGAATGCGGATACGATATTATAACTGCGGCAGGTATGGTTCAATGCAGACGCCCTAGGGAACCTACAACGGCGAGACTCTGCCGAGCCGCTCCGAGTTTGACTTACGAGTGGATGGACTCATATTTCACTCTCGTCGGCTCGGTAGCGTAGTTCCACTGGGATGATACGAGGACGTTTCTCTTTATTTCATTCCGCTGGTGTCTCGGCACCACCGGGGTGATACGAGAATATTCCTCTTCAGTTCATTCCACTGGTTTCTCTGTCGAACCACCTCAAGTGTACCATCGAGAGTGACTCCTCCTGGTTACACTTGATGGTAGGCACCCCGAATCAACTGGTGTCCTTAAAGGTAAGGAGTCGGGCGACCCAACGTTGCCCGCGAGTGGTATTGCGACGGGACGACAGGGAGGGTATGACCAGTGTACCGGTGTGCTTGGCCCCTGATCGTTGGCCGCGAGAGTTACCAGACCACGAAAAGTCAAGCTCTACCAAGAGCACACGCGAGACAAGGTAAGGAGACGGTTCACCTTGTCGGTAACCACATAGCTTTGACGGGATGACAGGGCAGGCACCGATGTACTGGTGGTCCGGGCCGCTGATCGTTGTCCGTTGTGTTGTTAGTCAGACAGCGATCGGTTGTCTGCGAGATAATAATAAAAAAACTAAATGGTTCGGTGGATGACTTGAGAGGCCAAAATGGCTTGTACGCACTACCTACACGTGGGATAAGGAGTATGGGCTCCCCTGCATCGTAGTCTCGTTCGAGGGTCTTTAGACGTCAGCAGTACCGTGGGCTGATCGCCGGGAAGTAGGGTTGTCTTATTTGCTCGAGCAGTGTGGTTTGGATTTGATTATGCTTCGCCGGCCAGTCTCGCACCGTGCAGAAGTACGTTTGGGTTGGGGTCCAAAGCCCGGAGTGCATAGGATATAGTCCGACGGATGACCTCTCTGTTGATTGCTGAAGGATGGGCTACTTTGTGTCGGATAGCTTTGGTGGAGCGTTCCCTAACCCAGTTCCCGCCACCCTGGATATCCGAGCGTCGTAGTGTCACACTAGTGCACCCCTGCAGGGAAGATTAATCTATTCGAATAGTTGTGTCCACGGTAACAGGAAGCTTTATGCCAAAGCTGGACCTTATCACTACAAACTACTACTATTAAACTGTTGTTTTCGGGTTTGCTTTCTCGCAAGGGAGTCGAGGAGGTGATCTCGGAGGCATTGTTACTGGTTAATTAATCAACTTATTATTATGCAATGCTACATCAACTTATCCTGCATTGTTATTATTACTTTCATGTTGTTATCTGCTTAAACTGTTGGCTGGTCTCGTCTTGTGCTTCAAGACTCGTCTGAAGATGCTAGTCTTCGATAGGCCTAGTACCTTCCCTCTTACCCTGGTACTTCTATCGAACAGTCCACTATACACCCTCTTCTTCCATTTTGATACAAGTGCATATTGCTTAGTATCCTGGGTTTATGTCTCGCTGAGTATGCTAGATACTCACCCTTGCTTTATTATTCCCTTTTCGCTTTGCCTGATCGGCCGCTGCAGTCGACGTTGGAGTCTTGGAGTCCAGGAGCAGGAGATCCCCGGTGTCGACCACCGCAACGCGAAGTTCCCCGATGCCGTCTACGATGTCGAGTTCCCCGTTGACCAGGAGTACCTTGGTGGTTCCCAGGCAGGAGGCCTCGCCTTTTCGATCGTGTTGTGTTTGTGCTAGCCTTCTTAAGGCAACCTTGTTTCCTTGTGTCTGTACTCAGATATTGTTGCTTCCGCTAACTTTGTGCTCTCAAGCTATTGTATTCGAGCCCTCGTGGCCCCTGGCTTGTATTATACAGCTTGTTTTATTTTATTTGTAGAGTTGTGTTGTGATATCTCACCGTGAGTCCTTGATATCGATCGTGTACCTTGCGTGTATGATTACTGTACACGGCTTGATTTTGGGGGCGTCACAGAGTCGCTGCAAACTTTGCCGGTGCATCCAAACCCTTGGCATGATACGTTCTGTTATCATAAGCCTCGTTATATCTTCCTCAAAACAGCCACCATACCTACCTATCAAGGCATTTCCATAGCCTTCCCGAAATACATTGCCATGCAACATCCATCTTATAATGACTTGATCTTTCATTGTCATACATGCTTTTGCTTGATCATAGAACCGCATGCTAGTTGGGCCTTGCCCTTATAATTGCCACATGACACGCTAGTATCATTGCATATCCTGCTACATTGACAGAGGCATACATTTGCATACATCATGATTTAGTTTTCAGTTTTCTTTATGTTGAGTACTTCTTGTAAAGTGTGTGATCTTCTACATACTTGTAAAATATAGAGTGTTGCCCTTAAAGTGAGGAAAAGATCCCAAAGAGAACATAAATAAAAGATCCCAAAAGAGGACAAATTAAAAGATCCCAAAGAGGACAAATGAGAGATAAATAGAAAGAGCCAAAGAGGCCACAAAAATAAAATAAAAGAGAAAAAAGAGAAACAAAAAAAGGAAAAAAAGAGAGAAGGGGGCAACACTACTATTCCTTTTGAAAGATCCACACTCGTACTCCAAAGTAATATTTCTACTTCATAGAGAGTTTCATATCATTCATGCATAACTATGTGGGGATCCTGACACTATAGAACTTGGTTTGTATATTCCACTGATGAGCCTCCTCAAATGAGCTCTAGGTCTTCTTGAGAAAGCAACTTGGATGCACCCCCACTAGTTCCATTGGAGAGCTTCCCATAGCTCATATGTGCATCTGTTGCATGGCACTCCCTACTCCTCACATCATATCCATAATTTGGCTTTCTCTCGCCTATGATTTTCCTCATTGATGTGAGCCTTTCACACATTTTTAGTCTTACTTCCCCATCATTATTCTATTTTCAGTCCTAAGTGCCAACTAATCTTGCTCGCGCTCATCCATTGCATGAGTGCTCGAAATCGAAATGGAGAGGATCAGTTTGACTTATACCTGGCCAATGGTCTTGGGACGAGTCATAATAAGATTCCAAAGGAGACTTAAGTGTGAAGTTTTAGTAGATTGAGTTCTCAACCACTACTAGTGTTTTTTATGCTCTAAACCCATCTCCCACTTCTTGCACAAAAAACACCGATTGGAGACATTCGAGTCACGGACAGCGAGAGCTCTTGCACCTTTCTGTTTTTACTTTGCTAGTTTCAATACTAGATATAGACTCTTTATTGTTATTGTCTTGACTTGAATTGCATATATTTATTGTTGTACTTTAAAGTTCAAATCTTTGTTGGTAGCCTGTCACTAAAGAAATTATCTTTGTTGTCATTACTTGCTCGAGGACGAGTAGAAATTAAGCTTGGGGATGTTGATATGTCCCAAACGTATCTATAATTTCTTCTTGTTCCATGCTTATATTGGTGATATTGCTATATGTCTTGCTACACTTTCATACCTTTTACAACATATTTGGACTAACCTAATAATTCAGTGCCTCAGTGCCAGTTTCTGTCTGCTGTTGTCCGTGCATTGCAAGAAAATGTCCAATATTAAAGTGCTCAGAAAAATCCAAAAAAATCATATAAAAAATAAGCGTGACGGAAGACTCCAGAAGGCCGGAGGGGAGCCAGAGGGGCCCACCCCTTAACCAGGCGGGTCCCTGGGCGGCCTAGGGTTGGGTCGCGCCACCTGGCCGCCTGGTCAGGTGGGGGCCCCTGGTGCCCCCCTTTGGCCTATTTATCCCTCCTATTCTGAAAATGCTCGAAAGGACCTCTGTTACGTGATTTTCAGCATTGTTCCGCCTCCGCCGTGATTCCTATCTCGGGATACCCAGAAGACCTGTCCTGGCACCCTGTCGGAGGGAGGAATCACCTCCAGGAGCTCCACTATCGCCATGATCGCTTCCCGGATGTGCAGTGAGTAGTCCCCCTTGGACCATGGGTACATGATCAGTAGCTAGATGATATATTATCTCCAATCTTGTGCTTCCATTCTTAGACCGTGTGAGATGCCCTACATGATTAAGGCAATTTTGTATTAGTTTATGTGTTGCTATGTTGTGTTTGCTCGGATCCGACGGATTATGAGATTATGTTCAGATTGTGATGAGTAATATATTTGGTTTACCTTCTATGTTTTAGTTCTTGAGTGTTCTTGCATGTTCTCCGTTGCTTTTTATTGCTTTGGCCAAGTAGTAGATAGTAACAGGAGCGTTATACATGATTGTGGGTTCATGCCCCCCGATGTCTAGCTTGAGTGACAGAACCATGAGACTAGGGGATGTGTTGTTGCCACCAAGGAGAAATTAGCGGTGCTTGTAACTGCGGTTGCAAGGATTGCTTATATTACGCATAGAGTGTTAATGCAGTTGTCTGTTGCTTTGATCCTACAGTTTGGATGGGGTTCGCAACTTAATACCAGCGAGATGTTCTGGATAGATATCTCAAGATGGATATTAGTGAGTAGATGCTGATGAATAAACGATCTACTCGTTTCGGTGTAATGCCCATACGATTGAGCCTCTAGCTTTCTTGTAGCATAATTAGCATTGCGGTGCGTTTATAATTCTTTCAATTGCCCAGCTGTAATTTGTTCATCCAGCATAGTTGTTTATCGTCTTTTGGGAGAGAGACATCACTAGTGAAAGTCATGGGACCCCGATCCATATTTCTATGATAGTTTACACCGTTCACCTTTACTGCTTTTATTTCCTTTCCATTGCAATCACCACTACTATTTTCACCCTTGTGTTTTGATCCTTTGTAAACAACAAAACCAGAGAGATTGACAACCTCTCTGACTCGTTCGGAGCAAGGTTATTTGTCCTTGCGTGCAAGTCCGCAACAGCCGTCAACTTACGCGCCATATTTCTGACGCCGTTGTCACCTTCTTGTTGCACTTGGAGTCCTACTGGAGACAAACCTTGGTATCTTCACCGAGGGAAATTCACCGTTGTCTACATCTCAACCTTCCACTTGGGCTAGCCAACGAGGAGAACTAACCAGTGCCATCAGCGTATTTCCTTTACCTACAGCAGCTCAAAAATACTTTACAGAGGAACGAGTACAACCTCAACCTCGTGTATCACTCTATGCTTATTCGAGTCCTCATTCAAGGAGATCAACAAAGAAGACAAGAGCAGCCGAAGGATCTGTCGGGTGGTCACTCACAACTACCTCGAGTTATCTTCACTACAACTAAAATACTCACTTGATTGTTTTCCAAGTGAGTCTTCTGATATGGCTCTCGCCCTCAAACTGTCCTAGGCTGCAACAGCACCCTAGAAGCCACGTCCACGAACGTGTAGGTAAGACCCCGCTGATCCTTCGGTCGGGCCGGGACTTGCCACAGTGCGACATCACTCCCGTGTTTACCATGCCCAAGGTATGAAGAAAATCCTGACGGAGGCGTTGGTTCATCAAAACGTTCCGCTGGCGGTATGACGGCATGAGTCTTACTGGCCCCAGCTTCTCCAAGTTTGAGTTGGGGAACTCGAGCTTGATTGGACTACTGAGGTATTTGCCGCTAGCGAATTTACTTAGGCTCGAACCGTCGAGTGCCTCGGGCCCTTTAGTTTAAACATCCCTCACAACTTACTAAAGTCATCATGCGAACAGGTGTTGGCAAAAATACACCTGTAGCCATGTAAAACACGTATGATGGCCCGCTAGAAGCTTCGAGAAGCCCAATATCGACCCGATAGGCCTTCTCAAGATACCTACAGTGGAACCGACGATGAAGCCGAGTTGGAGTACAAGACTGGCATGAAGTCCAAGACTTGGCGTACAAGGCTATGTAGATTAGAAAACCCTAGATGGACTCCTCGAGACCCAGCCTAGTATATAAAGGCTGGGAGGGGAGACTTCTAGGGGCATCGAATAATCACCTCGCAACCTCTGGCCTGAGCAATCTCATCGGAATCCACTGCAGCCTCCACCTTTTCATATAATACATCAAGCAGAAAGTAGGGGTTTTACCGATCGAGAGCCCTGAAGCTGGGTAAATCCATGTCTCATGTTAGCCGATGAGATCACCAACCATGCACTCTTCTTCCTCCCGATCTAACCTGGGGTATCTAACCATGGGATTTGCCGAGGTCCACCCTCGTCAACATATTTTTTGAAGTAATTCTCATAATGATTACTCTACACTCTTCTTAAATGTTACTTATATGGTATGTAGAACTTTACCATCTGCCTTTGTTTTGTATAGACTATAGATGAATTGTTGTCAGCCACATAATATCCATCTGTTGTAATGTTTAGCTTTGATAGCTTCTTGGTAAAAATAGCATGTCTATTTATGGAGCATATTTGGGTGCTAATTTTAGTTTACCTCAAGTTGTGTGCTGGTAAAAGTTGTTTTTTGCCACTATATTATAAGTGCACATCCCTCCCCGAGGACTATATTTCTACATAAGATGCCTTGCTATAAGATGTAGTATGACCCAGCCACCTTCAGATTAGTAATCATATTTGGTGGTCTAAATATTTATATCATATTTGTGGGAATTAGTTTCACACTATAATATCATAAGATGTAATCTTGTGGAAAATCAAACAATCACTTGAGTATCTTGGTATCTGTATTCAAATTTACACAAGATTTTGTTGGCGTTAGTTTTTAATACCATAGTTGATGTTTCCATTACAAAAAAAATCACTCAAAAGTATTTATTTCAGTATTAGTATTCAGAGTTATGTAACTTTGATATGTTGCGGTCGGTTTATATTTTGTAAGATTTTAGCGGATATTGTCTTACACGAATAACATGAAAGTGATCATTTATTCAGTCGATGTTTGAATTTAGGTTTACGCAACACTAATACGTTTAGTTGGTCGATCTTGCCTTCCTATTTTTAGGGTTTGTTTTGTCCAGCAAGATTTAAAAGATATATGAACCTTCACATATTTTGGCATGACTGAACAACAAAGACTCAGTAATGACCAATATATTGTTTTAATTAAATATATTTTCTTCCTTTCACTTAAAAGGTTATGGTCAAATCCATGTGCCAGGAACATATAACTTGGGATGATTTTGCAACCCATAAAATGGAGAGAACACATGGCTTTAGTAGTGAAATGCATAGCTTTTGAGGTAACTTCACCATTCACTTTGATACCCTAGCCCTTCTTTCTGAAAATAAAATATTTTCTTGAATGGTAGATAGGCACAACCAGATCTCATGATCACTTTATTTTCTACTTTGTTTTGTTGCCACACAATTTAGCTTAATGAAACCTTCTCATCTGAATGTTGCCATTCAATTGTTTCACTATCTCATTTCATTGTCTGAATGTTGTGAATAAGCAGAATGAACATGATATCCGGAATCAAATTTGGGCAAATATGAACTACTTGAACTAGACTGACTACTTGGAGAAATTATTGTGAAGCCTTGCTCTTTGCACAACCAGTCGTGCAACATACCCATAGGATATTCTTGGATTTCTATCTGCTTTTACAGACCATGTGCTGATCTTGAGGACATATCTCTTTCCCTAGAATGAATGGTTATGTCTTGGCTGTTTGGCTACTTGGGAAATATTATATAATATGCAAGTTTTAAGGAAGTATACATTATTCAGGTTGATAGAGGTCTTCACATTTCAACTTTTTTTGGTCAATCTTCATATCATGTCAGGATGATCATCTTATATGGCATTAGATTAGTACCCTGGATGGTATGTACATTATACATTGTAGTGGGAGTATACATTTTAGTATGAAATCAGTTTGTACTATCATCCAGGAATTTTTGGGCCTATTGCCGTCAAGGATTGAGTTCCATTCTCCTAATAAGGTATAGGATATGCATCTCTATCTGCCTCAAGAAAAATGTTAAGAGTTGATGTGTGATCTATGCCATGCTTAAACAACTTTCACTTCACTAGCTTTCTTTCAACGCTACTACCTCTTTTTCCCGCAATAAAAACAAGTGAGCAACAAAGGCACATACAAAGATTTTTGACGGGCGTGGCGTGTCGACGCGCCTTTATCTGCTAGTATCAATCACAATGTGCTTAGCTTAGCGATACTGGATAAGATTACTCGGATGTAAGTTGCTGAAATATTATCACAACACACAATGTTGTGTGAGGGATGGAGATGCAATTAATAATCCAAAAGTTGCCAGAGCCACACCACTTCAGCAATAGCGTGGGCCACATAGTAGTATTCAGCCTCAGGAGACGACCTGCATATTGTCAATTAATGCTTGGACGACCATGACACCAAGTTATCACCCAAGAACATGCAATAGCCAGATGTTGATCGATGTGTGTCCAAGAAACCATATTTTATTATTGATGACAATATACATATAGGGGACTAGCTTGCTAAGTGCTACACAGGTAATTATTCGTCCTCTTAAAATCACCGTGTAGGGATCATGTGCTAGACCACAATTGTACTCAAGAATTCGACAAACAACTGAAGATGACGCTAAGTCCTCTTTACAGTTACATCTTGAGTCATAGGAATCCTCGCACTATTAAGAGGGGATCATAAGGTTAAGGTTGAGACTTGCTCAAGTCAGAATAACTAAAACATGTATAATACACATCTCTACAACTCATGAAAATCCATGTAGATGTGTAGGAAATACAATACAGTTCAAAATGAATATTCACTGTGTATGTCGGACCGTCCGGGCTCAGCCCGGACTGTACGGACCGGTCACCGGACCGTCCGGAATAAGCAATCAGAGACCATTGGGTTTTTATGCCCTTGTCGGACCGTCCGGGCTATGCCCGAGCTGTCCAACCAGGTCATCACCCATAGCCTTCACTGGTTGCCTAGCTGTTGACCTCGTCGGACGTCCGGGCTCCATGCCGAACCATCCGGGGTTGTCCTGGACCGTCCGACTTGGTCCTCGGACCGTCCGACAATTGACTTAGCACACCAAAACGGATAATTTCTTGAACAACAATAAATACCCCCACCCACTTCGGGTTAGGGTTAACCACTTCATTTAATTCACTTAAGAACACCAATTGCTCCCTCTCCCTCATCTCCTACACTCAATCCAAGATCCCAGAGAGATTTGAGAGAGTTTTAGTTGGATCTTTCACTCCGTGATAGATCCGTCCCTTCCCCATCTTCTGACCAAAGCAAATCGTGATTTGAGCAAGTCTTGAGTTTTTCCCCATTGATCGTGTTACTCTTGGGGGTTGGACACTCCTAGGCGGGTAGGAGTTCTTCGGAGAGTAATCGACCATTGTGATTACCCTCGTTGAGTTTGTGAGGGTTTGGTGACCACATTTAAGGTCAACCTGTAGTGGTTGGGAATCGCCTTCGTGGTGATATCTCAAGGGGAATAGGGTGAGCCTTCGTGGCGTCGGTGTGCCTTCGTGGTAACACCCACCCCTTCAAATGATGAGTAGCTTTCCTCCAAGGAAGTGAACATCGGGATACATTGTCGTCTTCGCGTCATTTGGTTATCCTTACCTTTTCCCCTTACTATCATTACCTTGTTGTTTATCACCTCACTTGCTACTTTATATTGTGCTTGTTGTTACCTTTACCTAGTCATATCATCATTGCAATTGTTAGGCTCACATTTATATTCCGCGCTATTGCCTAAAATTGCTAAGTAGTAATAATATTTGTAATTGTACCTATTCACCCCTCCCCTCTAGGTCCATCTCGATCCTTTCACCAGTCTACATCTGATTATGTTGTCAAGGAAGTGGGAGCAAAGGAATTCAAATGAAGGCCATGAGCAAGAGTTGTTGTGAGATATTGATGGATGTGAGTGACATGAGATAAATGGGGGTCTTGAGGATCATGCATGAAGAGGCAATATGTTGGACAAAGTAGTAGATGCCAGGTCTAGTAATGGTTAAGTACTAAAGCACACCTATGAGGATATGATACAGAGTTGGATCGATGACTTTGGAATTGGTGGAGGAGAGTTTGGAGCCTGTTTCTACAGGAGTTCTAGCAAGTTGATAGTCAAACATGCTTGCCTTGGCAAGAAGATCAACAATTTGCTCACAAATGAGACATAGATAGTCTCGTAGATGAGTGTGTGACAACTATGCTAAGCAAGTGATGAAGAGACCCAAGGTCAGGCATGGAAATTTCACTTTTTAGGGAGAATGTGACTTTGTGTAGGAAACCATTGGAGGAGGTTGTAATTACAATGTCATCAACGTAGAGTAATAAGTAAGCGGGTCCTAACCATATTTGTGGATGAAAAGTGAGGAATCATAGTGAGAAGAAACAAAGCCATCAAAGTTGATACAAAGGAAATCATTTGAACTAAGTATAAGGTGCCCATTTTAAGTCATACAGGGGTTTGCGAAGAGGACACACAAGGTTTCAAAATTGAGAATCATCAAAACTGTGAGGTTATTGAAAATAAAGAATTTCTTGAAGGAATATATGAGGAAAAACATTATTGATGACTAGTTAGTGAATTGGTTAGGAGGAATAAACATTTCTAATGATGTTTGAGTTCACAAGGGGGGGGGGAGTTTCATCATAGTCGATCTATTGTTGTTGGGCATACACACCTGGTCTTATAACGTGAAAGAGCCAAATCAAAGTTGAATTTGTGTTTCAAACACCACTTGACGAAAAGTACATTGGTGTGTGCTCTACGAGGTACAAAATCCCAAGTGATGTTACATACAAGAGCATCAAATTTTGCATCTGTGACATGTGTCCAATGAGAATTGACAAGAGGTATGGTGGCGACAAGATTGAATTTTTGAGCAGGAAGACGAAATCCTTTTTTTTCTCTAATAGTCATGTAGTGAGCGTTGAAGGGAATGTGAACATAAACATTTGAAGCAGTGGAAGGTGATGCAGCGGAATATTATGAAAAAGGTAAATTTGTGAGTTTGCGAGGAGACATGTGTGGTGTTAGATGTAAGTTGTAACAGCTCGGGATTTCCTCGAATTAGAAATTTGCTAATTTTTTTGCTTTATCGCCGTTGTTTCGTTAATAGTTAATTTGAATTTCATTTTGTTAAATTTGTCAATTGGTGAATAGTACTTCCCCTCTTCTCGTATATGCGTGTTCGGACCCACCAACAATGGCACACGACCTAGTTGCAGTATTCAGGAGTCTTTCGATGGAAATAGCAGCTATCGACATAGGTCGACAATGTGCGAAAACCTAATTTATATATAAGTAGATTAGTTTAACAGATGGTATTTGAGAATTCTTAGTTTGACGTGAAACATGCATGACAATATCATTATATTGTGGTGAGATCGTGATTCAAAAATGAAAGACAACTGTGATGCGACAGGTCTGATCACAATCGAACGACCAAGATTGAGTCGGGGCATTCAAAAATTGAGGCTTATCAATGGGTAACGCTACACGTCAACCAACGGATCTTTTGAAAAGATCCACCGCCTCCCCCACCATTAGATTAGGTGCAATCCAATGGTTAAACTTCAAACTCGTTGTAGATCCCAATTTGAAACAAAGCTCTTGTTGCAAAGAAAAAACAATCTCAAAGCATTGTCGTTTGCACTTCATCGATAAAATCTCATTGGAACACAATCTATGTTGCGGAACTTATTTTCCACAAGGTCTACTTTGCAAACCCGAAGCTGAGGAGGAAAGCCATGGCGCGGTGAAGCTCACGGCAGCCCGACCTCTAGCAACTCTCCGGAGCTTCAGTGCCTCGCCGGCGTCTTCCCGATGCTGCAAACGGAGTGGCTCATGGAACGGATGGCCGGCATCTGCCATGTCCAGGAGATCCATCTCCGGCAACTACCCCGGAACTACGACACCCCCGTCGGCGGCTTCCTATGCTGCAATGCAGCAGCTCATTGCACGGGGTGGCCGGTATCTGCCATGGCAGCTTCGCTCCTCTCTCCTGTACGAAACAGAGATGAAGGAAGGGGAATAAGTGGGGAAAACGTGTGGAGAAGATGGGATAAGGCTGGCTTGGGGGCAGCTGAAACCGAGTTGAAAACACGTGGCGTTCACGCTAGGCGACGGATCGCTCGAAGCTATCAGCAGGGCGATTATAATTGTTCCCCCTTATCAATTTGAGAAATTATTTCTGTCCACTGATGGATCGAACGAGAAACGGTTGTCGCCTGGTACTGACGTCACTTTGATACGTCCAAAATGCATCACTATTTTATATCATAATTTACCACTATTCATTGGTATATTTCACTTTATGATACTTCTCTCATGGTGTTTTGACTTGTTTTACACAGTTCACAACTTTCCGGTGCCGAAATAGCAGACTCAGGAATCAGCGGGGAAAAGTGCACATAGAGTGGAAATACCAGCACATCTCCAAATGACCTAAAAAGTTCAGGGAATTGTTTTTAGAAGAAATAAGGAGGGCTCGCAAAAGACCAGCCTGAGGGGTGGCACCAGGCCACCAGGCGGCCTGGGTGTGCGGCCAGCCCCTAGGCCGCGCCAGGTGGCCACCTGGTTGGGGGGACCACCCCCGGGGCTCTCCTTCGGCATACATACTCTCCGAAACCTAATTCTTCTAGGGGGCAAGTTAGATCAGAAGTTTCGTCGCCGCTCCAAGGCGGAAACCACCAGAGAAGGAAAGACCTTTCCGGCGGGCAGATTCCGCCGAGGAGAACTCCTCCTGGAGGGGGAGATCATTCTCATCATCATCACCATCGTCACGAGCATCATCGAGATCATCATCACCATCATCCCCAACATCAGCACCATCTCCATCTTCATCCCATCTCACTTCATCATTGCAATCTGTGTCGTACCTTGCGCTATTCATCCCCTCTACTTTACCGGTGTTGATTACTCCTTTGTGGTGAATACTGTTAAGTTTTGTTGGAGAATTATTGTGATGACCATATTGTTCACCATACACTTATCACATCTGATCATGATCTCTTTTATGTCTTGTGAGTAGTTACTTTAGTTCTTGAGGACATGGGAGAAGTCTTGTTGTTAGTAGTCATATGATGTTGAAGTAATGTATTGGTTTGATATTTAAATTGTAGTGTCATTTTTCTAGTGGTGCTATGTGAACGTCGACTATATAGCACTTCACCTTTTTAAGGACCTAGGGGAATGCACTTTGTATAAAGGATGCTTATAGAAACCTGAACCCCAGTTCACACACTTTTGCACAAGGGAGTGTTGGATCCTAAAATTTATTGCTACGGTTAGGTTTTAACTTAATTTCTCTCTTGTATTTCCAGATGCTTGGAAGAGGTTTAATCGTAAGAGTGCACTTGTCTTAGTCTAGGCGGTATGCTAGCATAGGTCCACCCACACAACACTTATCCAAATGTGACGCCCCCAAAATCAAGCTGTGCACAGTAATCATCCACGCAGGATACACGACCGAAATCAGGGTGCCACGATGATAATATCACAGCACAACACTAAACACAAAAGGATAAACCAATATATTACAAGATAAGAGGGTCGCACGGACCCGAATACAAAGTTATACAAACCACAATATCTGAGTACAGACATAGTTAGTCAAGTTTTGCCTTAAGAAGGCTAGCACAAATACCATCAGAGATACAGATCGAAAAGGCGAGGCCTCCTGCCTGGGAGCCTCCGAAACTACTCCTGTTCTGCGGGGAACTCGAAGTCGTAGTAGTCGCCTCCGGGGTACTCCTGCTCCTGGGCTCCAACATCGACTGCAGCGGTCGATCAAGCAAAACAAAGAGGGGGAATAAAGCAAAGGTGATTATCTAGCATACCCGCGAGTCTTACGTCCGCTACTAAGCAATTATGCATTGTAACAATGGAAAGAAGAGGTTGTATATAGTGGACTGAAAGACGGAAATCCAGAACAAGGGTAAGAAGCTAGGCCTATCGAAGACTAGCATCTTCCGATGAGTCTTGAAGAACAAGAAGAGAACAACCAACAGTTTATATAAAGCATAAAGTAACAATGCAGCAGAAGTTGTTGCAGCATTGTATAATAGTAAGTTGTAATAATTAGCAATGCCTCCGAGATCACCTCCTCGACTCCCTAGAGAGGAAGCAAGCTTGGAACCAACAATTTAATAATAGTAGTTTGTAGTAGTAGGCTCTGGCTTCAGCATAAAGCGTCCTGTTACCGTGGACACGGTTATTCAAATAGATTGGTCTTCCCTTCAGGGGTGCACTTCTATTACACTAAAACGCACGGATTTCTAGGGTGGCGGGCACCTTGTTAGGGAACACTCCACTGAGGCTATCCGACACTCCATAGCCCATCTTTCAAACTCAACAGAGAGGTCATCCGTCGGTCTAAATCCTAAGTATGTCGGGCTTTGGACCCCAACCCTAACGTACTCCTGCATGGTGCGAGACTGGCTGGTGAAGCATAATCAAATCCAAACCACACTGCTCGAGCAAATAAGACAACACCACTTCTCGGCAATCAGCCCGCGGTACTGCTGACGTCTGAAGAGTCTTCGAACGAGTCTACGAAGTAGAGGAGCCCATACTCATTATCCCATGTGTAGGCAGCGCGTACAAGCCATTTGGGCCTCTCAAGTCATCCAACGAACCATTTAGTATTTTATTTTTATCTCGCAGACAACCATTATCGTTGTTTGACTAACAACACAACGTACAACGAATAGCAGCCAGGACCACCAGTACATCGGTGGCTGCCCTATCGTCCCATCAAAGCTATGCGGTTACTGTCAAGGTGAACCGTCTCCTTACCTTGTCTCGCGTGTGCTCCTGGAGGAGCTCGACTTTCGTGGTTTGGTAACTCTCGCGGCCAATGATCAGGGGCCAAGCACACCGGTACACTGGTCGTACCCTCCCTGTCGTCCCGTCACAATACCACTTGCGGGCACCGTTGGGTCGCCCGACGCTTACCTCCAAGGACAACCGTTACTCAGGTACCTAGAGCGGCTATACAGAGTCAGCAACGAGTGGAGTACAAGGATTACTCCTCGATAGCTCACAATTGATGATGGCTCGACAGAGCCGAGCTAGGGGCCTTAGGCGGTGTCTGCAATGTACCGTACCTGTGACAGTTATATAAAATATATCCGCGTCACTCCCAGAGTGATCACGACCCGCTATTCTAAACCTAGCTAACAATGCGCAGGGTTTACTGCTGAGTAATAATATTTATATAACAGGCTGCATAGGATAACGGAAGGTACATCAAGGGGCGACAAAGACAGGCTATGCAATTGAATAGGTAAGAATCATAGCAGCAATAGTTATTCCTTGTGCAAGAAATATACGGAAAGATAGGCGATATCTGGGGAAGAGAATGGATCTGCTTGCCTGGAAGCTCGACGGTAGGCGTACGGTCGTTGACGACGTAGTCGTACCCAGCAGCGGTGTAGTCGACGGCAGCCTCGGGGTCTACCGAAGAACATAAGGGGGAATAAACACAGTAAATACAAAGCAATCATAACAAACAAATGCATGGCATGATGTATGCAATGTTAACGGTGATCTAACGCAGTGCAATGCTCGTTGCTCGGAGCGGAAATTCATCCGGGGATGAACTGTCAGCTCCGGGTGGTTATCGACAGATGAACCGGAGGGGAAGGTTCCATGTCTGCATTGTTAGAGACACCTGAAAGACATGTCGATAATGTATCCGTGCTAGTTGATCCATTACGAGCAACTTTCATGTTAAGCGCAAATTCATCCGGCAGGTTTTTATCCGCATCGGGAATTACATCGACGGACGGCCCGGAGGGGGAATGTCGATGCTCGGTAAGTTAGAGGGGGATGGTAGACATACGGATAGTGTATTCGTAATCGTTATATTTTTTTGATCAATTTTCATGTATAAAGTTTTTGAATCTGAGTTGCGGTTTAAAAGATATTCAAATTCAAAGTTAAAATCATTTTAAAAAGAACTTCTGGATTTCTTTTTATTATTAAATCAACATTATCCATAACATTATCCAAAACAGTGCCTGACAGGTGGGACCCACATGTCAGCCTTTGTTTATTAATAAATCTTTTATTTAAATTAAACTGACTAGTGGAGCCCAACAGTCAGAGACACATGTGCTAATTTAATCAACTTAATTATGTTTAATGGCCTGGGACCCAGCTGTAAGTGACTAGGGGGGTTAATTTTCTGTTAACTTAACAATGGGATTAGCCGGGGTGGGTCCACTGTCAGTGGGGTTAGGGGGTGGGGCCACTGGTCAGTGGGTCATTAACACTAATGACACCACTGACAGGCGGGACCCGCAGGTCAGCCTCACCGGGACCCTTATCCTCTACATGCCCACAGGGGAGGTGGGGGAGGCCGGCAGGGGCCCTGGCCACGGCGGTGCCGCCACAGCGACGGGAGCAGGTGGGGGAGGTGATGGGAGCAGGTAGGAGGGGGAGGGGGGTCGAGTGGGCTGTCGCCCAAGGCGCGACAATTAGTTTATTTTCCATTTTTCACTTTTATTCCTTTCTGTTGTTTTCTTTTACACATTTAAATAAATGCCTCTGCATTTTTGTAAAATGTTCTTGGTGTTTGTATATTAGTGATACACCCCACCTTAGTGTTATAAAAGGTGTGGGCACAAAACAAAATCATTGAGTATTTTAGTTAAATATTAAATGATTAAAATGGGCCAATTGAGCTACTGTTATAATTGTTTACATTCTTCTATAGCTTTATAAATTCTCAAAGTTGGTCCAACATGATCCTATGATTTTGTACAATTAACAAAATTGTTCCCATGATTTTTGATCAAGGTTTAATTTGCCACAAGTTTTCTATCCACATAGAAAAAGATTTTGACTTTGGGTTTGATTCCAAGTGATCATGCACATGGGGCCTTGGTTGTTGACCACCCCACATCAAGGTTTTGATTAAGATCGACAAAAAGTTTGAGTAAGGTCAGGGGGTCAACAGTGATAATCAACAGTGATGATGATTACTGTTACAGACAACTGAGGGTGTTACAAATCTCCCCCACTACAAGAATTATCGTCCCGAGAATTTAGGTGGTAGCGGGAAAAAGATCGGGGTATTCTTCACGAAGGCGATCTTCGCGTTCCCAAGTGGCTTCATCTTCAGAATGATTCGACCACTAAACTTTGAGGAACTTGATTGCCTTGTTGCGAGTTTTGCGTTTCAACTGATTAACAATGTGGCTCGGATGTTCTTGATAAGTCAAGTCTTGCTGCATCTCGATCATATCATGTTCCACTTCTCGGTTAGGGTCCTTGAAGCAGCGTCAGAGTTGCGACACGTGAAAGACATCATGGACTGGGGAGAGGTCCGGTGGCAATTCCAATCGGTATGCCACTGGTCCACTCCTGGAAAGGATACGGAACGGGACAATGTAGCGAGGAGCTAACTTGCCTTTGACTCCGAAACGATGAGTGCCTTTCATGGGAGTGACACGAAGATAAGCTTGTTCACCGGGTTGATAGACCATTTCCTTGTGCTTGCGGTCATAGTTGCTTTTCTGGCGGGACTGAGCAGCTTTAAAATGTTCACGGATAACGCGAACTTGATCCTCTGCATGTTGGATAATATCCGTACCAATGAGGGGTCGGTCTCCAGTTTCTGACCAATTTAGAGGGGTTCGACACTTACGTCCATAAAGAACTTCAAAGGGTGCCATCTTTAGACTAGCTTGGTAGCTACTATTGTACGAGAATTCAGCAAATGGAAGAGATTCCTCCCATTTCTTACCGAATGAGATGACACAAGCTCGAAGCATATCTTCAAGCACTTGATTGACTCGTTCAACTTGTCCTTGCGACTGGGGGTGATAAGCGGTGCTGAAATTCAGATGAGTGCCCATAGCTTCTTGGAAACTATCCCAAAATCTTGAGGTGAAAATGTTGCCACGGTCTGAACTGATCTCCAACGGAATACCATGGAGGGATACAATTCTGGAAACATACAAGTCTGCTAACTGACTAGCAGAGATCGTCTCCTTGACTGGCAGAAAGTGGGCAACCTTGGAGAATCGGTCGATGACGACAAAGATGGCATCATGACCTTTCTGCGATCTGGGAAAACCAGTGACAAAGTACATTTCAATCGTGTCCCACTTCCATTCAGGAATATAAAGCGGTTGCAAAATCCCAACAAGTCTTTGATGTTCTGCTTTGACGCGATGGCAAACGTCACACTCATCAACATAACGAGCGATGTCTTGCTTCATGTTAGACCACCAGTACCGCTGACGAAGGTCTTGGTACATCTTGGTACTACTAGGGTGAATCGACAAGGGAGTATCATGCGCTTCCTTCATGATGCGCGGGGTCAAGTTTAGATTGGGCTTACTTATAGGGACCACCAAATGTTTATGGAAGTACAACATACCATCATCAGCAACAGTGAAGGATGGTGCCTTCCCTCTAGTGATATCCCTTTTAATATTCCCAACATCAGAGTCACATGTTTGTATCCACTTGATGGTGTCGTCGAGATCCGGTTCCACAACCAGGTTATTTACATGACCCTGAGGAACAATCTCGAGGTTCGGCCTTCGAAGCTCTTCATACAGAGGCAGTTGTGGTACTTGAACTTCAAGTTCACTACAGTAGGCTTTGCGGCTCAAGGCATCGGCCATCACATTATGTTTGCCAGGGGTGTAATGAATATCCATGTTGAAATCGGCTATTGTCTCGAGCCATCTTTGTTGGCGGAGATTCAGGCCTGGCTGACTAAACAAGTACTTCAGGCTTTGGTGATCGGTGTAGATCTCGCAACGATTACCAACGAGGTAATGTCACCACAGCTTCAATGCATAAATTACTGCTGCCAATTCGAGATTGTGGGTTGGATAGTTTTCTTCATGAGAACGCAACTGACGAGATCCATAAGCAATCACCTTGCGCTCTTGCATTAGGACACAGCCTAATCCTTGACGATACGCATCGCAATATATCACTAAGTCCTTCTGGGTATCGGGGGGGAGCAAGCACCGGAGGAGAAGTGAGCTTGTCCTTGAGAGCTTGGAAACTTTCCTGACATTTGTCTGTCCACTCGAACTTGACACCCTTGTGAAGCATATTTGTCAGAGGCTTGGCAATCTTGGAGAAGTTCTTAATGAAACGGCGGCAATAGCTGGCGAGTCTGAGGAAACTTCTGACTTGCTTGACAGTCTTGGGAGGAGTCCAGTCAAGAATAGCCTGAATACGTTCTGGTTTGACGGCAATGCCATCCTTCGAAATCACATGACCAAGGTAGGTTACTTCGGGAAGCCACAACTCACACTTAGAATACTTAGCATAGAGTTTGTGTTCTTGAAGCTTTGCCAGTATAAGACGCGGGTGTTCAGCATGTTCTTCCTTATTCTTGGAGTATACCAAGATATCATCCAGATAAACCACGACGAACTTGTCGAGATATTCCATGAATATATAGTTCATCAATTGGGAGAAAGTGGCCGGAGCATTGGTTAGGCCAAAGGACATGATGGTGTACTCGTATGAACCATAACGAGTAATGAAAGCGGTCTTCGGAATGTCCTCTTCAAGGACCCGGATTTGGTGATAACCCAACCTCAAGTCGAGTTTAGAAAACACCTTTGATCCGGCAAGTTGATCATACAAATCGTTGATCCGGCGAAGTGGATATTTGTTCTGGATGGTGGCTTGGTTGATAGGTCGGTAATCTTGGACCAAACGGTTTGTATCATCACTTTTCTTGACAAAAAGCGAAGGCGCTCCCCAGGCAGAGGAACTGGGGCGAATGAATCCTTTCTGAAGTGCCTTGTCGATTTCCTCCTTAAGTTCAAGGAGTTCATGTGGTGGCATCTTGTAAGGACGCTTGGCAATAGGGACGGTGTCTGGCTTCAAGTCGATGACGAATTCCACCTCTCTAGTTGGGGGTATTCCCGGCATTTCTTCTGGGAAGACGTCGGGAAAATCGTGAACGACCAGAACATTCTCAATTCCTTCCAGAGGTGAGACATTCAAAGCGTTCATCATAAAGATCTGCGTTTCAGCATCTCGGGTAATTCGGGTGGTGTGGTTAACAATATCGCCGGAGGGGTGAAAAAGTTGGACAGACTTGGTGCCACAATACAGTGCAGCATCGTGAACTTTCAACCAATCCATGTCGAGAATAAGATCGATGGTGGGGATTTTCAGAATGTGTGGAGAAACCATGAATTCTATTCCTTCGATATTGACAGTGAGGTCGGGTGCTACCATGTCCACATGTCATTGGCCCCCGGGAGTCCTGACGGCTAAGGGGGTATGCATCTTTTGGTGTGGTATGCCATGATTAAATGCAAATGCTCCAGACATGAATGAATGTGATGCTCCTGAATCAAATAAAACAGTAGCGGGTATGGAATTAACGAGAAGGGTACCCATCACGGTAGCGGGTTGATTCTAAGCTTCCTCAACATCAATGTTATAAGCATGGCCACGAGCATGAGCAGCATACCCATTATTATAATTGGGGGTCCTGTTGTTGCCACGACCATTTCCGCGGCCAGCAGGATGAACTACCAGTTGATTACGCTTCTGGGGGCACTCTCGGGAAAAGTGTCTAGGTTGACGGCACGTGAAGCATAACCCATCCTGAGGACGAAGGGGTGCAGCAGTGGGTGGGGCAGGTAGAGCTCTTGGCGTCGGCGGTGCAGGTAGACGGGGTGCAGCATATGAAGGCCTTGGAGCAGGGGCAGGTGATTGGGTCACACTGTGAGGGAACCAGATACGACGCTTCTGGGTTGCGCTTGAAGATGAGCCAACGTCACGATAGCGTTTCTGCGAGTCTTTGAGCTCCATCTAGGCAGTCTCAACGGTGATAGCCTTGTTCACCATGGTGGCGAAGTTGGCAAAGTCATGAACGGCAAGAGCGAGCCTGAGGTCTACATTGAGTCCACGGCGGAACTTCTGTTGCTTGCAGGCATCAGTGGTGATCTCCTCTTTCGCATAGCGAGAGAGGTTGAGGAACTCACGCTGATAAGCTTCAACTGTCATGTTGCCCTGAGTGAGGTTGCGGAATTCTTCGCGCTTGCGATCCATGATCCCCTGAGGAATGTAGCGGGCACGGAAAGCAGTCTAGAATTCATCCCAGGTGACGACTTCCCCAATTGGAAGTGAACGCTTGTGGGTGCTCCACCACTGAGCAGCGGCGCCTTTCAGGTGATAGGACGCAAAGTTCACATAGTCAGCTGGATTGACATTAGCAGACTCCAGCTCGTGAGTGATGTCGCGAAGCCAGTCATCAGCATCCAATGGCTGAACAGAATTGCGGAACATAGTGGGGTTGAGGCGGGTGAATTCGTGCAGAGTCACTGTGGTATGCTGATGGTGGTGCCCATATTGGTTCGGCTGTGGGAACCGAGCCATGACATTCTCCATGAAATGACGGTTCAGCTCGAACTGTGCATCATCGCGGCCATGTAATCTAGCGGCGGAGGTGGGTCGTTGGCAGCACATCCACGACCACGACCACGACCGGCCATCCTGCTAATATTTAACAGGGGTATTTCAGCGATGACAAATTAGCGAAGTGCTGGAAACAAACATGAGGAAATGCGACAACAAAGAAGAGGCGCGGATATATAGGAGTAGTCATATAAGACATACACATCCACGCACAGTGTCAATCAGAAATCGGGCAGCATAACATCGCAGAAATTAAGGAAAAAGGACTCAGTAGGCGGCGCGCAGACCACGGTAAGGGATACACGACGCGACATAGCTTCCGTTGTGTCAATTACGCCGCAAGAAAACTATGGGCCACAGGAATTTGTGCCAGAGAACGCGTGGTCAGCCCTGAATGAGAAAGGGGATCCGCGGTCCGGGATCTAGGTCAGAACTCCCGCGACACGACTCAAATAGGGGGGTAAGCACCAGAACGTCGGGTGGAATCAAGAGAACGTGATCCTAATGTCAGAGTTAGCAAACCTTACCAGCAAGGATAAGAGAGCAGAGTCCAGAACATAGGTACGGAGAAAAGGATCATAATACCATAGATATCACACGTAGTGACATCGATGTGGGCCCGTAAGCCAACATTAAGTTAGCAAAACAGTTTTTCAACACTAGACTCAACTTCGACCAGGTAGTGGTTGGGTGGCTTCCTACAAGCATTCGGCTCTGATACCAACTTGTGATGCCCCCAAAATCAACCCGTGTACAGTAATCATCCACGCAGGATACACGACCGAAATCAGGGTGCCACGATGATAATATCACAGCACAACACTAAACACAAAAGGATAAACCAATATATTACAAGATAAGGGGGTCGCACGGACCCGAATACAAAGTTATACAAACCACAATATCCGAGTACAGACATAGTTAGTCAAGTTTTGCCTTAAGAAGGCTAGCACAAATACCATGAGAGATACAGATCGAAAAGGCGACGCCTCCTGCCTGGGAGCCTTCGAAAATACTCCTGGTCTGCGGGGAACTCGACGTCGTAGTAGTCGCCTCCGGGGTACTCCTGCGCCTGGGCTCCAACGTCGACTGCAGCGGCCGATCAGGAAAAACAAAGAGGGGGAATAAAGCAAAGGTGAGTATCTAGCATACCCGCGAGTCTTACGTTCGCTACTAAGCAATTATGCATTGTAACAACGGAAAGAAGAGGTTGTATATAGTGGACTGAAAGACAAAAATCCAGAACAAGGGTAAGAAGCTAGGCCTATCAAAGACTAGAATCTTCCGACGAGTCTTGAAGCACAAGAAGAGAACAACCAACAGTTTATATAAACCATAAAGTAACAATGCA
>JGI20283J13201_100087_pt1 | contig 23451 bp, 20 predicted proteins | sample Plalitdecfosmids_FD_13201 | JGI IMG/M metagenome (IMG submission 13201)
GTACAACGACACCTAGACCACGGGTGTGGTTGGGGTGTTTGTCTTTTACCATTACCGGCTCCGATATTGCTTTTTGCTAACCTATATGGCTATATAGTATGCGGCGAATCGGGGGGGTCGGGGATGGAGATCGGTGGGCTGATCGAGACGGTGATCGATCGTGAGGGCGGGTACGGCGATCATCCGGCGGATCGCGGGGGGGCGACGCGGTTCGGGATTACGCAGGCGGTGGCGCGGGCGCATGGGTTTGCGGGGGACATGCGGGTTTTTCCGCGGGCGGCGGCGGTTGCGATCTATCGGCAGGCTTACTGGATTGACCCGGGATATGAGGGGGTTGGCCGACTTGCGCCGGATATTGCGGGCGAATTGTTCGATACCGGGGTCAATATGGGGCCGGCGGTCGCGAGCGGGTTTCTGCAGCGGGCGCTCAACGCGCTCAATCGCGGGGCGAGCGATTATCCCGATCTCGTCGTCGATGGCCGGATCGGGCCGGGCACGCTCGCGGCGCTGGCGGGGTTCCTCAAGCGACGCGGGGCGGGGGGCGAGGCGGTGCTGCTGAAGGCGATCGAGGCGTTGCAGGGCGAGCGCTATGTCGCGCTGGCGGAGCGGCGGCCGGCGAACGAGGCGTTTCTCTATGGCTGGCTCGCCAACCGGGCGTGAGGCGGAAAGCGCCACTTTTCCAGGGGGGTGTCATGACGAGAGGCGTTGAGGAGGGGGCGGAGCTACCCGCCGATCCGTGGGTGACGCGGGCGCGGCCGGGGTTCCTGTACGTGATGTACGCGTTGCTGCTGGGGGCGATCCCGGTCGGGCTGCTCGCGGCGGTGCGGCCGGCGGCGGCGCAGGCGATCGCGGGCGGCGTGGGGGCGTATCTGGGGGCGATTCCCGAGCCGCTCTACGCGCTCTTCGGGACGGGGTATCTGGGGTATACCGCGGCGCGCGAGTGGGGGAAGCGGCGGTGAGCGGGGCTTGCGGGCGGGAACCTAGCGTGGCGTTTGCGGCTCTGGATCCTGACTTTCGTCAGGATGACGAAAAGCGGGAAGGTAACCGGGAAGCCGACAGGGAAGTCGAGCGGGAGGGTGAGGGGGTCGTGCAGGGGGTGGATGCAGCGGACCGTTGCGTGGTCGAAAGCGCACCCTACATCGCGGTCATGAGTGCAAATGATCCCCACGCCATGCCGGTCTGGCACGGCACCACCATCCTTTCGGTCCGGCGCGGCGGCAAGGTCGTCGTGATCGGCGACGGCCAGGTCTCGATGGGCCAGACGGTCATGAAACCCAATGCGCGCAAGGTGCGGCGGCTCGGCGACGGGTCGGTGATCGGCGGGTTCGCCGGCGCGACCGCGGATGCCTTCACGCTGTTCGAACGGCTCGAACGCAAGCTGGAGCAGCATCAGGGGCAGTTGCTCCGTGCCGCGGTCGAGCTTGCCAAGGACTGGCGGACCGACAAGTTCCTGCGCAACCTCGAGGCGATGATGATCGTCGCGGACAAGGACGTGACGCTGATCCTGACGGGCAATGGCGATGTGCTCGAGCCCGAGAACGGCGTCGCGGCGATCGGGTCTGGCGGGAATTACGCGCTCGCCGCGGCGCGCGCGCTGGTCGAATATGAGAGCGATGCCGAGGTGCTGTGCCGCAAGGCGATGGGAATCGCGTCAGAGCTCTGCGTGTACACCAATGACCGGCTGACCCTGGAGTCGATGGTCTCGACCAGCTGAAGACCCGGAAGCCCCTCTCCTTCAGGGGAGGGGTTGGGGTGGGGGGCTTCATCAAGCGCTCCGCCCGCGGATAGTCCCCACCCCCAACCCCTCCCCTGAAGGGGAGGGGCGAAGAAGAGTGATCATGAACGACCAGCTTACCCCCAAGGCCGCCCTGTCGCCGAAGCAGATCGTCGCCGCGCTCGATGCGCATATCATCGGCCAGGCCGCGGCCAAGCGCGCGGTCGCGGTGGCGATGCGCAACCGGTGGCGGCGCCAGCAACTCAGCGAGGATCTGCGCGACGAGGTGACGCCGAAGAACATCCTGATGATCGGGCCGACCGGCTGCGGCAAGACCGAGATCAGCCGGCGTTTGGCCAAGCTCGCCGATGCGCCGTTCGTCAAGGTCGAGGCGACCAAGTTCACCGAGGTCGGCTATGTCGGCCGCGACGTCGAGCAGATCGCGCGCGACCTGGTCGAGGAGGCGATCCGGCTGGAGAAGGAACGCCGGCGGATCGCGGTGAAGGACAAGGCGGAGGAGGCGGCGATGGGCCGGCTGCTCGACGCGCTGGTCGGCAAGGATTCGAGCACCGCGACGCGCGAGAGCTTCAAGCAGCGGTTCCTCGACGGACATCTGAACGCGGCCGAGGTCGAGATCGAGGTTGAGCAGGCGCCGACCACGCCGTTCGAGATCCCCGGCGGTGCGCCGCAGATGATCAACATCGGCGAGATGATGAAGTCGCTGGGCGGCGGGCAGCAATTGAAGCGCCGCAAGCTGACGGTGACCGCGGCGTGGGACAAGCTGGTCGAGGAAGAGGCGGACAAGCGGCTCGATCAGGACGAGGTCAGCCGCGTCGCGCTGGCGGATGCCGAAGCGAACGGGATCGTGTTCCTCGACGAGATCGACAAGATCGCGGTCAGCGACGGGCGCGGCGGGTCGGTGAGCCGCGAGGGCGTGCAGCGCGACCTGCTGCCGCTGATCGAGGGGACGACGGTCGCGACCAAATACGGGCCGATGAAGACTGACCATATCCTGTTCATCGCGAGCGGGGCGTTCCATGTCGCCAAGCCGAGCGACCTGCTGCCCGAATTGCAGGGGCGCCTCCCGATCCGGGTCGAGCTGAAGGGGCTGACCGAGGGGGATTTCGTCGCGATCCTGTCGGACACCAAGGCGTCGCTGCCGCTGCAGTACAAGGCGCTGATCGCGACCGAGGGCGTCGAGATCCGCTTCACCGAGGACGGCATCGCCGCGGTCGCGCGGATCGCCGCGGAGGTGAATGCCGAGGTCGAGAATATCGGCGCGCGGCGGTTGCAAACGGTGATGGAGAAGCTGCTCGAGGACGTCAGCTACAATGCCGAGGATCGCGGCGGGTCGAGCGTGGTGATCGACGGGGCGTATGTCGACAGCCAGCTGAAGGAGATTGCGCGGAATACGGATCTCAGCCGGTTCGTGCTTTAGTCTGGGGGTTTTCTTGGGGGGTGAGGCGCGCGCCCCCGGTCCGTTCGTGCTGAGCGTAGTCGAAGCACTTGGGCGCCGGCCCTTCGACTTCGCTCAGGGCGAACGGGTGGGGCGCCGGCCCTTCGGCTTCGGTCGGGGCTAACAGATCGGGGCGCCCGCCCTCTTCGTCATCCTGGGCTTGACCCCGGACCCAGGGTTACGGGCGGTAGTGCTCTTGGCTCTGGGTCCTGACTTTCGTCAGGATGACGCGGGGGGTGAGGTGGCGCGTGCGCCAAGGTCGTCAGCCTGAGGGAGGCGTGGTCCGTCGCTAGGCGTCCGCTACAGCACCACCGTCTGCGGGCGTGCGGCTTTCAGCGCGGCGAGGACCATGGTTTCCCAGATGGCGGGGTCGCCGGCGGCGGCCATGGTCTGGTCGGGTTCGCGCAAGGTGCGCAGGACCGCGAGCGCGTCGGGGAGATAGTCGGTCCAGGCGTCGTCGATCAGGCGCGACGCGGAGGCGGCGTCGCCGCCGGCATTGGCGCTGATCCGCTGGCCCGCCAGGACGCGGGCGATGCGTTCGGCGATCGGGGTATTCGAGACGTCCATCAGTCTTCTCCTCGCAGGTCTGCCTATAGCAAACCCGCGAGGCAAAGACATGGGGCCTTAGCGTGCCGAGCTGGGGCCGGCGCCGCGGCCCTGGCCGCCGGGGCGACCGCCACCGGCCGGGCGACCACCGCCCTGGCCGCCGGGACGACCGCCGCCCTGGGGACGACCGCCGCCGCCACCCTGGCCACCGCCCTGACCGCCACGGCTCGCGCCCGCATAGTTGCGGCCGGTGGTGCCGGTCGCGCGGGGCGCGTGGGTGGCGCGGGGACGCGCGGGATCGCGCGGACGGTCGATCCGGACTTCGGGATCGGCGCCCATCGTCTTGACGCGCGTCTGCTTGATCTGGTTCGACAGGTTGACGAAATCGTCGGGCAGCGGGCGGACCGTCACCTTCTGGCGGGTGATCCGCTCGATGTCGCGCAGATAGGCCTTCTCGTCATCCGCGCAGAACGCGACGGCGATGCCGCTGGCGCCCGCACGCGCGGTGCGGCCGATGCGGTGGACATATTGCTCGGCGACGTTGGGCAGTTCGAAGTTGATGACGTGGCTGACGCCCGAGACGTCGATGCCGCGTGCGGCGATGTCGGTCGCGATCAGGACCTTGACCTTGCCCTGCTTGAATTCGCCCAGCGCGCGCTCGCGCTGGCCCTGGCTCTTGTTGCCGTGGATCGCGTTGCTGGCGATGCCGTTGCCCGCGAGCAGCTTCACGACGCGGTCGGCGCCGTGCTTGGTACGCGTGAAGACGAGCGCGCGGTCGATCGCGGGATCACCCAGCGTGATCGTCAGCAGCGCCTGCTTTTCCGACTGGTTGCAGAAGGTGACATACTGGTCGACGCGCTCTGCGGTGGTCGCGGCGGGCTTGACCGAGACGGTCTTCGGATCGAGCAGGAACTGCGAGGCGAGATCGCGGATCGCGGTCGGCATCGTCGCCGAGAAGAACAGCGTCTGGCGCTTCTTCGGCAGCATGCGGACGATCTTCTTGAGCGCGTGGATGAAGCCGAGGTCCATCATCTGGTCGGCTTCGTCGAGCACGAGGATCTCGATCATCGACAGGTTGCAGAAGCCCTGCTCGATCAGGTCGATCAGGCGGCCCGGCGTGGCGACAAGAATGTCGACGCCGCGGCTGAGGTCCTGGCGGTTCTTGTTGATGCTGGTGCCGCCGAACACGGTGGTCACCGACATCTTGCTGAACTGGCCATAGGCGCGCGCGCTGTCGGCGATCTGGCTGGCGAGTTCGCGGGTCGGCGCGAGGACGAGCATGCGGCAATGCGTCGGCAGGACGCGCTTCTGCGTCTCGGTCAGGCGCTGGATCGAGGGGAGCACGAACGCGGCGGTCTTGCCAGTGCCGGTCTGCGCGATGCCGAGCAGGTCGCCGCCCTCGAGCAGGATCGGGATCGACTGCGCCTGGATCGGCGTCGGCTCGGTATAGCCCTTGGCTTCGAGCGCGCGGACGAGGGGCTCGGCGAGGCCGAGGTTGGAAAAGGACATGAATAGTCTCTCAAATGTGCCGGGCTCGCGAATCCACAGGAGGACGCGCGAGGGGCGTGGTGTTTTGACACCCCGCGTGAAAAGGGAAGCCCGTTAGAAACGACCGAGGCGGAGCCTGGACCTTGTTCAGGTCCGATCACGCTGCATGACACCTCGATGGCGGTCAGATGCGCGCGACCGGCCGAAAAGTCAAGAGTGGCCGGGTCGGGGCGGCTCTGGCCCCGTCCTCAGGCCCCGTCCTCAGCTGCGCGTCTGGGTCAGGTGGAGATAGCGTTCGTTGAATTCGGCGGCGTCGCGCAGCGCGCACCAGTCGACGACGCCGATCTGCCGCTTGCGCCGCGTGATCAGCCCGTCGGTCTCGAGCGCGCGCAGCACGCGGTTGACGTGGACCGGGGTCAAGCCGAGCGCATCGCCCATCTGTTCCTGAGTCATCGGCAGTTCGTAGCTGCCGTCCGCGTCGCTGAGCGAGGAGGCGCGCAGCCGGGCGGAGAATTCGCAGAGCAGGTGCGCGAGCCGCATCTTGGCGTTGCGGCGGCCGACATTGAGCAGCCATTCGCGGTGGATCGACGCCTCGACCAGCGCCTCGATCCACAAGGCGGTGGCGATCTTCGGCGAAACCGCGACGATCTCGCGCAGTGCGGGGATCGGGATCTCGGCGACGGTGATCCGGGTCAATGCCTGGACGTCGTGATCCGATTCCTCGAGGAACAGGTTCTGGAGATCGATGAAGTCGCCGGGCATCAGGATCGAGACGATCTCGCGCTCGCCATCGGGGGTGAGCTTCTGGCGATAGGCGAAGCCGTCGATCACGAACGCGCAGCGCAGCGGGCGTTGCCCCTCGCGCAGCATATAGGTCGACTGGTCGATCGTGCGCAGCTTGCACGGCAGCGCCGCGATCGCCACGCGATCCGCCGCGCTCAGCTCGACCCGGGTCGCGAGCTTGGCAATCAGATGATCGGTGACGACGATGGGGTAATCCACATGCAGGCTCCGCTCGGGCGGGAGCATATCGAACTCTCAGTCGCCGGGTTAAGCATAGCTTGCCCAGAGGCGCCCTGCACTATCACAGGCGTTATAGTCTCGCTCAAACATAGGTTAGACGCGCATTTCGGAAATTGTCGGTTATTGTAAGAAAATGTCGGGTGCCTTGCGCTGCACGGGTGGCGCGGAACCGATCGTCGCGCAGGCGCGTAGACGCCTTGCGAGAAACAGGGGCGAACGATGGGCGCGGCAGCGCCGGTCACCCCGGCCGTCGCGTCGAACGCACAGGATGTCGCTGATGCCGCGATACAGATTTCAGATCGCCCTGGGCGGCGAGGTGATCGAGGATCACGAGGGGATCGAGCTCGCGCATCGCGCGGCGGCGATCGAGCATGCGATCGTCGCGATGCGCGAGATGCTGGCCGAGGACATCCGCCAGGGCTGTGTCGACCTGACGATGCGGATCGAGATCATCGAGGGTTGCGGTGCGACGGTCCACGTCGCCGACTGTGCCGCGGCGATGGCGGCCGGGACGATGTCGGCCCGCCGCCGCGCCTGACGCGCGGCGGGCGGGCCGACGATCCTTACCAGTGGGCCTTACCAGTGGCCGGTGTTGGGCATCGACGCCCAGGGCTCGGCGGGGTCGAGCCGGCCGTCCTGCAGCAGCTCGATCGAGATGTTGTCGGGGGTGCGGACGAACGCCATGTGGCCGTCGCGCGGCGGCCGGTTGATCGTCACGCCGGCGTCCTGGAGCCGCTGGCAGGTCTCGTAGATATTGTCGACGCGGTAGGCGAGATGGCCGAAATTGCGGCCTTCGCCATACTCTTCCGGATCCCAATTGTGCGTCAGCTCGACCTCGGCGCTCTCGTCACCGGGCGCGGAGAGGAAGATCAGCGTGAAGCGACCCTGCTCGTTTTCGAGGCGGCGGGCCTCCTTCAGCCCGAGCAGCTCGAAGAACGCGATCGTCTTGGCCGGATCGGTGACCCGGATCATCGTGTGCAGATATTTCATGGACGGCCTTTTCGGGTTGGATCGCCGGTAGATAGGCTGCGCCCCGGCGGGGTTCCAGAGGGGCGGACGGTGGCCGGGTGGGCGCGCCGGTCCCGGCGGATCAGGGTTTGGGCGGGTCGAACTGGCGGAGCGCGGCGATGGCGTTGCGGGCAGTGGGGGTGTCGGGGGCGAGGCGCGCGGCTTCGGCCCAGGCGGCGCGGGCGCGGGTCTCGTCGCCGTCGCGCGCGGCGATGTTGCCCGCCTCGAGCTGGACCGAGGCGTCGTCGGGGGAGCGCTTGAGCGCCTCGGCGATGTCGCCGCGTGCGCGGGGCAGATTGCCCATCCGCCGCGCGAGCGTCGCGGACAGGAGCCAGGCGAGCGGATCGTCGCCCGCGGTGGTCAGTGCGAGATCGATATCGGTGCGCGCGGAGGCGAGATCGTCCGCCGCGACGAGCGCGCGCGCATGGTCGAGCCGCGCCTCGCCGAGCTGGAGCCCGGTCAGCGTCCCCGCGGTGAGCGCGGAATCGAGCGCCGTGCGCGCCTTGGTCGCCTCGCCCGCGGCGAGCCAGGCATTGCCGCCCTGCGCCCAGTAGGTCGCGGCGCGATCGTCCTGCGCGAGCTGTGCGTCGCGCGCCGCGCTCTCGAATTCGGCGGCGGCGGCGGCCCAGTTCTTTTCCGCGGCAAAGGCGAGCCCGCCACAGTCGCGCGCCGCGGCGCCGCCGCCCGCCATCCGCCAGCGACCCGCCTCGGCACGCGCGGCGACCGGATCGGTGGCGATCGTCGCGATGCAGCGCTGGAGCCGGGTGGCATCGTCGGCGGGGCCGGCGGCAGGCTTGGCAGCAGGGGGCGCGGCGGGCTTGGCGGCGGGCTTTGGAGCGGCGGGGCTGGCGGCCTGGGACAGGAGCAGCGCGGGGGCGAGCAGCATCAGGATCATAGGCGGGCGATCACATCCTCGACCGCGCGGATGATCAGCGCGATGTCGGAATCGCGTGACAGGCGGTGATCGCCGTCCTTGACGAGCAGTGTCTGCACATCGGCTGAACGAAGCAGCTCGGCGAGCCGGGTGGTGCGCAGCCACGGCACCGCCTTGTCGCGCTGGCCCTGGATCAGGCGCACGGGGCAGCGGATCTCGATCCAGCCGAACATCAGCCGGTTCGCCTCGCCCGACGCCCAGAAGCCGCGGGTGTAGATGGTGGGTTCGGGGCCGTAGTCGTTGGCGCGTTCGAGCCGGCCCGCGCTGAGCAGCGTCAGCTTTTCCTCAGGGGTGAAGCCCCAGTCGGTGAAGTCGGGCGCGGGGGCGATGCCGACGAGCGCGGCGACCAGATCGGGGCGGGCCTTTGCGACGAGCAGCATCAGCCAGCCGCCGAGCGACGAGCCGACGAGCACCGCGGGGCCGTCCGCCAAAGCCTCGAGCATCGCGATCACGTCGTCGCGCCAGTCGACCAAAGTCTGATCCTCGAACGCGCCCTCGCTCCGGCCGCAGCCGCCATAGTCGAAGCGGAGATAGGCGCGGCCCTGCGATTTCGCCCAGGCCTCGAGCGTGACCGCCTTGGTGCCCGTCATGTCCGAGCCATAGCCCGACAGGAAGACGATCGTCGGGCCGGTGCCGGTCGTGTGGTGATAGGCGAGGCGGGGGCGGTCCGGCGCGGGGGTGGTGGTGTCGGTCATGCGCGGGGCTTTAGCCAAAGCGGGCGGGTCGGGCTAGGTCAGGCTGGTGCGGAAGAACTGGTGAAGACCAGAGAACAAAATAGAACAGAACAAGCCATTCCCGAATACAAGATTCGGAAAATCGTTTCAAATGTGTTAAGCGACGAATCGGGTACCCTAAGCTACCACACAAAGGGCACCCGAATGAAACCAGCAATGACTTGGCGGTCGGCTCGCTGGTTCCAAAACGGGGGATGGGTTCCCCAGCGTCGCGCTATGGAACCTAGACTGTTTTCCCATTTTGGCAAGAGCCGGTCGTTGTTTTAAGAACGATGGAGAACAGAAATGGCAAAACGCGGATCCCCACCACTCACTCGCGAATTGGCGGCTCACATCAAGTTTCTGCTTAAACGCGGCGACTTATTGCAGCAGCAGATTGCGGCGCTCTTAGGTATCAATCAGGGGCGCATCAGCGATGTGAAGCATGGCAAGAGGCATGCTGACGTACCACCGGCGAAGGGCCCATTCCCCGCCTAACATCTAGGGCGTCAGAGTTTCGGCACTGACGCCCTTTTCATGCCGGCCTGAGCCCCGGTAAAGCTTACGTGCAGGTAAGATTGGCTGAACCTTGGTGAGTTTATGTGCAGCTTTAGCGGGTGCAAAGGCGAGGCCAGCGCCTGTCCGTTCTCCCGCGTAGGCGGGAGTCCAGGGTGGCAGGGCTTGGTGCTGCTTGGCTCTGGATCCTGACTTTCGTCAGGATGACGGGGGGAGGGGGCGGCGCTTCCTCGTCGTCGGGATGACGGGTGGGGGGCTGCACTTCACCGCCGTCATCCTGGGCTTGACCCAGGATCCAGGGTTGCGGGGGGTGGTGCTGCTTGGCCCTGGGTCCTGACTTTCGTCAGGATGACGGGTGGGGGGAGGGCGGCGCTTACCGCCTTCGTCCTGGGTTTGGCGCGGGATCCAGGCTTGCGGGACGCAGCGCTGCTGGGCTCCTGGGCCCCCGCTTTCGCGGGGGAACGGGGCAGCTTGCGCCGAGGGTCAGATGATGAATTCTACCGTTTTCATCTGGGTCTGGTCGGCGGCGACGGCGCCGCGTTTGGCGACCATCTGGCGGTGGAGTTCGCGCACCGTGTCGCTGCCGCTGGTCTTGCACAAAGCGGGGACGACCGCGTGGACGAGCGCGCCAAGGCCGCCGGCGATCATCGTCACGCCGAACCGGCTGGCGACGCCGAAATGCTCGGCATAGCTTTCGCCGACGGTGGCGGGATGGTCGAGGAAGAGGCGGCGGAACATCGGCGGGTCTCCGGACGGGGGATCGGGCTTATCCTATCAGCCGGCGAGGGATTCGACCATGGTCGCCGCGAGCAGGCTGAGCGTGTCGTCACGCGCGCCCATCACGACGATGCGGTCGCCGGGGCGCGCATCGGCGACCAGCAACGCGGCGGCGTCGGCGCGGTCGGCGATGTGGCGGGCGTCGCGGCCCTCCGCGGCGATCTGTGCGACGATGTCGGCGCTGGTGACCTCGCGGGTGACGGTGCCGCCATAATAGGCCGGGTCGGGGAGGACGAGCAGGTCTTCGGGCGCCATGCGTTCGACGAAAGTGGCGACGAGCTCGGTGCCCATGACTTTCAGCGGGCCATAGCCGTGCGGCTGGAACAGGATCAGCAGGCGGCCGGGAAAGGCGTGGAGCGTGTCGAGCGTGGCGGCGATCTTGTCGGGGTTGTGGCCGAAATCGTCGATCACCGCGACGCCGTTCGCTTCGCCGACGAGGTCGAAGCGGCGGCGCAGGCCGGTGAAGCTCGCGAGCGCCTTGACCGCGTCGGGGAGCGACACGTCGGCGGCCATCGCCGCGCCGATTGCGGCGAGCGCGTTCGCGACGTTGTGGCGGCCGGGGACGGCGAGCTTCACGCGCGTGCGGACGCCGCGCGAGACGAGGTCGAAGGCTATCGCAAAGGGTTCGGGGGCGAGGTTCTCGGCGCGGAGGTCGGCGGACGCGTCGATCGCGAAGGTGGTGACCTGGCCGCGCGGGAGGCGCGCGGCGAGCGCTGCCGCGTCGGGGTCGTTGGCGTTGACGACCGCGGTCTCGGCCTTGGCGATGAAGGCGCCGAACAACTGGCGGAGTTCGTCGAGCGACTTGTGGTCGAGGCTGACATTGTTGAGCACGGCGATCCTGGGCGCGTAATGCGCGATCGAGCCGTCGCTTTCGTCGACCTCGCTGACGAAGGTATCGCCGGCTCCGACCAGCGCGCTGGCGAAGGGGGCGTCGGGGCGCACGAAGTTCTTCATCACCGCGCCGTTCATCACGGTGGGGTCGCGGCCGGTGGTGTGGAGGATCCAGCCGATCATGCCGGTGACGGTCGACTTGCCGCTGGTGCCCGCGACACCGATCGGCAGGCGACTGTCGTTGAACAGGGAGGCGAGCAGCTCGGCGCGGGTGGCGCGCGGGCAGCCGAGCGCGGCGGCGGCGATCATGTCGGGGACATTGGCCTCGATCGCGGCGGAGGCGACGACGTGCTGGTCCGCGGAGACGATGCCGCTGCCGTCCTGCGGGAAGAGCGCGACGCCCTTGGCGGCGAGATCGTCGAACTTGGCGGGGACGCGGCCCTGGTCGAGATTGCGGTCCGAGCCCGCGACGCTCGCGCCGCGGCCCGCGAGGATCATCGCGAGCGGCATCATGCCCGACCCGCCGATGCCGATGAAGAAATAGGCGGGCTGGTCGGCGGCGGTCTGGTCGGAGGGGTTGGTGATATCCATAAGCTCGCGCTATCGGCGGTTGCGTAACGGGGCAAGACAGGACGAACCATGCGCATCGGTGTTCTCGCCGCGTCGAGCCGGACCAACCCTTCGGCGATCCCCGTGGTCACCGCCTATGCGGCGCGCGCGTTTCCCGAGGTCGAGCTGGTGTTCCATCCGCAGTGCACCGCGACCGACGGGCATTTCGCGGGATCGGACTTCGCGCGGGCGGCGGCGTTTCTCGAATACGCCAATGATCCGACGTTCGACGCGATCTGGTTCCTGCGCGGGGGCTATGGCGCGAACCGGATCCTGCAGATGGTGATGCCCGAGCTGGGGCGCGCGGCGCGGCACAAGACGTATCTGGGCTATTCGGATGTCGGGTTTTTACTGGGGGCGCTATACGCGCGGCGGATCGGGCGGGTGGCGCACGGGCCGATGGTCAGCGATATCAACCGGCATGACGGCGAGGCGACGGTGGCGCGGTCGCTCGGGTGGATGGCGCGGGGGGATCGTTCTGGGCTCGAGCCGGGGCTCGGGGGGCAGCCCTCGGCGGCGTTCAACCTGTCGATCCTGACGTCGCTGATCGGGACGCCGTGGCTGCCGGATCTCACCGATCATGTGCTGATCGTCGAGGAGGTGTCGGAGCCGATGTATGCGATCGACCGGATGCTGTTCAAGGTGGCCAATGCGACCCAGCTGAAGGGGATTGCGGGGCTCAGGCTCGGGGCGGTGACCGCGGTGCAGGCGAACGAGCCGGCCTGGGGGGAGACGCTGGACTATATGATGGTGCGGTGGGCGCGGGACATGGGGGTGCCGTATCTGGGGCGGGCCGAGGTGGGGCACACGCAGGGGAACCATGTGGTGCCGTTCGGGGTGGGGTGACGGGGCAGATTGCCTCCACCCCGGCGGAGGCCGGGGTCCAGGGTGGTGAGGTCGGTGTAACTGGGCGCGGTCCTTTGTTGGCGACGTTTCCCAACTGGGCCCCGGCCTTCGCCGGGGTGGAGTTTGGGGAGGGGCGCGGGGGTATCGCGGCGTGCTGGGGTTGCGGCGCGCGCTGCTTGGCTCTGGGTCCTGACTTTCGTCAGAATGACGGGGGTGGGTTCCCCGGCGGAGGCCGGGGTCCAGGTGGTGAGGTCGGCGTAACTGGGCGCTGTCCTTCATCAGCGGCGGTTCCCAACTGGGCCCCGGCCTTCGCCGGGGTGGAGTTTGGGGAGGGGCGCGGGGTTATTGCGGGGTGCTGGGGTCGCGGCGCGCGCTGTTTGGCTCTGGGTCCTGACTTTCGTCAGGATGACGGGGGTGGTTCCCCGGCGGAGGCCGGGGTCCAGGTGGTGAGGTCGGCGTAACTGGGCGCTGTCCTTCATCAGCTGCGTTTCCCAACTGGGCCCCGGCCTTCGCCGGGGAACATGGGGGCGGTTCGTGGGGTGTCGGTGCGTGGCGGGTTGCCTATATCGGCTGGGCGACGGCATAAGCGCCGCTCTTCCATCACGAGAAAGTTCCTCATGTCTGCCATGTTCCGCATTACGCTTCCCGACGGCTCCGTCCGCGAGGTTGCGCCCGGGACTACGCCCGCGGATGTTGCCGCGGCGATCGGGCCGGGGCTTGCCAAGGCGGCGCTGGCGGCGCGGATCGATGGGCAGGTGCGGGACCTGAGCCGGCCGTTCGAGGGGGATACGCAGCTGGCGCTCGTCACCGCGCGCGACGAGGCGGATGCGCTCGAGCTGGTGCGGCATGACCTGGCGCATGTGATGGCCGAAGCGGTGCAGCATCTGTTTCCCGGCACGCAGATCACCTTCGGGCCGGCGACCGATGACGGATTCTATTACGACTTTGCGCCGAAGGATCGGCCGTTCACCGACGAGGACCTGCCCGCGATCGAGGCGGAGATGCGCGCGATCATCGCGCGGAACGAGCCGTTCCTGCGCGAGGTCTGGTCGCGCCAGCAGCTGATCGACCGCTGGACCGAGCAGGGCGAGACGTTCAAGGCCGAATGGGCCGCCGAGCTGCCCGAGGGCGAGGAACTGACGATCTATCGCCAGGGTGAGTGGCTCGACATGTGCCGGGGGCCGCACATGGTCTCGACCGGCAAGCTGGACCCGGCTGCGTTCAAGCTGACGCGCGTGAGTGGCGCCTATTGGCGCGGCGACCAGAAGAACGCGATGCTCAGCCGCATCTACGGCACCGGCTGGCTCAACAAGAAGCAGCTCGACCAGCATCTGTTCCGGCTGGAGGAGGCGGCCAAGCGCGATCACCGGAAAATCGGGCAGGAGATGGACCTGTTCCACCTCCAGTCCGAGGCGCAGGGGTCGGTGTTCTGGCATCCCAACGGCTTCGTGCTGTGGCGGCAGCTGGAGGCGTATATGCGCCGGCGGCTCGATGCGGCGGACTATGCCGAGGTGAAGACGCCGCAGCTGATGGACGCCAAGCAGTGGGAGCAGTCGGGCCATTGGGGCAAGTATCGCGAGAACATGTTCGTGGTGCCCGACGAGATCCCCAATGTGGAAGACGAGGGCGCGGTGCTCTCGGGCGAGGGCGACCTGATGGCGCTCAAGCCGATGAACTGCCCGGCGCACGTCCTGATCTTCAAGCAGGGGATCAAGTCGTATCGCGACCTGCCGATCCGGATGGCCGAGTTCGGCTGCTGCCACCGCAACGAGCCGCATGGCGCGCTGCACGGCATCATGCGCGTCCGCCAGTTCACGCAGGACGACGCGCATATCTTCGTCCGCGAGGATCAGCTGGTCGAGGAGGTGCGCAAGTTCTGCGAGCTGCTCGACAGCGTGTACAAGCATCTGGGCTTCGAGGATTATGCGGTGAAGCTCGCGCTGCGCCCCGAGAAGCGGTTCGGCGACGACGCGATGTGGGACAAGGCGGAGGCCGAGCTGCGCGAGGCGGTGATGCAGTCGACGCTGAGCGACACGATCAAGGCGAATTTCGAAGAGCTGCCGGGCGAGGGGGCGTTCTATGCGCCCAAGCTCGAATTCCACCTGACCGATGCGATCGGGCGGACGTGGCAGGTCGGCACGATCCAGTCGGACCGCGTGCTGCCCGAGCGACTCGACGCGTCCTATGTCGGCGCGGATGGCGAGCGGCACCGGCCGGTGATGCTCCACCGCGCGATTCTCGGCACGTTCGAGCGGTTCATCGGCATATTGATCGAGCATCATGCCGGGCGCTTCCCGCTCTGGCTGGCGCCGGTGCAGGTGGTGGTCGCGACGATCGTGTCGGATGCGGACGACTATGCGCACAGTGTGGTCGCGGCGCTGCGCAAGGCGGGGATCCGCGTCGAGACCGACCTGCGCAACGAGAAGATCAACTACAAGGTGCGCGAGCACAGCCTGGCCAAGGTGCCGGTGCTGTTCGTGGTCGGCAAGCGCGAGGCGGACGAGGCGACGGTCGCGATTCGCCGGCTGGGCAGCCAGGGGCAGGAGATGCTGTCGCTCGACGAGGCGGTGGCACGCCTTGCGATCGAGGCGCGCGCTCCCGATATGTGATGGACGAGGCCGGCTTTCCGCGCGGAGCTTTCTGCGCTATAAGCCGGCCCAAATACTTCGTCAGAAACAACAGGAGCAACCCCCATACGTCCTCCCACGATGCGCCGGCCCATGCAGACGCCCGCGATGAACGGCCCGCGATTCAACGAATTCATCCAGAGCCAGAAGGTCCGCGTGATCGATCACGAGGGCGAGAATCTGGGCGTGATGTACACGCGCGAAGCGATCGAGCAGGCGGCCGAGCATGGTCTGGACCTGGTTGAGGTCTCGCCCAACGCCGATCCGCCCGTCGCCAAGTTCCTCGATGTCGGCAAGTTCAAGTACGAGGCGCAGAAGAAGGCGAACCTCGCACGCAAGTCGCAGAAGACGCAGGAGATCAAGGAGATCAAGATGCGTCCGAACATCGACGACCATGATTACGACACGAAGATGAAGAAGGTGAACGACTTCATCGGCGAGGGCGACAAGGTCAAGATCACGCTGCGCTTCCGTGGCCGCGAGCTGAGCCATGGCCAGCTGGGCATGAACCTGTTGAAGCGCGTGCAGGACGACGTCGCGGAGATCGCCAAGATCGAGGCGTATCCCCGCATGGAAGGCCGTCAGATGCTGATGGTGCTCGCGCCCAAGTAACGGCGTGACGACGCGGCCCGCGATGCGGGACGCGATACGACGATAGCGACCGGCCCATCGCCCCCTGTCCGGGGCGGCGGGCCGTTTGCGTTGGGGCGCAGGTCACCATGACCCTTTCCGTAGCGTCAACCGCCGCGGTCGAACCGCCCGTGCGCGATGCATCGATTTTGGGGCTATCACGCGGTGTTATTGCTCGGTGTTGCGGAAGTGCGACACAGCGACCGGAAAGTTACTTCCGCATACGGAAATCGGTGGACGCTGCATGAAAATTCCAATTACCTCCTGACCAAACCGGAAATTCGAAATAATTCGAAGCCGCCAGGAGAGATGCCCATGCGCATGACCGCATATCTGTTGTCTGCCGCCGCGACGATCGCGATCGCGGCGCCGGCCTTCGCACAGGATGTCCCGACGACGCAGCCCGAGGCGCAGACCGTACCCTCAAATACATCGGGTACCGCCGCCGCGTCGGTCGATGCGCAGCAGCAGCCGGTTGCCGAGAACGCGAATCCCCAGCCGATCAATGCGGGCGACATCGTCATCACCGCGACGCGCCGCTCCGAGCGGCTGTCGAACGTGCCGATCGCGGTGTCCGCGGTCGGCCAGGCCGCGCTGCAGAATTCGGGTGCGACCGACATCCGCCAGATGACGCAGCTTGCGCCGTCGCTGCTGATCTCGTCGACCGGCTCGGAGGCGAACGCCTCGGCGCGTATCCGCGGTATCGGCACGGTCGGCGACAATCCCGGCCTCGAAAGCTCGGTCGCGGTGTTCATCGACGGCGTCTATCGCAGCCGCACCGGCTCGGGCCTGAACGATCTGGGCGAGGTCGACCGGATCGAGGTGCTGCGCGGGCCGCAGGGGACGCTGGCCGGGCGCAACGCATCGGCGGGCACGATCAACATCCTGACCAAGCTGCCCTCCTACCAGTTCGGCGGTTACGGCGACGCGACCTATGGCAATTACAACAATATCCGCATCGCGGGCGGGCTGACCGGGCCGATCATCAAGGACAAGCTGGCGTTCCGGCTCGACGGCGTGTTTGGCAAGCGCGACGGCTATTATTACGACGTCATCAACCAGACCGATTACAACGACCGCAACCGCTATTTCGTGCGCGGGCAGCTGCTGTTCGAGCCGAGCAGCGACGTGTCGGTGCGGCTGATCGGCGATTACACGCGGCGTGACGAGAAATGCTGTGGTGCGGTCTATATCGACACGCGCGAGAAGATCGATCCGACGCCGGGCGTCGCGGGCGACTTCGCGATCAATCCCGCGGGCAACCGCATCCAGCAGGTCATGCAGAGCATGGGCGCGGTGTTCCCGAGCCTGGGTGACCCGTATAACCGCCGCATCGCCAACACGCTGGGCCGCGCCTATTCGAACATCACCAAGGATTATGGCGGCTCGGGCCAGATCGACGCGAACCTCGGCTTTGCGCAGCTGACCTCGATCACCGCGTATCGCGAGTACAAGTCGGGCGGCGCGGCCGACATCGACTACGGCAATCTCGACATCGGTTATCGTGCGGACGACGGCAACAGCTATCGCCAGTTCCACACCTTCAGCCAGGAAGTCCGGCTGAACGGGTCTCTGTTCGACGACAAGCTCGACTGGCTGGTCGGCGGCTATTATTCGAAGGAAGACCTGGTCGTCGCGGACAATCTGAAGTTCGGGACGCAATATGGCGCGTTCGCCGCGTGCCGGATCGTCGCGACGGTCAACCCGGCGGCGGCGCTGCGCAATCCGGCCAATCCGGGCTGCCTCAGCGCGACGGGACGTGCGGTCCTGTCGGGACAGGTTCCGGGCACGCAGCCCGCCTTCGGCGCGCTGACCGGTACCATCCTGAGCGGCATCGACCGGCTGAGCACGCTCAACAATCTGGGCGATCAGCGGTCGACCTATTATCAGGACAGCGAGAATTACGCGTTCTTCACGCACAACATCTTCAAGGTCACCGACAAGCTGTCGATCACCGGCGGGCTTCGCTACACGCATGAGCAGAAGGACTTCCACGCCGATTTCAACAACAACAACACCGTCTGCCCCGCGCAGCAGGCGGCGCTGAGCCCGCTGCTGGCGAGTGCGGCGGTGCCCGCCAGCCTGAAGACTCTGGTCGGCGGGATCGTCACGCTGACCTGCACGGGCAATTCGACCTCGGCGCTGAACGGGCTCGATCTGAACGACGGGTTCAAGGAAGGCGAGTTCAGCGGCACGGGGATCGTGTCGTACAAGCCGCGTACCGACACGCTGCTTTATGCGTCCTATTCGCGCGGCTACAAGGCGGGCGGCTACAACCTCGACCGGTCGGATCTGACCGCGAACGTGTTCGCGGCGCCGACCAATGCGAGCGCGAGCCGGCTGCGGTTCGATCCCGAGACGGTCAATTCCTATGAGCTGGGGCTGAAGTTCACCTCCGCGCAGTTCACCTTCAACGTCGCGGGCTTCCGCCAGGAGTTCAAGAACTTCCAGCTGAACACATTCAACGGCACCAACTTCATCGTCCAGAACATCAGCTCGTGCGACACCAGCCTGAACGGCGCGGATCGCGATGCGAGTGCGGCGACGGGCGCGTGCACCGGCGACGTGAAATACGGCGTGCGGTCGCAGGGCGTCGAGCTCGAGGCGGGGCTGTTCCCGGTCCGCGACGTCGCGGTGAGCCTCGGCTACACCTATGTCGACACGACGTTCAAGAACAACCTGGTCGGGTCGGAGACGGGCGAGGCACTCGACCCCGCGCTGTTCCTGCTGTCGGGCAACACGCTGTCGAACGCGCCCAAGCACACGGTCACCGCGTCGGGGACGTGGACGCCCGAGCTGGGGTCGTCGGGGATCACCGGGCTGTTCTACATCGATGGCCGCATGACCAGCGACTATAATACCGGGTCGGACCTGTTCACCGAGAAGGCGCAGGACGGCTTCTTCCTGATGAACGCGCGGATCGGCATCCGCGGGCCGGCGCAGAAATGGGCGGTCGAATTGTGGGCGCAGAACCTGCTCGACACCGATTACCAGCAGGTCGGGTTCAACGCGCCGTTCCAGGGTGCTGGCAATCTCGACCAGGTGAAGGCGTTTGGTGGTGTGGGGAACCAGATCTTCACGTCGTACCTCGCCGAGCCGCGGACCTATGGGCTGACGGTGCGCACGCGGTTCTGAGCGTTCGACGTCGCTAGGGAAGGCCGGTCCGCTCGGAAGAGCGGGCCGGCCTTTTTCGTTTGTGGCGGGCCTTCGTTCACGTCCGTCATCCTGACGAAAGTCAGGATCCAGGATAACTCAGCGGGACGATCGTGGCTCTAAATCCTGACTTTCGTCAGGATGACGAAAAGGGGGATGACGAAGAGTCAGGCGGCGAGGTCTAGTTGCTTGCCGGCGGCCGCCGCGAGCAGGCGGCGTTCGAGCGTCTTCAGCCGGGCGGGGGCGGTGATGCGGTCGCCGGTGAGGTCGGTGATGTAGAAGGTGTCGACCGCGCGTTCGCCATAGGTGGCGACATGCGCGGAGTGGATCGTCACCTTCGACTGGAAGAGCGCCTGGGCGAGCCGGTTGAGCAAGGCGGGGCCGTCGCGGGCGTTGACCTCGACCACGGTGAAGCGGTTCGAGGCGCGGTTGTCGATCATCGCGTTGGGGACGATGTCGAACGCCTCGGCGCGCGCGCGCGGGAGCGGCTTGGCGACGAGGCGGTCGGCGAGCTTGCCGCGGTTGGCGAGCGCATCCTCGATCGCGGTCTTCAGCCGGGCGAGCTGTTCGCTGCCGTCGAACGGGCGGCCGAACGGATCCTGGACGAGGAAATTGTCGACCGCCATGCCGTCACGCGTGGTGTGGATCCGCGCGTCGATGATGTTGCCGCCCGCGACATGGATCGCGCCGGCGATGCGGTAGAAGAGCCCGGGATGATCCGCGGCGTAGATCGTCACGAGCGTCGCGCCGCGGCCGGGATAGACATGCGCGTCGATCGCGAGCTGCGCGTCGCCGGTGCCGGCGAGGAAGCGCGCATTGTGGACGAGCACATCCTCGGGCTCGGCGATCCAATAGGCCTCGGGCATGCGGCGGACGAACGCGGCGAACTCGGCGTCGCTCCAGCCGAGATCGGCGTGGAGCGTCTCGTGCTTGGCGGCGATGCGTTCGGCGCGGCCCTTCTGCTTGTGGCCGAGCCGGAGCACCTCCTCGGCGGATTCGTAGAGGTCACCGAGCAGCTGGCGCTTCCAGCCGTTCCAGACGCCCGGGCCGACCGCGCGGATATCGACGATGGTGAGGACGAGCAGGAGGCGGAGTCGCTCGGGGCTCTGCACCACGTCGCAGAAATCGAGGATCGTCTTGAAGTCCGACAGGTCGCGCTTGAACGCGGTCGCGGACATGAGCAGATGCCAGCGGACGAGCCAGGCGACGGTTTCGGTCTCCGCCGGCGACAGGCCGAAGCGCGGGCAGAGGCGTTGCGCGACTTCGGCGCCGAGGATCGAATGATCGCCGCCGCGGCCCTTGGCGATGTCGTGGAGCAGCACCGCGACATAGAGGACGCGGCGCGAGACGATCTGGCGGAAGATCGCGCTGGCGAGCGGATGGTCGTCCTTCAGCGCGCCATTCTCGATCCGCGCGAGCAGGCCGAGCGCGCGGATCGTGTGTTCGTCGACGGTATAGTGGTGGTACATGTCGAACTGCATCTGCGCGACGACGCGGCCGAAATCGGGCACGAACCGGCCGAACACGCCGGTCTCGTTCATCCAGCGCAGGACGAGTTCGGGATCGCGCGGCGAGCTGAGCACGTCGAGGAACAGCGCGTTGGCGGTCGGATCGTCGCGAATGTCGTCGACCAGCTTCACGTCGCGGGCGGCCGCGCGCATCGCGAGCGGGTGGATTTCGAGCGTGTTGCGGTCGGCGAGCTGGAAGATCTCGATCAGCCGGACCGGACTCGCACGGAAGAAATCGTCGTCGGGCAGGGCCAGCCGGCCGCGGTCGAGGACGAAGCCGTTCAGGCGGCGCGGGCTGCGGCGGATCGTCGGCAGCCCGAAGCGGCGGCCGCGCGCGGCGAACTTCTCGTCGAGATGCGCGAGGAAGACGCCCGTGAGGTCGCCGACGGTCTTCGCCTGGAGGAAGTAGAAGTGCATGAAGCGCTCGACCTTCGGCTTGCCCGGGCGGTCGGAGAAGCGCATCCGGTCGGCGATCTCGCGCTGGACGTCGAAGGTCAGCCGGTCCTCGGCGCGACCGGTGATGCTGTGGAGGTGGCAGCGCACCGCCTGGAAGAAATTGTCGGCGCGGTGGAACAGCCGGTATTCGGCCTTGGTGAACAGCCCGACATCGACGAGCTGCGCCGCGCGCTGGACGTCGTAGATGTACTTGCCGATCCAGAACAGCGCGTGGAGATCGCGCAGGCCGCCCTTGCCCTCCTTGACGTTGGGTTCGACGACATAGCGCGTGTCGCCCATCTTGCGGTGGCGCAGGTCACGCTCGACGAGCTTGTCGGCGATGAACGCGCGCGCGGTATCCGCCTGGACCTCGACCTTGAAGCGGCGCGAGGCCTCTTCGTAGAGATCCATGTCGCCGGTGACGTAGCGCGCCTCGAGCAGGGCGGTGCGGACGGTGATGTCGGCCTTCGCCTGGCGGATCATCTCGTCGAGCGAGCGGCTGGACTGGCCGAGCTTCAGCCCGAGATCCCAGAGCGTGTAGAGCATCGATTCGATGATGCGTTCGACCCGCGGGGTCTGCTTGCCCGGTGTGAGGAAGCCGATATCGACATCCGAATGCGGCGCCATCTCGCCGCGGCCATAGCCGCCGACCGCGATCAGCGTGAGCCGGTCGTCGGGGGTGGGGGCGGGCGCGGGGTGCAGCCGGGTGGTGGTGAAGTCGAACAGCAGGCGGAGCAGCTGGTCGATCAGATAGGCCTGCGCGCTCGACACCTCGAGCCCGCGGCTGGGATGTTCGGCAAGCCGCTTGGCGACCTCGACCCGGCCCGCGTCGAGCGCGGCCTTGAGCAGGATCGTCGCCTGGCGGCCGAGCGCGACCGGGTCGGTCTCGTCCAGCGCGGCTATGGTGTCGGCGACCGCGCGGCGATCGATGATCGCGCGGCGGTTGGGCAGGTGATCGAAGCGGCCGGTCATGCGGGACCAGATAGGGCGCGCGGTGCCATTCGTCATCTTGATTGCGGGAATCCTTCCCGAACCCTAGGTCTTCGCGCGGGTTTGGCGAAAGGAAGACGATGAGCGAAGCGTTGCGCGTGGGACTGGCGGGCCTGGGAACCGTGGGGGGCGGCGTCATCCGGCTGCTCGACGCGAACCGCGAGCTGATCGCCCGACGGGCCGGCCGCGCGATCGAGGTCGTCGCGGTGTCGGCGCGCGACCGCTACAAGGATCGCGGCGTCGATCTGACGCGGTTCGCCTGGGTCGACGATACGACCGCGCTGGCGCAGCAGGCGGACGTCGATGTCGTCGTCGAGCTGATCGGTGGATCGGACGGCCCCGCGCTGACGCTCGCGCGCTCGACGCTCGCCGCGGGCAAGTCGTTCGTCACCGCGAACAAGGCGATGCTCGCGCATCACGGCTATGAGCTGGCGACCGCGGCGGAGGCGGCGCGCGTCGCGCTGAAGTTCGAGGCGGCGGTCGCGGGCGGGATCCCGGTGATCAAGGGCCTGCGCGAGGGCGCCGCCGCGAACGCGATCGGGCGGGTCTACGGGATCCTCAACGGGACGTGCAATTTCATCCTGAGCAAGATGGAGGCGGAGGGGCGCGATTTCGCCGAGATCCTCGCCGAGGCGCAGGCGCTGGGCTTTGCCGAGGCGGATCCGAGCTTCGACATCGACGGGGTGGATGCCGCGCACAAGCTGTCGATCCTTGCCTCGATCGCGTTCGGGACGCGGCCGGCGTTCGACACGGTCGCGGCGAGCGGCATCCGGCATTTGCTGGGCGCGGACATCGCCGAGGCGGCGGCTTTGGGCTACCGCGTGCGGCTGCTCGGACTGGCGGAGGACGGGCCCGACGGGCTGTTCCAGCGCGTGCATGCGCATCTGGTGCCGGTCGACCACCCGCTCGCGCACGTCACGGGGTCGCTCAATGCCGTGGTCGCGGAGGGCAATTTCGTCGGGCGGCTGCTGTTCCAGGGTGCGGGCGCGGGCGACGGGCCGACCGCGAGCGCGGTGGTCGCGGACCTGATCGACATCGCGCGCGGCGAATATGGCCCGCCCTATGCGATGCCAGCGGCGTCGCTGGTCGCGGCGGCGACCGCCGACAGCGGCGAGCGGCGCGGGCGCGCCTATCTGCGCTTCACGGTCGCGGACCGGGTCGGCGTGCTGGCCGAGATCGCCGCGGCGATGCGCGACGCGGGCGTCTCGATCGAGAGCCTGATCCAGCGCGGCGCGATGGCGGACGGCAGCGTGCTCGTCGCGATCGTGACGCATGAGGGGCCGGAACGGTCTGTGGCGCAGGCGCTGGAGAAATTGCGGGGGTCGCAGAGTCTGGTTGGGCAGCCGTTGTGGATGCATATTCTGGGGTGATTTTGGGGGTGGGGTGATGGGCGACGGGCCTGCCGCCGGATGCCCTACCGATTGCCGTCATCCTGACGAAGGTCAGGATCCAGGGTGGCGGAGGGCTGCACTGTGTGGCTCTGGATCCTGACTTTCGTCAGGATGACGGGGTTGTGGGGACGGCGGCTGCCTCCGCCGTCATCCCGGGCTTGACCCGGGACCCAGGGTGGCGGGGCGCTGCTTGGCTCTGGGTCCTGACTTTCGTCAGGATGACGGGGTGCGTTACGTGTTCCTAGGCTGTTTCCTG
>JGI20283J13201_100164_pt1 | contig 22230 bp, 22 predicted proteins | sample Plalitdecfosmids_FD_13201 | JGI IMG/M metagenome (IMG submission 13201)
CCGCCAGGCCGTCGAGCTCTCGCCCAGCCCGGCGGAGGCCCGCGAGGCCGCGTCCGCGGCAGGATCGACGGCGTGACCGACGTCGACCCCGCACCTGCTGCCTCCGGCCCCCGCTCGGCGCGCGAGCGTCGGCGCGACATCGTCGACCTGGCCCGCACGAGCGGCCTGGCCTCCGTCGAGGACCTCGCGGGCCGCTTCGGGGTGACGCCGTCGACGATCCGGCGCGACCTCGCCCGGCTCACCGAGACCGGCGACATCGCGCGCACCTACGGCGGCGCGATGGCCCTCGGCGGCGCCGGCGGCGAACCGACCTTCCGACAGCGCGACCAGGAGGCGGGGGTCGCCAAGGCCGCGATCGCCCGGGCGGCGCGCGACGCGGTCCACGACGGCGAGCACCTCCTGCTCGACGCGGGCTCGACGGTCGCCGCCCTCGCCCGCGAGCTGCGCGCCGACGCCGCCGTGAACGTGGCGACGACGTCGCTCGCGGTCGTGCAGCACCTCGCCGAGGCCGACCGCGTGCACGTGGAGTGCCTGGGCGGCACGCTCCGCCCGGCGAGCCTGGGCTTCGTCGGCCCCCTCGCCGAGGCGGCCCTCGACCGGATGACCTTCGACCACGTGTTCCTCGGGGCCGACGGGGTGCTCGCGTCGGGCCACGTCGTCGAGGCCGACCTGGTGCAGACCCGGCTCAAGGAGCTCATGTGCCGGCAGAGCGCCCGCGTCTGGGTGCTCGCCGACGGCTCGAAGCTGGGCCGCTCGACCTACCACGCCCGGGCGGCCCTGCCCGAGGGCTGGACCCTCGTCACCGACGCCTCCGCCCCCGAGGACGAGCTGGAGCGCTTCCGCGCCGCGGGCGTCGCCGTCGTCGTCGCGGGCTGACGAGCGGGGCGGGGCGGCACCGGGATCAGGACAGCCGCGCGGGGTGGTCCTGGAACCATCGGACGAGCTCACGGAGCGCCTGTGCCGGACCCGAGCCGTCCTCACCGGCCTCGAGATCGGCGAAGGCGGTGCGGTAGCCGGGCACCTCGGCGAGCGCCTCGTCATCGGCGGCCGCGAACGCCATGGTCCACTGCGGGAACTGCCGCTCGACGATCGGCTCCTTGAGCAGGGTCGTGACCTTCTCGTGCCGGGAGTCGTCGCGGATCGTCGCCATCTTCTCGAGGACGGCCGCGTCGGGCCCCTCGAGCAGCTGGAGGAAGTAGCCGTTCTTGTGGAACAGCACCCCCGTCACCTCGACGCGCTCGTTGGCGTCGCGGCTGCTGCGCAGCAGGCCCTCGAGCTCGGCGTCGTCGAAGGGGTGCGTGGCGATGCTCGAGTAGACGACGGACAGCATGGGACCTCCCTGGTGGCGACGGCCGGGAGGCGGCTCGGGGGCCCGGCGCCGGGCGACCGTCGACACCAGGGTGCTCCTCGCGCGCCGGCGCGGTCCGGGGGCCGCGCGGCCGTCGTCCACCGAGCGCAGCGACCGGGCCGCGTCCCCTCGAGTGCCCAGCCGGTGCCCAGGAGGCGCGAGCACCGTCGGGAGGACCATCCCGACAGCCCCACGAAGGAGCCCCTCGTGCCCATGATCACCGTCCCCTCCACCGAGGCCGCGCCCGTCGCGCTGCACTACACCGACGCCGGCGCCGGCAAGCCCGTCGTCCTCATCCACGGCTGGCCCCTCAGCGGCCGCTCGTGGGAGGGCCAGGTCCCCGCCCTCGTCGAGGCCGGCCACCGCGTGATCACCTACGACCGTCGCGGCTTCGGCCAGTCGTCGCAGCCGTGGGACGGCTACGACTACGACACCTTCGCCGCCGACCTGAACGCGCTTCTCGAGACCCTCGACCTGCGCGACGTCACGCTCGTCGGCTTCTCGATGGGCGGCGGCGAGCTCGCCCGCTACGTCTCGACCTACGGCCAGGACCGCCTCGCGAAGCTCGTGTTCGCGAGCGCCGTGCCGCCGTACCTCTACAAGAGCGCCGACAATCCCGACGGAGGCGTCGACGACGACCTCGCCGCGTGGTTCCACGACGGCATCGTCGACGACCGTCCCGCGTTCCTCGAGCAGTTCGTCACCATGTTCTTCACCGCCGGGAAGCCGTCGCTCCTCAACAAGCCGAAGGTCAGCGACGCCCAGCAGGCCTACGCGCTCGCCATCGCCGAGATGGCCTCGCCCAAGGGCACCCTCGACTGCACGGTCGCGTTCGCCACGACCGACTTCCGCGACGACCTCACGAAGATCACCGTCCCCACCCTCGTCATCCACGGCGACAGCGACGCCATCGTGCCCTTCGAGGTCAGCGGCAAGCGCACCCACGAGGCGATCGCGGGCAGCGAGGTCGTCGTCATCGAGGGCGCGCCCCACGGCGTGACCGTCTCGCACAAGGAGGAGTGGAACCGCCACGTCCTGGCGTTCCTCGCCAAGTAGGCCCTCCTCCCTCCGCGCGGCCCCGGCCGTCGTCGGCAGGGCCCGGTCCGCCGGGTCACGCCTGGCCCCGGTCAGGCGCCCGGAGGCCTCGTCCGTGCCGCGACGACGAGCGCGTCGACGAGCACGAAGGCCACGAGCGACGCCCCGAGCAGGGGCAGCGCCGCGCCCAGCCCGACCCCGACGAGGACGACGAGCCCGATGCCCCACCACGGCGCGCGTGCGAGGGCCCCGGCGGGCGCGGGCCGTCCGACGGGCGCGCCACGGCCTCCTGCCGGTCGGGCAGGTCGGGCCGGCCGGCGCTGCCACCACATGACGTAGCCGAGCACGACCATCGTGGCGACGCCGAGCGCGGTCGCGACGAGCAGCAACTGGTTCGGCCAGCCGAACAGCACGCCCATGTGGGCGTCCACGCCCCAGCGCGCGAGCTTCGCCATGAACGGGTGGTCGGCGAAGTCGACCCGGTCGACGACCTCGAGGGTGCTGCCGTCGACCGCCACCGAGTCGACCTGCGTCGGCGCGCTCCGCTGGATCTCGGTCACCGTCCAGGCGCTCGCCCCGTCGGCGGGCGGCCGGATCTCGACGAGCCCCGTGTCCACGTTCTCAGTGCGGGCCACCGCGAGCACGGCGTCGAACCCGGCGGGGTCGACCCGCGGGGACCCGGGGGCGGCCGGGGCGCCGCCGTGGTGACCGGCGTGCGCGTCGGGGGCCGCGCCTCCTGCGGTCGCCCCGGCGCCCGACGCGCCCTCGAGCGCCGTGACGAGCGTCGGCGCCTGCCAGCTCAGCGCCGCCCGCAGCGCCGTGACGCGCTCCCCGCCGAACTGCGACCACGTGATGCCGGTGGCCGAGAGGAACAGCGCCCCGAGCACGAGCCACACGCCGATCGAGGCGTGCCAGCTCACCGAGCGGCGCAGGCCGGAGGCGCGCAGGTCCGGGCGCACCAGGTCGCGCCGACGACGCCCCCGCCGCCACCGCGCGACCCAGAGCGCCAGCCCGCCGAGCACGACGACGCCGAGCCAGCTCGCGGCGAGCTCGCTGTAGGCGCGGCCGACGTCGCCGAGGCCGAGGCTGCGGTGCAGGTCCGAGATCGTGGTGCGCAGCGGCAGCGACCCGCTCGTGCCGTAGACGGGCAGGTCGCCCCGCACCTCGGCCGTGCCCGGGTCGACGAACACGGCCCGGGTCTGGCCCTCGAGCAGGTCGTCGCCCGAGAACATCACGCGCGTGGTGTCGCCGGGCCGGGGCGCCGGGCGCACGGCCACGAGGGCGGCGTCGTCGCCCACGACGGCGCGAGCCGCGTCGACCTGGTCGGCGAGCGGCACGGTCGTGGTGGTGACCGGGGCGCGCAGCTCGTCGTCGTAGAGCACGCGCTCGAGCGTGGGCGAGACCGCGTAGGCGGCCCCGGTCAGCGCCGCGACGAGGATGAACGGCCCCACCAGCACCCCGGCCAGGAAGTGCAGGCGCAGCACGAGCGGCATCAGCCACGGGTCACGGCGCCGCGGGGCCGCCGAGGGGTCGGCCGAGGGGGCGGTCGTCGGGCGGGAGCCGACCTCCGGTGCGGCGCTCATCGTCGGCCGCCCTGCTGACGGCGCAGCGCGGTGGTGGTCGTGACGACCGCCACCACGCCGACGACGAGGGCGCCGAGGCCCAGGAGTCGCGCGGTCCCGTCGACCGGCGGGGTCACGCCCGCCCCGGTGGCCGTGGCCGCGCCTCCTGCGCCGCCCGCGACGTCGGAGGCCGTGCCGGCGCCGGCGCCGGCACCCGCGTCGCCGAGCACGAGCGAGGGCGCGGGCTCGGCGGGCTCGGCGGGCTCGGTGCCGTCGGTGGTGAGGTCGTCCCAGTCGTACGAACCGGTGACGCACTCCTGCCGGGTCGGGAACGCGACGACGTCGCCCTCCGCCCCGTCGACGGGCAGCAGGACGCTGGCCTGCACCGTGTCGCGGAGGCCGTCCTCGAGCGGCTCGTCGGCCGTCCAGGTGATCGTGGTGCCGGTGCCGTTCGTGGTGCCGGTGCCGGTGCCGGTGCCGGTGCCGATGTCGGTGTCGGTGTCGGGGTCGGGGTCGGTGCCGGTGCCGGTGCGTTCGATCGTCCAGCCCGGCTGGCGGGTGGGCGTCACGGCCTGCACGTCGGCGGGGAACGCGACCGCCAGCGACGTCGTCGACGAGCCCTCGCAGCCGTGGCCGACGGCGAACGTGAGGACGCTGATCGTCGCGGGAGCGGTCGACGTAGCGTCGAGCTCGACGTGCGCCGAGGCGGCAAGGGGGGCGGTGAGGGCGAGACCCGTGCCGACCGCGAGGGCGAGGGCGGCGCCGAAGGCGCTGCGGCCGGGCCGGGCAGGGGCGGTGGAGGGGCCGGCGGGACCGCCGGGGTCGGCGGGGTCGGCGGGGCGGGTGGTGCTGGTGCTGGTGCTGGTGCTGCGGGCAGCGGGGGTGCTGCGGGTGCGCGTGCGCATGGATGTCCTTCGGCTGCGGGGCGGGTGCCCGGCGAACGGGGGCACGCGCGCCGACGTCGCCCGGGTCGCCCGGGCGCACGGCGCGCGTCGACCGCGCCGCCCCGAGGGACCGCGCGGCCTAGGTGAGGGAGGCCGCCGCCGGGGGCCCGCGGAGCACGCGGCTCGCGGCGAGCCGCAGCGACACCGGTCGCCGGACCGGGCGGCGCTCGGGGACCGGAGCGCCGGTGGCGGTGCGCCCGCGAGCCACGGCCCGGGCGAGCAGGGCGAGCAGCCGCGCGAGGACCTGCCGCACGGGGGCGCCGACCTGGAGCGCGAGGGCTCCCAGGGCGCGGCGCAACGACCCGGCGGCGAGGCGCAGGGCCACGACGGTCACGAGGCCGCAGATCACGTGCGCCCCGAGCATGCTGCCGTGCGCGCCGTGCGCCTCGACGACGCCGGGCAGCACGAGCGCCGCGTGCCGGTGCGCGCCGGGCGTGAGGGGCGTGCCGGCCGGGGCCGCGCCTCCTGCCGTGGAGAAGGCGAGGTGCAGGAGGCCCTGCACGACCGCGACGGCCGGAACGAGCGTCACCAGGCGGAGCCGGGCGCCACCGAGCGCGAGGCAGGCCAGCGTGCCCGCGGCGAGCACGAGGGCCAGGAGGAGCGGGTGCGGCAGGGAGCCTCCTGCTGCGGCGTGTGCCGCGGCGGTCAGGAGGGTGCTGACGGCCGCCGACAGCACGGCGCGCAGGGCGCGTTCGCGTCGTGCCTGCACCTGGGCCTCCGGGGGTCGGGACCACGCTACCGGACCACGTCGGGCCTCCTGACGCCGCGCCTCCTGCCGCCGTGCCCGCCAGCGCCGGTGGCAGCGCCCGATCGCGGTACGTTTCCGACATCGCGGCACGTTCGAACGTGCCGCGATGTCGCGAACGTGCCGCGGTGCCGCGAACGTGCCGCGGTGCCGCGGTGCCGCGGCGGTGCCGGCCCGCGGCACCCGGTCGGCGGCACCCGGTCGGCGCACGGCGACGGCCGGCGCCCCCGAGGGGGACGCCGGCCGTGGTGGTGCCGGGAGCGGAGCGCGCCTAGTGGCGGTCGCCGCGGTCGTCGACGGCGCGGGTGACGGGCTCGTCCTCGATGGTGGTCCGGTCGCCCTTCTTCGCGTCGCCGCGGGTCTTGGCGAGGCTGAGCACGGTCGCGACCGTGATGGTGGCGCCGATGAACAGCAGCGAGAACCAGATCGGGATCTCGGGCACCCAGAGCAGCGGCTCGCCGCCGTTGATGAAGGGCAGCTCATTGACGTGGAGGGCGTGGAACACGAGCTTGACGCCGATGAAGGCGAGGATGACCGCGAGGCCCTGCGACAGGTAGACGAGGCGCTCGAGGAGGCCGCCGATGAGGAAGTAGAGCTGGCGGAGGCCCATGAGCGCGAAGGCGTTCGCGGTGAACACGATGTACGCCTCGTTGGTGAGGCCGTAGATCGCGGGGATCGAGTCGAGGGCGAAGACCAGGTCGACGAAGCCGATCGCGATGACGCAGAGCAGCAACGGGGTGACGAAGCGCTTGCCGCTGATCTTCGTCGTGAAGCGGTCGCCGTCGAACTCGTCGTGCACGGGCAGGATGCGACGTGCGATGCGCACGACGAGGTTGTCGCCGGCGTCGCCGCCGTGGCTGCCCTTGAGCTGCTGGTAGGCCAGCACGAACAGCAGCGCGCCGAAGATGTAGAAGACCCACGAGAAGTTCTCGATGAGGGCCGCGCCCACGGCGATGAAGATGCCGCGCATGATCAGGGCGATGACGATGCCGATCATGAGCACCTTCTGCTGGTACATGCGCGGCACCGCGAACGAGGTCATGATCAGCAGGAAGACGAAGAGGTTGTCGATCGACAGCGCCTTCTCGGTGAGGTAGCCGGCGAAGTACTCACCGCCGAAGCCCCAGCCGCTGACGAAGCCGATGCCGACGCCGAAGAGCAGCGCGAGGCCGATGTAGAAGGCCGACCACCGGGCGGACTCGCCGATGGTGGGCTCGTGCGGCTTGCGCACGTGCACGAAGAACTCGTACACGAAGAAGGCGATCGTCACGCCGATCGTGATCAGCCAGGTGGTCGTCGATACGTTCACGGGTGCTCCAGGGGCGAGGGGCTCGAGGGGTGGGACGGAAGAGGGGGCGGGGCCCCGCCGACGGCGCATGCGCGCAGCGCCGACGGGGCTCGTCGCCGTTCCCCGAGGATCCCGCGACCACCTGGGGAACAGCCCGGGTCGTGCAGACCCTGCAGCGTTCAGCCGTCGGCGCGGTGCTCCCCGCGGGGCCGGTCGCCCGCGTCGATCGCGGCGGCGGCGGCGGCGGCGTCGGCGGCGGCGACGGCGACGGTGTCGGCGTCGGCGTCGGCGTCGGCGTCGGCGTCGGCGTCGACCGAGACGGTCGCGTCGCCCTCGACCGTGACGTCGCCCTGCGCGACGACCACGACGACGTCGGGGTCGTCCGCAGTCACCACGGCACCGGAGGCCACGGTCGCGGCAGCGCCGGAGGCCGGGGTCGGGTCCGCGCCGAGGGTCGCGTCGGCAGGACTCGCATCGGAGCCGTCGGCGACCTCGTCCTCGCCGCGCTCGGCGCCCGACCGGGCGGCGTCGGCCGCGGCCCGGAGCCGGGCCGAGGCCTCGGCGAGCGCGCCCTGTGCGGCGGTCGTGGCCCTGTCACCGGCCTCGCCGGCGTCCTGCGAGGCCGCGTCGAGGGCCTCCTGGGCTTTCAGGGACGCGTCGCCGGCGGCGGCGCGGACCTTCTCGGAGGCGTCCTCGACCTGCTCAGAGGCACGGCCGACGGCGTCGCGCGCCTGCTCGGACGCGGCACCGGCGGCGGCGGAGGCGCGGGAACCGGCCTCGCGGGCCGCGTCGGCGGCCTGGTCACCGACCTCACGGACCTTGTCGGACGCCTGGCCGGCGACCTCGCGGGCCTTGTCGCCCACGCGGCTCGCGGCCTGGGCGGCGGGTGAGGGCTCGTCGTCGGCGGCGGTGTGCACGTCGGCGACGACCACGTCGACGGCCACCGCGACGTCGCCGAGCTGGGACAGGGCGTGCCCGACCTGCTCGCGGACGCGGTCGGCGACGTCGCGGACGGGCGACGGGTACTCGACGACGATCGTCACCTCGACGACGAGGCGCGCGGGGTCGTTGTCGTCGACACGGACGCCGGCCACGCCGGAGTCGCGGAGCAGCACGCGGCCCGCGGACGCGGCGGCACGGCCCGCGGGGGTGCCCAGCGAGTGCACGCCCGAGACGCCCAGGGCGGTGACGCCCGCGACGCGGGCGTGGTCGGGCCCGGGGGCGTCGGCGGGAGAGGCGCCGCCGACCGCCGAGAGGTCGACGGGCTCCACGTCGCGCGCGGAGGAACGGGGGTCGGCGGCCTGTCGGCCGGTGGTGGTGTCGCTCATCGGGATCCTCGTCCTGGTGTCGGGAGGTGGTGTGGTGGTGCCGGGGGCACCGTGCTGGTGCGGCACGAGGGGCGGGCGCCGCATGACCGGCGCCCGCCCCTCGTCACCGCAGGGGGTCAGGCCAGTCGCGTGGACGAGGCCATGCTGGTGCGGAGACCGCCGTTGATCTGGACGACCACGGGGGTCTGCTGCCCCAGTGCCTCGTCCCAGCGGGCGACGACCTCCTCGACGCGACGTCGCACGTCGGTCGGTGAGACGCCGCGGCGGGCGTCGGCCGTGACGCGCAGCACCGAGGTGCCGCGCACGTCGAAGGCCACCACGTCCACGGAGACGAACGCCTCGTCGTCGGCCAGGGCCTCCTCGATGGCCTGGGCGGCCACCTTGGCCTCGATGACGATCGAGCCGGAGGTGCGGTGCTCGCCCTGGGCGGGGACCTCGAGGAGGTCGCCCGTGCGCCCGCCGCCACGGCGGAGCACGAACCAGAGCAGCAGCAGGATCAGCAGGAGCGCCACGATCGCGGAGACCCAGAGGATCCAGGGTCGACCGCCGCCGACGGCGTCGGTCGCGGGGCCGGTGGCCGAGTCGGTCGCGTCCGACACGGTCCGCTGCACGTCGGGCAGGAGGGCCCCGACGGCCACGGCGGCGCCGCCCAGGAGCAGCACGAGGCCGACCACGAGGACGAAGACGCGGTTCAGGGCACGGTTGGTGTCGTTCATCGGTCGACCTTCCCCTTCTTCGACAGGCGGACCTTGACGGTGAGCGGGGGCTGCAGCTCGTAGCCCTCGAGCTCCTCACGGAGCGCCTCCTCGATGACGCGGGTGTCGGTCGTGCGACCGGTGACGGCCTGCACGTCGACGTCGGCGCGGCGCTTGCCCACCGTGACGCGCACCGCGGAGGGGACGACCTCGCCGGCATGGCTGGCCGTACGGGCGAGGTGCCGGGCGATGACACGATCGTCGACGACGATCGCGGCACGGCCGGAGGTGCTGCCGCGGCGGCCCTTGCGCCCTGGGGCGAGGGCGAGCACGACGAGGACGAGGCCGATGACGGCGACGACGATCGCGATGGCCGCCACCGCGCCGGTGGCACCGGAGGCCGCTCCGAGCACGCCGGACACGAGGTCGGTCGGGGCGACGAGCAGCGCGGGCTGCCCGACCGCCGCGAGGACGGCCTCGGTGCCGATCCAGGCGAGGACGAGGACGAGCACGATCGCGACGACGACGGCGAGGCCGGACCGTGACGAGTGCGTCTCCCGCCGGACGATGCGCTGGTAGACGCCGGCGTCGCTCACGAGACCCTCCTCCGTTGCTGGAGCTGCGCACCCGTGATGCGGAGGTCGACGCGACGCACGTCCGACCCGGTGAGGGTGAGGACGCGCTCGCTGATCGTGGACTGGGCGGTGGACAGGCGCTCGACGAGCGACCCGCCGGGGCTGCCGCCGTGGCCCAGGGGCGTGAGCCGGACCGGCGCCTTGGCGACGATGCTCAGCGCACCGCCGGCGTCGTCGAGCTCGACGGACACGTCGGAGGGCGAGACCTCCATCGCGTCGGCGGTGACGGCCGACACGACCCGGCGGACCGCGCGAGCCGAGATCTTCGTCCGCCCGTGCAGGCGCGGGTCGGCCGCCACCGGGGCGGTCACGACGACCGCCGCCCGCGCAGGGCGTCGGTCACGCCACGGAGGTCGAGCTTGCCGTCGGCCACGCGGCCCACGGCCCACCCGATCGCGATGGCGATCGCGACGAGGACGAGGGCGCCGAAGCTGAACACGATGCCCGTGAGCGCGAGGACCGCGCCGATGAGCATGCCCTGCTGGGACGCGGTCACAGGACGCGCGCCTCGTTCTTGTCGGACTCGCCCTTGTCGGCGTCGTCCGAGGGGAGGTGCACGTCGGAGACGGTCACGTTGACCTCGGTGACCTGCATGCCGACGACCTGGGAGATGGCGTCGGACACGCTCTTGCGGACGTCGTCCGCCACGCGCTGCAGCTCGACGGGGTACTCGGCGACGATGACGATGTCGGCCGCGACCTGGGTCTCGCCGACCTCGACGCTGACGCCCTGACCGTGGTCCTGCTGGTTGATGACGCCGCGGATGGCGCCGAGGGCACGAGCCGCCCCGCCACCGAGGGCGTGCACGCCGCGGACCTCGCGGGCGGCGATGCCGGCGACCTTCTGCACGACGCCCTCGGCGATCGTGTTCTTGCCGGCGGAGCTCTGCACGCCGGCGGGGGTGACGGCCTTGCTGCTGCTCGTGGTGGGGGTGACGTTCGTCATGGCTGCTCCTCGGATCTGATGGTCTCGGGCGGCGGCCGTCCGGCTGCCGCGGTGCCCGCGCTGGCGGGTCACTCCATCAGGACGCGACGGGACGGACGGAGGTCACGGTCGTCCAGGCAACTGCCAGGAAGGGTCCGGGCGTCCTCGCGGAGGGGACATCCGTGCGTTCCTCCTCCCACCGCACGCGGGCGGTCCGACGCGTCTGCCGGTGTACGCTCCTCGACGGCCAGGAAGGCGGTCCACCGTGGCGATCATCGACAGCGGCATCTACCGGGACGGACGACGCGAGGCCTCCCCCGCCGACCTCCGCGAGACCTTCGCGGCGCTGCGCGCGACGCACCAGGGGTTCGCCTGGATCGGCTTGTCGGGGCCCACGGGCGCCGAGCTCGACTCGCTCGCGGCCGAGTTCGACCTGCACGAGCTCGCCGTCGAGGACGCCCGCAAGGGCCACCAGCGCGCGAAGCTCGAGCGCTACGGCGAGACGCTCTTCGTGGTGCTGCGGCCCGCGACCTACCACGACGCCGACGAGCGGGTGGAGTTCGGCGAGCTGCACGTCTTCACCGGCCCCGACTTCGTGGTCACGGTCCGGCATGCCGCCCGGCCCGACCTCGCGGTCGTCCGGCGCCGCCTCGAGGACGACCCGGAGGAGCTCGCCCAGGGACCCCACGCCGTCCTGGCGGCCGTGCTCGACGAGGTGGTCGACGGCTACGCACCCGTCGTCGCCGGCCTGCAGCACGACATCGACGAGATCGAGGACGATCTCTTCGACGGCCAGGTCGACCCGGCGTCGTCGCGGCGCATCTACCAGCTGCTCAGCGAGGTCATCGGGTTCCAGCGGGCGATCGGCCCGCTGCCGGACATGCTGCAGTCGCTGCTGCGGGGGGCGGCGAAGTACGGCACCCACGACGACGTCCAGAACTCGCTGCGGAACGTGCTCGACCACGCCCTCCGCGCCACCGAGCGGGCCGACACCTTCCGGGTGCTCCTCGAGAACGCGTTGACCCTGCACTCGACGCTCGTGACGCAGGAGCAGAACGACGCCATGCGCCGCATGACGAGCGCGAGCCTCGCGCAGGGCGAGGAGAGCCGTCGCCTCGCCCGGGCGTCCATCGAGCAGGGCGAGGAGGTCAAGAAGATCTCCTCCTGGGCGGCGATCCTCTTCGCGCCCACCCTGGTCGCGTCGATCTACGGCATGAACTTCGACGTCATGCCCGAGCTGCACTGGCGGTTCGGGTACCTCATGGCGATCGGGCTCATGCTGCTGCTCGGCGTGCTCCTCTGGCTCGTGTTCAGGAAGAAGCACTGGCTCTGACGCCGGGCGGGGCCGGCCCTCAACGGGCCAGGGTCTCGCTCGGGTACTCGCCGAAGCGCTCGGCGTAAGAGCCGGCGAAGCGGCCCAGGTGCCCGAAGCCCCATCGTCGCGCCACGTCGGCGACGGTGGTGGTGCCCGTGTCGAGCCGCTGCAGTTCGACGCGGGCCCGGTCGAGGCGCAGCCGGCGCAGGTACTCGCTGGGCGTCACGCCGAGGTGGCGCGTGAACGCCTGCTGCAGCCCGCGCACGGTGAGGCCGGCCTCCTGGGCCACGGCCGTGGTGTCGAGGGGCAGGTGCGCGGAGGAGTGCATGTGCTCGACGGCCTGGCGCAGGCGCGCGTTGCGCGGCGTCAGCACCGACTCGGGCAGCGCGAACGACTCGTGGGGGAAGGTCCGCAGCAGCGCCACCGCCGCCCCGCGCACGGCCTCGGCCCGCACGAGCTCGTCGCCGGGGGCAGGAGGCGCGAGGATCGCCCGGGCGGCCTCGCCGACGGCGTGGGTCCAGCCCGGCAGCTCGTCGGCTCTGGGCCCTGCGCCGTGGTGGAAGTGCAGGCGTCCCTCGGCACCTTCTTCTTCGGCGGCGACCCGCTCGAGGAAGGCGCCGTCGAAGTGCATGAGGTTCTGCTTGTGGTCGCGGACGTCGAAGCGCTGCGACTTGCCCGTCGGGAAGACGGCGGGCACGCCGCGCTCGAGCTCGACCTCGTCCCCGCCCAGGTCGAGGACGCCGCGACCTGACGACAGCCAGGTGACGACGTACTCGCCCTCGGTGCGGATCTCGCCCGTGACCCGGCCGAGGAACAGGTTGCCGTGCAGGGTGACGGGACCGTCGCCGGAGGTCGTGTACCGGTAGGCGAAGGGCCCCTGCGTCGGCTCGATGGCGAAGTCGTGGCCGTTGTAGGCGTGCTCGTAGAGCGCACGCGCCTCGTCGACGTCCCGACCGACGACCTCGGAGCGCGCTGCGGAGCGCGCAGAGGATCGCCTGTGGTTCGTCACCCGAGGAGCTTCTCAGCAACCTCCGACATTTTCCTGGAGCAGGTTCGCTGAGCGGACATCTCCCTGGTCAGACGGTGCGGGCCGGCCCGAGCGCGCGGGTGATCGCGAGGAGCAGGCCGGGCCGCGCGACCCGGGGCAGGGGCGTGCGGGTCAGGGGCGGTCCGTCGACGACGAGCTCCGTCGGTCCGCCCGTCGCGCGATCGTCGAGCCACCAGGCGCGCACGCCCGTGGCGTAGGTGCGGTCGGCCACGCCGGGCTGCTCGCCGACCGAGAGGCCGCCCTCGCGCACGGCGATCCAGCCGCGACGACCGCCCTCGTCGGTGGAGCACTCGAACTCGACGGCGTCGTCGATCCCCCGGTCGTCGTCGAACGAGACCGGCAGGGCCTCCGTCCGGGGCGTCCCGAAGCGGCGCACCCCCAAGTGCGTGCTCCGCGCCGCCTCGCTCCGCCCCAGGCGGAACACGGCGCCACCGCTGCCGGGGCCGGCCAGGTCGTCCGTCCAGCTGTCGCTCATCTCGCTGCCTCCGTCGTCGCCCCAGCTGCCTCGTCCGCAGCACGTTCCCTAGACGCACTTGCTACACGGTCTAGCAAAGCGCCTCGGGCGACAGGTGTCGAGTCGAGCCGTGATCGCGTTCGCCTCGGGGACAGGTCCCCGCCCGGTCACGGGGCAGGAGGCGCGCGGCGACGCGGGCAGGAGGCGCGCGCGAGTGCGGAACGAGGCCCGCACCTCCGAATGTCCCGTGGATCCGCCGCGCGATCGCCCGGTACCGTGGCTGACCGTCCACCCCCGGGACCCTTCCCGGAAGGCCGTCACAGGCCGCCCGCCCCACCACCGAGGCGGCCGTGCAGCACCTCAGCGCGCGCCGCCGGAGAGACACGAGGAACGACGATGGGCACTTCCCCGAGCCCCGCTCCCGGCACGACCGGACCCCGGCGACGTCGCCGCCTGAGGGTCGACGACGTCACGGTCGTCGACCCGGCGATGATGAGGAAGGCCATCGGCGGCACCGTCGTCGGCAACACCATGGAGTGGTACGACGTCGGCATCTACGGCTACCTGGCCGTGACGATGGGCCGCGTCTTCCTGCCGGAGGCCGACCCCGGCGTCCAGATCCTGTTCAGCCTGGGCGTCTTCGCCTCGACCTACGTCGCCCGCCCGCTGGGCGGCATCGTCTTCGGTCGTCTCGGCGACCGGATCGGTCGCCAGCGCGTGCTCGCCACGACGCTCATCATGATGGCCACGGCCACCTTCCTCATCGGCGTCACGCCCGACTACGGCCTGATCGGAGCGGCCGCGCCCGTCCTGCTCGTGGTGCTCAAGCTCCTGCAGGGCTTCTCGACGGGCGGTGAGTACGCGGGCGCGACGACCTTCGTCAGCGAGTACGCCCCCGACGCCCGCCGCGGGTTCTTCGCGAGCATCCTCGACTTCGGCAGCTACCTCGGCTTCGCCCTCGGCGCGGCGGTCGTGTCGCTCGTGCAGGTCCTCACCACGGAGCAGCAGATGCTCGACTGGGCCTGGCGCCTGCCGTTCCTGCTCGCGGGCGTCATCGGCACCGTGGCGATCTACTTCCGCCTCAAGATCGAGGAGTCGCCGGCGTTCCAGGCCGCGCAGGACGCCCAGGAACGAGCCGGCGACGCCGTCGCCGAGGCCGAGGGCCGCCCCCGGACGACGCTCGAGCTCGTCCGTCGGCACTGGCGGCCCATGCTCGTGGCCATCGGCCTCGTCGCCGCCTCGAACACCGTCGGGTACGCCCTCACGAGCTACATGCCGACCTACCTCACCGACTCGCTCGGCTACGACCCGCTGCACGGGACGCTGCTGACGATCCCCGTCCTCGTGCTCCTCGCGCTCCTCCTGCCCCTCGCGGGTCGGCTCTCCGACCGCATCGGGCGCCGACCGGTGATGTGGCTCGGCGCCGCCGCGGTGCTCGTCCTGGGCGTCCCCGCGTTCCTGCTCATCCAGGTGGGCGCCGTCGCCACGACGCTCGCGGGGCTCTCGCTGCTCGCCGTCGGCGTCGCCCTGTGGGTGTCGAGCCAGGCCTCGTCGCTGCCCGCGCTGTTCCCCACCTCGAGCCGGTACGGCGGCATGGGCATCTCGTACAACATCGCCATCGCCGTCTTCGGCGGGACGACGCCGCTCATCATCCAGGCGCTGCTGCAGGCCACCGGCGACGACCTCGTGCCCGCGTACTTCCTCATGGCGACGTCACTCGTCGGCGCCGTCGCGGTGTGGTTCATGCCCGAGTCGGCGCAGCGCCCCCTGCCCGGCTCCATGCCGAGCGTCGCCACCGAGCAGGAAGCGCGCGAGCTCGTCGTCACGCAGGACACGAACCCGCGCCTCGACCTCGGCAGCCTGCCGTTCCTCGACCTGCAGCCGGGCGAGCGCGTCCCCGACGACGTCGTCGCGAAGGGCGGCCGCCGGGAGCCGGGGGACCCGGTGCGCTGACGGCGGGGCCACCGCTCCGCCGGCTCTGCGTGGGACGATTTGCCATGATATGGCAATATCATCCCGCCCCGGTCAGCCCGCGGCGACCGGTGGAGAGGCCCACCACCCGCAGCCGAACCCGCCGGTCAGGCGGGCAGCACCTCGGTCGCCACGACCCGCGCGTCCGCGGGCGTGACGAGGTGCTCGGGCCCCAGGACGTGGACGGTCGCGGTGGTCTCCTGCTCGGCGACCGAACCTCCCACCCAGAGGTCGAACCGGCCCGGCTCGACGATGCGGCGGTGACGGCGGTCGGTGAGGGCCAGGCGCCCGCTCGGCACGCGGAACCGCACGACGACGCGCTCCCCCGGGCGCAGCGTCACGCGGTGGTAGCCGAGCAGCTGGGCGACGGGCCGCGTCACCGTGGCGGCGACGTCGTGGCCGTAGAGCTGCACGACGTCGGTGCCCTCGCGCTCGCCCTCGTTGGCGACCCGCACCGTGACGACGAGGTCGTCGGCGGCACCGATCTCGGGCGCCTCGACGGTGAGCTGGTCGCGGAGGAACGTCGTGTACGTCAACCCGTGGCCGAACGGCAGCACGGGCGTGCTGTCGGCGCTCGTCACCTCGCTCGGCCCGCCGAGGGTCGGGTGCAGGTACGAGTACGGCTGCGATCCGGCCGAGCGCGGCATCGACACGGGCAGGCGGCCGGAGGGCGCGGTCCGGCCGCTGAGGACGCGCGCGACCGCGGTCCCGCCCTCCTCGCCCGGGAAGAACGCCTGCACGACGGCGGCCGGTGCCGACGTGCCCCGCACGGCCCAGTCGATCGCGTAGGGCCGGCCGGTGAGCAGCACGAGGACCACCGGGGTGCCGGTCGCGACGACCGCCTCGACGAGCTCGCGCTGCCGGCCCGGCAGCTCGAGGCTCTCGGCATCGTTGCCCTCGCCGACCGTGCCGCGACCGAAGAGGCCCGCCCGGTCGCCGACCACGACGACCGCGACGTCGGCGTCGGTCGCCGCGGCGACCGCGTCGGCGATGCCGGAGGCGTCGTCGCCCTCGACCGAGCACCCCTCGACGAGCACGCGCTCGGTCTCGGGCAGCTCGACGGCGAGCGCCTCGTGCACGGTCGTCAGCGTGAGGCCGTGCGGCACGCCGGGGTGGTGCGCGAGCACGTGGTTGACGAAGGAGTAGCAGCCGAGCAGCGCCTCGGGGCTGTCGGCGTTGGGACCGAGGACGGCGACGCGACGCGGGGCTCCTGCTCCGCCGGCGAGCGGCAGCACGCCGTCGTTGGTGAGCAGCACGACGCCCTCCTCGGCGAGGCGCAGGGCGACGTCGCGGTGGGCGGGGCTGTCGAGGTCGATCTCGGTGGGCGGCGCGTCGAAGGTCGCGTCGAGCAGCCCGAGGTCCTCCTTCTGCTGCAGCACGCGCAGCACCGCGCGGTCGACGGTCGCGACGTCGGCGTCGCCGGCCACGATCCGGTCGCGCAGCGGCCCCAGGTAGGCGTCGCCGGTGGGCAGCTCGACGTCGACCCCGGCCTCGAGGGCGATGGCGGCGGCCTCGCCGCGGCTGGCGGCGACCCCGTGCATGACCTCGAGGAACGCCACCGAGAAGTAGTCCGAGACGACGGTGCCGTCGAAGCCCCAGCGCCCGCGGAGCAGGTCGCTGAGGTACTCGGGCGTGCCGGCGATCGGCACGCCGTCGACCTCGGCGTACGAGTTCATGACGCTGCGGACGCCGCCGTCGAGCACCGCCATCTCGAAGGGCGGCAGGAGGACGTCGTCGAGCAGGCGCGGACCGATCGCGGCCGGCGCGTGGTTGCGCCCGGCCGTCGACGCCGAGTAGCCGACGAAGTGCTTGAGGGTCGCGTGCACGCCGGCCGACTGGAGGCCGCGCACGTACGCGGTGCCCAGGGTGCCGACGACGTACGGGTCCTCGGCGATGCACTCGTCGACGCGTCCCCAGCGGGCGTCGCGGATGACGTCGAGCACCGGGGCGAGGCCCTGGTGCACGCCGAGCTCGCGCATCGACGAGCCGACGAGGTGCGCCATCTCCTCGACGAGCGCCGCGTCGAACGAGGCGCCCCAGGCGAGCGGCGTCGGGAACGTCGCGGCCTGCCACGCGGCGAGGCCGGTGAGGCACTCCTCGTGCACGAGCGCGGGGATGCCGAGCCGGGTCTCGCGCTGCAGGCGGCGCTGCTCGCCCCACAGCCAGGAGGCGCGCTCAACCGGGTCGACCGGGCGCGTGCCGTAGACGCGGGTGAGCTGGCCGAGGCCGTGCCGGGTGGCGTCGTCGTACTCGCCCGAGGGCGACATGGTGCCCTGCATCGGGGCGACGTCGTCGCTGCCCCGGTCGACCCAGTAGCCGACCAGCTGTGCCAGCTTCTCGTCCAGGGTCATGTCGGCGAGCAGGGCGCGGACCCGATCGGAGGCGCGCTCGCCGATGGCGGCGCCGGCGCCGGAGGTGGTGGTCGCGTCCGTGAGGTCGCGCTGCGGGTCGGTGAGGGTCATGGTCGGTCTCTCTCGGGGAACGGTGCTGCGGGCGTCGCCCTCGGGGGCACGGGGAGGGTCGTCGGGGTCATCCCTTGACCGCCCCGGTGAGCCCTCCGACGATGCGCCGCTCGAAGAGGCTGAAGAAGAGGAGCGCCGGGAGCATCGACAGGGCCGTGAAGGCCAGCACGCGGGCGGTGTCGACCGAGTACTGCGACGAGAACGCCTGCACGCCGAGGGGCAGCGTGAACGTGTCCGGGTCGTTGAGGATGAACAGCGGCAGGAGGTACGAGTTCCAGCTGGCGATGAACGCGAGGATCCCCACGGTCACCACGCCCGGCATCGAGAGCCGGACGACCATGCGGAAGAAGAACCCGAGGCGGCTGCAGCCGTCGAGGAACGCCGCCTCCTCGAGCTCGTCCGGGATCGCCCGGAGGAACGGCACGAGGATGATGATCGTCGTCGGCAGGGCGAAGGCGATCTGCGGCAGGATCACGCCGGCCAGGCTGTTGGTGAGCCCCAGGTCGCGGATCACCAGGTAGAGCGGCGTGATGGCGACGGTCATGGGGAACATGAGCCCCGCCGCGAACACGGCGTAGAGCGCGCCGCGCCCGGTGAACGTGTAGCGGGCCAGCACGTAGCTCGCCATGAGGCCGAGCACGACGGTCCCGAGGGTCGTCGCGAGCCCCGCGATCAGCGAGTTGCCGACCTGGCGCCAGAAGGTGCCGCCGGTGAGCACGTCGAGGTAGTTGCCCACCTGCCACGGGCTCGGGAACCCGGAGGGGTCGGTCGTGATCTGCGCGTTGGTGCGGAAGCCGCCGATCACGATGAACGCGACGGGCGCGAGCATCGCCACGATGACGACGGCGGCGACCACGTACGCGACGCCCCGTCCGGGATCGGCGATGCCGCGCCTCCTGCGACTCGGCGTGCGGACGGGGGCGGCGGGCGAGGCGCCCTGACGGGTGCGCTCGGTGACGGCGGTCATCGGTCTCCTCCTGCGGTGGTGACGGCGCCCGCCGTGTCGCGGCGGAGCACGAAGCGCTGGTACACGAGCGCCACCGCGAGCGAGATGACGAAGAGCACGACCGCGACCGCGTTGCCGTAGCCGTAGCTGCCGGAGGTGCGCCCGTTGGCGACCATGTAGGTCGCCATGGTCGAGGTGCCGGCCGTGGCCGCGATGTACTGGCCCCAGATGATGTAGACGAGGTCGAACAGCTGGAGCGAGCCGATGATCGACAGGAACGCCCAGATGCGGAGGGTCGGCCCGAGCAGCGGCAGCGTGATGCTGCGCTGGATCTGCCACCAAGTGGCGCCGTCGATGGCGGCGGCCTCGCTGAGCTCCTCGGGGACGCCCTGCAGGCCGGCGAGGAAGAGGATGACGGCGAAGCCGACGTACTTCCACGTGATGATGACGAGCAGCGTCCAGATGGCGACGTCGGGGTCGGCCAGCCAGTCCTGCGCCGCGCCGCCCAGGCCCATGTCGGCGAGCAGGTCGTTGACGGCGCCGTTGCCCTGGAGCATGAGGCTCCAGCCGGTGCCCACGACGACCTCGCTGATGACGTAGGGCACGAAGATGAGCACCCGGATGAGCGACTGCCCGCGCAGCTTGCGGTCGAGCAACAGCGCGAGGCCGATGGCGACCGGGCCCTGCAGCACGAGCGAGAGGACCACGATCGTCGCGTTGTGGCGGAGGGCGTCGAGGAACGCGGCGTCCTGGAAGATCGTCAGGTAGTTGCGGAAGCCGACGAAGTCGGTGGGCGGGCCGAAGCCCTGCCAGCTGAAGAAGCCGTAGTAGGCCGCCATGACGATCGGGAACACCACGAACGCCAGGAACACGACCAGGGCGGGACCGACCAGGAGGGCGATCTCGAGGCGCTGGCGCGCGGCACCGCGGCGCACGGCCGAGGCCGCCGCGGGGGGCGACGCGATCGCGTCGCCCCCCGCGGTGGCGTGCCCCGCGCCTCCGGTCGGTGCGTCCGTCCCACTCTCGCGGAGGGTCACGGTCGTCAGGCCTTCTTGGCTGCCGCGTCGACGGCCTCGACGAACTCCTCGGGGGTGCCGTCGTTCGAGAGCAGGTCGACCACGGCGACGTTCATCGCGTTGCCGACGTTCAGGCCGTAGACCGTGTCGAGCCAGGTCGACACGAAGGGGGCGTCGTTGTAGGCGGCGATGACGCTCTGCAGGTAGGGCTCGGTGACGGCCTCCTGGGCGACCGTGTTCACCGGCGGCGCGTTGAAGGCCTTGTAGTAGGCCTCCTGCACGTCGGGGGTGGCCAGGTAGTTCAAGAAGTCGACGCACTCGTCGGGGGCGTCCGTCGCGCAGGAGTACCCGTCGACGCCGCCCATGATCGCGCCGGTCTCACCGTCGCCGCCCTCGATCTCGGGGAAGGGGAACCAGCCGAGGTCGGGCAGGGGCTGCGCGTCGGGCGTGAGCGAGGCGATGACGCCGGGGTTCCAGGCGCCCATGAGCTCCATGCCGGCCTGGTGGTTGGCGATGAGGCCGGCCGAGCTGCCGGCGCCCTGCTGGGCGGCGGTGGTGAGGAAGCCCTCGTTGTAGGGCTCGGTGTCACGGAAGTCGGCGAGGTCCTCGGCGGCGGCGACCCAGCAGTCGTCGCTGAAGTCGCGGTCGGCGGCGGCACTCTCGATGGTGTCGCTGCTGCACTCCCGCAGCGCGAAGAAGAAGTACCAGTGCGCGGCGGGCCAGGCGTCCTTGCCGCCGAGGGCGACGGGTTGCACGCCCGAGTCCTTGAGCGCCGAGACGGCGTCGTCGAGCTCGTCCATGGTCGCCGGGGGCGTCGTGATGCCGGCCGCGTCGAAGAGGTCCTGGCTGTACCAGACGCCGCCGGGCAGCACCGCGACGGGCATGGTGTAGTCGACGCCGTCGACGGCACCGGCAGCGAAGGTGCCCTCGCTGATCTGGTCGCGGGCCTCGTCCGAGATGCCGTCGGTGATGTCCTTGACCTGGCCGGCCGCGGCCATCGCGGCGAGCTTGCCGCCGCCGCGCTGCAGGAACACGTCGGGGGCGTCGCCCGAGTTGAGCGCGGTCTGGAGCTTCGAGTCGAGGTCCTCGTTCTGCACGGTCTGGACGTCGAGGGTGACGCCCGGGTTGGCGGCCTCGAAGTCGGCGGCCGTGGCGGTCCAGAAGTCCTGGCCGGGGCCGGTCGTCGAGTTCTGCCAGAGCGTCATGGCGACGTCGCCGCCGTCGGACGAGCCGGAGTCGCCGCCGCTGCAGCCGGTGAGGGCGAGAGCCCCCACCATGAGTGCGGCCGACCCCGTGAGGAGCGATCGGGTCTTGCGCATGGTTCCACCTGTTCTCTTCGTTGAGCGACCGTCGGGACGGCCGTGGAGGGGATTCGTCGAGGCCCTCTCGGAGGGTGACGTACGTTCAGTGTCAGCGGCGGCAGGAGGGTCGTCAAACGTTTTCGAAAGCGGTTTCGGTCCTAGGGTGTCCCCATGAGCGCCCGGCCCACCATCCACGACGTCGCCGCGGCCGCCGGCGTCTCGGTGGCCACCGTCTCGAAGGCCGTCAACGGCCGCTACGGCATCGCCCCCGCGACCGTCGAGCGCGTCATGGCCGAGGTCGCCCGCCTCGGCTACGAGTCCAGCCTCGTCGCCAGCAGCATGCGCTCCCGCCGCACCGGGGTGATCGGGGTGCTCGTCGCCGACTTCGAGCCCTTCAGCAGCGAGGTCCTCAAGGGCGTCTCCACGGGCCTCCGGACCGCGGGCGACGAGTACGACCTGCTCGCCTACAGCGGGTCACGACAGGGTCGGCACGACGGCTGGGAGCGCCGCTCGCTGAGCCGCCTCAGCGGCACCCTCGTCGACGGGGCGATCCTCGTCACCCCCACCGTGCTCACCACCGCGACGTCGATCCCCGTCGTCGCCGTCGACCCGCACACCGGCCGCGGCGACCTGCCCAGCGTCGAGGGCGACAGCTACGGCGGCGCCCTCCTCGCCGTGCAGCACCTCGCCGAGCTGGGCCACCGACGCATCGGTTTCCTCGCCGGGCGCGAGGACCTCCGCTCGGCCAGCCTCCGCGCAGCCGGCTACCGCCGGGCCCTCGCCGACGCGGGCCTGCCGCACGACCCCGCCCTCACCCGCGCCGGCGACTTCGAGCTGTCGACCGCCCGACGCGCCGCGCACTCGCTGCTCACCATCGCCCAGCCGCCCACCGCGGTCTTCGCCGCCAACGACCTCTCGGCCATCGCCCTCCTGCGCACCGCCGACGAGCTCGGGGTGAGCGTGCCCGACGACCTCAGCGTCGTCGGCTTCGACGACATCCCCGAGGCGGCCAGGGCCCGCCCCGCGCTCACCACCGTGCGGCAGCCCATCCAGCGGCTCGGCGTCGTCGCCACCGAGACGCTGCTCGCACTGCTCCGCGGCGACGAGCCCGCGAGCACGTCGGTGCAGCTGCCCACGCGGCTCGTCGTGCGCGACACCACCGCGCCGCCGCGCGCCTGACCCCGCCGCGCCGCCGCGCCCCCGCGCCCCCGCG
>JGI20283J13201_100027_pt2 | contig 22173 bp, 20 predicted proteins | sample Plalitdecfosmids_FD_13201 | JGI IMG/M metagenome (IMG submission 13201)
CCCGCCAAGGCCGAGGCGCTTGTCGTCGACCGGGGCGACGCGTTCGACCGCATCGACGCCGGCCAGTACGTCGCGCAGGTCGCCACCGCCGAAGTCGCGCTTGTTCGCGGCGGTGAATGCCTCGCCTTGGCCGTAACTGCCGCGCGGATTGGGCAGGAAGACGTAATAGCCCGCCTTGACCAACGCGGCGTTGAGCGAGGTCGGGTAGAGATAGCCGGGCGTCGAGGCCGCCGATGGGCCGCCGTGGACGATCGTGATCATCGGCGCCTTGCCGGCCGGCGCGGTGCCCGAGGTTGGGCGGGGCGCGAGGAGCCAGCCCTGAACGTCGAAGCCTTCGTTCTTCCAGCTGATGCTACGTGCTGTGGCAAGCGCGGGCATCGCGTCGTTGTCGTGCGTGATCTGCTTCACGCCCTGTCCCTGGGGGTTGAGCGGACCTGCGTAGATCGCCGGTGCGTGCTCGTAATCCTGGACCACGGCGGCAGCTATTCGCCCGTCCGCGGAGAACACGGCACGGCCATCGCCTGCGCTCGAGCTTGCCGGTTTGGCAAACCCCGGCACGACCGACTGCCCGGGGGTGAGCGTGCCGAACTGCATCTGGTCGCCTGCCAGCGTCACGGTGCGCAGGCCACCGCGGGTCCAGGCGATCGTCGTCACCGTCGACTTGGCGCCGGCGGTGACGTTGCGCGGGGTGCCGCCCTCCAGCCCGACCGTGAAGACGTCGCCGCCGATCGAGCCGAAATCGCTCATCAGGCCGCCGACATAGGCGACGGTGCGACCATCGGGGGACACGCGCGGCTGGTTGATCTGCGTCGTCGGCTTGGCGATCGAGCGGACCGCGCCCGTCTGCGCGTCGATCGCGTCGAGCGTCGCCACCCACCAATTGTTGTCGCCATTGCCGAGCGCGGTCGTCGCGACGAACCCGCGGCCATCGGGCGTCCAGTCATATTCGTAGACGTAGCGACCCGCAGGCGACAGTGGCGTTACCGTCGTCGTCGCCTTGGCGATATCGAACACCGCGAGGCGTTGCTCGTCGCTCCTCTCGCCGATCTCGCCGATCATCCGGACGCCGGCCTGCGTCGCGCCGGACTCCTTGGCGGCGCCGAGCGTCACCAGCAGCGCGATGCGCTTGCCGTCGGGCGACACGCGCGGCGTCTGCGCGATACCGGCGATGGTCGCGACGGTGCGCGTCGCCTTGGCGTCGGCATAGGTGAGCCTGACGTTACCCGCCGCGGTGTCGCGGACCAGGAATATCAGGTCGCCGTTGGGCGCGAAGGTCAGCCCCGCATAGCTGCACGTCGCACAAGGATCGATCGTCCGCAGCACCCGCCCGTCGGCGACGTTGCGGAGGGTTATGACACCATGCGCACCGCTGCTTTCAATGGTCGCGGTACGATCGCCCGCAGGCGACAGCGCGAGCCCGCCATATTGGTGAAGCGTCTGCGCGGACGCAGGCGCGGCGGTCGCGAGGACAAGGGCGGCGGTGACGGTAAGACGCATCGAGGGCTCCGGCAGAACAGCGGTTGCCCCTGCTTAACGCTTGGCCGATCCGCGGCAAGCCGGTGTCGTGACTACGCCGTTCAAAGACCTCGCGCCGCGACCGCCAGGCATCCGTAACGGGTCGAAATCGCCCGTGATCGCGGGTTCGTACCTGCTAAGTCTGGCAGTGAAATCCAAGAGACGGACTTTGGCATATGTTGCCGCAGTCACTAGCGCTGACGCTTCACCAAAACCGGTCGTTCGCCGTCGATCAACGCTTTGAACCCGCCGAAACCAGACTGCTTGATGATGACCGCGGTGCCGGGGCGCGGTGCGAGCGTCAGAGGTTCGATCGTCTCCCACGCCGTATTGTTGGCCAGCTGGATCAAGAAGCGCGCGTAACTTGACGCCCTTACACCGGTGATCGTCGTCTTCACCTCGGTAACCCTCGTGAGCCGGTCGGCCTCGCCGCCGCCAAGGGGGTTTTTTGCCGCATCTGCGAGCCCGAATCGCTGCTGTTTACGCTCGACGACAGCAGCGCGGTCCAGCGCCAGCAAACTGCCGGACTTGCGCGCGCTCGCGATCTCGCGAGCGGCTGCGTCGAAGCATGACAGCCGAGCAGCATCGGCCGCAACCTGCTGGCATTCGGCAAGCGCGTCCAATGTTCGCGACGAGGTCCGATCGGGGGCGGCGGTCGCCCGTGCACCGCAGGAGAAGCCCGCCAGAGCGAGGAGTGCAAACGGAACGCAATAGGCACGCAAATCACGCATTGGACTACCTCAAGGCGAATAAAGGAAAGAATCTATCGGTTGGCACCGGCGAGGGACACTATGTTGCGCTTATGTCACGGTAATGTCGCAAACGGAACTCAAAAGGTCCGAATCGACGATATTCATTGCGGTGCGGTAATAGCGATCGATACACCCCTCCCAGAGCCGGTTCTTTTTCCGGGGGCAAATGCACGGCGATACGCCGGCAACAAGGGGGCTAATATGACATCTGCTGCTCGTGCACACCTGCTTGCGACCACGCTGCTCATGGGAGCGGCGACGCTTGCCACGCCAGCGTTCGCGCAAGTCCAGGGTGACAATTCGGGGATTCGCGCTGGGGGCGCGACCGCGACCCAAGCAACCACGCCGGGCGCGAATGCCCAGGGCGAAGTCGGCATGACGACGTCCGAAGCGGCGCCGACCACCGAGAACAGCCAGGGCGACATCGTCGTCACCGGCTCGCTGATCAAGAATCCGGCGCTGATCGCATCGGCGCCGGTCCAGGTCATCGGCCAGGAAGAAATCCAGCTTCGCCAGTCGAACACTGCCGAAGACATCCTGCGCACCCTTCCAGGTGCCGTGCCGAGCATCGGTTCGGCCGTGAACAACGGCAACGGCGGCGCATCCTACGTCGATCTTCGCGGCCTTGGTTCGTTCCGTAACGTCGTGCTGCTCGATGGCAACCGTCTGGCACCATCGGGCTTGGTCGGTCGCGTCGATCTCAACAACATCCCGCTCGCACTCGTCGAGCGTGTCGACACGCTGACCGGCGGCGCAGCTACCACTTACGGCGCCGACGCAGTTGCAGGCGTCGTCAACTTCATCACCCGCTCGGACTTCTCGGGCCTTGACGCATCGGTCTCGAACCAGATCACCGAGCGTGGCGACGGTTCGTACTTCCGCGGCGACATCACGATCGGAGCGAACTTCGACGACGGTCGCGGCAACGCGGTATTCTCGGTCGGCTATCAACAGTCAGACCCCGTCTATCAAGGCGATCGTGACTACTCGATCAACAACGTGAACTCGTTCAGCGGTGCACTCGGCGGTTCGGGTACTTCGGTCCCCGCAAGCCTTACCGGTACTCGGACGCTGGTGAACGGCATCGCCAACACGGCGCCGCTATATGTCCAGACCGGAACGACGGCAGCAGGCGTTCCCATTCTCGCGTTGAACCCAGGCGGCATGGCCAATCGTGGAAACAGCCAGATTGGCTCGAACGGGCAGGCCGTTGCAGCTTATGCGCCGTTCAATTTCAACCCGTACAACATCTTCCAGACGCCGTTCGAGCGTTTCAACATGTACGGTGCGGCGCACTACGACGTTTCCGACAACATTGAGGTCTATACGCGCGGCCTGTTCTCGAAGAACACCGTGCAGACCATCGTGGCGCCATCGGGTTCGTTCGGCTCGCAGCTGGTTGTGCCCCTCAGCAATCCGTACCTGCCTGCTGCGCTCCGTACTCAGCTCTGCGCTGCCAACATTGCACCCACAACGCTCGGCGTAACTGCAGCTGGTGCTTCGGTTGCCGCTCAAACTACTTATACGCCGCGCTTTACGCCAACGGAATGCGCGGCCGCCGCGATCGCGACAAGCCCGACGGATCCAAACTTCCGGACTGCGACGACGACCCTGTCGCGTCGTACTCCAGAAGTCGGTCCGCGTATCTCAAACTTCCAAACCACGATTTTCGATTATCGAGCCGGCGTTAAGCTGAGCATCACCGAGGGCATCAAGCTGGACGTGTCGGGTGGTTACGGTGAATCCGAGAACACGCAGACGCTGCAGGGCTACGTCCTGACGTCGCGCTTGCGCTCGGCAGCGTATGCTACAAACACCACGACCTGCCTGGCTGGCGCTCCCGGGGGTGCTGCGCTCGGTGCAGGGACGGGTTGCGTTCCCGTTAACCTGTTCGGCGCGGAGGGGACGCTCACGCCAGCGCAGGTTCCCTACCTGCTCGGCGAGAGCACCACGACGATCAAGACATCGCTTGCTCAGGCTCGTGCAGTGTTGAACGGCGACTTCGGCTTCGCATCGCCGTTCGCAACCGACTCGGTCGGTTTCGCGGCCGGTTCCGAATATCGTAAATATCGTGCGTCGCAGCGCTCGGATACGCTGGCTCAAACGGCTGGCGAACTCGGTGGCGCCGGTGGTGCTGCTCCGAATGTCGATGGCGGGTATGAGGTTGTCGAGGGTTTCGGCGAAATCATTGCGCCGCTCGTCCAGGATAAGCCTTTCTTCCAAAGTTTGACGTTGGAAGTCGGTGGGCGCTATTCGCACTATAAGGTGCTCGTTCCTACCTCGCCGACCTACAATACGACGACCTACAAGGCTGGTGGTAGCTGGGAGCCAGTTGTCGGCCTAAAGCTGCGTGGGAACTATCAGCGTGCGGTTCGCGCTCCCAACATCAGCGAACTGTTCTCACCGCTGACCACCGGACTGACCAATCTGGCGACCGATCCATGCGCTGGGACCGCGCCTGTTTCGAACGTCGTGTTGCGCAACGTCTGCGTAGCGCAGGGCGCACCGGTCAGCACGATCGGGACGATCCAAGCGGATCCTGCTGGTCAGCCGAACGTCACGACCGGCGGAAACCTCAACGTCCGGCCGGAAAAGTCCGACTCGTACACGTTTGGTGTTGTTCTCCAGCCTACTCAGCTGATCCCGGGTTTCTCGGTCACGGTCGATTACTACAACATCAAGGTGAAGGGCGCGATTTCGAGCCAGACGCCTGACGATGCGATCAACGCCTGCTTTGGTCCTTCCTTGAGCGCGGCTAGCGCAACTTCAGCTGCCTGCACTGTCATTCGCCGTAATCCTGCGACGGGCAATCTCTACGGCGATAGCGCCACTACTCCCGGCCTGTTCTCGCCGCTGTCCAACCTTGGCCAGATCAAGACGGACGGTATCGATCTCGGCATCAATTATCGTCGCGATATCGGATTTGCGAAGATGGCATTGTCGTTCCAAGGCAACTGGACGCATGACTCCAAGTTCCAAGCAACGCCAACCTCGATCAACCGCGAATGCACCGGCTATTATTCGGTCAGCTGCGCATCGATCCAGCCGGAGTTCTATTGGAATACCCGGGCAACCTTCACGTTTGCCGACAGCGTCGATGTGTCGCTCATGTGGCGCCATATCGACGGTGTTAAGCAAGAGCCTTACGACGTGACGGACGGTAGCGGTCCTGCATTCGCAGGTACGTTCGGCGGCGACACGGTCAACTTCGGTCGCATCAAGGCGCACGACTATTTCGATCTGACCACGCGTATCGCCGTTGCAGAGAACTTCGACTTCACCGTCACGGTTCAGAACCTGCTCGACAAGAAGCCACCGATCGTTGGTTCGACTGTTGGTTCGACCCTGTACAACAGCGGCAACACCTATCCGTCGACGTACGACGCGCTGGGCCGTCGCTTTGCGGTCGGGGCACGACTGCACTTCTAGGATCTCGACGATCCGATCTCGGGGCGGCTCTTCGGAGTCGCCCTTTTTTTTGCCCGTGGGGGGCGTGAATGGGGTCGCAACCTTCGTGCCGCGCGGGGCCGGCTGGTGGGCGCGAAGGAAGCCGCTGCGTCTCAGTTTGACATGACGGGGTACGCAGGATCCCAGCCATCGGCGGCGTGAAGCTCCGCTCCGCTTTTTGCTCAGTCGAGCAGCGGCGCCGGTGGATCGAGTGCTACGCCGGCCCCGCGGGCGACCGCTTCGGCCCAGACCAGCACCTTGTCGATTTCCTCGGCGTGGAATGCCGCAACGTCGATCTGTTCGCGCGTGCGGTCGGCAGCACGGTACGCCTTGCCGTCCTTGGCGTTGCGACCGAACGCCTCGCTCGTCGCCAATGCGTCGATCGTCTGGGCATCGTCGGCCAAGCCGAACAGCCTACAGATCGCGGCCAGCGCCGGACGTGGCGCGGCGAGCAGCGTCTCGCTCTGCAACGATCGCACCCGTCCTGGGAACTGCGTCGCGAGCGCGGCGAAAAGGTCGGCCTGCGCTATCCAGCCGACTGCCGCGACCTGGAGATCGGTCAGCCGGAAATAGTCCTCGGGCGCGAACCCGAGATCGACCATTCCATCCGCCAGCTGTTTGGCAAGCAGTTCGCGTACCCATAGACGTCCCCACATACCCTTGCGCGCGATCGACGTGAGGAAGACACGTAGCGGGGCATACAGGAGCACCGCGTGCGCTTCGGGACGAAGCGACAGCATCGTCGGGGCCAGCGCGTTGACCACGTTGGACGGCTTCACGATCACCGCCTCGCCGCCCACGAACGCGCGCGACAGCAGCGTGAGTGCGCTGTCGAGCCGGTCGGCGACCTGTGCCGGGTTGCCGCCGCGGTGGCGCCAGCCGACAAAGTCGTTGAGAATCAGCGGTTCCTTCAGCGTCGACGCAAGTCCCGCACGGTCGAGAACCTGCGCGAGCAGGGTCGAACAGCAATAGGCCGAGTGGAAGATGAAATGAACCGGATCGATCCGCGGGATCATGGCGATCGCCTGCTGGCGGGGGACCACGACCGGCGCTGCCGCAGTCGGCAGGAATTCATCTGTCAGGAACGTCGCAGCATTCCGCATGGCGCGGTCCGCGGCGATCAGGTGAACTGCGTCGTGACCGGGATCGTAGCGATGCGCGAGCCATTGCGGGTCGGCGATCCGAGCGGCGGGTAGCGTGCCGGCGCCTATGTTCTTAGTGGAAGGATATCGCGCAGAGATGCTCATGCGGCAAAGGATCGCATATCACGCCGGCGATCGCCACCTGCGAGGCGCGATCATGCGATTTCCGATTGTGCCCGCGGGCGAATGCGGCATGATACTGCGAAGAACACGATGCCTGGGAGGTTATGCGATGATGAAGCGGATTGCGTTTGGTCTGGCGACGATTGTCATCGCGACATCCTCTGTAGTCGCGCAGCAACCCGAACCGGCGGCACCGGCGAAGGCGGTTGCCAAGCCGGAGCGGCCGATCTGCAAACGCTCCGCACCGTCAGGCTCGCTGGTCGAGACCCGGCGCGAATGCCATACGCGTGCCGAATGGAACCGGCTCGCTCAGGAGGGGCGCGCGGCGGGCCAGGACGTGGTCGATCGCGCGGCGATGGGCGGTCAATAAGCGCGCTTGGCGATCGGCGTGAGCAGTCAACTGGCACAACGGGTCGACGCGCTACTGCGTGACGGCGACCAGGGACACCGGTCGGGCGATGCCGCGCGGTCGGGGGCGGCGTACCGGGAGATCCTGGCGATCGCGCCAAATCATCCCGTCGCGCTCAACGCGCTGGGGATGGCCGCTCTGGGGCAGGACGACCAGGCCGCCGCCGAGTATTTCGCGCGTGCGGCAAATGCCGATCCCGCTGCCGCGCCGCTGTGGATGAACCTGGCGAGCGCGCATCGCGGTCTGGGCGATGCGACGGCCGAGCGGACTGCGCTGGAGCGCGCGCTGGCGCTCGACCAGCGCAACCTGATGGCGAACGTGCGGCTTGCCGAACTGCACGACCGGACCGGCGATGCCGCGCAGGCGGCGTTCCGCTGGGGCGGGGTGGCGACGATCGTCCAATCGATGGCCGATCGATCGCCACCACTCGATCAACTGCTGGCGCGGGCGTCGGACCGGATCGCCTTCCACGCGCGCGCGCTGTCGGACGATGTCGATGACGCTATGCAGCCATTGCGGGCGGGTGTGAGCCCCGCACAGCGTCGCCGGTTCGATGCCTGCGTCGATGCGATGCTGGGGCGTCGGACGATCTACGCACCCGCGCCGCACGGAATGCATTTCCCATTCCTCCCGGCCGACGAATTCTTCGCGCGCGACCATTTCGCATGGTTGGCCGAGTTCGAGGCGGCGACACCCGTTATTCGCGCCGAACTGGACGCGCTGCTCGCCGAACCGTCGGCGGGCTTCACGCCTTACGTGACGATGCCGCTCGGGACGCCGGCCAATCTGTGGAGTCCGCTCGATCGCTCGGACCAGTGGAGCGCGCGCTATCTGTGGCGCTACGGTGTCCGCGACGATGCGGTCTGCGCGCGGTGTCCGCAGACCGCGGCGATCCTCGATGCGTTGCCGCTGGCGGATATTCCCGGCCGCGCACCGACCGCATTCTTTTCGGTCCTCAAGCCCGGCACGCATTTGCCGCCGCACACCGGGGTCAGCAACATTCGTTCGGTCGTGCACCTGCCGCTGATCGTCCCCGACAAATGTGGTTTCCGCGTCGGCGGAGAGACCCGCGAATGGCGCGTCGGCGAGGCGTTCGTGTTCGACGATACGATCGAGCACGAGGCCTGGAACGACAGCGACACGATCCGGGCCGTCCTGATCGTCGATGTCTGGAATCCCCATCTGACGGCTGACGAGACGACCATGCTGCGCCGCCTGTTCGGGGCGCTCGGCAACAAGCTCGGCAATAGCGGAGACGTTGCCGACTAAAGCGGTACCGACGGGCTGCCCGCAGGGATCTGCTCAGCCCGTGTCGATCGCTGCGCCCTGATAGGTGTCGATGGCCTCGAAGATGTCTGTCAGCGCGGCGCGTTCGTCGGCGGTCAGTTCGGGCCGCCAAACCTCGAACAGCAGGACGATCCGGGTTTCCGTGCCACGGTTCCACGCCTCATGCTCGAACGAATCGTCGAAGATCAGCATCTCGCCGGCCCGCCACGCGCGCGTTTCGGCCCCGACCCGCAGCGCGCATCCTTCGGGTGCGATCAGCGGCAGATGACAGATCAGTCGCGTGTTGAGCATCCCGTGATGCGGCCGAATGTGCGTGCCGGGCTTTAGCAGCGAGAAGATCGCCATCGGCGAGCGGCCCGCGATGATCGGGATCGGTGCTTGCTCGAGTGCGGCCATGGTATGCGGACAGGAGGATGCGTTGGGTTCCACGCGCTCGCCACCGCGCCACAACTGGAACGCGCTCCAGCTCGGATCGTCGAGCAACGGGTTGGCCGGCGCGGGGCGGTCTGGCGTCGACTGGACATAGGGCGCAAAGCCCTTCTCAGCCGCGACGACGCTTTCGAGTTCGGCACGCATGTCTGCGGTCGCGGCCTCGATGGCGGCAACCCACGCGAACTCGTCGCGCTCGAAGAACGCACGCTGCGCAAGCCCGGGAAAATAGAACATCGACGGGTGTTGCAGATACAGTTCGCGCTGCCCGAGGAGCAGGTCGAGCGCGTACCGCGTACGCCCTCCCGATGCGCCAGCGGCAAGACCCGTCCCCGCCAGCGCATTGCCGAGATGTGCGGCAAACCGTTTCGCGCAATCCGCCAGGAACGCCTCGCCCGCCTTCAGCATCGGCATCAGGACGGGCGCGATCGGGGCATCCGGCAGCGTGGCGACGTTCAGTGCAGTACGATAAAAGGATTGCGCCGCGCGCTCGTCGCCGCGTCGGACCTTCAGCGCGGCCATCGTCAACAGCGCAGCCAGGTGGCGTGGTTCTGCTGCCAGGAAATGCACCAGCGCGGTTTCCGCCTCGTCGTCGCGGCCGAGCGACTGTGCGGCTTGTGCGATCAGGAACCAAGGCGCGGGCATGCCCGGTGCGCCGTCGCGTAGAAGGGACAGCATTTCATAGGCGCGTGCCGCGTTACCGTTGCGGAGCGCAGCCATCCCGTCGCGCGCGAGAGTTTCTGCTTGAGGCCGGGTGAGTTGCATTCCTCCAGCGTAACGATGTGGAGGCGGATGCCAAGTGTACGGGTCTCACCTGGCTTAAGGCGAGGCATGCTCCGGCCCGGGAATGCCACGCGACCACGATAGGCGCATTTCGAGGTGTCCATAATCGATCAGGCAACGCGGCGATAAGCGACCGGGAGCGCGGCCAAGGCGGTGACCAGTCCGCGGCCACGACGTTGGCACAGTCGCCCGTGCTATTGGCGGCAGCTTGCCGACAATTACAGCAGATCGAGAATTGGGTAATAATTGGCTGGGGCGGCAGGGTTCGAACCTGCGCATGGCGGCATCAAAAGCCGCTGCCTTACCACTTGGCGACGCCCCAACAGAGGCGGCCTTATAGCGGGGCAGCGGCGTGTGAAAAGCCCTTGCGGACGTCAATCCGCGAGATGGTGCAGCCAGTTGTTCTCGTCCGGCGCCGTGCCGCGCTGGATAGATACGAGCGCGTCGCGCATCCGCATCGTCAGCGCACCCGGAGCGCCATCACCGATCGTGAAGCGGCCTTCGGGGCTCGCGACCGTGCCGATCGGCGTGACGACCGCCGCGGTACCGCAGGCGAATGCCTCGACCAGACGACCGCTGGCAGCGTCTGCGCGCCACTGGTCGATGGTGTAGCCTTCCTCGCGGACCGTAATGCCGTTCGCGCGGGCGAGCGTCAGGATCGAGTCGCGGGTGATGCCGGGCAGGATCGTGCCGGTGAGGGCAGGGGTCGCCATGCTGCCGTCGTCGAACACGAAGAAGATGTTCATGCCGCCGAGTTCCTCGACCCAGCGCCGCTCGGCCGCATCGAGGAAGACGACCTGGTCGCAGCCGTTACGGATCGCCTCGGACTGCGCGAGCAGGCTGGCGGCGTAGTTGCCGCCGCACTTGGCAGCACCGGTGCCACCCTGTGCGGCGCGCGTATATTGTTGGCTCACCCAGATCGACACGGTGGGGGCGCCGCCCTTGAAGTAGGCGCCGACCGACGAGGCGAGCACCATGTAGAGATATTCGGCTGACGGCTTCACGCCAAGGAACACTTCGCTCGCGAACATGAACGGGCGCAGGTACAGCGCGCTGCCATCGGTCTCCGGGATCCAGTTCGCATCGGTCTTCACGAGGCGCTCGACCGACTCGAGGAACAGCTCGGTCGGCAGCTCGGGCATCGCCAGGCGCCGTGCCGAATCCTGGAAACGGCGCGCATTCGCCTCGGGGCGGAACAGCGCGGTGCCGCCATCGGCGAGTCGATACGCCTTCATCCCCTCGAAGATCTCCTGCGCGTAATGCAACACCGACGAGGCCGGATCGATCGTCAGCGGCGCACGCGCGGTGATCCGCGCGTCATGCCAGCCCTCGGTCTCGCTGTAGCGGATCATCGCCATGTGATCGGTGAAGACTCGCCCGAATCCGGGATCGATGAGCCGCTTCGCCCGCTCGTTCGCCTCGACCGGAGTCGCGTTCGGCTCATGGCGGAAGGCGGAAGACGGCGTAAAAGCTGGAACGGACATCGAAAATCTCTCTCGTTGCGGGTTGCCGACGACTACGGGCGATGTCTAAACCGGTCAACATGCCTGCCACTCCGTCTTCTGCTTCACCCCTGTTCCTTCGCGAACCCGAACTCCGCCGCGGCATGGAGCTGCTGTACTTCGGTTATAGCCACCTGACGCGGTCGATCGACCAGGGTCTTGCCGAAGAGGGGCTGGGGCGGGCACACCACCGAGCGCTGTATTTCATCGCGCGAAAGCCCGACATGACGGTGAGCGAGCTGCTGTCGCTGCTGGCGATCACCAAGCAGTCGCTGGGACGCGTGCTGAACGAACTCGCGGACCGCAAGCTGGTCGAGACGCGGCCCGGCGAGCGGGACCGGCGGCAGCGTTTGCTGCGATTGACGGCCGAGGGCTCGAAGATGGAGCGCGAACTGTTCGAGGCTGCGCGAGTCCGGATGGCGGACGCATATGCGAGCGCGGGGCAAAGCGCGGTATCGGGGTTCTGGGCGGTGCTCGAGGGACTGGTGCCCGAAGCGGACCGTTCGCAGGTGTTCGGCCTGCGCGGTTAGGTGATGCGCCGGAGGGCAGGCGGGCTCACGCGGGACGATTTGGCGTTGACGTCGCCGCAAGGACTGTGGCACTCGGCCGGTCATCGAGAGCCGGTGCAAGACCCGGACCGACAGGCGTAGACCGCCGTTCGCGGGTGTAGCTCAATGGTAGAGCTTTTGCTTCCCAAGCAAGTGACGAGGGTTCGATTCCCTTCACCCGCTCCACGTTTTCGCTGAAGTCCCGAAAGTCGCTGTTCCGCGTCCGCCGATGGCTGCCGTTCTACATCGGCTCAGCGAGTTGCGTACGGTTCCTGCCGCCGGACTTCGCTGCGTAGAGCATCGTGTCGGCACGTTCGAGCCAGGCGGTTAGCGTGTTGAAGGATGCGGACAGTTCAGCCACGCCGAAGCTCGCGGTTACGTGGATCGTACCGCCGCCATGGAGCGTCATCGGATGCTCGGCGATGGTATTCCGAAGTCGCTCCGCGACGACGAGGGCTGCCGCGCCGCTGGTTTCCGGCATCAGGAGGGCGAATTCCTCGCCGCCGAGACGACCGAACAGATCGCAAGGGCGTAGCGTCGTTTCGGCAAGGCTGGCGATCTGCTTCAGGACCTGATCGCCGATCGAGTGGCCGTAAGTATCGTTCACCCGCTTGAAATGGTCGACGTCGATCATGATCAGCGAACTTGCCCGCCCGTAGCGAAGCGTACGCTCCATTTCCCGATGCGCCTGGTCGACGAAGCCACGTCGGGTCAGTGCGCCGGTAAGATGATCGACCTGTGCGATCAGCCGCAGTTCGAGCTCGTCGCAAACGATGTTGGCGAAATTGCTCAGGATGGCGATGTCGGCAGGGCTGAACCGTCTGGGCCGGGTATCCATCGCGCACAGCGCCCCGACATTATATCCTTCGGGCGTGCGCAGGGGGATGCCCGCATAGCTCCGCACATAGGGCGGGCCCACGACGAGCGGACTATCGGCAAATCTCGGGTCGGCCAGCGCGTTTTCGATGATCAATGGGTCGCGCTGCTGGATCGTATGCGTGCAGAAAGATACCGCGCGGGGCGTTTCGCTCTGCTCCATGCCGCGTCGCGCCTTGAACCATTGCCGATCGCGATCGACGAGCGTCACGGTCGCCACGGGTACCGCGAGCACCGTGCGGACGAGCGTGACGATCTTCTCGAACGGCTCTTCTACCGCGGTGTCGAGCACGTCGAGGCGACGCAAGGCTGCCACCCGGCCATCGTCGTCGTCGAGCAGCAGGGCATTATCCATGATCCGGTGCCTTCATCATCGCGCGGATTGCTACGGTGAGATCGTCGGCATAGCTGTCGACCAGAGTGCGGATGCTCGCATCGACGACGTCCTCGCCGAGTCCCGCCGCCCGCAGGCTGACGATCAGTTCGGCAAGATGTGCCTGGTGGCGCTGTACGCTCGCCAACAACTCCGCGGGGATCTCGAGCGGTTCCGCCACGCTGGGGGTAGGCTGAAGTTGATCGATGCGCACGTTCGGCCTCTCATTGCAGCACCGAGTCTTTACAGCCGAACGGTTAACAGAGCTCAAACGCGCGTGTTCGACACTCTCGACGATTCCCGGCTCCAGATAAAAAGATGCCCTGCCGGATCAAGGATCGGCAGGGCATTCCGAGGTTTCACCGTCCGTCGTGAATGTCGCCGGACCTTCGTGCCGGCACTGAAAGTCCTGGCGAAAGTCGACTCAAATTGCGGACGGTGCCGTGCCCGTTACTTCTTCTTGCCGCTCTCACCCGAGGCGCTCGAGACGGCCGTTCCAGCGGACTTCACATCCTTGCCGACGCCGTTCACCGTGTGACATCCCGTCAGCGCCAGGCCTGCAGCAAGTAGTGCCAGTGCAAATACGTTCTTCATACTTGGTCTCTCTCATGTTCAGTGTTTAAGGTGGATGGTGCCGGTGCGACGAGTGCGGCCGACCGCCGGTGAAGTTTTCGGGATACGAGCGGCCTTGGCGTCGACGTCAGCCTCGGACGGGGTTGCCCCGGTGAGCTTGAAGATCGCCTCCGCAACCGAGACTCTGGCCTTGTCGGCAAAATCATCGGTATCATCACTCATGAGCACCCATCCTCGATCCGGGTCTGGTTAAGTCCCGTGATTTAGCGTGATCCGAATGACGGCAACAGATCGGGTTGTATCAACCCGCTAGTATTTTCGACATCTCGCACGGATACTGTCGGACAGGCGGCACCCGCTTGGTTCGATCAATATCAGCGGCGTCACCGATCAGGCCAATGCCCATCAGGCCTGTAGCGTCACGACCGGGACGGGGCTTGGCAGCAGCGTCTTGCGATCGGCCCCATCGCCGAACCCGCGGGCACGCGCCCAGGCCGCCGCGGCCACCCTGCGATTGACGCCGATCTTGCTGTAGACGCGCGCGACATGGTTGCGGACGGTGTTGCCGCTGACGTTCAATGTGCGCGCCATCGTCTTGTCGTCCATGCCCTCGCAAATCAGCGCCAGGACATCGCGTTCGCGAGCGGTCAGGTCGTTCAGGCCTGATGGCGTAACGTCTCGCGGTGGTTCGGACTGTAGCGCAAGATTGTCCAGGATGGCGTGGCTGAGCCATTTGGATTCCGCGATCGTCGCCTCGATCGCGGCGGCCAGATTGCGCTCTTCGATCCGACGATTGGTGACGTCCTGAAAGGTCCAGAGCGCGTAGGCCTTGTCGGCGATCATGATCGTGGCCTCAGAAATCCGGCATTCGAGACGTTGCCCGCACTTGGTGCGGACGAAGCCGGATGCAATTCCCGATGGCCAGATCTCGATGTCGTCGGTCGATCGCCCGGACAGGTCACTCCGCGAATACCCGATCAGAGAACAAAAACTGTCATTCGCGACGGTCACGAAATTATCGGCCGGATCGACGATCATCATACACGCCGTCGACGTCGCGAACGCGGTTTCGACGCTTGTTCGGAGTTGATCGTAATGGCGTTCGGTCTGCTGCCATGCGTCGATATCCGTCAGCGTAAACAGCATGCACGGCTGGCCGGCGACGGTGATGGGCTGGCCGGTAACGATCACGGGCCGGCTTGTACCGTCAGGCATCGCCAGGCTGGCCCGGGTCTGCGGTATCGTCTGCGCGTCGACGAGCGCGCGCTTTACCGCCGCGTAGTTCGCGACGCCCTCGAGGATGTTGCGTTCGTACATCGAGCGTCTCAGCCAATCCTCGTCCTTGCTATCAGTGAGCGCGAGGAATCTACGATTGACCATGACGTAGCGCAGGTCTCGCAAGCCGCAGACGATGGCGGGGGCGGGGTGCGACTCGATCGAGCATTCGAGCCGCGCGATACGATCGGGCGCATGCCACACGGTGGCCGCAAGCGTGTGGTGGGGCCGTGTGAAGATATCCAGGCAGTCGTTCGTCATGGTCGTTCCTCGTCGTCACGAAGATACGCTTTAGTTGATCGATAGATGGAGTGAAAAATCCGTCATACCAAGAGCGCCCCATTTTGATACTAGTTCGACCTGTATATTGACGCGTAATCTGTATGACAGATGAGTCGAAAGGTCAGTGTTGGTTACTTAACTCAATAGTGACTACATTAACTATGATATTCTTTCAGACCGGTTCTTGTATTGATATGGCGAGGTGCACGTTACTGTTGCATCGTTGAACTACTGCTTCCCATTCTGGCGGCTGCCGAACTGATTATCCTTCACGCGGTGCAGTATTGCGGTCGTCGCCGACCATCAGTTCGACCGGGGTATCGCCGATCGGGCCAGGCGATTGATCTTCATCGGTATGCGCGAACAGCCAGCGACCGAGAAGGCCAGCTACCGCGGCGCCGCTTAGCGGTGCAATCCAGAACAGCCAAAGCTGCGACAGCGCCCACCCGCCGACGAACAGCGCCGGACCCGTGCTGCGCGCCGGGTTCACCGACGTGTTGTCGATCGGAATCGAAATGAGATGGATCAGCGTCAACGCCAGACCGATCGACAGCGGTGCGAATGCTGCCGGAGAGCGCTCGTCGGTCGCGCCAAGGATTACCGTCAGGAAACCGGCGGTCAGCAGCGCCTCGGAAAGGAACGCGGTTGCCGCGCTGTATCCACCCGGCGAATGCACGCCGTAGCCGTTCGCGGCGAACCCGCTCGCGACCAGGTCGAAGCCTGCGGTACCCGATGCCAGTGCAGCGAGCGACGCGCTGCCCAATATGCCGCCGATGACCTGCGCGATGACGTAGCCCGGCAGGTCGCGACCGGGAAAGCGGCCGGCGACCGTCAAGCCGACGCTGACGGCCGGATTGAAGTGGCCACCTGAGATGAAGCCGACGGCAAACGCCATCGTGAAGACGGTAAGGCCGAACGCCAGTGCCACGCCTGCCATGCCGATCGTGCCGGGGACGCCCGTGCCCGCGGCAAGGACCGCAGCACCGCAACCACCCAGGACCAGCCAGAACGTGCCGATGACTTCGGCGGCCAGCCGTCGCGCGGTAGCGATACGGCGGGGACGGGCTGCCTGACCAGCGGGCGTACCGATGGTCGACGCGCGCTGGAGGTGTGGACTGTCGGCCATGTCTTTCGTGCCTAACTGGGGTGCATCGATGAGCGCCCGTCGGTCTTTGAAGTGGCGGGCAGGGCACAGCGATCGCTGCCCCGCCCGCCGTTGGGAAGCGGCGTCTCTGGCGGCTTACTTGCCGCGCAGGGTGTTGATGACCGCGATGCCGAGCACGCCGGCCACGGCGGCCGCGGTGAAGGGGCGCTCCTTCGAGAACTGGCGGACATAGTCGAGAAGCGGGCGGATATTGTCCTCGACGACATCCTTCGCCTGGCCAACGGTCTTCTGGACGGTGCCGCCAAGCTGGTCCGCGGCGCCTTCGCTCTGCAGCGACGTGTCGCCGATTGCGCCGCCAAGCGTTTCCTTGAGCTTGCCGCCGACGTTGGTGGCTGCGCCGTTGAGGGTATCGGTGTTCATGGGAGTCTTCTTTGGTTGTCTAGGGAAGGACGGTCAGATCAGGGGGCGGTCGGTAAGGTCCCGCACGTCGCCGCGGTCATCCTGACGGGCGAGATTGCCGTCCGACTGACGATCCATCCCTGAGGGGGGCGTCGTGCGGTCGCTGTCGATGGCCGGGTTGGCGCGGTCATCGGTCGACTGGGCACTATCGAGCATCCGCTTGACGGCATTCCCTGCCGCATCGCGACCACCCAGGCCGAACGCCAGGGCAAAGGCGACCGCGATCGCACCGAGCAGCAACCCGAACGCCAGGTTGATGATGTCGTCGGCCAGACCCATGAAGCGCAGGCCGATCGCCGTGCCGAGCACGATGATCGCGATCCGCACGACGGGGGCGGCAACGCGCGTGCCCTGGTCGCCGTTACGCTCGATGGCGTGCGCCACGAAGCGGGCGATGACGACCGATGCGAAGATGATGATCGCACCGAACACGACCTGCCCGAACAGCGTCAGTACCTCGGCCATGATCTGCGAGCCGTAGGCGAAGTTCAGCTGGCGGAACGCTTCCATCAGGCCGAAGATCAGGATCGCGACGAACGCGCCGGTGCCGACCGTCTTCGAGGGCACGAACGACGGGCTGGTGCTGCCGAGCTCGCGGTTTTCCGTATTGCCGAAGATGCCGATCGAACCGATCGTCCGGTCGAAGCCGGTCGTTGCCAGGAACTGCGTCAACAGACGCGACGCGAACTTGGCAATGACATAGGCGACGGCGAGGATCATGCCGGCCGCGATGACGTGCGGGATGGCGTCGAGGATGATGCGCAGCATGGCGGTTGCCGGCTGCGAGATCGCCGCGATGTTGAGCGTGTCGAGCGCCGCGATCGAGACCGGGATGATGATCAGCGCGAACACGATGCCGCCAATGGTACGCGGCAACATCGTCGGGTCGGTCGGCGTGGTCGCGCCGACATGCGTCGAGAAGCGCTCGACATGGCTGGCCGTGATGACCGCCTCGACCGCCTTCTTGGCGACCTTGGCCAGCACGTAGCCGAGGAAGAAGATCAGCGCTGCGCCAATGATCCGCGGGATGGCCGTGCCGAAGCCCTGCAGCATGTCGCCGAGGGGGCCGGTCGCCCCGGCCAGCCCCAGTGGCTGCGTGGCAAGGAACAGCGCGATCAGGAGGACCACCCAATAGGCGGCATCACCGACCTGCGCGCCGATCGTGGTCGGGTTGCGCGGGTTGGCATTCGGCTCGTTGGCGTGGATCGCGAGCGGCGTCTTGTTGACGAGCTTGGCGACGCCCCACTTCACGGCGCGCGCGATCGCCCAGCCGATGACGAGGATGATCAGCGCCGCGATGATCCGGGGTGTCCAGATCTCGACATAGCTCCAGGCTTGCGCCCCGAAATCGCGGGTGTTCGATACGACCGTATCGCCCGCATAGGTTACGTCTTGCATGTGTGTGTCCCTTGAAACCCTCTACGGGGCCTGACGTCTGCCGTTCGCGGCATCGTGTGCCTTGGGTGCGCCTTGGCCTCGATGCCACGGTCCGGATTAGAGTGGTGATGCGGGATCGGTCAGGATGCCGCACGCAGCAGCGGCCTTGCCGACCTCGAGCGGTACCTTGGGATCCTTGACCTGCCCCGACACCCGAACGAAGTCGCTGGCCGTAAGGCGGCCCGGCGTGGTGTCGCCTTCGCGCGACGCCTTGGCCGCGCGTCCGAGCTGCTGGAGCTGGCCAAGCGACAGGTTGGCCTCGAGCCGGTCGCCGACGCACTGCGACTGTGCAGGCTGGAAGCCGTACCCCTCGAGCGAGGTGGCGATCTTCGCCGACGGATTGACGCACGCAGCGAGCGACAGCGTGGTGATGCCGACGACAGCGAGCGTCGCAACGCGTGAAAAACTAGGATGCCGAGTCATGAAAAGCCCCTCTTGTCGGGGCCATGACATCAGGCCAGAGTGGCCCGCGATCCGATGATCCCGAGCGCCAAACCCTTCAATTCGCTTAGAAGTTTCTAGTATTGTTGACCAGCCGCCGGGTAGATAAACACTATTTTACCCGGATGAGTGGACTGCGGATTAGCGCAGAAACACCTTTTCAGAACGACCTCCCATGCGGCTCCGCCCACGCCGTCTGGCTGGTCGATATGGGCCTACGTTCGAAGCGTTAAGTCGCGGATCAGGGCGGCAAGCGACAGGGATGCGGCTCACGATCATGGCCGCAGATGTCAGGCGGACGCTGCGTTCGGTGCGTACCAACCTAGCGCTTGCGAAATCTGCGTCGCGGTTTGCTTCAGCGCGACCAGTGCTTCGTCGGCGGAGATATGCGGAGTCTCGTCGATGACTTCGAGGAACGGGATGGTCAGCGCGGCGACGACGTGGCCGTCAAAGCCGAAAATCGGGCAACTGATGTCGGAAACGCCGCCCATCCGTGCGCTGCGGATCGATTCATAGCCGCGTTCGCGGATCGCGGCGAAGGCGGCATCGAGCGCGTCGAGGGTCGCCGGGTCGATCGTTTGGTCGAGTATCGCGGATCGGGCATCGTCGGCCATGAAGGCGAGCAGGACGTGACCCGAGCAGTTTGTCGCCAAGGCTATGCTGGTACCCAGCCGGACGGCGAAACCGGTCGGGCCCGGGCTTTCCTGTCGAAGGATGATCAGTCCCGACGTGCCGTTGACGACGACGAGATGGCAGGATTGCATCGCGGTCGCCGCCAAGGTCTGCATCAGCGGCGCGGCGACGTGCGTCAGTTCCTGCGCAGGGGTCGCGCGGTGCGCGGTTTCGAGGAGCTTGTAGGTCACGCGGTAGCGATCGCTGCCGGGATCCTTGTGTAGCCAGCCGCGCCGGTCGAGCACGACGATCACGCGGAAGAGTTCGCTGATCGACCGCGACAGGCGGGCGGCGATTTCGCTCACCGTAAGGCCGTTCGGTTCGCGCGCGAGGAGTTCGATGATGTCGATCGCCTTTTCCAGCGCGGGCGCCGAATAGACGCGCGGACCGGCGCTATCGGTGTCTGGCGGAGACGGCGGCGAGGGTAGCGGCATGGTTGAAGCCATCGTGATTGCGGGCGCGATCCTTATGCCGCAAGCGCGCGGACGCGGAACAACAATCTTTCATATCTGAAAGTTGCTGGCGGGGGCGTTGGCTTGCTAGGGAACGTCGTGCGCTGCGATTCCGGGATCGATGTGCACAATATGGGAGATTCTGCATGACGATCGCCTCGACGCTCGATTTCCGCGAGGCTGCACGCAAGCGGCTGCCGCGGTTCCTCTTCGAGTATGCCGATGGCGGCTCCTATGCGGAGGCGACGCTGGCGCGCAACGTGAGCGACCTGTCGGGGATCGCGCTGCGCCAGCGCGTGTTGCGCGACGTGTCCGATATCGATCTGTCGACGACGCTGTTCGGCCAGCACCAGGCGTTGCCGGTCGGGCTCGGGCCGGTCGGCATCGCAGGCATGTACCATCGCCGCGGCGAGACTCAGGCGGCGCGGGCCGCGCATGCCGCGGGCGTGCCGTTCTGCCTGTCGACGGTGTCACTGTGTTCGCTCGGAGAGGTGGTGAAGGCGGCGCCGGCCGGGCCGACCTGGTTCCAGCTCTACGTCATCCGCGACCGCGCGTTCATGCGCGATCTGCTCGCCACGGCGAAGGCGCAAGGCGCGAAGGCGCTGGTGTTCACGGTCGACATGCCGGTGCCGGGCGCGCGCTACCGCGATCAGCATTCGGGAATGTCGGGGCCGCGCGCGCCGCTGCGCCGGATGTTGCAGGCGATGGGGCGGCCCGGCTGGGCGTGGGACGTGGGCTTGCACGGGCGTCCGCATCAGCTCGGCAATCTGGAGCCGGTGCTGGGCAAGGCGAGCGGGCTCAACGATTACATGGGCTGGCTTGGCAGTAATTTCGATCCGTCGATCGCGTGGAAGGACCTTGAATGGATCCGCGAAGGCTGGGACGGACCGCTGATCATCAAGGGTATTCTCGATCCTGACGACGCGCGCGAGGCGGCGGCGATCGGTGCGGACGGGATCGTCGTGTCGAACCATGGCGGGCGGCAGCTCGACGGCGTGCTGTCGAGCGCGGCGGCGCTGCCGGCGATCGCGGAGGCGGTGAAGGGACAGCTTACCGTGCTGGCCGATTCGGGCGTGCGGTCGGGGCTCGACGTGGTGCGGATGCTGGCGCTGGGGGCGGATGGCGTGCTGTTGGGACGGGCGTGGCTGTATGCGCTGGCGGCGCGGGGGGAAGCTGGCGTGACCCAGTTGCTGACGCTGATCGAGCGGGAGATGCGGGTGGCGATGGCGCTGACGGGGGTGCGGTCGATTGCGGAGATCGACCGGGGTATTCTGGTCTGAGGGTAGGGCCTCTCAAGGCTCGCTTCACGCTCACGCACGCCAACAAACGCTACCACCCCGGCGGAGGCCGGGGCCCAATTGGGAGACGAAGGTAACGGGGGGCGGCGCTACGTTACGACGGTCTTTCCAATTGGGCCCCGGCCTTCGCCGGGGTGGTGGTTAGTGGCGAGGTCCTGCCAACTGTCTTCGCCTTGCGGTGCTCGGTTGCTCAGTGGATCGTCGGCGGCACCAACTCACCCGACAGCGTCCGCCCGGCCTTCACCGCGAACGCCAGCACCACCAGGAAGCACACCGCCGGCACCAGCATCGCGGTGTCGATCCCGGCGAGGTCGGAGATATGCCCCATCAGCCCGGTCAGCACCGCGCCGCCGATGATCGCCATGATGATCAGCGAAGCGCCCGCGCGACGGAGCGGGCCGAGCCCGTCCATACCGAGCGCGAAGATCGTCGGGAACTGGATCGACATGAACAGGCTGGCAAGCACCAGCGCGTACAGCCCGATTTGCCCGCCGGCGAGGCCCGCGATGCCTGCCAGCACGGCACTTACCACCGCAAAGATCGCCAGCAGGCGAGGGGGCGCGATCCGGCCCATCAGCGCGGTGCCGGCGAAGCGTCCGATTCCGAACAGTACGAGGCTGGCGAAGAGGTAATCCGCGGCATCGTGCTCGGCCATGCCGGGGACGTTCGCCTGCGCATAGCGGATGGTGTAGCTCCACATGTGAAACCTTAAAAGCTTTAAAAGCCTTATATATTCTTTTTTTTCTTATAAAACTTAAAACCTTAGAGGCTATTTAAGTTGCTGATTTATATTAATTTTATTGTTCAAACATGAGAGCTTAGTACGTGAAACATGAGAGCTTAGTACGTTAGCCATGAGAGCTTAGTACGTTAGCCATGAGGGTTTAGTTCGTTAAACATGAGAGCTTAGTACGTTAAACATGAGAGCTTAGTACGTGAAACATGAGAGCTTAGTACGTACTATCAACAGGTTGAACTGCTGATCTTCGGATG
>JGI20283J13201_100014_pt1 | contig 21458 bp, 15 predicted proteins | sample Plalitdecfosmids_FD_13201 | JGI IMG/M metagenome (IMG submission 13201)
TCTTTTGCTCCACCCTCCGACAGCTCAGTGAACATGGCTTCGAGTTCTTGTTGGCGTTCGCGCTCGGTCATGCCTTGTTTTCGCTCGACGTTGACTTTGGTGTCTCCCCGCTCGGTCTGCATTGCCGCAGCAAGCTTCTTGATCCGAAACTCTCGCTCGGCGACTGCGCGTTCCTTGAAGCGCTGAATATCGTGTGATGCGCCGTTGGTGGCGGCTCCGTTGGCAGCTGGCGTGTTGCTGCTCTCTCGCATAGCCTTCTTGTGCTTTTTGCCCGTCAGGTGGGCTTCGTACACGGTCTCCTTGGAAAAGCCTTTCTGGCAAGCTGAGCACCAAATGCCCTCCCCTTGAGCACCACCATCGGCAGATGCGGAATTTGCGACCTCCTTCTCCCAACCTGGCACCTCTTCCTTTGCCCACAGTTCCTCAAACTCCTTGTCAAAGCTAGCGAAGAGCTTCTCCAGGTTCTCCAGAGGCTTTGTTCTCCGCATGAAGCTCTCGAGGTAGCCCTGCAGTGCTTTGAGGTAGGAGAAGTATAACTCGGACTTCTTCTGGTCACGGCGGATATTGTTCTGGGGTGGTGAGAAGGCGTCGAAGAGGTCGAGGTATTGCAGGTAGGTGAGGCGGCGCGCATGCTGATGAACGGGTAAGTTCAAATACTGCTCGTGCAGCGTGGTCAGGTCAAAGAACCGACCGTAGCCCTCCTCACCAGTGAACATGGAGTCGATGGCGGCCACCGATTGCATGCGCTCTTCGGGTGAGCGCTTCTTGTAGGCCTTCTCCAGGTTCTCGACGGGCTCGTTCGGGTAGCGGCGGTGGAAGTCTTTGATGGTGGAGATCTCCTTCATGAAGGATTCCATGGGGTCGCCCAGGGTGAGGTTTCGGACCTCTTCCTCCTTGGTACTGTCGACATCTTGGTAGATTGTGAGTAGCCGGCTCGACTGGCTCTCTATTTGCTTGAGAAAGCGCGATATGTCGTGATCACGTGCGAGACGGTCGCGAATCTATTGTATTATCAGCACGCGAAAGACGTTACAAAGTACATAAGTACTGACCATAGGAGGGTCGTCGAGAAGGAGTTCGGCGCAGGCATCCTCGAGGCGCTCCAAGTCCTCGTGGATCTGGCGCTGTTCTTCCAAAAGCATATTTGCGGTCGCCTGTGAGAGTTATGAGTTTCGCGATTGACATACACTGGCTACTTGAGTGCAAACCTTTGGCGGCGTCGATGTTGTCGTGGAAAGCTCTCACTGCCGCGGCGACAAATCCATACCCACAATCGCGCTAGTGGGTACTTAGTTTCGCCGCGCTCCGTCGCAGCTTCCAAGCTTTCTTGCGCGACACCAAAACACTCACCATAACCACACCCGAGACAATCGCTACTCACAGTCAACATGGCGGACGGAATCGATCGAAATGCGGAGGAAAAGATGGAGTTCTCCACCTCCAAGGAAGTCAGCGTGGCGCCGACCTTCGAGGCCATGCACCTGAAGGAGAACCTGCTACGAGGCATCTACGCATATGGCTACGAATCGCCCTCTGCTGTCCAGTCGCGTGCGATTGTTCAGGTCTGCAAAGGTCGCGACACGATTGCGCAGGCACAGTCTGGAACGGGAAAGACTGCGACTTTCTCCATCTCCATCCTCCAGGTTATCGATACAGCAGTGCGCGAGACACAGGGTAAGCTGTGCTCTATATCTAACTTTATATGATACTAAATATCTGTAGCTCTCGTTCTGTCACCCACCCGTGAATTGGCGACCCAGATCCAGTCAGTCATCATGGGTCTCGGTGACTACATGAACGTGCAATGCCACGCCTGCATTGGAGGCACAAACGTGGGCGAAGACATCCGCAAGCTCGACTATGGCCAGCACGTGGTCTCAGGAACTCCAGGGCGCGTCGCCGACATGATCCGCCGCCGCAACCTCCGCACGCGCAATATCAAGATGCTCGTTCTCGACGAGGCTGATGAGCTGCTCAACCGTGGTTTCCGCGAGCAGATCTACGATGTGTACCGCTACCTCCCACCCGCGACTCAGGTCGTCGTCGTCTCAGCGACCCTCCCATACGATGTGCTTGAGATGACGACCAAGTTCATGACCGATCCCGTGCGAATCCTCGTCAAGCGTGACGAGTTGACGCTCGAGGGTCTCAAGCAGTACTTCATCGCTATTGAGAAGGAGGAGTGGAAATTCGACACCTTGTGCGATCTCTACGACACGCTCACAATCACACAAGCCGTCATCTTCTGCAACACGCGCCGCAAGGTGGACTGGTTGACCGACAAGATGCGCGAGGCCAACTTCACGGTCTCGGCGATGCACGGAGATATGCCGCAAAGGGAGCGCGACAGCATTATGCAGGACTTCCGCCAGGCCAACTCGCGTGTGTTGATTTCGACCGACGTCTGGGCGCGCGGTATCGATGTGCAGCAGGTGTCGCTGGTCATCAACTACGATCTGCCTTCCAACCGTGAGAACTACATCCACAGGATCGGCCGAAGTGGTCGCTTTGGACGCAAGGGCGTGGCGATCAACTTCGTGACACAGGACGATGTGCGCATTCTCCGGGACATTGAGCGTATGTACTTCTTTGCTCTTATTCAGCCAGCCACTAACAACATACAGTCTACTACTCTACCCAGATCGACGAGATGCCCATGAACGTCGCTGACCTTCTGGCGTAAGCAGAGCACGCGACCATGATGCGTAGAATGAGAACAACGAGAAGAGAACAAGTATATCGCTTGCCAAAGCGCTTGCATACGATGGACTTGCGAGAAGCACTTGCAGCTTCGAGAAGTTGAGTGTGGAGGAAATGGGCCATGTAGCCAAAAAGTAAGCTAATCCCCTACCGCGAACAAGCATGATCATACAGCTGACGCGACGGGTTTTGGACAGTACCAAATTGCTATACACGACATCATCATACCAAATCTTTGCGCAAGAGATTCCGGCCGAGATAACATGTGCTCTGTTCTCGTGGAGCAGAAGAAAGGGTAAGTATCTCAGGTTGGCCTATTTCTACTGCTATGGTTTCTACGACCATTCTTTGTATTGACCACACGGCATCGCTTTGCAAGAACCAGCGCTGTACATCGATATTTTCAGCCAGTTCCACCACGGCTGTTCGCGTCGTGTAAGGTACGCAAAGATGCAGTATCGTGATCGTTTGTATTTGTACATTGAGGCATCTGGCTGCTTTTGCTTACACGCACCGATTGGCGTACTCTCGGGCTGGACCAAGTATGATTGACCGGGTTGGTACGTGCTTGCGACTAAAGACTCGCATGTTTCTTTCATCCCACTACCTTTTGGCGCACGCGAGATAACTCTGTGCAAACCATTCATGAGTACAAATTGTTTTCAACTCGGACTATGATGAACATCGTGTGCAGCGGTAGAATAACATCCATGGCATTCGACAATCACGATGTGAGAGTTACAGCTTCGAAATCAGATCGCATACCAGCATCAAAAGGCAAATCGGGATCCGCAGTGTGCTCCATCAACAGGGCTGTCATATGGCACTGTCATTCGGTGTAGTCGAGGTAAGACGAGCCTGAACAGCTCGAAATTACTCTTCGCCCCTCGACCCAGTCAAACATTGCATTACATTTCAGTTCTCCGCTCTCTCGATGCCCTGAACACACTTCCCTCACCACCCTCTCGCCCTTCCCAGAGAATTCAAATCAGGACCACGCGAGGAAAAACAGCTCGGACCACACCGAATAAAAGCCCCCGCGCGGCTTCTGCTCGTAACACTGCACACATCGAACAACCACTCAAGCACCCCTTCTTCCTCGCTAAAAAACCATTAGCCAAGCCCCATCCACCAGGTCTCGCCTCACATCCCATCGAACTCACCTTCTCAACACACCCCCACCACCTCACACCCATTCCGTATATCTTCCCAAAAAGAGTTCACGCCCAGTACAAGCGCAAGCGTGAATATCGTGAGAGTAGCGGTAATAAGGGTCTCGTAAGAGGAGCGTACGAGGGGATCGAGCATGGCTGGTATGTAGTTTGTGTGGGGAGAAGAGAGCGTAATCGTCAAGGAAGAAAAGAAAAGAAGAGACTGGATTGAATTGGATTGGATTCGTTAGGGGGGTGGGGGAGGATAAGGCTAGGTTTGGGTTTATAGTGTTTACTCAACGACAAGTTCCAGCCTTACCACGATGCTGCATATGTAGTAGCGTGCGGCTGAAAAAGTTGTGCGTGAGGAGCAGATTGGGTACCTTTCCCTTTTCGGCACGGGTTATTTGTGGTGGTGGTGGGATAAGGGATGTGGGTATTTGATTCGTCTGTGGAGTGAGTGGTTTGGATAGTGATACAGTCAGCTCAGCCTGCGAGATGCGAAATGCGAATGGAAGTGCGACCGACGAATTTACTTCTTTTTTGCGCCTTTGTTTCTCAAACTTATCAGTTTTCGCTTGATTTCAGTCGTTTTCTACGCACTCAACCCCATCCCTTCTCACTTCCGCCCCTCTACCCACTCAAAGCAACTTCCCACACCCTCCACTCCACCCTATCCATCGTTCGACGTGTGGTTCAGCATTAGCGAGCAAAAGAACGAAATAGAGTGAGAAAAGTGAAATCCAACACTTCGATCTTGGGCGGGTTGTTCTTGGACTCTCGAGGCTAGGTGAATACACGCCAGTGAAAGGGCTACAAGGTTGATGTTGTCTCTCTCGGGTCAGGGAGATATACTCACCTGCTCGGGTCGTGCGAAAGGCAGTGTGATTCGTGTATCATTCTTTGTGTCAAGGACACGAGACTTCCAGATCTTAGAATTTTCAATGGCATGTATATTTTCGAAGGGCTTGGTATCTTCCAGGCAAGCTCTATTTCCATCTTCCTACATAGCTCACTTTGAGGTCTTCGCTTCAGGTATCATCTCATGGACCTTCATATCCAGCCCCACCCAGAACTTGCGACCGCGCCACTCAACCGTGACGCCGCCCCAAAAGGCTATTATCCATATAGGCAGCGCCGAAACCTCGCGCCCAAGCCACGCGCACAGGAATTCTTTGGGCGACCTACGCGCGCCGTCGAGTAAACTAGGTTCCTTTATCGTCTTGTCGCCCAGAAGCGGCTGACTAGATTCAGACGCGTGGTACGCTTTAGCTGAGCGCTGCGGCAGCACGAAGTCAGGTGTATCAGCGTCGATTTCGACCGTCTTGGCGGAGTGAAGCAGCAGGTACTGGATGTAATCGACGATGCACCAGATAGTCATGTTGATGAGCCAGATGAGTGCGAAGGCGGTCCATGTGGGTGATATACCGACGCTCGCGAAGAAGGGCAGCGTCGTGAGCGCGTATGCGCCGTATAAACTGCACAATATGCTCTCTGTACCTGGCTCCACGAACGTGGCTAACGTGACTGTGAACTTGCGTACGCGCAGCCAGCGAATGCGACGGTCCATGTATGCCAGTACAGGGGTGTGACTAATTGGTTGGAAACAGAAGTCTCCAAAGAGCATTGCGTGCTTACCCCACGAGACGTTTACTTCACCGGGCGCGGGCTTGTAATCCTTCTCAAATGCCTGGGGTTGTTTCCACAGCGCGTCGCCAATGAGATGGTCCTCGCAAATGTTGTCGGAAAAGAAGTCAATGCCGGGGTTACGCGCTGGGTTCGAAGACGTGATGTAGTTGAGCTGCGAGCGACGGAACATTGTGCTTTTGCCGATGATGCAGGGCGCGATAGCGACGGTGTTGATGGCGTTGTAGAACTTTGCGTGTGCGGAGGAGAGGAAGGCTTCGTCGAGGCGGCCGCCGCCGCGTTGGAGGATTTTCTTGATGAGGCTGGTAGAATGGTTGCGTGGGTCGGAGGAGGTGCTTGCTGCGATGTTTGTGGCGGTGGTGTCGTCTGATTGGCGGCCGCCGAGGAGGGATTTACGTTCTTCGATGGTCATGCCTTGGGCGTCCATGTCGACGGCTACAGGTGTTTGGTGCACGAATTTGTACTTTTTCGTCTTACTGTCCTTGGAGTTTGGGTAGCCGCATAACAAATCGACGAGCCTTCCACACACGCCCTTGCCAGCCCAGACATTGCAGTCGAGTATCCACATGATATCGCCCTTCGCCTCTCTATACGCGCGACTCATGTTCCTGATCTTCGGATTCGGTCCCAGTGCATTCTTGTCTTTTAGCAGCATCGGATCCTCCTCTTCTACCAATATGCGCACATTAACATCTTTGAAGTCTCGACACAAGCGCTCGAGGATCGGAAACGCGGGGTCAGATCGCGAAGAAACGCAAAACACGGTATCGATCTTGCTCTTGGGATATGTTTGGCGAAGACTGGCCGCGAGACATTCATACAAGCGCGGTTCGAGGCCCTTGACTGGGCGAATGACGGTAACATGAGGAACGTCTTCGTCGTTTAACTTTGTGACACATGTGGCCGGCTGTGGTCGTTTCCAGTTGTATCGGAAGCTGCGAGCGTCAGCATTGTCAACGTCAATCTCACAAGCATGGAAAGCAAACACTTACAGCTGCGTAAACCCAATCCCACACACGCACCAAACCACAACGAACCAGACCAAGCAACCGGCCGCTACGATAGTGCGCAGCATAGAGACATCATTCGTCTCGGTGCTGTGGGCGAACGCGCGCATGCGCGTGAATCTATGCCAAGGCGTTGAAGTTGAGATGGACGGGTTGTTTTTGGGAGCGCGGAGGTGTGCGGAGTTTGGGTGACGAGAGGTGGCGTGGGGCTGGGACGTGGGGGTCGCTAGTGTAGTTCTGCTAGTCATTGAGTACTTCGTACGAAGTAACAACGCAACTATGTTCGTTCGAAAATGAATTTGCTGTAGTTTTCCTGGTTATTTGTGGACAGCTTGTGTTCTTGTGTATATGAGTTGTGTCCAGGTGTACTAAAAATGCATGATTATTGTAGATAGATCCCTCATCGATGGCAATTGCCAGAACCTCCTCAGTCCCAGTGCAGTATCCAAACGCTCCATATGTATCCAGGGAAGACCACCCAAAGCAATCCATGCCACAATGCAGATCCCAAATGCATCGCTAATTTGCATTTTCAACCCAAATACCAAAATCAAAATCCCAAAATAGAGCCTGACCATACTCAAGCCTAAAAGTATCAGGCCTTGGGCTTCTTCCGCACCAAGCCAGCCTTCAGCGTATTGGTGCCCGCCTCAGCAGCAGGCGCGGGCTCGGTCCTGGGCTTCTTGCGCACGAGATCTAGATCGAGGTTTTGGACAGCGTCGGGGCCGTTTGAAGCGACCTCTGGCTTGCGCTTCTTGCGAACACCTATGACTGTCGTTATAGGTGTTGCGCCGTTGGCGGTGTCAGGGGCAGTCAGGGGCGTTGCCTCAAGTTCTCCTATCACGGTCCATCCCCATGACGCGTCCACACCGCCCAAGACAGCCACCTCCTGACGCCATCGCCGAGTCGCTTGAACAGTCGAAGCAGGTGACGCAAAGTTCTGCTGTATTAAGATCTCGTGCGCACGGTTATAGTCCTTCGTGGATAAGCATATGGTGCCCCTGGAGCTTGCTGGCCATGTATAGTAGGGCGTCGACTCCGGCACGCTTTTCCCGGTCGAGGTATGGCTGGAGTGATTCGACGTAGTCGATAGATCAGAGGAAGTCTGCTTGATCCGCGGCAGCCTGAGCGGTATAGGCCCATATTCCGTTTTCGACTTGGTCTTCCGCTTGGCTGGCCGACGTCTTCGAGGACTCGACACGCTATCCTGCGATTCCGTTTGCGCGGCGGACTGCTGTGAGGGCTCCTCGTCCTCTTCAGGTATTGAAGGTTGTGCGGGGCTTATAACGACCCATATGAAACCTACTATCCGCCCAGACGAGCACTCCTGCCTGAATGCCATGAACTCCCAGAACTGATCCAGAGTCTTGACGCTCTTCCATATGCCATTGCTTCTTGAGGGTGTGCCACCGTCAGCCACCATGGCGTCAGTCCCTCGATCGGGTAGCTCTTCGTCTAGCTCGTCCAGAAATCGCGATTTGGGATCATCTGGGAAGTGTGGTACAAGACAGCGTGGAGGGGCGGCAGGGTTTGGTGATATTTCGAGCAGAGGGTGGGTTGGGGCCCATCGTCGAGCCTTGTTCGGTGCGTTTGGTGGTGTGTATCGTAGTGTGTCGTATAGCTCGAACCCAGGTATGACAAGAAATCCTTTGGCCGTGGCCTCTGGTGTAGTACGAGTGCTGCCAGCTCCCGCCTCAGCCGTGAGTCTCTCAGCAAACGTCTTGCGCTCCTCCTCAGCCTTGTACTGCCAGATGATTGGGTCCAACACCTTGCACCACCACTTGACCAACCCTCGATCATCCAGCACGTGCTTCTTTTTGTTGTCGATGCTGGCTGGGAACAGATACTGGTCCTGCGCCCTAGCGAATAGTGATATGACCACCTTCTTGCCCTCCCGTTGTCTCTCTTTGGCTAGCCAAGATACGAAGGTTCCACATATGACCTTCAGCGGCGATCCTGATTGCGACCGAGGTAATTGCAGCTCCGATAGACAGCCCGTGGAGTCGGCTTTGGAAACGAAGATGGTGGTGAGATTGCGCGTGGTGTAGATCAGGACTTCAATGGCTAGTATGAGCAATTCCTCGGGCAGTACTGATGCTCCACCATCCTTTGCTGAAATCGAGGCGGCAAGTGAATGCGACTCGCAGTATGTTCGTTCCGACTTCGCATTGGGCGGCGCGGAGAAGAGGGCGGAGGACTTGGTGGGAGGAGTCGAGTAGTGGTAGAAGGTGAAAGGCACACCTTTGGGCAGTCGTTCGGCGAGAAGGTCCTTCAAAGGCCTCGACGATGTCATGTCGGCACAAGTGAGGAGCAAAAAGATGGTAAGACGCGTGCATGTGCTCGAAGATGGACATGAGAGACATCTGGAGCGCGTCCGCGCTAGCCGTTTACAGGAAGGCGCGATCGTGGAGCCGCAACTTTTCGAGCATCAACTTCCCACCAAAACAACAAGCACCAATTGCACTGACTCCAACCCCACGTCAATCCGATATCGCCTCGGTCTGTTCTAGCTACAATGGCTTCGAGACGGCCCCTGCGATGCCTCTTCTCGACTGCGTCATCACCGCTCCGGCCAGCGCCATCACGAACCGCCATCGTGCGGACCTCCGCATGCACATTCTCGACCACCACGCCATCGCGCGACGCATTGGACACCGAGGCCGAAGACAGGCCACGATGGCAGCAAACACCACCACGCATGCAAGCGCCATACCGGATACGGCCGCCAGCGAAGGGTGGCGTGTTCCAGGTCAATGAGGACCCGCGGCGGTTGGATGATGCGTACACACGGATGCTTGGGCCTGGAGGAGACAAAGTACTGAGCGAGGAGGTGAAGTGGTTGGCAGTTACACACAAGAGCTTTGACCACGGACGGAGAGGGTTCAATGACAGGCTGGCATATATTGGTATGTTGGAAGTCGTTGCAGTGTGTCCACGCTGACTGAGTGCTCAGGACGACGCATAATCGAGCTGCAAACATCACAGGCGCTCATAAATTCACCGCAAAACAACAAACCCCAGATCGACGAGTTCGGACGGCAACCCTTCCTGCACCCCGCCTTGAATGGGCTGCAGGGCTTGAGTGACGAGGCGGAAGCGATGGTTCTGAGTAAGGAACGGTTGGCGCAAATAGCGCAGAGATATGCGCTCGATAAGGTCACGCGGTGGAAGCCGAGGAGGGTATGTTGAAATATATCCTGACTGAGAGTGGTTGAAATGCTAACATTGTACAGGCGGATGATCTGAAGAGTTCGGGTATCGAGTCCGTTATCATGACCTCGCTGTACGCCATCGTTGGCGCTGTTGCGCTTGAGCGCGGCGGCGAGGTCGCGAACAAGGTTGTTCAGGATAAGATTCTGGAACCCTTGGGCTTCACGTTCTCGTCTGAAATATAGAAACTATGTTTATCACGAGCGATGTAATACCACGTTACAAGATACAAAGCAACCTTCCTACACTGTGTACGATGATTACCTCTCGATACGAAATCATATCAGCTAGTACATTTCCAGATCCTTGCTTTACTTGTCCTATCTACTCGCGAACACTCAGCCCGCACTACACCGGAACACCTGATTATCAAAGAAGAACTCACAAAACTCCCAACGCCCACACAAAGGCGCGAACGACCAAACTCGGCCAAAAAAAGCAAGGAGATCCCGATGAAACGAGAACATCAGGGAAACTGGAATCAGCCACTTGACCAAAGCGGAGCATGCCTCGTATCCTGACACGAACTCTCAGGATTTCCTTTTGGGAGTGTTGAAAACTATACAAGCTATATGCAGTGAGATGAAAGTGGTGTTTCTTTAAGAGCTAAGTCTAAGTGCGTTTGCAAGTGCAGGACTTTCACTCACTCGCGCGCTCCAACCTACGCACGTCTATGCACTGTTGTGAACAAACCTGCATCAGTGCCACGCCTGCAAAGGTATGCTTCAATACTCATTACTTGTACGAATACTGCGCCTGTAAAGCTTTTCAAACTTGTTCAAGGAGTCATTTTGCTCTGCCGCGTGCTCCTCTGTCTTGTCGCTCTTCTTCGGTGAAAGTGAGGGCGCAATTGCCGTCTCCCCTTCACTCCCAACAGTCATAGCTTTCACGTGGTCAACCATGCTAAAACTTTTCTCCAAAACACACGGGTCTTCTATTGTTGTTGCACTCAATTTTGGACACCTCGCGACAAGACAGCAACCATGTCTACCCGCATCATCCAGCTGTACTGACCGGAGTACAAAGTCACCGTGGACAACTTCATGATAACGCCCTCGATGACCCGCGACGACTTCCTCGAGCACGTCAAAGCCGCTTTCGCGGGCTGTGACCTTACCACCGTGTTCCCCTGCGACATCAACGGCAAGCGGCTTTTCGAGACGGGGCCGTTGTCTTTCGAGCGCGTTGCGGATGTCGAGCGTATCCTCGTGGCTGTGAGTTGGGAGGAACGAATTCGCCCGGAGCCTGCGATGGTGGTGGAGTTGTATTTGGAGGATGACAGTCTTCCGAAGGCTCTTAGGGTATGTTTTGTCTACTAGGACTTGTTCGATGACACATTGATTACAATGATGGTGATACAGCGGAAGACTAATACCTTGGGTTTAGAAAATGTCGCGAGAGGCCCGCTGCAACCACCTTCGATCCCTTCGTCGCGCCGATGCCGTCGCCCGCAAGAACATCGTCCGCCTGACCCTCCCGCACGAAGACGTCAAGGCTGCTTTGGCCGAGATCGCAAAAGCGACCCCGCAAGTTTTGAAGACGAGGTTCTCGCTGCGTGCATCCCAGCGCATCATCGAGGGACACTGGAATGTCAAGAAGGATGCTGCATGCGGCCACAAGTGTCTTGCTATGCTAGGAACGCTGAGTGCCGCCATCAGCGGTCAGTACCTCGTCGTGGAAGACATCCTGACCGACGCCATGATTTTTAGGTGTCAGCGTATTAGTGTCTGGGATGGCATTACTGAGGAAGACGTGCGCGCTGCAGTCACGGCGCTGTACGAGAAAGCTGGTGCTGTCGGCTCTTCGTGGCCCGAGACGAAACATATTAAGGGCATGAACGGGCATGGTAATAAGAAGAAGAGCTATGCTGGCAATAAGAAGAAGGAGAAGGAAGTTGCACATGATATGGAGGCGGTGGAGGTGATGGGCGAAGACGCAGCGAAAGCTGCTATGCCAAGTACAAAAGACGCGGAGGTTGTTGAGTTGGCTGGGCGCTTGAGTAAGGCCACTGTGCCTGATATGACCATGGTGGACAGCGAGTCGGAAGATGAAGATCCGGTGGAGATTCTGGGTCGACGACGTCGCATCTAGTAGCATCTCGGAGCCAAAGCTTTCTTGATAATTAGGATAGGGAGTTCTTTCGATTGCTCTCCAACAACAGCAAATCCAATAGACATATTCCCATGTCACCGAATAAGCGTACTGATCGTATTAATATTGATTACCTTTGACACCTCAAGAACACCTGCGCATCATACAAGCTCCACGGCGTCCCCACCGTGACATGAGTTTTATATATCACGTTATAACCGTGTCTTATCCACATCACGCTTTCAGAAATTTTGCCCTGCCTTTCTTGTATGGATCTGGGCTAAGACGGTTGTTCCATCCGACCATCATTCCCCTGATCTTAGCCGACTCACCGTTTGAAGTCTAGGCCTAGTTACGCGAATGGGCGCCACCTGTACTTGCTAGCAGCCTACCCAACGAGTAGTCGACGGCAAGATTCAAGATAGTATGCTGTCCGATCACGCTTCACGTAGGGAAGCTACATACTGCGGACTGTCGCATACAACGGGAACTACATGGGTGTTAAAAAGACGGCAAATCGGTGCGAGGTAAGTAAGCGCGTAGAAACAGCTCTCGAGTCGCTCCTAGATGATCCGAAAGGTTTTGAAAGACGTTGCGGCTTTCGGTTGTAGGCTTCAACATGCAGTAGATGAAACCAAGATGGGATACTTATAGCAATCCGTGAACTCAGCTTTCAGTCTGTATCGAAGGGTACAGATCTTCGGCCTCGTACGTGACAGCACCTCGCTCCATAGTCACGATGATGTTCAGGGTGGGCAACAGTAAGTAGTACTGCGAAAAAGTGGATTGCCAAGCTACTCTGCTGCCCCAAACGGGCCAAGCTACTTACTGTGGTGACAATTTGGGAGCCTCATACTGCCAGTAGCAGTAGTACCGCTGCACAGTCCATCTACTGTCAGTAGCCTCCATCTGATTGGCTCAAATCCACCATCCCAGTAAGCTGTGAATTGAGGCTGGCGGCGACGCTGTGGGAGGCGGAAGCAGCCACTGGAACAACACGCTTTTTTATCAACGCTCTCCACGTAAATTGCTAGCTCCTTCAGTGAGCTCTTCACGACGCCGCGCTCTAACCAATTTTTCTGCAACTGGCAAGCCTTAATAGCGAGCGCTCCGAGGTTGTTACGATCGTCTGATATCGTACGCCTAGCCTTGCTGAAGCAGCGCTCACACTCACATAACGTAGCTGGGATGGAGAGGTAGTCGGTGGCGATTTTGAACAGGATAGGATAGCGAGTTCTACCTAGAACTTCTCGCCCACAACTTCAAAAACTGTGTCTTCAGATGGCCAGGCGTAAGGGCGGGTCACTGGTGAGGATAAGGCCAACGACATGGCGCTGGTGCGAGCTTTGGCAAGGCGCTTTGAAGCAGCAGCGTGGAAGACGGGCGCAAAAATAGCTGGCCTGCTATCCAGTAAAGGAGCGAGATTGACGTTTTATATTGAACGAGAAATGAGGTTTTTCAGGTGAGTATTGGTCGCAGTGTGGGTTGGAGAGATGGAATGAGGTAGAGAGCAATTTGGTGACTTTTGTACAGAACCAGCCAGCCACTGCAACACCAAAACACCACGTACGCGTGATAGCCACGCGTTGCGCGACGCTGTCGCAATCTAAACGTTATTTGGCAGCTCCCCTGAACACCGCAGCGCGGCTGCGGCCTGGTGAAAATTTGCTTATAGCACCGCAGAAAGCCACAGCAGTACAGTAAATACTGCTCCTACACCGCCATCACCTACTGCTACTGCTCCACCCAATGAGAGCCTCGCTACTTACTGCTTGCTGCAGCAGTATGCAGTAGCAGTAGCAAGCAGTACTACTTATCGTTGCCCACGCATTATGCGGTCACGTCCATGGCCGCGATGCCCGTGATCGCCTACTTTTCGCACCGTCATGGCATGTATCTCTGGAATCTCGTTGAAAAGAGATACATACTAACATTAAAATTACTATTTGCTGTAGTTCTAAAAACTCAAAAATCCCTGCGCATCATACAAGCTCCCCGGCGTGCCCACCGTAACATGCCCACTCGGACTCGTCACCTGAATCCTAACATTCACATTCGGCGTCCCAGTCCCCAGCACACTCCTTTTCCTATACCGACTCGTCCTCTTACTCTCAACCTGGCTTTCCCTGCGCTTCTTGCGGTCGCTGTCCCTTGCCGAGTTTTCCGTCGGCGACACGGTGTCTTTGGCGACTTGGAAATCGCGCTTTCTTGCTGACTTTCAGCGGTGTTGTGGATACAGAGAGGTATGGAGACGCGAGTGGTGAGGAAGCGATGGGCTGATATCGGATTGCGGTATTATTGAGTGCGGATGACGGTGGTGGTGTTGAAGCCCAGAATTTCTCGCCGTCTTCCCAGATGTTGCTTGAGTGTTTGTCCTCGGGCGATGCACCAGACGTCGTATCATTTCCCTCTCGCACTGGCGTCGATGCCCCCGAGCCTTGTTTCCCTGGTCTGATGGTCGACTCGGAATGCAAGCTCGTGTCTTCGTTCAGGTCGAGCATCGTGCAGCCTTCCTCCCAGTCGTCCAAGACATCGCCGACTAATCGGCGCCCTTCTGCTTCGTCGAGCTCGACGGTGACGTCGTCTTCGATGTTGTCGAGCCATGATTCGTCGTTGGGAAGTTGGACGCTATCTTCACGTCCAAGGCGGAGATATCGACGTTCCCCACGACCAGACTTCTGCCTCTTCGCATCAGCAGCGTCGGAGTTCATCCGGCGTAGTGCCGCAATCGAGGAGCGTAGCGGGCGTGGAGGTGATCCACGCGGTCCACGAGGCGATGGAGCAAGCTTGGGCACGTCGGCAAAATTCATAGTCAGAGAATTGTTGGGAAGTTCGGCATGTGATGGTCGTGGCGAGCACGGCATCACAGGACTGGGTAGCTGTATAGGCGATGATGTTGGTGACAGATTTGGCGATGGTGAAGGTGACGAATAAGTTGAGCTTGCTTCGGATTGAAGGTGCCCAAGCACAGGTGACTCAGCCATGTTCGCGGCTTGGGTGCTCGCTGCTGGGGATGCAGCTGCGAGCAGTGGGTCGAACATGTTCTGTGCAGCCGCCATGTTCGACGGTATCGCAATGGCCGCGCTTGAACGATTGCTGTTCAAGGTTCTGAAGAGGCTGGTGTTGACATTGCTTACACTGCTGTTCAGCACAGTGAAAGCATCCTTACTCAAGATGGCAGGGTCGATCGTATACTCTTCAGGGATGGCAGTGGCATATATAGGCAGATTGTATGCTGATCTGTCCTCAATGACAAATCTGGGAGGTGACATGGTCTTTGAGGAAACTGGTGGTGAGTCGTTGTAGCGCGAAGAGTCAACATCGAGCGTCTTCTGTGAGGCTACAGAAGACTCCTCTGGGATGGCAGCAAAACCTGATTGCCATGCGCGCGAAGGCACGTTGCTGGGGGTTTGGAAGATCAGGCTGGGTAGCTCCGGGTCATACTCATCTATGTCAATGAGACTATCCTGTGAAGGGGATCGATTCTGCTCCGGTGTACACGGTCGAAAAGGGTGCTGTGGTATGTATGGCGTCTCTGGCATCCCGAAGTGATCACCGTAGTTGTAGGGCTCGGCTGGAGTGTAAGTCATTGAGTACGACATGTCGAGTCCAGAAGGCTCGACGACAGATGGAGTGGCGGGGAAGCGTGACAGGCTGAAGATAGAGCCATCGCTCAATCTCTTCCGTTCTGTCAAAGAAAGCTGAGGAAGTATATGGTCCGTGGGAAATACTACGTGACCTTGATCATAGTTCACTAGTGGCAGCTCGGGCGATGTTGACGTTAGGGAAGCACGGAGAGATGTAGTGGAGAACTTGAGGTCTGGCGCAAAGGTGGAGGAGCTCGGCGGTGTTGGTAGCGAACGTGTGCCTGAGAAGCCGAGACCAAGTCCAGTGACAGGTACCAAGGTATCGGCACCTGTCATAGTATCACCTTTACTCTCGAGCATGGTGGAAGGACTAGGTGTCCTGCTCGGTGGGCCGTGAAACGTTGGCACTAGTGAGATCCTCACACTGTTCTTGCGACGGTGGCCCTGTCGTGCACATGGGCTGCCTTTCAATGCCGATGGCTTTGATGCAGATGACAGCGGTGTCGGATCCCATTGGAACGGATTTCCGCCACTACTACGCGACGATGTTTGCGAGTGCTGTCGTTTTGGTGATCGAGCATGTTGATTCTTCACCCGGGAAGTCGCGACGTTCTGATGCTGTCGCTCGGGTGATCCCTCTGACGACACCAGTGTTTTCAGCTTCCGCTTTGGTGTGCTAAGCTTTCGCACGGCTAATGGACTGGCATCGGGTGAAGACACCTTGCTCACGGTAACTGATTGCGCCTCAGTCACTGTGCCGACAGACTGCGAACTCGATCCTTCAGAAAGAGATTTTTTGCCTTCATTGCAAGATGCTGGCATTTCCAGCGAAGTTACATTCGTTCTAGGCGTGATCCCGTTGGCGGTGTGTTGGGAACCCAAGACTTGCGCCCGCAGGTCCAACGTGTCCCTGAAAGGCCTCGGACCTCGAACAGACGAATCCCTGGTTTGCGGTTTCGTGATCTTTTGGGGCCGCGTCTTGGTGAGAATCGGGCTCATTTTGCTTGCAAGTATGGATGTATCCGCCGATCCATAACTCGACACTGACTGCTTAGACGGGATGCGATTCAGCTGACTGCACCGTCTTGCCTCGCTCTTGATGCGCTCAATGTCCAGTGGCAGAGGCGGGAGAATAACATCAGGCGCAAGACCGGAAGCCTGACTACAAAGACTAGTGGATCTGGCGCGGAGCTGTTTATGAGGACGAACCGCGGAAGGTACGGCGGCTACAGATCGCGCTCGCTGAAGTCGATTGTTCGCTTCTGATCGAAAGAAAGATACGCAAATGACGGGGCCGACGTTGTCCATGTTCTCTCCTTCGGTCGAGCTGCGGAAGACTGGATGATTCTGAAGCATGGACTGGCATGATGATGGTCTTGCAGTCGACAAGGAGCGCCCGCTCGCGTTCAGATGAGAGCTTCCCAAGACAGGTACCATTGCCGACGGTTTTGGCTCTTCTATCCAAACTTGAGACGTACCAGGCATGCCCACGAACTCGGCGCCCTTTTCCGTTATCCGCTTCTCCAATGCATTTGTCGTATCCGGATGCACAGTTGAGCAATCCACAATCAGCTTGCCTTTTACGTCTTCCTGCAGCATTGAATCAACGGTGTCGTTGACAGCCGCATCATCGCCGAGACACATGAAGATTATATCGGAAGCTTTGACAGCATCATTGACAGTGATAACGACTTTGCTTTTGGAAGCGCCGAGTTTGGAGGAGAGGTCTTCGGCACGAGACTTTGTGCGGTTGTAGATGATGAGGGGCTTGTCAAGTTGCCCCCTTTCTACTAAATTCTATATTTCCAGTCAACCCATTTAATTGAATCCGCCTCTCCTGGCTGTTCCATACTTTGCACATGCCCTGTTACAGTCAGCATCATGGTAGACCCTGATGATGGAGCGTACTGGCCCTGCCCATGTTGCCGAGGCCAATCCAAGCTAGTTGTGGAGCCATCTTGTCCTGTTCCGAATGCTTTCGAATCTGCTTTGGAAGTACACAATGCCATGTAACAAACGATTTATACAGTCTCAAAATGCTGGTGCTTACTCAGCAGCGTTGTCCTAGTAGTGTAGCCTCGGGCCGATGTCGGTTGCGAATGACGTTTCAACGTCGTTATCAAAGTAAAGTTTCTCTGAGCAAGTGCGGGCAGAAATTCCCCACCGCTATCGCACAGTCAGAGCTGCTCCGAGCTCAGCATTGCTTATTCTTTCTTGCGGTGTCTAGCGGCTGCACGGTAGCATGAAGCATGTTTATCTGGAGCAAAGCCCCCGCGAGGGGCTTGGGGAAGGCTTCCAAGATCGTGCGTGCGACATTTTGATCCACGCTAGCTTGTACTGATTGCCCACAGCTCCCCAATCGCGATGACACTCACAAGCTCTTCGGGACGACTCACCACGCACAATTCCACACGCCTACTACACCCGTTCGCCAATCGTCCGTCTCAGTGAAAGAGCGCCAGCGCGCTGAACGCCAGCAACTGACTCGTCTGCTGAAGGAGTCACCCGGCAAGCGCGATGCCCGCAATTTCCTCAAGCAATTCGATGCCCCCAAGAAGGGCAAGGCGAGCATTACCGCAAAGGCCAAGGAGCTCGTGAGCGAGAACATACACAATGATTCGGGTTCGCTGCGAACGGGTGTAAATCTGGGCGACCTGTACAAGCCCACCGTCTTCACCAGAGAACCTCTGCCAGAGGAGGCCTATGATACTGAAGAGAAGGACGAGCCAGTACATCTGGCGCTGGTCAAGCTTCGCCAACCGCAGAAGCTGACTGATCGCACATTGGGAGATATCGCATTGACCCTTAGTCGGATGGCACAGCTTGGTCTAAGTACTGCCGTGGTACTAGACTGCGATGAGGACGCGAGCACGCACAGCACCGAAGTCAAGCCTGAATATGGAAACATGGTCAGAGATCAGGCCCTGCGCCTAGTAGCAGCCCTGGAGGACCACAACGAGCCCGGTTCCCTCTTAGTCGAACACGCTTTGGGCTACTCGCCAGTGGACAACGACTTGCCCAGTACAGCCCAGGTGTGCGGAGGCGTGGAGGTGCAACACACCTACCTGCTCTTCCCTCCCATCGACGACGGCGTCATCCCGGTCATCGCGCCCGTTGCATACGATGAGAATTTGAAGAAGGTTAGAGTACAGGCAGACGACGTGCTTCTTGCGCTTGTTCGCGAATTTGCAGGCCTTTCCGGACATTCCAATGGTACAGACCCAACCCATGGCTCGTTGTACAAGACGAAGCGCGTCGTTAAAAGCCCTCTTCTAGACCGTATCATCATCCTCGATCCTCTGGGTGGCATACCGTCCGAGAACCGGGCTGACGGCGCACATGTTTTTGTCAATCTAGAAGCCGAATATCGCGACATCAAAGAAGAGCTGCAGCAATTATCGTCCAAGACTTCAAAGGAAAACACTGATAGCCCGACACCGCTTTCCTCCACAGGCAACCCTCTTTCACAATTCGTTGAACAGGAGGGGGTGCAATTGCCAAGTGCGCAACTGGAGCAGTTGGCTTCTTCTGCCCCCGCGCGTCACCTAAAGAACCTTGATGTTGTTGAACGAGGCTTAAAACTACTTCCTCCTTCGTCATCGGGCCTAATCTTGACACCAATGGAAGCTGCGACAAAGGCCATACCAGATGATGCGCAAACCACTCCTTCCAAGAACCCGCTGCTGCACAATGTGCTGACCGACAAGCCAATGACTTCTTCATCGTTACCCACATCGCCTACATCTCGATTCCTGGGGTCTGCAACACCCAACCCCCCTACGTTCCTCAAGAAGGGCATCCCCCTGACCATGATACCCGATCCACGTGTCCATGGACCGTGGCAGCCACCCTCTGCATTGAACCCAAGCATTGAGCTGGCAGATGATCCACGTATCAACTTCCCTAAGCTTGTCCATCTCATTGACGACTCATTTCGTCGAAAGTTACACCCCAAAAACTATCTCGATCGCATCCGCGGGCGCGTTGCTGGCATCATCATAGCAGGTGACTATGAAGGAGGTGCAATCTGCACTTGGGAAACTCCAAAATCCCTTCAAGGACTCAATCCACCTTCCGTCTCAACTCCCGACTCACCCTACTGGATCCCATACCTAGACAAGTTTGCTGTTCTCACCTCATCGCAAGGCTCTGGCGGTGTCTCTGATATCGTCTGGGCTGCCTTGACCAGGACCTGCTTCCCCGATGGCGTCGTCTGGAGGAGTCGGACGAGTAACCCGGTAAACAAATGGTATCAAGAGAGAAGTAAGGGGATGTGGAGTATGCCGGGGGATCAGTGGACAATGTTTTGGACTACCCAGGGCATCGTGGGGAGTTGGGATGATGAGAAGTGGGGTGATGTCGATGCGAAGAAGCGAGACATGAAGAGATGGGATGCGTGTATTGACGTTTGTAGTGGGATTGAACCGAGTTGGGCGGATAGGATGCAGCGAGCGGATTAGGACATGCTTGACATATAAGAGTCCATGATATGGTTCAGATGTCTTTCAAGTTTCATTCTACTGTTAGCAATCGCTACGACCTTGGCGAGGCACGTTCAAAGAAACGTGCTAGAAGTACTACTGAATAAAGTGATCATCTCACATGGCCACTCCAACCAACACCGCGTAGTATCCGCACAATGGCCCAACCCAACCCAATCCGCTCACGACCACGCAATCTACAAAGAAAGCAGATTCCACAGCGCCAAACTACCAGCAACAACCGGCGTAACCAACCTCAGTCTGTTCCAGTTCGCCCATTTCCTCGCCACATTCTCCGCCTCGCCCAACTCCTTCTCCGAGCTCCTCTCGGCCAGCGCCTCCAACTGATCATTCAGCGGCTGCATATTGAGGGCAGAGTGCAAGATGGTTGTCAAATGCAGCACGGCAGCCACGCCGAACAACTTCCAGTCGCTGCGCGCAAGCATGCCCTCGCGGTACACGGCATAGCCCGCGTATGCGTAGCCCAAGAAGCCGAGCGTGGAAATGGGGCGGAAGAATTGGTTGCCAACGGTCCAGCACAGGGGCCATTGGCGGCCGAGGAGGCGGGCCCGGTCTTTGTGGTCAGGAGAGCCGGGCGGTGGGAAGGAGACGAGGAGCGCGGGGACGGTCATGTAGGATTGTGTTATGGCATTTCCTGCAAAAGGAGGAGTTTTGGTTAGTTTGAGCGCCGTTTGGTTTTTGAGGATGGGGGAAGCATCTTTACCAGCTAGGATGAAGGAGAAGGTTATGCAGGTTCCTGCCACGCTCTTTACGATGATATTGTCTGACATTTTGTGTGTGTGTGTGTGTGTATGTATGATTGCAAAGAACAAAAACACAACCGAGATTGTTTGGGTTCTTGAGTGTATGTATGTGTGCGCGTTGTGAAGATGGAAAGGAAGGAAAGGAAGTCACAAACTTCGCAAACGAACAAATCCCTGAAAGTAATCCTTCCTTCCCAGCATCCTACATTGAATTAATTCCTAACACGCAAATGGAAATTACCCGGAAAAAATACACCAAAAAACCCCCCCGGCATCAGCATGTGCGACATGTTGCGACATGCACCGCCAGGTTTGTTTCCTTGCCGCGGCTGTATTTCGGTTCCCCACGTCCACGGTCCGTCGTCCTCCCTTCCGTGTCCCTCCCCCCCCCCTTGCCTTACCCTTGTCTACCGCCAAACTCCCGAAAGCGGGTAACGGCATGCACAATGTTTTATCAGCCTGGGTGAGGGTTTAGGGCCATTACACCATGGAGAGGCTAGCCACGCTTTCAAAGGTAGGGTTTCGAGTTTGTAAAGTTAGTTTGCTCAGACCTTTTTTTTTCTTGCAACCTCTTGGGAGGGGTGGGAAACATCCTGAAAGTCGGTGAGGTGTTGGCTAGGTGCGACTCTTTTGTTTGCGAGGGAGAAAGGGTCAGGGAGATGGTCCTGTAGTTTTCGGGGTTTGGATTGAAGGCTTGGGTTTCTGTTTAGGGGGAAATTAGTATCACGTGGCTGGAACTTGAAGGTAAGATGGTGATGTTTGGTTTTATTGGACCCTATGAACTCTATGATGGATATAATGGGGGGGGGGGGGGGGGGGT
>JGI20283J13201_100119_pt1 | contig 21446 bp, 19 predicted proteins | sample Plalitdecfosmids_FD_13201 | JGI IMG/M metagenome (IMG submission 13201)
CCGGCACGATGGTCTTCGCGTCGCAGTCGTCGGCCGAGACCACCGAGCGGCCGATCGCCGGCGTGACGGTCTGGCCGATGCTCACCGTCGTGCCTCCGGTGGCGCCCGCGGTCAAGTTCAGCGTCACCGGCCAGGCCGGTGGTGTCGCGCTCGTCAACTGGACCGCGGCGGTGGCCCCCGCCGGTGTCACGTTCGCCCGCTACTACGTGACCTTCTCGGCCGCCGCTCCGTCGCTGCCGGCGCGACCCGCCTCGCCGCCGCCCGTGCCGGACGTCCCGGCACCGCCCGTCGCCCAGCAGGACCTGCCCGCGACCGCCCGGTCGGCCCGGTTCACCGGGCTCGACCCGAACGCCGGTTACACGGTCCGGGTCACGGCGAGCGGCCCGCGAGGCCAGAGCGCGAGCTCCACCGTGGCCCTGCGCAAGACCACGCTGGGGTTGTCCGCGTCGCCCGCGACCGTCGCCTACGGCGATGCCGTGACACTCACCGGTGCCGGTCCGCGCGCGGGGGAGCCGGTCACGATCGAGCGCCGGGCGGCGGGCACCCCGACCTGGATCAGGGTCGCGACGCTGACGACCGGGCCGAATCTGCGGTGGAGCCTGCGCCCCCAGCCCGCGGTGACCACGGCCTACCGGGCCACCTACGCCGGTTCGGCCGGACAGTGGCCGGCCGCCGCCTCCTCGACGGCCACCGTGCGCTTCGCGGTGGCGATCAAGGCCGCGGCGGCCAAGGGCAGTGCCGCTCACATCACGGTGAGCGGCACTGTTCGGCCGGCGCGGTCCGGAGTCAAGGCAAGCCTGCAGCGTCACGCCGGTGGCAGATGGAACACGGTCGCCGTCACCACCGTGGGCGCCGGCGGCTCGTACACGATCCCGAAGGCGATCTCCAAGGGCGTCTGGGTGCTGCGGGTGGTCGCCACCGGCGGCACGAACGTGGCCTACGGGACGAGCGGGCAGGTCACCGTCACCGCGCGGTAGAAACCTGGTCGAGCACCGTGGACAGGGGCGCGGCGGCGGCGCTGGTGAGCACCAGGTCGGCCGCTCCGAAACGGGTGACCGGCATGAACGCGTTCGGAATCGCGACGCAGCGCAGACCGGCCGCCTGCGCCGCCGCGACGCCGTGCGGGGTGTCCTCGAAGGCGACCGCCCGCTCCGGCGCGACGCCCAGCCGTTCCAGTGCCAGCCGGTAGACCGCCGGGTCGGGCTTGTGCGCGGCCACCTCGTTCCCGCAGGCCGTGACGGCGAATCGCGTCAGCAGCCCGGCCCGGCGCAGGTTGTCGTGCACCCAGTCCTCGTGCGAACTGCTCGCCACGGCCAGTCGCAGCCCGGCCGCCTCGTCGAGCCAGGCCCGGATGCCCGGCGCCGGTTCCAGCCTCGCGTGCAGCTGATCCCGGTACGCCGTACGCCGGGCGTGGCTCTCGGCCCGGTCGAAGCCGGCGCCGACCGCCGCGGCCAGTCTCGCGTACCGCTCCTCGTTCACGTCCCCGCCGTGGTCGGCGAAGAACCCCTCGGGAGCCAGCTCCAGACCGTGCTGCCGCCACTCGTGGCGCCAGCTCTCCAGCAGGGTCGACTCGGTGTCCATGAGGAGGCCGTCGAAGTCGAAGATCAGCGCAGCGGTCACCGCTCCAGCGTAAATCGGAGGCGGAGCCTGATCTTGTGCGGCTAGCGTGACGTCACCGATTCCGGGAGGAGTGAACGTATGGAGAAGATCAACGAGCGTCTCGTCAACTGGGCGAGCCTGCTCGAAACGGGAACCCGGGAGCAGGCCGAGAAAGCCTCCCGCCTGCCCTTCATCTTCCCGCACATCGCCCTCATGCCGGACGCGCATCTCGGCAAGGGCGCCACGGTCGGGTCGGTCATCCCGACGCTGGGGGCGATCATCCCGGCCGCGGTGGGGGTGGACATCGGCTGCGGCATGGCGGCGGTGCGCACGCAGTACCACCGCGACGAGCTCAAGCCCGGGCTCAGCACGCTGCGGACGGCGATCGAGAACGCCGTACCGCTGAGTGCGGGGTCGTACAACGTCAGCGTGACCAGCACGGCGCGCAGACGGCTCGACGAGCTCGCGGCCAAGGCCGACAAGGCCGGGTTCGACCCGGGGCGGTACGCCGGCAACTGGGAGCTGCAGCTGGGCACGCTCGGCTCGGGCAACCACTTCATCGAGGTCACGGCCGACGAGAACGGCCAGGTGTGGCTGTTCCTGCACTCGGGGTCGCGCGGCGTCGGCAACAAGATCGCCTCGCACCACATCAGGGTGGCGCAGGAGGCGATGAAGCGCTGGTGGATCGACCTGCCCGACCCGGATCTGGCCTACCTCGCCGAGGGCACCGACGAGTTCTGGACCTACATCCGCCAGCTGCGGTGGGCGCAGGACTTCGCGCTGGCCAACCGCGACGAGATGATGGACCGCGTCGTGGACTGCTTCGCCGAGTACGTGGGCGGACCGGTGCGGGAGCTGGAGCGGGTGCAGTGCCACCACAACTACACCGAGCAGGAGACCCACTTCGGCAGGAAGGTGTGGCTCTCCCGCAAGGGGGCGATCAATGCCGAGAAGGGACGGCCGGGGCTCATCCCGGGATCGATGGGCGACGCCTCGTACGTGGTCGTCGGCAAGGGCAACCCGGTCGCGCTCAACTCGTCGCCGCACGGGGCGGGGCGGCAGCTGTCACGGTCCAAGGCGCGCAGGACCTTCACCCGGGAGCAGCTGCGGGAGGCGATGAAGGGCATCGAGTACCGCGACACCGACGCGTTCCTCGACGAGATCCCGGGCGCCTACAAGCCCATCGACGTGGTCATGCACGACGCCGACAGCCTGGTCGAGGTGCGCCACACGCTGCGCCAGATCGTCAACGTGAAGGGCGACTGACCAGCGCTGCGCTCCCCCCCCGACCACGAAACAGACGCTAGCGCAGGGCCGGGAAGACCGTCGAGGCGATCAGCGCCCCGACGGTCGACCCGGCCACCACCTGAGCCAGCGTGTGCGCCTTCAGGACCAGCCGCGACCAGCCGATCAGCGGCACCAGCGGCAGGCCGAGCAGGGCGATCGGCCCGTAGACGGCGACCAGCACCGACACGGTCCCCGCGGCCACTCCGGCGTGGATCGACATCTTCCAGTACGCGGTGACGAGCGCGAAGACGACCAGGCCGGTGATGCCGGCGGCCAGCAGCGCGAGCAGCTCCCGCGGGGCGCCCAGCAGCACCAGAGCGGTCGTGCCGACGACGACCGAGGCCAGGCCGAAGAGCAGCGGACCGCGGCGGTGTTCGCGTTCGGGGATGTGATGGCTGGTCAGCCGGCCGCGGCGCACACCCCGCACGACGTACGCCATCGGAATGCCCGCCGTGAACAGCGCCGCCGCCACACCCCACCAGCTGCCGGCGTGGAAGCCGACGGCCATCAGCAGCACGGCGACCAGGACCGCGGGCGCGAACACCTCGGTCAGCACCCGGGCCAATTTGATCTTGGTCACCGGTGAACGATACGGCCCGTCGTCCAGCCGACACCGCCGGGCGGCGCCGGGACGCACACTGAGACGCATGGGCATCGACCTGGGCAGTGTGGAGTTCTCCGCGGGACCGGCCGTGCTCGGTGGCCCGGACGACCTGGACGTGGTGATCCGCGACTTCATCGTGGGCGCGACCGACTCGCTGCTGATCGCGGTGCAGGAACTGGACTCCCGGTCGATCGCCGAGGCGGTGCTCGCGGCCAAGGCGCGCAAGGTCGGTGTGCAGATCATCCTGGAGGGCGACTACCTGGTCGAGGACCCCCCACTGGCTAACCCGTGGAGCCTGGCGGGCGACAACGAGCACAACCGGGTGATCCACTCGGCGCTGCTGCGGGCCGGCGTCGACCTGGTCACCGACCTCAACCCGAAGATCTTCCATCAGAAGTTCATCGTGCGCGACCCGGGCGCGCCCACCGCGGCCGTGCTGACCGGGTCGACCAACTTCACGCTCACCGACACCGGCCGCAACGACAACGGCAACAACCTCAACCACGTGCTCGTGCTGCACGGTCAGACGGCGGCGTCGCTCTACCTGCGCGAGTTCGAGCGCCTGCGCAGCGGCACGTTCGGCGAGCTGCGGGAGCGCCGCGAGTCGAAACCGCGCGAGTTCCGCCTAGGCCGCATCCGGGTCAAACCCATCTTCGCGCCGCACCAGGGCCCCGAGATGGAGATCATGAAGCAGATGCTCAAGGCCGAGAGCCGCGTGGACTTCGCCATGTTCACCTTCGCCCAGTCCTCGGGCATCGACGACACCCTGTTCTGGCTGCTGCGGGCGGGTATCCCGGTGCGCGGGGTGCTCGATCGCGGCCAGGGCAGCCAGGCCTGGGCCGCCACCGTCCCGCTCCAGACCCGAGGCGCCCAGCTGTACGAGAACACGCCCGGCAACGGGGTCCGCAAGGTGCACCACAAGCTGATGGTCGTCGACGAGCGCCTGGTCATCGCGGGCAGCTTCAACTACACCGCACCCGCCGCGACGTTGAACGACGAGAACGTCGTGGTGCTCGGCGATCTCGAGGAGACCGATCCGGCGGCCGAGAAGGCGCAGCGTGAGCTGGCCGCCTACGTGCTGGCCGAGATCGACCGCATCGTCACCGACCTGTCCCGCCCGGTCGCCGGCTGAGGGCGCCTCAGGCGACGATGCCGACCCACCCGGGCCGGTCAGTCGTCGCGCTCCCGGAACACCCGCAGAGCGACCGGCACCCCGATGATTCCGGCCAGTACGGCGATGAAGACACCTACCCACATGGCTGCGCTCATGGTCCTGCCTTTGCCCGCGCGGCCACCCGGAGAAACGATTTGCCCCCGGCCCGGGCGGGCGGAAGGCTCTCCCCATGGAACCGCCAGAGATGATCAATGCCGGTGAGCTCGTGCTCAAGCGCTGGGAGATCGAGTGGGCCCCCGCGGCCACCGCCGCGATCAAGGAGTCGCTGCCTGAGCTGCGGCAATTCCTTCCCTGGGCCACCGACACCTACGAGTTGCCGGAGTCGCAGGACTACATCAGCCGGTCGCGGGCCGAGTGGGACGCGGGCACGCAGTTCAACTACGCCATCTTCACCACCGTCGGCGAGCTGGCCGGGTCGATCGGGCTGATGACCCGGATGGGACCGGGTGTGCTCGAGATCGGCTACTGGACGGCGACGCCGTTCGCGGGGCGCGGCTACATGACCGCGGCGGTCCAGGCGATCAGCCGGGTCGCGCTGGCCCTGCCGGGCATCGAGCGGGTGGCGATCAAGCACGACGAGGCGAACAAGGCCTCGGCGGCGGTGGCCGCCAAGGCGGGCTTCCGGGAGGTGGCGCGGGAGAGCCGCGAGGCCGAGGCCGCGGGGGAGAGCGGCACGACGATTGTGCGGCAGATGCCCTGAGACATTGACGGGCTCCGCTGTTACGCATAAGTTTCGAGGAACCTCCGGAAGTTACGAGAGCGACATCCACCGAACGTTCCTCGAAGGAGTCCATTGTGAGAAGAGCAGCCCGGGCCGTGGTGGCCGTCCTCGCCACCACGGCAACCCTCGGGTTCGTGGTCCAGCCGGTGCAGGCCCATCCGCGGAGCACATCGCTGCGTTCGGCAGCTCCCCGAGACTTGCGGATCGGCACCGCGGTCGCCGGCGGCGGTCACCACGTCGACCAGCCCTATCCCGACCCGTTCCCGAACGACAAGCCCTACCGTCGGGTCCTCGCCCAGGAGTTCAACTCGGTATCGCCCGAGAACCAGATGAAGTGGGAGTTCATCCACCCGGAGCGCAACCGGTACAACTTCGGGCCGGCCGACGCGATCGTGAAGTTCGCCCGCCAGCACGGCCAGGTCGTCCGCGGCCACACGCTGCTGTGGCACAGCCAGAACCCGGCCTGGCTCAGCGAGGGCACCTTCACCAAGGCGGAACTGCGCTCGATCCTGAAGAGCCACATCTTCACCGTGGTCGGCCGCTACCGGGGCCAGATCCAGCAGTGGGACGTGGCGAACGAGATCTTCGACGATAGCGGCGCCTACCGCCAGGACAACATCTGGATCCGTGAGCTGGGGCCGGGCATCGTCGCCGACGCGTTCCGCTGGGCGCACCAGGCCGACCCGAGGGCTCAGCTGTTCCTCAACGACTACGGCGTCGAATGGCCCGGGGTCAAGGTCGACGCGTACGAGACCCTGGCCCGACAGTTGCTCGCGCAGCGGGTCCCGCTGCACGGCTTCGCGTCTCAGGCCCACCTGAGCATGCGCTACGGCGCCCCCGACCAGTTGGCGGGTGTGCTGCAGCGTTTCGACGACCTCGGTCTCAAGACCGCGATCACCGAGCTCGACGTGCGCATGGATCTGCCCGAGGGTGGGGTGCCGACCGCCGAGCAGTTGCAGACGCAGGCCTCCTACTACAAGACCGTGCTGGACGCGTGCCTCGCGGTCGACGACTGCAACTCGTTCACGATCTGGGGCTTCACCGACAAGTACTCCTGGGTTCCGGTGTTCTTCCCGGCCGAGGGGGCGGCCACGGTGATGTGGGACGACTTCGGCCGTAAGCCCGCCTACTACGCGCTGCGCGACACCCTGGCCCGCGCCCGCCGCTGACCGGCCCCGCCTGCCCTGGCCCCCCGTTGCTTCCCGGTCAGGGCAGGCACTCGGATCACGGCTGCTCGTCGAGGACTTTGCGCAGCGTCACCGCGAAGTTGTCGGGGTCGCCGTGCTGCCCGTACTCCCCGCCCAGGAAGCCGGCGTGGTTGCTCGGGAACGTCGTCGGCTCGACACCGAGGCCGGCCGCCACACCCTCACCGGCGCGGTGGGCCAGCTCGCCGGCCGACTCCTCGCCCACGCCGACCACGATCCGCGTCGAAGCGGCTCGCAGGGCGGCGAAGTCGGGCTCGTAGTGGGTACACGACACGAGGTTCTGACCCAGCAGGACGTCGTTGCGGTCGCCGTCGTCCTCGGTCGGCAGCCCGAAGTCGGCCGGGCCGGGCGCGGGCTGGTCGAGCCACCCGGCCGGGATCTCGCCCCGGTGGCCGACGATGAGGATGAACCGGACCATGGCCGGGCCGACGCCCGCACGCCGGTAGAGCTCCTCGATGCCCCTGGTCGCGACCGAGGCGGCCGCGTGGTCGGGCAGCACACCGACGATCGGCGGCTCGTGGGCGACCAGCGTGCGCACCTGGCCGGGGTGGGCGGTGACCAGGGCGAGCGCGTTGACGGCGCCGCCGCTGGAGGCGAAGACGTCGACCGGGCCGCCGCCGACCGCGTCGATGACCCGGCTCAGGTCCTCGCCGTGCTGCTCGGGGGTCGACGTGGTCTGCCCGCCGGTCAGCTTGCTGCGTCCGGCGCCGCGCGGGTCGTAGGTGACCACCCGTCGGTCGGTGAAGTGCCCGGCCAGCGTGACGAAGCCGGCCGCGTCCATCGGCGAGCCGACCAGGAACAGGGTGGGGCCGTCGCCCGGGTGCACGTCATAGGTGATCTCGGCGTCGGTGGTGGTGATGGTGTGCGTCTCTGCGGTCATGCCCCTAGGACTCCCGTCGGTTGGTCGACTCATCGGCCGGTGGGGAAATTGTTCCGGAACGGCGGCCGCGGCGGGACCGACTCGGGTACCGGGTCCGCCCCGTACGACAGGCATCGGCCGAAAGTCGCAGTCGGGCGGCCCGGAACCGGGTCCTTGGTCGGTTGTGGCCCGGGGGCCTGATCCGGGATTCTCGTCATCGCAACTTCAGACGGGAGATTCAGATGACCATCGAGGATGACAACCGGCCGGCGCGGCAGCGGGTCGCCCTGACCGGCATCAGCTCGCGAGCCTGGGAGCATCCGGCCGACCGGGGCGCGCTCACCGCCCTCAGGGAGCTGCGCGGCTTCGACGACGTGGTGCGGGGCCTGTTCGGCATGTGGAACGAGCGGGGGTTCCGCCTGTCCTACCTGGCCGGGGCGATCCGGGTCGATCACCGGCAATATCCGCGGGTGCACGGACTGTTCGCCGAGGCCGCCGACGCGCTGGACGTCGCCGAGCGTCCCGAGCTCTACGTGAGCCAGTCGCCGATCATCACGAGCAAGGCGATCGGCATGGACCGGCCGTTCATCGTGATCAGCACGGGCGCGGTCGAGAAGCTGGACGACGAGGAACTGCGCACCCTGCTCGGCCGCGAGATCGGCCACGTGCGCAGTGGTCACGCCGTCTACCAGACGATCATGACGTTGCTGACCCGCTGGGTCACCAGCGTCAGCTGGATTCCGGTCGGGGCGATCGCGCTGCGGGCGATCATCGCGGCGATGTACGAGTGGTGGCGCAAGGCCGAGCTGTCGGCCGACCGGGCCGGGCTGCTCGCCGAGCAGGACCCGGGGGCGTCCCTACGGCTGTTCATGAAGCAGGCCGGCGGAGGTGACCTGTCGCAGATCGACACCGCGGCGTTCCTCGAGCAGGCCGCCGAGTACGAGGGCGGCGGGGACCTGCGCGACAGCATCCACAAGATCGGCATGACCGCGTTCAGTGGCGAGCCGGTGCCCGTGGCCCGGGCCGCCGAGCTGCAGAAGTGGGTCGACTCGGGCGACTACGGCCGGATCCTCGGCGGCGACTACCCGCGCCGCGACGACGACCGGGACGCGTCGGTCACCGCCGACGTCAAGGCGGCCGCGGCCAGCTACCGTGACTCGTTCCGCGACTCACCCGACCCGCTGGTCACCTTCGCGCGCAAGGCCGCCGGCGGCGCGGCCGACCTGGTCGGCTCGGCCGCCCGCGGAGCCCGCAACTGGGCCAACGGCCGGGGCTCGAACGGCGACGGCGCCTGATCCTGCGGTGGCGGCGCGGGTGTCGAGACCGCGCCGCCACCGGGATCACGCGGCGTCGTGCGAGGCCATCACATCCTGGCGGTCGGGCTCCTCGCGCAGGACCGCCGCGTTCAGCCATTCGTCGGGAATGGCGAACGCGTCGACCAGCGTGGTGAAGTGCGGCCGCAGCCGGCGCAGCAGGTCGTTGACCTTGGCGGTCACGGCCTTCGAGCGGGCCGGCATCAGGCGCTGGTGCTCGAGATACCAGCCCTTGTTGGCCTCGATCGTGCTCAGCGCGTAGAGGTCGGCGACCGTCGACAGCAGCGCCCGGGCCTCGTCGTCGGCGGTGCGATCGATGCCGGCCACGAAGGCCTCCAGCACGACGCGGTCGATGTGCGCGCGGGCCGTCTCGAGCACGTGGTCCTGCACGTCGTTGAAGATGTCGAACTGCCGGGCCTTCTTCTGGCCGGCGCCCCGGCGCAGCCGGCGGACAGCGCCCTCCAGCAGGTGCTTCTCGCGGTCCTCGAAGAGCGCCAGGTGCCAGCCGCGGTCGGTCAGTGCCACCTGGTCGTCACGGCCGGGCACGGCGTCGATGAGGCGCTGGACCAGACCGCGGGCGGCGGTGCGCTCGAGGACCATCGACCGCACCTGCTCGGCGACGAAGGTGGCGCGACCCCAGCCGTCGAGCGAGCCGAACGCGTCGCGGTAGCCGGTGAGCAGGCCCTTGGCGACCAGCTGGAGCAGCACCGTGTTGTCGCCCTCGAAGGTGGTGAAGACGTCGGTGTCGGCCTTCAGCCCGGGCAGCCGGTTCTCGGCCAGGTAGCCGGCGCCGCCACACGCCTCGCGCGCGGCCTGGATCGCCCGGGTGGCGTGCCAGGTCTGGGCCGCCTTGAGACCGGCGGCGCGCGACTCCAGCTCGCGCTGGCGGTGCTCGTCGACCGGGCCGTCGGCCGTCTGCACCTCGTGCAAGGTGGCCACCAGCTCATCCTGGGCGAAGTGCAGCGCGTACGCGTGGGCCAGGTTGACGCCCAGCACGCGCTGGTGGGCGAGGTAGTCGTTGAGCGCGATCTCCCGCGTCTCGCCGGGCGCGGTGAACTGCCGCCGGGACTCGCCGTAGCGCACGGCGATGGTCAGCGCGCTCTTGGCGGCGTTGGCGGCCGAACCGCCGACGACCACCCGGCCGCGGACCAGGGTGCCGAGCATGGTGAAGAAGCGGCGGACGTCGTTGTCGATCGAGCTGGTGTAGGTGCCGTCCGGCGCGACCTGGCCGTAGCGGTCGAGCAGCATCTCGCGCGGCACGGTGACGTGGTCGAACGAGAGTCGCCCGTTGTCGACGCCGAGCAGCCCGGCCTTGTGCCCGTCGTCGCCGGCCGTCACACCCGGCAGGGTGTGGCCGTCCTCGCCGCGGATCGGCACCAGCCACGCGTGCACGCCGTGGTTCCGGCCCCCGGTGACGAGCTGGGCGAACACGACAGCCATCCGCCCGTCGCGGGCGGCGTTGCCGATGTAGTCCTTGCGGGCGGCGTCGTGCGGCGTGTGCAGGTCGAACGTCCCGGTCGCGGGGTCGTAGACGCAGGTCGTGCGCAGCTGTTGCACGTCGGAGCCGTGCCCGGTCTCGGTCATCGCGAAGCAGCCGAGCAGGTCAGCCGAGATGATGTCGCGCAGATACCGGTCGTGGTGGTGTTTCGTGCCCAGCGCGACCACCGCCCCGCCGAAGAGCCCCCACTGCACGCCGGCCTTCACCATGAGCGACAGGTCGATCTGCGCGAGCATCTCGGCCGCGACTACCGACCCGCCCGGGTCGGACTGACCGCCGTACTCGATCGGGAAGCCCGCCGCGACGCCCGGGTCGGCCGGCAGTTCGCGCAGCAGCCGGGTGACGCGGGCGCGCGCCTCGTCGATGGTCTCGCCGGGCACCGCCACGAACTTGTCGCCGGCGAGTTCGGCCCGGGCCGACTTGCGGACGTGGGCCCACGGGCCGTCGAGCACTTCTTGCAAACGCGAGCTGAGCATGTCGCCCTCCACCTTTGTTACTGGCGAGTAGCAACTGTACCCCTCGGGAACAGCCGAGGTTCAGGAATAGGCCAGGTGCAGGATCATCCCCTGGTCGGCGTGCGGCAGGTTGTGACAGTGGTTGGCCCACACGCCGGGATTGTCGGCCCGGAAGGCGACCTGCCAGACCTCGCCGGGCCGCACGTCGAACGAGTCCAGCCACAGCGGGCTGCCCGTGGCCGGTTTCCCGTCGCGCGACAGGACCAGCACGTGGTGGCCGTGCAGGTGCCAGGGATGCACGACCAGTGAGCGGTTGACGATGGTGAGCCCGACGACCTCGCCGCGCCGCACGACCTGGGTCGGGATGCCGGGGCCGGCCGCGCCGTTGACCGTGTGGGCGTAGCGGGGGAGCAGGCCGCGCAGGTCGAGCCCGCGGTCGAGCACCAGCGTCAGCCGGCGGTCGATCCGGGTCCACGGGGCCGCGGAGGTGGTGCCGTAGGCGAGCGGGTCGAGAACCGGCCAGGCGCCGGGGGCCGGGGGCACCGGTCCGGTGGAGTGGACCAGGCGGCCGTCGACGAACAGGGCGGCCGGTGCCGTGGTGACCACGTCGTAGCGCCCGCCGGCCGGGATCAGCAGGGCGGTGTCGGCCAGCGGCGGCGGGCCGTCCAGGTCCACGCCGTCGATCGCGACCACCCGGAACGGCGCCCCGGCCACCGCGTACCGGTGGGTCGTGCTGTCCGTGTTGATCAGCCGCAACCGCACGGGCGTCCCCGGCTCGATCGTGGCCCGCACCGCAGTGGGCGGCGCGGGGACCGGCACGACGACCTCGACGCCGGCCGGTGGCCCTGGACGCACCACCAGAGCGCCGTAGAGACCCTTACGGACGCCGATGTCCGAGGCCGAATGCGTGTGGTACCAGTAGGTGCCGGCCTGGTCGGCGACGAAGCGGTAGACGAACTCCTGCCCGGGCCGCACCGCGTCCTGGGTCACCCCGGGCACCCCGTCCTGATCGTTCGGCACGTCATAGCCGTGCCAGTGCAGCGTGACGCCCCGCTCGATGTCCCGGTTGCGCAGCGTCACCTCCAGGACGTCACCGACGGTCGCGGTCAGCTCGGGGCCCGGCACCTGTACGTTGAAGGCCCAGGCCTCCCCGGCCCGGCCCGCCGTGAGGGTGAAACGCCTGGTCGGCTCGCCCGGGCCGGGCGTCGCCACCGGCCGGTGCTCATGATGTGCGGGGGGAGCCCCACCGGGCGCGACGGCGAAGCCGGTGCCGGCCACGAGCGCCGCTACCGCCACCGCCACACCGGTCCGCGACGTGCGGTGGTGCAGCTGCCACCAGGTCACAGCGCTCGCCGCGGCCACCCCGGCGACCGCGAGCAACGCCGCGGCCGCCGACACCGGATAGCCGTGCCCGACCGTCACCAGCAACGCACCGGTGGCGGCATAGCCGGCGAAGAGCAGCGCCATCGCCGAACGCCGCACGCCGACCACCACCGCGGCCAGCGACAGCGGCGCCGAGATCACCACCTTCTCCGCCGCGAACCACCACCCTGCCCGGGCCAGCGCGATCGTCGTCGCCGCCCGGCCCAGGGTGGCGAGCAGCCCGGCGATCACCAGCCCGGCCGAGGTGCGGCGGTGCCCCGTGGCCGCCGCCGCACCTGCACCCAGCCACCCGGCGGCCGCCAGGACCGCGAGGAGCAGGTCGGCCGCGATGATCGATCCGGTGCTCACGCCGCCACTCCGGCCTCGGCCCCGGCCGGTCGGGCCAGCCGGCTCGCTCCGCGGACCACCCCGACGCCCACGTGCACGGCGACGATCCCGTTGACCGCGTGCAGCCCGCCGATGATCAGGCTGAGCGTCGAGCTGTCCCCCGCGGCATCGGCGAACGTGCCGGTCAGTGCGGCCAGCAGAGCCTGCAGCAGGGTCAGGCCCAGCGGCAGGACAGCCAGGCCGACGAGCCTGGCGGGGGCCTTGGCCAGCACGGCGAACAGGATGGTGAGCAGCGTGAGGACCGGGAGCACGGCCATCCCGGTGAGACTGTGCAACGCGTACGCGTCCTCGCTCGACGGTTTGGTGAAGGCCCCCACGGCGGCGAACACGAACTGGAACGCGAACACGGCCAACGTGACCGAGCTGACCACGACGAACGCTCTGCGCATGACGATCTCCTCAGCGGTGGGCCGGGTCGAGGGCTCGGGCGACGTGGTCGGTGGCCGCCATCGCGCCGTACGCGATCAGCCGGACGAGATCGGCGTCGGCCGGGTGGGAGAGCCGCCACAGCGCGACGTCGCCCGGGGTGATCGCGGCCGGCGCGAACGCCGCCAGCAGGGCGATCCGGGCGCCGACCCGGTCGCCGCCCGGCAGATCGCGGACCAGGTCGACGGCCCACTCAGCGGGTTGCTCCGGGTGCCGCCCGTCCTCCCAGCGCACGGTGGCCGTGACAGTCGCCCGGCCCACCTCGCTCAGGAGGTCGCCGCCCCGCGCCGCGGCGGTCCGCAACGACGCGTAGGCCGGGCCGACCGGGCTGTCCCCGGCCCACGGGGGCGGAGTCGCCGCGCCGTCGAGCAGCGCCAGGCTCCGGCCGGCCTCCTTCGGCTCCCGGACAATCCTGGCGTAGAACCGGCCGCCGGCCGACCGCACCGCCGGGAAGCGCTGCAGGCCGGCCGGCAGCAGATCCGGGGCGAGCAGGGCCGAGACGGTCCGGTTGAGGAAGTGGAAGGCCAGCAGCGTGCCGGTGAGCTCGGGACAGTACGGGCTGGTCCACCGGGAGGCGCGCGGGTGCCGGGCGGCCTCGGCCCAGCGGGCGAGCGCCGCGTGCCGGGGCCGCGGTGGCGGGTCGCCCCGGGCGATGACCTCGGCCAGCCCGTGCTCCCCGAGGGCGTGCAGCAGGGTCACGTGCGCGTCGACGCAGAAGCGGCACCGGTTGGCCCGGGAGACCACGGCCGCGACCAGTTCGCGTTCGACCCGGGAGGCGCCGCCCGCGAGCAGGGCCTCGCGCATCAGTGCCCAGGCCGGCACCAGGATCTCCGGCTCGGCCGAGAGCGCCTGGAAGGTGGGCACCGGTCCGAGGAAGTCGTCGCGCAGCTGCCGGTGGACCTCCGCGGTGCGGCCGGTCGCGGCCCGGGCCGGGGCGGGGGTGAAGAAGCGGTATGTCATGGGATTCGATGGTCGGCCGGGCGGGCCGGGAAAGCGTCCCGCCGCCGCAGACACTTGCGCGGTGCGCGTACCGCGGTCGCGGTACGCCTCGTCTACCGCGCGAGGGGGACGACTTCGCGGGGCCGGTGGTCCTACAGTGCGAACGTGCGCCCGGATCTGCCCTACCTCATCGGCGGCGTCGTCCTCGGCGGTTTCCTGCTGGGCAACGCGGCCGTCGCCCCGGATGCCGATCCGGTGCGACCACTCGACGTCGCCCTCGTCGTGGTCATGGCGGCCGCGCTGGCGTTGTGCCGGCGGTTTCCCGTGCCCGCGCTGCTGCTCGTGGCCGCGTCGATGCTCACCCTGCACGTGCGGGTGCATGCCGGGGTGTCGGCCGCGTTCGCCGTTCTCGCCACCGTCTACATTGCTGCCTGGCGCGGTCACCGGGCGGTCGCCGCGGTGACCAGCCTGGCGTTCCTGGGCGGCTTCCTCGCGTACGACGTCTCGGCCGCACCGGCCGCCCGGCCCGGCCAGCAGATCGTGGAACGCACGACGTTGCTGCTCGGCTGGTTCGTCGCGGCCAACGTGGCCGGGCTGGTCGGGCGGCAGCGGCGGGCCTACCTGGAACAGGTCGAACAGCGGGCCGCCGACGCCGAGCGCACCCGCGAGGAGATGGCGTTGCGGCGCGCCGGTGAGGAGCGTCTGCGCATCGCCCGCGACCTGCACGACTCGCTGACTCACAGCATCTCGCTGATCAAGGTGCAGGCCGGGATCGCGGTCCACCTCGCCCGCAAGCACGGTGAGGAGCCGTCGGCCGCGCTGCTGGCCATCCAGGAGGCCGGAGGCGCCGCGATGCGCGAACTGCGGGAGACGCTGGAGGTCCTGCGGGCGCCGTCCGATCCGGACCGGGTCGGGCTCGATCGGGTCGAGGAGCTCGCGGAGCGCACCCGGGCAGCCGGGGTGCCGGTGCGGCTGACGGTGACCGGCGAGCCGGCGGACCTGCCCGTCGAAGTCGACCGAGCCGGCTACCGCGTCGTCCAGGAGGCACTGACCAACGTCACCCGGCACGCCGGAGCGGCGACGGCCGAGGTGCGCGTCGACTTCGCGCCGGCCCGGCTGACCGTCTCGGTGACCGACGACGGGCGGGCGTCGGCGACCCGGCCGGTGACGCCGGGCGTGGGGCTCGATGGGATGCGCGAACGGGTCACCGGTCTGGGCGGGACGCTGCGGGCCGCGCACCGCGAGGGCGGCGGCTTCGCCGTGCAGGCTTCGTTCCCGCTCCCGGCGGACGAAGCTGCGGTTCCGCGTCCGCTCCCGGTGGACGGAGCCGCAGCTCCGCGTCCGCGTCCGGGGGAGCACGCCGCGCCTCCGCCTCCGCCTTCGGCGGACGGTGCGGCGTGATCCGGGTGCTCCTGGCCGACGACCAGGCGCTGATGCGGGCCGGGTTCCGGGCGCTGCTCGACGCCGAGGACGGGCTGGAGGTCGTCGCCGAGGCCGGCGACGGCGCCGGCGCGGTCGAGCTCGCCCGGCGGCTGAGGCCGGACGTCGTGCTGATGGACGTGCAGATGCCGGGGCTCGACGGCATCGAGGCCACCCGGCGCATCGCGGCCGACCCCGCGCTGGCCGGGGTGCGCGTTCTCGTGCTCACCAACTACGGACTGGACGCCTACGTCTTCGCCGCGCTGCGGGCGGGCGCGAGCGGTTTCCTGCTCAAGGACGCCGACCCGGCCGACCTGCTGCGGGCCATCGCCGTCGTGGCCCGCGGCGACGCGCTGCTGGCGCCGGGCGTCACCCGTACGCTGATCAGCGAATTCGTCAGCCAGTCGCCGACCCGGCCCACCGCCGGACGTGAGGTGCTGACCGCGCGGGAGCGGGAGATCGTCGAACTGGCCGCCCGGGGGCTGACCAACGACGAGATCGCCGCCCGCATGGTGATCAGCCCGCTGACCGCCAAGACCCACGTGAACCGGGCGATGATGAAACTGCACTGCCGCGACCGGGCCCAGCTGGTCGTCTGGGCCTACGAGTCGGGCCTGGTCTCGCCTCGCCGACGATAGCGCGGCTCAGGCGACGAGCACCCAGTGGTCGCCGCGATGGCACGGGCGGGGGGCGTAGAGCTCCTCGACCAGGCGCCGCGCCCAGCGCATGCGGGGCGCGGCGGTCTCGGGACGGTCGCCGTAGGCCTCGGCGAGCTCGGCGGCGCAGCCGCGGACACCGTGGTGGTCACGCACGGCTATGCGGATGGCGTCGTCGACCACGTCGAAAGGTGGCCGGCTGTCCGTGGTCAGCAGGCTCGTGAACAGGGCTTCGGCGCGAGCGACGGTGAGAGAGGTCGTCATCGTGGTCTCCTCCTCGGTGATGGGATCGACGGGCCGTTCGTGACGCACCGTTGAAACTAGACCGGGGGTCCGACAACTTTTAGGCCGCAGGCGCGTACAATATGTTAGCGTGGTCCGCCACTGAGACTTTCGTCACGCAGCGTGGTCATCCGCAAGGCCAGCCGATCGGTCCGACCGGCGCGCCGCAGTGCATCGAAACTTCTGGAATCAGGCCGCTGGTCGGCCACCCGAGGCTGACCGGACGGCCGACCGCCGGGCGGCTTCCGGGGGGTTTCCAAGCAGGTCGCCGCCATGATCGGGTACGAGGGCTGTGTGATCACGACCCCGTGGCGGAGGCTCACCCCATGACTGCAAGTACCGCGACGGCCGTTCCGGCGGCCGAGGCACCACCCGCGGCCAAGCCGTCGCGCAACCGCTACATCGACACTCTGCGTGCAGTCGCGATCCTGCGGGTCGTGGTCTATCACGCGTTCGGCTGGGCCTGGCTGACCTACGTCCTGCCGGCCATGGGCGTGATGTTCGCGATCGCCGGCTCGCTGATGGCCGCGTCGCTGTCGAAGGCGGGCGCGCGCAAGGCCGTCTGGTCGCGCATCCGGCGGTTGCTGCCCGCGCTGTGGACCTTCGCCGCGGTGGCACTGCCGCTGATGTTCTGGCACGGCTGGTCGACGTCCGACCCCGATCACCCGCTGCACAAGCTGAACCTGGTCTTCTGGCTCTTCCCGCTGGAGGACCCGCCGGGCAGCTCGTGGGGCGAGCCGTTCTGGGAGGTGCTCTGGTACCTCCGGGCGTACCTGATCTTCGTGCTGGTCTCACCGATCCTGTACTTCGCGTACAAGAAGCTCGGCTGGGTGATGGTGGCGCTGCCGCTGGCCGCCCTGGCGGCGCTCACGCTGACCGGTTTCCGCCTGCCCGACCCGATCGACGGCATCATGTGGGACTTCGTCACGTACGCGGCCTGCTGGATCGCCGGTTTCGCCCACCGTGACGGCCGGCTGCACCGGTTGCCCGCCGCTGTCTGGGTGGCGCTGGTGGCCGCGATCGGCAGCGTGGGCCTCTACTGGCTGTTCACGCACCGGACCGACTGGGGCTTCGACCTCAACGAGGTGCCGATCGCCCGCACGCTGTGGTCGCTGGCGTTCGTGCTGATCGTGCTCCGCTTCCGTCCCACCATGGCCGTCCTCGACCGGGCGAGCTGGAAGTGGGTCTCCGAGACGGTCCGCGTGATCAACGCCCGGGCCATCACCATCTACCTGTGGCACTTCCCGCTGATCACGGTGGGAGCGCTGGTCCTCGAGCACTACGAGGTGCCGTGGGCGACCTTCCAGTACGTGGTCTGGATGCTCGTGCTCGAGGCGGTGCTGGTGCTGGGCGCGGTGCTGCTGTTCGGCTGGGTGGAGGACGTGTCGGCCAAGCGCAAGGCGTCGCTCTGGCCCGCCGCGTCACCCGCCCTGGCCGGCGCCGGTGTCGGCGCCTCGGTCGCGCTGACCGCCCCGGTCAGTCCGGCCGTCGGCCCGGCGACGGGCCCGGTGTACGGCAGCGGCATGACCGCCGAGCCGGTCCGCCCGGCCCCGCCGGCCACCGGTGGTGCGTCGGTCTACGGCGGCCCGAACCCCGTGGCGCCCCCGGTCCGCCCGCCGGCCGGCGAGGTCCCGCCGCCCGTCGGCGCCGCGCCGGATCCCGCTGCGGGAAGCGCGGCCCGCGGAGTCGCCCGCGTCCAGGGTCTCCGCCCGGAGAACCCGCCCAGCTGACCCACGCGTACGCGAACTGCCGCCCGGGCGAGTCGCGGGCGGCAGTTGGTTGTGCGGAGGTCGTGCCGGAGTCAGCCCTTGATGCCGTTGACCGGCGGCACCGTGAGCGTTCGCTTCTTGGCCGGGCCGCCGAGGACGATCTTGCGAAGTGACGTGTTGTTCGTCGTGCTCGACTCGCTCAATGTGCCGGCCGGGTTCGCCTTCACCTGGATGTGGTAGGTGCCGTTGGGCAGGCCGGTGACGTCGAAGGACTGGCCCGGGCGGTCCTGGGTGTAGGTGTCACCGTTGCCGATGTCGAGCACCTCGCGCACGCCGACCGACGACTCCATGCCGCACGAAGTCTCGAGGTCGGTGTTCATCGGGCGCCACTTGGCCAGCGGGATCGTGTAGTCGACCTGGTCGGTGTTGGCCAGGCAGAAGGCCTCCTTGCCGCTGCGCACCGCGAGCTTCTTGTCCGCGCGCAGCAGGTTGTACTGCGCGAAGTCGGTGAAGTGCCAGTGGAAGTGCCCGACCCGCTTGTCCCACTCCATCGTGCCGGCCGGCACCGCGCCGACCTGGTTGCCCTGGGCGTCGAAGAAGTACTGGTAGGCGTCCATCAGGCCCGTCCCGCTGCGCCGGAACCCGTCCACCAGCAGCGGCGACGTCCCCGCGTTCCAGACCGTCGCGCCGAAGTTCACGTACCACTTGTTCTTCGGCCCCGCCGACATCGAGATGCCCCAGGCCGGCAGCGAGCGCAGGTCGGGCCTGGGGCCGGTGCGGGGGACGGCGGTCGCGGCCGGCCGCCGGGCCGCGGCCCGGTACTCGGGGAGGTACTGGGCGACCTGCGGGCCGTGGTGATGCTCGTTCGCGCGGGACCGGGCGTCGAGCTCCCCGTTGACGACGGTCAGGCTGAGGGAGACACCGGCGTCCTTGGTGGCGATGCCGAACGCCTTCCGGTAGGCCTCGTTGACCATCACCGTGACCGAGTACTTCCCGGCGGGCAGGTCGAGAGGCTTGCCGGTGGCCGGCGCGTCCTCCGTCGAGGCGGTCCAGCCGGCCTGGATGCCCCACACCGACCCGAGCGTGAACGGGTTCTCCCCGTCGCAGCCCTGCGGGTACGGCGTCTGCGCCGGGGCGTCCGGCCGCGAGCGCACCGAGTCGTACGTGTTGGGGCAGAAATCGGTCGTGTAGAGCCGCACCACCTTGCCCTTGGCGTTCTTCATGGTGACGGTCGAGAAACGCTTGAGCCCCGACATGTCGGTGACCGTGCCGGCCGGCAGGCGCTTGGTGCCGCTCCGGCCGACCTGTTCGGCCACGATCGGATCGGCGTACGACCTGCGTTTCGCGCGGACCTCGATGGCCTCCCTCCCGGCGACGACGTTGAGCCCCAGGTCGAGGGCGACCGCGAAGCCGTCTCCGGTGTCGAACCGCTGCGCGGTCACGTTCTTGCCCGCCGCGACCAGCCGGGCCCCCGGAGGCGCCGCGGCCGCGTCCGCCACCTGGATCCACGTCACGGCCAAGGCCGCCGGCATGACCCCCGCCAGCGCGGCCATTCCCCATCGTCGAGTCCGACTCACAACCAAACCCCCGTTAGCACTCACGAATCGTTGTGCGCCCATCGAATCGGTTCGGCTGTGAGCTAGCTGTGAGCCCGGGGGCAACGCCCGGCGAATCAGGGGTTTCTGTCCGCGATCCGACGGTTCCCGGGCACTGCTGCCCTCAGCGCCTTCGGGTGCGTCGTGCGGAAACGACCACCGCGGCGAGCACGACACCGATCAGGGCGACCAGACCGGCCACGACGACGATGTAGGTGGACGGCGACGACGAGGACGCCGCGCGCCCGGCCACCGGCGCCGAGGCCGGGGCACTGGGCTCGGCCGCCGGTGGGGCAGTCGAGGCCGCCGGTGGGGCGGTCGAGGCATCGGGTGCGGCCGGCCGGTCGGGCAGGGGATACCGCAGGACCACCGGCCCGGCGCCCGGCGACTCCCCGGAGACCTCCGAGACGGTCAGCAGCGAACGCCCGTCCGCGCTGTAGCTGACCGCCTCGCCCTGAGGCTCGTCGGGCAGGGCGATCTGGCGCGGCCGCCCCGAGGTCAGCGCGCCGGCCACGTCGCCGCCGGCGACGTCGTACTCGAAGGCGTCCGCGTAGGTGCGCAACACGACATGACGGCCGTCGGGCGAGGTGGCCCCGCCGGTGACGACGGCCCGGCCGAGGAACGAGAACGGGTTGCTCGTGCCGGTCAACGGCACGCTGACCTCGCCCGCCCGGCGCAGCACGGTGGTGGCTCCGCGCTTCAGGGCCGCACCCGGGACGTAGATCCCGGCCGTCCCGCCGCTCTTCGTGACGATGACCGGCACGCCGTCGGCCGGCACCAGCACAGCCTCGGCGTCCTGGGCGCCGTCGGGGTAGGAGAGGCGGTAGAGAACCGGCCGGGAGGCGCCGGGCGACAGCTTCCACAGCGCCACCGTCGTCCGGCTGCGGCCGTTGTCGCCGATGTCGGCCACCCACAGCGTCCCGTCCGCCGCCCGCCCCAGGTCCTCGGTGTCGCGCGGCCGGGACGGATACCGTACGGTCCGCGTGACCTCGCACGACCGGTCCAGGAAGAAGATCCGCCGGCGGTCGGCCAGGTCGGATCCGTCGTTCACGACGACGTAGCCGGTGCCGGCGGCCACCAGCCCGGAGAGCTCGTCGAGCCGCTCGTCGCGGATCGTGCACGCCCGGGCCGGCGCGGCGGCGGAAGCGGCGGCGGGCGGGGCGGACAGCAGCACAATTGCCGCCACGAGGCTCAGGGCTGTTGTGCGCACGATGACCGATTTAACATCCTCGACATGACTCGCCCGACGATTTACGACGTGGCGCGCGAGGCGGGGGTCGCCGCCTCGACCGTTTCGCGGGCCTACGCGCGTCCGGGGCGGGTCAACGCGGACACCGCCCGGCGCATCTTCGAGGCGGCGGACAAGCTCGGATACCGTACGGCGACGGCCCCGCAGCCGAGGGCGGGCGCCGTGCAGCACGCGATCGCGCTGGTCGTCGCCGATGTCACCAACCCGTTCTACGGCGACATCATCAAGGGGGCCTACGAGGCGGCGCGGGAGGCGGGCTATCAGCTGATCCTTTCGCACACCAACGAGTCTCCCAAGGTCGAGCGACAGACGATCGAGCAGGAGCTGGCCCAGGTCGACGGGGTGGTCATCGCCAGCTCACGGATGACCGACTCGGCGCTGCGCATGGTGGCCAAACAGAAGGCCGTGGTGCTGCTCAACCGCATCATCCCGGAGGCCAACTGCGTGCTCAACGACGCCGAGCGCGGCATCCGGCGGGCGGTCGAGCACCTCGCCGCGCTCGGGCACGACCGGATCACCTACGTCGCGGGCCCGGAGACGAGCTGGTCCGACGGCGTCCGGTGGCGGGCGCTGCGGCAGGCCACGGCCGACCTCGGCCTCGAGGCGCGCCGGCTGGGACCCTACGAGCCGACCGTGCTGGCCGGGCTCAGCGCCGCGCTGCGCGTGGCCGAGACCGACTCGACGGC
>JGI20283J13201_100042_pt1 | contig 21385 bp, 22 predicted proteins | sample Plalitdecfosmids_FD_13201 | JGI IMG/M metagenome (IMG submission 13201)
CGCACCCGAAGGTGCCCTGCACACAGACGCCATCAAGTACAGACAGGAACGTCTGATTGATGCAGCTCATGCACTGTTGTCTGGATAAACCGTCTGGCTACTAAACCCGATCGCCGAGAGATTCAGCGACCGAGCCACCTTAAATTCGGCTACCCCAGCGCACAAGCCGGCGGATTCTGACGCAAGCGTAGGCAATGGAGCAAGGTGCCCCAAGGGCGGTGGGAATTTTCCTTCAGCTTGAGTTTCTCCGCGTCTGGCTCTCCACGCGCAAGTCACCAGTTCCATCTGTCGCGTTTTCAAGGATCGGCTTTCATCCGCCTCAGCACCGCCGTGCGCAGGCACTGCCAGGCGATAAACCCGATAATCAGCACCTCGATCACACCCAAAAACACGTTGAATGAAAAAGCGACCGGTTGTTCGGCCCAGTAGAACGTCGTGTATCCCGATCTGAAACCGCTGATCCGCAACCGCCCGCTGATCACCGCCGGCACCAATGCGACGACCTGATTCAGCTCCAGCACTGCGAGGAAAGTGCCTATCAGCGCGAGCAGGGCGCGCGCGGGAATGCCGAGTTGTTCGGTCGACTCAGCCGCAGGCACGGGGCCTTTGGCTTTGCGCTGCCTGGCGATCTTCGCCGGCGTTGGCGCCGGCCGATAGGGTGCCGGCTTACCGACCGCCGATTCCATGACGACCTCGTCAGGCACGGCCACGTCGAGGTAGTCGGCCAGTGTCCGCAGCCAAAGGTCGGTGCGTTTGCAGCCCGGCACCACCGGGACGTTATCGGTGGTCAAGCGGTGCTCGCCGCCATCGCGCATTACCAGCCACAGCTGGGTGTAGATGGGCTCGGCCTGCTCGCGGCGGCGCAGTTCCAAAGCGCGCGGGTTATCGAGGTTGAATACCGACTTCACACGCTCTCGGCGCCCGAAAAAGTTCTGCGTGCGGCGCTCGCCTTTCCCGCCGACGCGTGACAAGCGCAACGACTCGCGCGAGCCCATGTACACCAGCAGGGACAGGCCCAAGGCAGGCATCAGCAGCAGCGTGAGTACTAACAGGAGGGTCGACAAGGGATTCAGATCGGCCAGCTGCGCTTGCCATTCGGTAAGCCAGAATCCGACGCAGGCCACCGGCAGGATCAAGGTGATTGCGCCGATCAGCAGCATAAATGCGCTTTGCACGAGGTTGCGTGAGTGGATGTGCAGATCGCCGTTGGCGAGGTGTTCGAAGCGGTGGCCGATTAGCATGTAGAGATCCCATAGGCGCCGGCTCAGTACCGCAGGGGTCGGTAGCCTGGGGTCGAGGTTGATGCAGTGCAGAATACCTTATGCAGGGCCTGCTTTCTAAGAACGCATACCCATCCAGATAACCGCCTCCGTCCATGCGGTCACCATCGGTGCAATATCCTGAACCAGGGGAGGTTTCCGGACTCGCCTGACCCTCTGTTTTCTGACGCTGCTGGTATTTGCGGGCTGTCAGTATTTTCCTCATGCCCATTACTTCAAAGCGCCTGAAAACGAGAGGGTTCCCTTTGATGATCGGAGAACGGCTGAGCCGAGTTTATTGGGGTAGTTTGGCAATCACCTTGATCTCGAAGTCGAAGCCGGACAGCCAGGTCACGCCGATCGCGGTCGCCGTCGGGTAGGGCGCTTCGCCCCAGTACTCGGCCACTGCTTCCCAAATCGTTTCGAATGTCGAGGCGGGGTCGACCATGAAGATGGTCGTGTCGACCACATCCTCGAAACTGCTGCCAGCCTCGGCCAGGATCGCGTTGAGGTTGGCGAAGGCCAGGCGAACCTGTGCCGCGAGGTCCGGCTCGGCCGAACCATCCTTGCGGCTGCCGACCTGACCGGAGACGAACAGAAAACCGTTGGAGCGAATCGCCGGTGAGTAGCGGTGCAGCTCGTACAGTGCATGGCGGTCAGGCGGGAAAACGACATCACGTTTACCGGTCATTGCATACCTCCTTCGGGGCCAACGCGGCCCGCTGTTTATGAGGGGGCCAGTGTAAAAAGACGAGCGCCCCCAATAAACGCGCAACGCTGGTCATGACTGTTTGTAGAATCCAAACTATCCAGACCCCAATGAGGCGTGAAATGGACCGTTTCGATGCAATGCAGGCCTTTGCCCGGGTGGTGGAAACCGGCAGTTTCACCAAGGCGGCAGCCACCCTGCACATGAGCAAGACCACCGTGACGCAACTCGTTCAGCAACTGGAAGCGAGGCTGCGCGTGCGCCTGCTCAACCGCACCACACGCAAGGTCAACGTCACCGCCGATGGCGCGGCCTACTACGAGCGCGTCATCCGGCTACTGGTCGATATGGACGACGCCGAGACCAGCCTGTCCAGCGCCTCGATGACGCCGCGCGGGCGCCTGCGGGTAGATGTGCCGAGCCCATTTGCGCGCATGCTGCTGATACCCGCCTTGCCGGGCTTCTTTGCACGCTATCCGGAAATTCAGCTGACCCTGGGCGTGAGCGATCGGATTGTCGACATCATTGGCGAAAACATCGACTGCGTGGTGCGCGGCGGCGAAATCATCGATCAGTCACTGGTGGCAAGGCATGTGGGCGATCTGAACATCGGCATGTATGCCGCGCCCGCTTATCTGCAGCGCTTCGGTACGCCAGCGCACCCCCATGAAATCGAGGAGGGCGGGCACAGCACCGTGGGCTTTCTCTGGTTTCGTACGGGCAAATCCTTGCCCTACGCGATGCAGCGTGGTGAGGAACGCATCGAGACCCAGGGCCGCCCGCAACTGACGGTCGACGACGGCAATGCGTACCTCGCCGCCGGTCTGGCGGGTCTGGGCATGCTTTGGCTACCGCAGTACATGGCCAAGCCGCACCTGCTCAGCGGCGAGTTGCTGCCGCTGTTTGAGGACTGGCACATGGCGCCAATGCCGATGTACCTGGCATTCCCGCCCAATCGCCATGTCAGCGCCAAGGTGCGGGTCTTTATCGACTGGGTAATAGAGTTGATGGCCGAGCATGCGCCGGTGGCTGGAGCAAGGACAGGCTCGATGACCAGGCCCCTCGAACAAGAAGCGTCAAAGTGAAATCAGCGCAACCGCCGTGCGGGCGGGCATGGTGCGATCTGTATCTCATGAATGACCTTTTCTGGCCTGGAGTCATCGCCGAATCGTTCGATTCAATCATTCGCCATTCGAATCGGTTTCAGTCGTCTCCAGCATTTGGGTTATCGACGCGCCAGCCTCGCACGCCAGTCACCCCCCTGTTGCACGCGGCACTCTTCTTCGGAATCAAACTGCACGCAACGCTCCATCGCCACGGCTGGAACGTCTGCAGCGTGCAAAGCCGTGGCGGTCAGCTCGCGCATGCGTTGGTCGGCACCGGTGGCGAGGGCGAGTGCCTTGTTGGCGCGGGTGTCGAACACCCAGGTCACGCGCAGGCTTTGGGGGAAGGCGCTGTAGTCGACCGTGTGGGTCAGCCAGTCGAAGCCTGGAATTTCGGCCTTGGCGGTTTCGCAGGCTTCAGTGAGGGTGGCGATCAATTGGCGGTCGAGGCGGGCGCTGTCGCGTTGGGTCAGCGGCATCTGGGGCTCCGGTTTTTGTGAGTGCAGGGCGCCCATCATACTGGAGTCGTGGGCGCGGCTGATCTGCGGTAGAGTCGAGGCGCGTAGAACAGATCCCCAGGAATCTTCATGACATTGACCGTCGATACATTACTCCAGCTGGCCATGACCAACCCCGTCAACGCTGAGATTACCGCACGCTTGCCGTCGCTCGGGGTGCAGCAGTGCCTGCTCACAGCCGGCTGTCTGTTTCAGGCGGTGTGGAACCATCAGGCGAATCGGCCGGTGGACGAGGGGGTGAAGGACTATGACGTTTTTTACTTTGATCAGGATCTGTCCTACGAGGCAGAGGATGCGGTGATTCGTAAAGCCGAGCAGTTATTCCAGGACCTGGGCGTCAACGTAGAGGTCAAGAACCAGGCGCGGGTTCACCTCTGGTATGGCCAGCGGTTTGGCCGGCCATACCCTCAGCTGCAGTCGGCCAGGCAAGGGGTGGACCGTTACCTGGTGGCGGGCACGTGCATCGCGTTGGATATTGCCACGGGGGAGGTGTACGCGCCGTACGGGTTGGCAGATGTGGAGCAGGGCGTGCTGCGCATTAACCCCGCGCATGCGGAGCCGGAGCTGTTTTTGCACAAGGCCCGCAGTTATCAGGCCCGCTGGCCTTGGCTCAGGATTGTGCAACCGGGACCCGCCGAATAACCCGCCGAGGGCGGTCTAGCGCTGCGCCTGTCACGATGGCCCTGCGAACCGAGATCCCGCTGACACCGCCGATCCCCTGTGGGAGCTGTCGAGCTTTAGCGAGGCGGCGAAAGCGGTGTGTCAGGCGATGAAGATGTTGACCGCGCCGCCGCCATCGCAGCCTCGCCGGGGCTCGACAGCTCCCACATTCGAGCGGTGTTGTTGGTCAGAACTGCACTCGTTTCGATGGCGCTGGAAAACCAGGATCCCGCTGACACCGCCGATCCCCTGTGGGAGCTGTCGAGCCCCAGCGAGGCTGCGAAAGCGGTGTGTCAGGCGCTGAAGATATCGACTGTGCCGCCGCCATCGCAGCCTCGCCGGGGCTCGACAGCTCCCACATTCGAGCGGTGTTGTTGGTCAGAACTGCACGCGTTTCGATGGCGCTGGAAAACCAGGATCCCGCTGACACCGCCGATCCCCTGTGGGAGCTGTCGAGCTTTAGCGAGGCGGCGAAAGCGGTGTGTCAGGCGATGAAGATGTTGACCGCGCCGCCGCCATCGCAGCCTCGCCGGGGCTCGACAGCTCCCACATTTGAGCGGTGTTGTTGGTCAGAACTGCACTCGTTTCGATGGCCCTGGAAAACCAGGATCCCGCTGACACAGCCAACCCCCTGTGGGAGCTGTCGAGCTTTAGCGAGGCTGCGAAAGCGGTGTGTCGGGCGATGAAGAGGTTGACTGTGCCGCCGCCTTCGCAGCCTCGCCGGGGCTCGACAGCTCCCACATTTGAGCGGTGTTGTTGGTCAGAACTGCACTCGTTTCGATGGCGCTGGAAAACCAGGATCCCGCTGACCGCCGATCCCCTGTGGGAGCTGTCGAGCTTTAGCGAGGCGGCGAAAGCGGTGTGTCAGGCAATGAAAATGTCGACTGTGCCGCCGCCATCGCAGCCTCGCCGGGGCTCGACAGCTCCCACATTTGAGCGGTGTTGTTGGCCAGAACTGCGCTCGTTTCGATGGCCCTGGAAACCAGGATCCCGCTGACACAGCCAACCCCTCTGTGGGCGCCGCGGTTGTTTTGGCTTCATGACGTGGGGACGAAGCGGCCTGCCTGTCATTTTTGCGGCGCATATTGAATTTATCTGCGCTAGTTTGAGTCATTGAAAGCAGAGCGTTGCTTTCCACCCACTCGACCTCAAGGACCGATCATGACCTTCTTCATTTTCCTGCTCGCCTGCGCCGCCGCCGCCAGTACCGGTGTGATCTTCAAACCCGGCGCCTGGTACGAATCCCTGGTCAAGCCCAGCTTCACTCCGCCCAATTGGTTGTTCCCGGTGGCGTGGACGATCATCTATCTGCTGCTGGCCTGGGCCGGTTATCGCTTGAGCCTGATCCCGGGCAGTGAAATGGTGTTGGCGCTGTGGGCGGCGCAGATTGCGTTGAATACGCTGTGGACGCCGGTGTTCTTCGGCGCGCATCGCTTGTTCGCGGGGATGGTGATCATTGTGCTGCTGTGGCTGACCGTGGCGGCGATGGTGGTGCTGGCGGTGCGTCTGGACCTGATTACCGGCTTGATCCTGTTCCCGTACCTGGCCTGGCTGTGTGTGGCGGCGGCGTTGAACTTCTCGATCCTGCGTAACAACCGCTGATGGCTTACCAACACTGGCCCGCCAGCGAGCCCGAGCTGGCGCAGATGCGCCGCTTCAATCAAACGCTGGCGTGGATGCCCCGCTTCAAGGTGCGCAACCGCGTCACGCCACGGCTGATCCAGGCGCTGTTGCGCACTCGCCAAAGCCTCAAGAAGGCGCCGGTGGTGGAACGCAGGCTCGTCGGCTCCGTGCCGGTGCGCATCATGCGCCCGGCCGGTGCACCCAAAGGCGTGGTGCTGGATATCCACGGCGGCGGCTGGGTGATCGGCAACGCGCAGATGAATGACGACCTCAACCTGGGCATGGTGCGCGCCTGCGACGTGGCGGTGGTGTCGGTGGATTATCGGCTGGCCGTCAACACGCCAGTCGAAGGGCTGCTGGAAGACTGCCTGGTCGCTGCGCGCTGGCTGCTGGAAGACTGCGCCGAGTTTGCCGATTTGCCGGTGATTGTTGTCGGCGAGTCGGCCGGTGGGCACCTGGCGGCGGCGACGTTGCTGGCGCTCAAGCAGTGGCCGCAGCTGCTCAAGCGCGTCAGTGGCGCGGTGTTGTACTACGGCGTTTACGACCTGACCGGCACGCCGAGCGTACGCACCGCCGGGCCGCAGACGCTGTTGCTCGATGGTCCGGGCATGGTAACGGCGCTGCGCTTGCTCACGCCGGGAATCACCGACGAAGAGCGTCGCCAGCCGCCGTTATCACCCTTGTATGGAGACTTTGCAGGCATGCCGCCGGCGCTGATGTTCGTGGGCGAGTTGGACCCGCTCAAGGACGACACGCTGCTGATCGCCGAGCGCTGGGCAGAGGTTGAGGCGCATCTGTTGCCTGAAACGGCCCATGGTTTTATTCATTTTCCGGTGGCGATGGCTGATCGGGTTCTGGCGTATAGCCGCCAGTGGATAACCGGCAGGATTTGCGCTGCCCTGCATCCCGAGCAGCTTCAGCCTTATTGAGGGTTTATGCACGAGAAGCCCACCATTGAGGCGGTTAGCGCTGCGGCTATCCCCGATGTTCTGGAATTTGTGATGCGGGCGCGTGCCGAGCTTTTTCCCCTGCTCAGCACTGCCGCCTTGCCGGACGATCTGGCGCGCTTCGAGGCGGTATACCTTCACGGAGGCGGGCGATTTCTGACTGCCCAGGCCGATGGGCAGATCGTTGCCGCCATTGGCTATCTGCCGTATGACGGGCGTTTCCCGCAGTTGAATTACCAGGGGCTCAAGACGGTGGAAGTGGTGCGCCTGTACGTACTCCCCGCATGGCGTCGCTTCGGCCTGGCGGGTGAGTTATACCGTTCGCTGGAGCTGCTGGCACGGGCCGATGGCGTGGAGATGGTCTACTTGCACACCCACCCGTTTCTGCCTGGGGCAATTGATTTCTGGCGACGGCAAGGGTTTGAGGTAGTGGACGTCGAGACGGATCCGGTGTGGCAGACCACGCACATGCATCGGGCTATGTAAGATCCTTGCGTCTGATCGTTCCCACGCTCCCGCGTGGGAAAGCCGCCCGTGACGCTCTGCGTCACCCAGCGGTTTTCGGGACGCGGAGCGTCACAGGCGGCATTCCCACGCAGAGCGTGGGAACGATCTGCTCGATGATCTGCTCCAGGCGTCAGTTGGAGCGCAGGCGCAGGATTTTCGCACCGTCGAACGGATCTGTCAGGTAATGGCCCTGCACCCCGAATGTTTCCTGTAGCCGCTGCGGCGTCAGTACCTGCAGCGGCGTGCCCAGCGCCACCAACCGCCCACGGTCGAGCACGGCCAGGCGATCACAGGTGAGCGCCTGGTTGAGATCGTGCAGGGCAATCAAGGTGGTGACCGGTAGCGCCTGCACGCCTTTGAGAATGGTCAGTTGGTGCTGGATGTCCAAGTGGTTGGTCGGCTCGTCCAGCAGCAGAATCTGCGGCCGCTGCGCCAGCGCGCGGGCGATGTGCACGCGCTGGCGTTCGCCGCCGGAGAGGCTGCGCCAGGCGCGATGGCTCAGGTGGGTGGCGTCCACGTCGTGCAGGGCCTGGCGCACGATGGCGTCATGTTCCTGCGACCAGGGGCTCAGTGCCGACAGCCACGGCGTGCGGCCCAGGGCAACGGCATCGAACACGCGGATGGCGTCGTCGGTATCGGCCTGTTGCTCCACCACGGCCACTTGCCGCGCGATGGCGCGACGGGACAAGTCGCCTAAACGCTGGTCGCCCAGGCGTACCTCGCCGTTGGCCGGCGTACGCAACCCCGCGAGCAACTTGAGCAGGGTCGACTTGCCCGACCCGTTTGGCCCGACGATGCCCAGGGTTTCACCCGACTCGACCTGCAGGTTAATGTCACGCAACAGCTCAGCCTCACGCACCCTGAAGCCCAGCCCGCTGCAGCTCAATACACTCATCGCGCATTTCTCCGGCCGATCAGGATCAGCGCAAACACCGGCGCGCCGACCAGTGCGGTGACCACACCCACCGGAATCACCTGGCCTTTGATCAGGGTACGCGACAGCACATCGGCGGCGATCAGGAACAACGCGCCGCCCATGGCGCTGGCGGGCAGCAAACGCGAGTGCCCGGTGCCGAGTATCAGGCGTGCGGCATGGGGAATCACCAGCCCGACAAAGCCAATGGAGCCGACAATCGACACCATCACCGCCGTCACCACCGCCGCGCAGCCCACCAGCACAAACTGCACGCGCCGTACCGGAATACCAACGGAGGCCGCTGAATCGGTGCCGAAGGTAAACGCATCCAGCGCGCGCCGGTGCCACAGGCACACCACCAGCCCCATCAACGCCACTGGCACCGCCAGCCACACCGCCGGCCAGCGCACGCCGCTGAGGTTGCCCAGCAGCCAGAACATGATGCCGCGCGCCTGTTCGGAGCTGGCGGATTTGGTGATCAGGAACGCGGTGAGCGCATTGAACAGCTGCGAGCCGGCGATGCCAGCCAGGATAATCTGCCCGGTGCCGCTGGACGAGCCGCTGGCCCGCGCCAACAGAATCACCAGCGCGAACGCGGCCATGGCGCCGACGAATGCGCCGGCCGACAACGAAATCAAACCGCCGCCCACGCCGATCAACGCAATCAGCACCGCACCGGTCGAAGCGCCGGCGCTGATGCCCAACAGGTACGGATCGGCCAATGGATTACGCAACAACGACTGCAGGATGACCCCACACGTGGCCAGGCCCGCACCACAGGCGCCGGCCACCAGGGCGCGGGTCAGACGGTAATTCCACACCACGCCTTCATCGATGGGGTCCAGCACGTAGCCGGCCGCCCAGAGTTTGTTGGCGAGCACCTGGAGCACCACCTGCGGCGAGATGGCGGTTTCGCCGATGGCCACCCCGGCGAGCAGGGCGATCAGCAGCAGCGTGAGGGCGAGCAGGGTTCGTATCATTGCGGCAGGTCGTAGCCGTCGATGGCGGCAGACAGTTGTTCAAGGCCGTCGAAGGTACGCAGGCTGGCCTGTAGCGCCAGGGCGTCGAGGATGATGATGCGGTTGTGTTTCACCGCGTCCATGTTGCGGGTCACCGGGTCGCTGCGCAGGAAGGCCAGTTTCTTTTCATGGTCGTCGGCGGGATAGCGGCGACGGTCCATGCGCGCAATCACCAGGAAGGTGGGGTTGGCCTTGGCGATGGTTTCCCAGCCAACGGCGGGCCATTCTTCATCGGACTGCACCACGTTGCGCAGGCCCAGGGTTTGCAGCATGAATTCGGGAACGCCTTTGTGGCCCGCCACGTATGGATCACTGGCCATCTCGGCGCTGGAAAACCACACCAGCGCGCTGGCCTGCTTCAAACCTTTGCGCTGCACGGTGGCAATGGACTTGGCCAGGCGCGCCTTGAGTTCGTCGGTAAGCTGTTGGCCGCGAGCTTGCACGTCGAAGATCTCGGCCAGTTGGCTGAGGCTCTTGTAGATCGTCTCGATACGGAACGCTTCCAGTCGCGTGCCGTCGGCGCCTACGCGATTGTCCTTGGCTTCGCAGTCCGACGGTAGCAGGTAGGTGGGGATGTTCAGCTCATGAAACTGCTCGCGGGTGCCCACCACGCCTTGGGGGCCGACCACCCATTCCAGCTCGGCGGCCACCAGTTGCGGGCGCTTGGCGATCACCGCCTCGAAGCTCGGCTCGTTATTGGCCAGGCGCTCGATGCTGTCGTTCTGCGCTTTGTACTGTGGCAACACATCGTTGAACCACAGCGAGGTGCCGACCACTTTATGGCCAACGCCCAACGCATACAGCATCTCGGTGGCGGCCTGGCCGATGGTCACGCTGCGGGCCGGCGCTTGCGCAAACGTGACGTGGCTGCCGCAGTTTTCCAGCGTCAGCGGGTAGTGGGTAGGCGCCGCGTGTGCCAGGGCACAGCAACCCAGGCCGATGATCAGGGCCGTAACGCGTGGCAGCATGGGGCAATCTCCGTTTGAACCGTAGGTGAAGCAGGGGCGGTACGGTACGGAAATACACCCACGAACGCTGCCGGCCGGGCAGGGCAAGGATGGCCTTCCCGGACACCCCGCCGGTTAGTCAGTCACTGGGCCGGCAGGTCTCCTGACTGATGCGTCGTCGCCATGCTCCAGCCTTCCCGGACAACGTCCAGTGGCAGTGGGGAGCAGGCTCGGCATCTACAGTTGCGGGGGCAGTTTCGATTGACGTCGCGGGCGGCGTTTCGAATTCCCTATTAGTCCCGTGGGGGAACCGGCGGCGCTATGGTAGTTGATTCGGCCCCAGAGAGGGAGGTTGAAGTGACGCCGGTCACAGGCGAATATCCCCAGGCCCGCGGATCAGCGCTTCGATGCGCGTTCCCGTGGCGCGCTCTTCGTTGCTGAAGCCGTCGTAGTCGGCCAGGTTGCCGAAGCGTATGCCGGTCAACTGTTCGATCTGAATCACGCTGCGCTGGTAGGTCCTGAGCGGGCCGAACACCAGGTCCAGTTGGCCCAGTTCGCGGCTCTGGTCGATCATGTAGGCGCTGGCCGAGGGTTTGCCGTCGTCGCTGAGGTAGGCCACGACTTTCCAGAACGCCTTGGGGATTTTCACGCCACGGTACAGCCGGTCGTCGTCGGCGAACACCGGGCCGGTAAATACGCTGGCGCGGGCTTTCCAGCGCTGGGTGTTGTCGAGAATGTAATCCTCCAGTTCCAGCCAGGTCTTCTGGTTGAAGCCGCTCATCTGCGGCGAGCAGTTGGTGAAGTGGAAGGTGTCGCCATTGGCAGTGTTCGCGTCGTCGCCCCAGTTGGGGTCCTGGCGCCGCACCAGGTGGCCACGGTCAAGACCATTGCCGGCGTACAAGTCTTCTCCCACCTGGGCGTCGATGGGCAGGCGGCCATCGTAGGCCCAGCTGTCATTGCTGCGCACGATGTCCACATGCTTTGCGCCGTCGATGTTGACGCCTACATACAGGGCCAGCCGGCGGGAACGCGACATGCTGATGGAAAAGTGCGTGTAATCCAGGCGCCCGGGCTGGGCGTCGCCCGCCAGGGCCGGGTCAAGCGTGGGCCAGGGCACGCCAAAGCTGCCAAGAAAGTCCTCGGCGTAACCGCGCCGGTCTTGCAGGTCCTTGGCTGGGGTGACGCGTGGCGTCGCGGCCCTGGCGTCCAGCAGGGAGGGGCTCGGCGCGACCACGGGGCGAAGGTCCGCCAGCCTTGGGCGCCAGGCCAGGTCGATTTTGACGGTACGTGCCGGCATGGGGTACTCCTGATGGTTTGGGATAAACACGACTGCAACATCTTTTCATGACAATTTAGCCAAGGCGGCAGACTCGGGTCTATCCTGAAACCGTTAACCGGCCGTTCACCACACGCCAAAAAGGAGCCAGCTTATGTGTGTTCGCCAACAGCGCAACCCGATTTTCTGCCTGATCCCGCCGTACATGCTCGACCAGATCGCGCGCCACGGCGATAAAGCCCAACGGGAGGTCGCGCTGCGCACGCGCGCCAAAGACAGTACGTTCCGCTCGTTGCGCATGGTCGCCGTCCCCGCCAAGGGGCCAGCCCGCATGGCGCTGGCCGCGGGTGCGGTGAAACAGCGCTCGATCTACAGTGCCGAAAACACCGACAGCCTGCCGGGCAAGCTGATCCGCGGCGAAGGCCAGCCAGCCAGCGGTGATGCCGCGGTGGATGAGGCCTATGACGGCCTGGGCGCGACCTTCGACTTTTTCGACCAGGTATTCGACCGCAATTCCATCGACGATGCCGGCATGGCCCTGGATGCCACGGTGCACTTCGGCCAGGACTACAACAACGCGTTCTGGAACTCGACCCAGATGGTGTTTGGCGACGGCGACCAGCAACTGTTCAACCGCTTCACCGTGGCGCTCGACGTGATTGGCCATGAATTGGCCCACGGGGTTACCGAGGATGAAGCCAAGCTGATGTATTTCAACCAGTCCGGGGCGTTGAACGAGTCGCTGTCGGACGTGTTCGGCTCATTGATCAAACAGTATGCGTTGCAGCAGAAAGCTGAAGACGCCGACTGGCTGATCGGCAAGGGGCTGTTCACGAAAAAAATCAAAGGCACCGCGCTGCGCTCGATGAAGGCACCCGGCACTGCGTTTGACGACACGTTGCTGGGCAAGGACCCTCAGCCGGGGCACATGGATGACTTTGTGCAAACCTATGACGACAATGGCGGCGTGCATATCAATTCCGGCATCCCCAACCATGCGTTCTATCAGGTCGCGACCCGGATCGGCGGCTTTGCCTGGGAGCGGGCCGGGCGCATCTGGTATGACGCCTTGCGCGACGCGCGATTGCGGCCGAATTCGGGGTTTCTGCGTTTTGCACGCATCACGTACGATGTGGCCGGGCGTCTGTATGGCGCGAACAAGGATGAGCAGAAAGCCGTCAAGGAAGGTTGGAAAGCAGTGGGCATTAACGTCTGACAATCCGCCACGGCGGTGAGGAACAGCGATGCGAATCTCGATCAAGGAAAACGGCGGCCCGGCGTACTTTCCGGGCCTGGCCCAGCCTCGCAGCGTCGAGCTCGATGCCCTGCCCGAGCAGGATCAGCAGGAGTTGCGGCAACTGATCGCGGAGTCGAAGTTTTTCCAGTTGCCCCAAAGCACCCGGCCCTCCGGCAATCCGAGCCAGGTGCATTACACGCTCACCGTGACCGAAGGCGAGCGTGAACACACGGTGTGCGTCCTGGCGCCGGTAAAGCCGCAGGCATTGGATGGGCTGGTGCAGTGCGTGCGGCGGCATATCCGCTGTTGATACGGCCCTTCAGGGCTGTCTGGGTCCAAATGTGGGAGGGGGCAAGCCCCCTCCCACATTTGATGTGTGTTGACGCCAGGGCTGTTTATTTACGATCCAGCCATACCGTCTGCGCATTGCAGAATTCGCGTACGCCGAAGTGCGACAGTTCGCGTCCGAACCCGCTTTTCTTGATGCCACCAAACGCCACCCGAGGGTCGGAGACGCTGAACGCGTTGACGAAGATCCCGCCGGTTTCCAGCTGGTTGGCGATGTCCCGCGCTTTCGCCGGGTCGGTAGTGAAGATACTTGCGGTCAGGCCGAATTCGCTGTCGTTGGCCAATGCCACCGCATGGTCAGCGTCGCGGGCGGTGATGATGGACGCAACAGGGCCGAACAGTTCCTGCTTGAACGAGGTCATCTGGTCGGTGACGTCAGCCAGCACGGTGGGCTCGTAATAGTTGCCTGCGCCTGCGACTTTATTGCCGCCCAACAGCAGGGTCGCGCCTTCTTCGAGGGTGGCCTGGACCTGACCGTGCAGTTCATCGCGCAGGTCGAAACGCGCCATGGGGCCGATGTAGGTGGCCGCCGAGGTCGGGTCGCCCATCACCAGGTTGCGGCTGGCTTCGAGGAACTTGGCGGTAAAGGCTTCGACCACACCGGCTTCGATGATCAGGCGCTTGGCGGCGGCACAGACTTGGCCGCTGTTCTGGAAGCGGCCGATCAGCGCGACCTGTACGGCTGCGTCGAGGTCGGCGTCGTTGAGCACGATGAACGGATCGGAGCCGCCCAGTTCCAGTACGCATTTCTTCAAGGCTGCACCGGCCTGGGAGCCGATGGCGATCCCGGCGCGCACGCTGCCGGTGAGGGTGACGGCGGCGATGCGTGGGTCGGCGATGGCGCTGGACACACCCTCGGTGGTGACGTTGATCACCTCGAACAAGCCTTCAGCGAAGCCGGCCTTGTGGAACGCCTGCTGCATCAGGTAGGCGCTGCCCATCACGTTTGGCGCATGTTTAAGCACGTAGGTGTTGCCGGCGAGCATGGTCGGTACGGCGCCGCGCAGCACTTGCCATACCGGGAAATTCCACGGCATCACGGCAAGGATCGGCCCCAGCGGGCGGTATTCGATCTGGGCGCTGCCGTTGTCCACCAGCGTCGGCTCCGGCGCGAGCATGGCGGGGCCGTGCTCTGCGTACCACTCGCTGAGCTGGGCGCATTTTTCGATTTCGGCGCGGGCCTGGGCGATCGGTTTGCCCATTTCCAGGGTGATCATCTGTGCCATGGCTTCGGCCTGGTCGCGCAGGGCGCTGGCCAGGGCCAACAGCAATTCGGCGCGCTGGCCGACGGGTTGGCGGCGCCAGGTGCGGAAGGCAGCGGTGGAACGGTTGAGCGCGGCATCCAGCAGCGATGGGCTTTCATACGCGTAGCTGGCGACGGTTTCGCCGTTGGCCGGGTTGATCGACAACGCGTGGGTCTGGTGCGAAATAGCGTTCATGGCATTGTCCTGCTGGGGTGATTGGAATGGAGCCCAGCGTACGGCGCTGTACCTTTTCTGGAAACTGAATAATATTAAGCAATACATTCACGATTGGAGAATTACTTGGACCTGGTGCAACTGGAAATTTTCAAGGCGGTTGCCGAGCAAGGCAGCATCAGCGCCGCCGCGCAGTTGATTCACCGCGTGCCGTCGAACCTGACCACGCGTATCAAGCAACTGGAGCAGGATCTGGGCGTGGAGTTATTCATTCGTGAGAAGAGTCGCCTGCGCCTGTCACCGGCCGGGTGGAATTTCCTCGGCTATGCGCGACGTATTCTCGATCTGGTACAGGAAGCCCGCGCAACGGTGGCGGGGGAGGAGCCCCAGGGTGCGTTTGCCCTGGGCTCGCTGGAAAGTACCGCGGCGGTGCGTATTCCCGCGTTGCTGGCGGCGTATAACCAGAAGCACACCAAGGTCGAGCTGGACCTGAGCACCGGGCCGTCGGGCACGATGATCGAAGGCGTGCTGTCCGGGCGTCTGACGGCGGCCTTTGTCGATGGCCCGGTGCTGCATTCCACCCTGGAAGGCGTTGCGGTGTTCGAGGAAGAAATGGTGGTGATTGCCCCACAGCACCACGCGCCGATCACGCGGGGGCGGGAGGTGAATGGCGAAAATATCTACACCTTTCGCTCGAACTGCTCCTACCGGCACCACTTTGAGCGCTGGTTCTCACAGGACGGCGCAATGCCGGGCAAGATCTTCGAAATCGAGTCCTACCACGGCATGCTCGCGTGCGTCAGCGCGGGGGCAGGGCTGGCGTTGATGCCGCGCAGCATGCTGGAAAGCATGCCGGGGTTTGCGGCGGTGAGCGTGTGGCCGCTGGCAGACAGTTACCGTGTGTTGAACACTTGGCTGATCTGGCGCAGGGGCACGGTGTCGCAGAGTTTGAGCAGCTTCGTAAAACTGCTGGAGGAACGCGGCTTGGTGGCGCCATAGGTCCAATGTGGGAGGGGGCTTGCCCCCGATAGCGGTGTGTCAGTTACCGAAATACTGGCTGGATTGCCGCCATCGGGGGCAAGCCCCTCCCACATTTTGATCTTCATCAGCCGCCAAATTGCAGAGTGCCCATGGCCAGCTTGGCCATGATTGCAGTCGCCCCCAATTGCACCAGCCACAACGCCAGGCCACCGAGGAACACCCCAAGCGCCACTTGCAGCACCAGGCTTTTCTGGCGCTTGGCCTGGGGCGCACGCGGGGCGTAGTCGTGCAGTTCGTCGCGATCGGCGCGCAGGTCCAGGTCATCGTTTCTCATAGGGTTCTCGCAGCAAGAGGGCAGTTGGTGTCCAGTCTAGTGGGTTCGCCAACAAAAAGGGGGAAGCCATTGGCTTCCCCCTTATATGACGCCGGCAGGTTTACAGCACCTGAACGATGGCTTTGGTCACTGCGCCAATGTTCGACTGGTTCAGTGCCGCCACGCAGATACGCCCGGTGTCCAGTGCGTAGATACCAAACTCGCTGCGCAACCGGGTGACTTGCTCAACGCTCAGGCCGGAGTAGGAAAACATCCCGCGTTGACGCCCGACGAAGCTGAAGTCGTGGTGGGGAGCAGCTTTGGCCAGTTCGGCCACCATCTGCTCGCGCATGCCGCGGATGCGCAGGCGCATTTCGGCCAGTTCCGCTTCCCACTGGGCGCGCAGCTCAGGGTTGTTCAGCACCGCTGCAACGATCGCCGCACCGTGGGTCGGCGGGTTGGAGTAGTTGGTACGGATCACACGCTTGACCTGGGACAGGATGCGCGCGCTTTCTTCCTTGGAGTCGCTGACGATGGACAACGCGCCCACGCGTTCGCCATACAGGGAGAACGACTTGGAGAACGAGCTGGATACAAAGAAGGTCAGGCCCGATTCCGCGAACAGGCGCACAGCGGCGGCGTCTTCCTGGATGCCGTCGCCAAAGCCCTGGTAGGCCATGTCGAGGAATGGCACCAGGTTCCTGGCCTTGACCACGTCCAGCACGTTCTGCCAGTCGGCCGGGCTCAGGTCGACGCCGGTCGGGTTATGGCAGCAGGCGTGCAGCACCACGATGGACTGTGGCGGCAGGGCGTTGAGGTCGTCGAGCAGGCCGGCACGGTTGACGTCGTGAGTAGCGGCGTCGTAGTAGCGGTAGTTCTGCACCGGGAAACCGGCGGTTTCGAACAGCGCGCGGTGGTTTTCCCAGCTTGGGTCGCTGATGGCGACGACGGCGTCGGGCAGCAGCTGCTTGAGGAAGTCGGCACCGATCTTCAGTGCACCAGTGCCACCCACGGCCTGGACGGTCACCACACGGTTGGCTTCGAGCAGCGGCGACTCGGCACCGAACAGCAGGGTTTGCACGGCCTTGTCGTAGGCGGCGATCCCGTCAATCGGCAAGTAGCCACGGGCTGCATGTTGCGCCACGCGAATGGCTTCCGCTTCGGCAACGGCACGCAAGAGTGGAATCTTCCCCTCCTCGTCGCAGTAAACGCCCACGCCAAGGTTGACCTTGGTGGTTCGTGTATCAGCGTTGAATGCTTCGTTGAGGCCCAGGATTGGATCGCGTGGTGCCATTTCGACAGCGGAGAACAGGCTCATTTTTGCGGCAGCTCTATGGGGGAAGGGAGGGACGTGTCGCGCTCCAGCCGGTTGCACTAGAGCGGTGCACAAACGGGGAGCTAGTATAGAGGCCATGACGGCTGAGGGCGACAGCCGAAATGGCTTTTCGCCCAAGTTTTTCGGTTTATTTGCCGACCGTTAGTCTTATTGCAATATTGACCCGGACGGCAGGTAGGACGATTGCCTTGAAACCGGTCACATTCGTCACCACTACTACGGCTATCATGGTTTTTTCCTGCAGCCTGCGATGACTATTCGCCGGTTGCTGAGCTATTTCGTCCCTGGCGGTGTTGAGTCTGGGGTGACCACACGAGGTACGTTATGTCGGATTTCCAGCTCGTCACCCGTTTTGAACCCGCCGGCGATCAACCGGAAGCCATTCGCCAGATGGTCGAAGGCATCGAGGCTGGCCTCGCGCATCAGACGTTGCTCGGGGTGACCGGTTCAGGCAAGACGTTCAGCATCGCCAATGTGATCGCACAGGTGCAGCGCCCGACCCTGGTGCTGGCGCCGAACAAAACCCTGGCCGCCCAGCTGTACGGCGAGTTCAAGGCGTTCTTCCCGAACAATGCGGTGGAGTATTTCGTTTCCTACTACAACTACTATCAGCCGGAAGCCTACGTGCCGTCCTCTGATACGTTTATCGAGAAGGACGCGTCGATCAACGACCACATCGAGCAAATGCGGCTGTCGGCGACCAAGGCCTTGCTGGAACGCAAGGACGCGATCATCGTCACCACGGTGTCGTGCATTTACGGCCTGGGCAGCCCCGAAACCTATTTGAAAATGGTGCTGCACGTCGACCGTGGCGACAAACTCGACCAGCGCGAACTGCTGCGCCGTCTGACGAGCCTGCAATACACCCGCAACGACATGGACTTTGCCCGCGCCACGTTCCGCGTGCGTGGCGATGTGATCGACATCTACCCGGCCGAATCCGACCTCGAAGCGATCCGCATCGAGCTGTTTGACGATGAAGTCGAAAGCCTGTCGGCCTTCGATCCGTTGACCGGCGAGGTGATCCGCAAACTGCCGCGCTTCACCTTTTATCCGAAAAGCCACTACGTGACCCCGCGTGAAACCCTCATGGGGGCTATCGAAGGCATCAAGGTCGAGTTGGCCGAGCGCCTGGAGTATCTGCGCGCCAATAACAAGCTGGTGGAGGCCCAGCGCCTGGAGCAGCGCACCCGCTTCGACCTGGAGATGATCCTGGAGCTGGGCTACTGCAACGGCATCGAAAACTACTCGCGCTACCTCTCGGGCCGCGATTCCGGGGCGCCGCCACCGACACTCTATGACTACCTGCCGCCGGACGCCTTGCTGGTGATCGACGAGTCCCACGTCAGCGTGCCGCAAGTGGGCGCGATGTATAAGGGCGACCGTTCCCGCAAGGAAACCCTGGTGGAATACGGCTTCCGTCTGCCCTCGGCGCTGGATAACCGGCCGATGCGTTTCGATGAGTGGGAAGCCATCAGCCCGCAGACCATCTTTGTGTCCGCGACGCCTGGCAACTACGAGGCCGAACATGCCGGCCGGGTGATCGAGCAACTGGTGCGGCCGACCGGCCTGGTGGACCCGCAAATCGAAATCCGTCCGGCACTGACCCAGGTCGACGACCTGCTGTCGGAAATCAACAAGCGCGTGGCGCTGGAAGAGCGGGTGCTGGTCACCACCCTGACCAAGCGCATGTCCGAAGACTTGACCGACTACCTGGCCGACCACGGCGTGCGTGTGCGTTACCTGCACTCGGACATCGACACCGTGGAGCGCGTGGAAATCATTCGTGATCTGCGCCTGGGCACCTTCGATGTGCTGGTGGGCATCAACCTCCTGCGCGAAGGTCTGGACATGCCGGAGGTGTCGCTGGTGGCGATCCTGGACGCAGACAAGGAGGGCTTCCTGCGCTCCGAACGCTCGCTGATCCAGACCATCGGCCGTGCGGCGCGTAACCTCAATGGCCGGGCGATCCTGTATGCGGACCGCATCACCGGGTCCATGGAGCGGGCGATTGGCGAGACCGAGCGCCGTCGCGAGAAGCAGATTGCGTTTAACCTGGAACATGGCATCACCCCCAAAGGTGTGTTCAAGGACGTGGCCGACATCATGGAAGGCGCCACCGTGCCTGGCTCGCGCAGCAAGAAGCGCAAGGGCATGGCCAAGGCGGCAGAGGAAAGCGCCAAGTACGAAAACGAACTGCGCTCGCCGAGTGAGATCACCAAGCGGATTCGGCAGTTGGAGGAAAAAATGTACCAACTGGCGCGGGATCTTGAATTCGAGGCCGCGGCGCAGACGCGCGATGAGATTGGCAAGCTGCGTGAGCGGTTGCTGGCGGTCTGATTGGCGGTGACCGGGCTGGCCTCATCGGGGGCAAGCCCCCTCCCACATTTGAAGGTGTTCGCACATCGAGATGTGGGAGATGGCAGGTTACTGGTTGTTTGATTGGCGGTGACCGGGCTGGCCTCATCGGGGGCAAGCCCCCTCCCACATTTGAGGGTGTTCGCACATCGAGATGGGGAGATGGCAGGTTACTGGCTGTTTGATTGGCGGTGACTTGCCTCATCGGGAGCAAGCCCTCCCACATTTGACTGCGTTCACAAATCAAAGTGTGGGAGGGGGCTTGCCCCCGATGGCCGCGCCTCGGTTTTCCAGAAATCACCCAGGCTGTTACCATTCGTCCCTTGTTTCAATTTTCAGTTTTATCGCCCATTCGAGACCTGCCATGACCACCGTCCGCACGCGCATCGCGCCATCGCCTACTGGGGATCCCCACGTCGGCACTGCTTACATCGCCTTGTTCAACTACTGCTTTGCCAAGCAGCATGGCGGTGAATTCATCCTGCGGATCGAAGACACCGATCAACTGCGCTCGACCCGTGAGTCGGAACAGCAGATTTTCGATGCCCTGCGCTGGCTGGGTATCACTTGGGCCGAAGGCCCGGACGTCGGCGGCCCCCACGGCCCGTATCGCCAGAGCGAGCGCAGCGACATCTACAAGCAGTACACCCAGCAACTGGTGGACATGGGCCATGCGTTCCCCTGCTTCTGCACCGCTGAAGAGCTGGACCAGATGCGCGCCGAGCAACAGGCCCGTGGCGAAACCCCACGCTACGATGGCCGCGCGCTGCTGTTGTCCAAAGAGGAAGTCGCCGCGCGCCTGGCTGCCGGCGAGCCCCATGTCATCCGCATGAAAGTGCCGAGCGAAGGCGTATGCGTGGTGCCGGACATGCTGCGCGGCGACGTCGAGATTCCGTGGGACCGCATGGACATGCAGGTGCTGATGAAGACCGACGGCTTGCCGACGTACTTCCTGGCCAACGTGGTGGACGACCACCTGATGGGCATCACCCACGTGCTGCGCGGCGAAGAGTGGCTGCCGTCGGCGCCGAAGCTGATCCTGCTCTACGAATACTTCGGCTGGGAACAGCCGCAGCTGTGCTACATGCCGCTGCTGCGTAACCCGGACAAGAGCAAGCTGTCCAAGCGCAAGAACCCGACGTCGGTGACCTTCTACGAGCGCATGGGCTTCATGCCCGAGGCGATGCTCAACTACCTGGGCCGCATGGGCTGGTCGATGCCGGACGAGCGCGAGAAGTTCTCGCTGCAGGAAATGGTCGATAACTTCGACCTGTCCCGCGTCTCCCTGGGCGGGCCGATTTTCGATATCGAGAAGCTGTCGTGGCTCAACGGCCAGTGGCTGCGTGACTTGCCCGTAGAGGAATTCGCCAGCCGCGTGCAGCAATGGGCGCTCAACCCCGAGTACATGATGAAGATCGCGCCGCTGGTGCAGGGCAGGGTGGAGACATTCAGCCAGGTCGCACCGTTGGCCAGCTTCTTCTTCGCAGGTGGCGTGAACCCGGACGCCAAACTGTTTGAATCGAAAAAGCTTTCGCGTGACCAGGTACGTCAACTGATGCAGTTGATCCTGTGGAAGCTCGAAAGCCTGCGCCAGTGGGAGAAGGATGCGATCACCGCGACGATCCAAGCGGTGGTCGAATCTCTGGAGCTGAAGTTGCGCGACGCCATGCCGCTGATGTTTGCCGCGATCACCGGGCAGGCCAGTTCGGTGTCGGTGCTCGATGCGATGGAAATCCTCGGCCCGGACCTCACGCGTTTCCGTCTGCGCCAAGCCCTTGATTTGCTTGGCGGTGTCTCGAAGAAAGAAAACAAAGAGTGGGAAAAGCTGTTGGGCGCTATCGCTTAAACAGACGGTGGTAAGGACGAAACCCCGGTTTTCCGGGGTTTCGACGGTAAGTGATTGTTATCCC
>JGI20283J13201_100068_pt2 | contig 21222 bp, 18 predicted proteins | sample Plalitdecfosmids_FD_13201 | JGI IMG/M metagenome (IMG submission 13201)
CTACCAACTGAGCTACTTTCGCATTACGTAAAACATCTCCGATGTTTTCCCCGCTTTGAAGTCAGCAGTTTGTTGTGCTTCGTTCCGTTTGGGACTGCAAATATAGTGACAAAACCTTTGCTGACAAGTTTTTTCTAAAATAAATTGGAACTTTATTGTAAGTTATTGTCTTTCAGGACAGATAAAATTATATCACTTTCAAAGCCCTTCCCCATCAGGTAAGTCACAAGCTTGTGCTTCCTTTTGTAAGCATCTTTTTCCGTAATGGTTCTTAATTTCTTCTCCGCAGCATCTTGCACGACCTGTAAATAATCGTCATAATTGATGCTGTTGAGCGCTTTGGTGATCATGCGATCAGGAACTTTACGCAGCTTTAAGCCTTGTTTAATTTTGATCTTACCCCATTTCTTGATGTTGAACTTCCCAGACACATAAGCCAGGGCAAAACGTTCTTCATTGAGAAAGTTTGTTGTGATAAGTTCAGAGATGATGTTCTCGACATCTGCAGCATGCAGGCCCCATTCATAAAGCTTATTGCGGATTTCTTGTTGCGCACGCTCCTGATAGGCACAGTAATGCTCTGCCTTCATCAGCGCTGCTCTCTTATCCAATATTACCGCTTTTCTTTCTTCCAATTTCCGCTAATAAAAAAGCCATTAAATATTCATTCAATGGCTTCCAATTCTTTTTATCTGATCTGATTATCTTGATCTTCTTGCTTTAGTACCTGCAAACTCAATTGTAGTAGCAAAAAGAATAAGGCCGATACCAAAAACGATAAAGCCGCCGTAAACTAAACCTGCAGCTGCATTCAGACTACTCGCCGAATCAAATATGCTGCGGTGATTTGAAGCTGTGAAAATAAATCCACCTGCGATTATCAATAATCCTAAGACTGTGATGCCTAATCCTAATGTTTTTTTCATCTATGTAAAATTTTTCTCTGGTTGATGAAGCGATTTCTATATGATGCTACAAAGGGCAAATATATAAATTTTCATTGGCCATGAAAACCATGGCGGGATAAATTTCCGGAATCAAAAGATCTTCCAAATAGCCGTTTACCCTGCGACCATAGATGCTAATGTTCAGGAATGGCTTTGTACCAAACGCACACCAAACCCAGATGAAACGCACACAAGACACACACCAGGCGCAGTAATCATGTGCGTTTGCTGTAGGTTTGGTCTCTGTCTGCCCTGCGGCTGTTCTTGCTTAACTACAAAGCATATTTTGACTTTCTATCTTTTCACGTGGGAAATAATGTGAATTACTTGTATTTTAAGGAAAATTAATGCTCAAATGGCAAAATACACAGATGGCGTAACCGGTGCCTTCTCCGGTAAGATCGGCCCGGTAGTGGGCTCCAGCTGGAACGGTGTTCCATATATGAAAAGCAAGGGCAATGCCCGCACAAGTGTCGCTAAGGGAGCCGAGCTTGCAAATCAGGAAAAATTCGCAGCCGCACATGTATGGCTAAAACCATTACTCCCGCTGCTTCGTGCCGGCTTCAATGGATTTTCCAGCTCCGTATATGGTTATAATGCGGCAAAATCATATGTACTTAAGCACGCAATGGAAAATGGGCGGGTGCTACCGGAACAGGTAAAAATCAGCGCTGGTGATTTAATGACCGCTCCCGACTTAGGTGTTATCTTGGCGGAGGACAGGAAACTCCGGTTCAGCTGGTCGCCCGATTATATACCAGGAACAAATGGTAAGGACCAGATGATGGCCCTGGCCTATGATCCTGAAAAAACCAACCTGATCTATGTGGTACATGGCGCCTTCCGCGACCTTGGTGAACAGGTGCTTGATCTGCCACCTGAATATGTGGGCAGGACTGTTCATGTTTACGCAGGATTTATTGCTGCAGACCGAAGCAGACAGTCTGACAGTCTGTATTTTGGCCCAATAACTGTTACCTAACGTGTATGCTAACCCAAGATCACAAAACTTTACTAAGTTCCTCACCTTGGGCTAGTATAATCCTCGATACGGATTCCCCAAATTTTTCGATTACCTGGATAAATCCTGCTGGTCTTTCAATTGCTAATGTCCTGCCGGATGAACTGATTGGGAAAAGTATTTTTGATCTTTTAGCCGGCAATGATGCCGCGCAGTCCCACAAAGAAGATGTTTCACTTCGTGCAGCGCTGGAACGTGCACTGTCCTCGAAATCTGTGGAGAAGTTCGGATTCCGAACGTACAAAAAGCAGGGAGAAAACAACCTAAATACGGAGCCATATATTTGGAATCTGATGATTTATCCGGTTCTTGATAGCCAGGGAACAGTATTGTTTCTTGTTGTGAATCCGCAGCTTGATGCCAGTCAACAGATTGTAACGAATATCCTGGAAAGTATAACCGACGGTTTTTATGCGGTAGACAGGGATTGGACGGTTACCTACTGGAACAAGGAAGCAGAAAGAATTCTTAAAAAGCCACGTGAAGAAATAATTGGAAGAAGATTGTGGGATGATTACCCGAAAGATGAACACGAGATTCTTTTTTCAGCATATCAGACCGCACTTAGTAGTAATGTCTCGCAGCAGTTTGAAATGTATTATCCTCCAAGGGATACCTGGATGGAGGTCTCTGTATTCCCATCAGAAGGCGGATTATCGGTTTATTTCAAAGACATCAACGACAGAAAACAAGCTGAGGAAAAACTAAAAGAGGCAAAGAAACAATATCAGGATCTTTTTGATTTTAACCCGCTTTCGCAATGGGTATATGCCCTCCATGATTATAAAATCCGATACATAAACCAAGCAGCAATAGATCACTACGGTTACAGTAAGGAAGAGTTCTTGTCCATGAGCATCAGAGATCTGAAGCCACAGGATGAACTTGAAATATTGGAAGATGTAATCGCTATAGCGGTAAGTACAGGCTTTTTCCCAAAAACCACAGGCAAGCATGTAAAGAAATCAGGTGAAATCATTGATGTTCAGGTGCAGGGAAATCAAATTATGTTTGAAGGAATGCCTTCCATGTTGGTGCTTGCTGTTGATGTTACGGAGAAATCAAACGCAGAGCGGGCGATAAAAGCCAGTGAGCAGAAGTTTAAGGCACTGGTACAGGAAGGCTCTGATTTACTGACCATCTTAGATGAGCATGGTTTTTTTGTGTATGCAAACCATTCCACGCTTAAAATATTGGAGACTACCGAGGATGAATTTATCGGCAAGTTTTCCTTCGACTTCGTCCACGACGACGACCGCGTTCGGGTAAAAGCCGAGTTTGACGCATTGGAACATGAGCATACGCATGAGATATTACCTTACCGTTTCAGTAACGGCCGCGGCGAGTATCTCTGGTTGGAGACGATTATCACAAACATGACAAATGATCCCGCTGTGGGAGGTGTTGTCGCGAATTCAAGGGACGTAACCAGCCGGATCGCAATCGAGCAGCGCATGCAGGAAAATATAGATCGGTTTAACATTGTTTCGAAGGCGACTAGTGATGCCATCTGGGATCACGATCTTGCTACGGGTTTGACGGTCTGGAGCGATGTCGCACAGGATCTCTTTGGTTTTAAAGACTTGAGGCAAACGCGTGAATGGTGGCGTGACCATGTGCACCCCGATGATATAGATCGCGTTGCTGCTGCTGTTAATGCCTTAATTGAGCAGAAAGGGAGCCGCCTTGAAGTCGAATATCGCTTTCGTTGTGAAGACGGCAGATACAAGCATATTCTAGACCGTTCGTTCCTGGTGTTCGACGAAAGTGGCAAACTTACACGTATTATTGGTTCCATGCAGGACATGACCGAGCGTACAAAATATGTACAACGGGTCGAATCCCAGAATGAACATTTAAAGGAGGTTGCATGGACACAATCACACGTGGTAAGAGCACCTTTAGCGAGAATTATGGGTATTGCAGATCTACTGAGCTTTTCGGCAGCGGCAGACAAACCAGACGCAGAACTGATTGATCATCTTGCAAGTTCAGCTGCTGAGCTCGACAACGTCATCCGCGAACTGGTAAAGAAAACGGAAGCCATCTACAAGGGGCAAGATCAAGCTAATACTTAGAACCAACTGACGATCCATTCGCCCAATTTAAGTAATCCATACACAAGCAGTCCCAGAATAAGCACAAGAACAATCAAGGCGATTATAATGGTATTTTTACCACTACCCTGATGTTTGCCCTCCACGAAATACTCCTGCATGAGCTTAAGGTTGCGCGTATTGGACTTGAAGTAAAAGTCGAAAATATTGCCAATTATTGGAATCGGTCCAATAACCGAATCCACCAGAATATTGATCGACATTAAGACAACCACCTTGCTGCTGGCTCCATTACGGGCCATTGCAAGCAACATTCCCGCAGAGATCAGAAAACCTGTAAGGTCACCTACCACCGGAAATAAGTTGATGATAGGGTCGATACCAAATCGGAATCTGGTGCCCGGCAACCGGAACTGTTCATCCATCAAATAAGACACCGTTTTGATCCAGCCTGTGCCAGGCTTTTGTGGTATTCCGCTTTGATATGGATTTTGAGACATGGCTTTTATTTGAATTCGCTGATGTCGACGATGGCGTTATCGTCCACATACTGCAGGAACTCAATTCCCTTGCCATTTTTCTTCCAGGTGTAGTTATTTTGAATCCATTTATAAATACCCGACTTATCTTTTGGCGCCTGCCTAGGTATAGATGCAGTATAGACACTGCCTGTTGGGTAGTGCACCTGATAAAAAGCGCCTTGCGTTAGGAAGACCAGCGTAGTTTTGTCTTTTGACTGCAGGAAAAATTTACCCTGGATGCGCTCATTTTCATGCTGACGTTTTATCTGGTACACTTTTGCATTAACCGTTGTTACAAAAACATCATTATTGATCAGGTATCCGGACTTACCAACCCTGATCATACCTTTTGTGAAGGCCTGGTCATCAGCCCCGTCAGAAGCGCGGTAAAGGCTCACCACTTGGACTTTTCCCTGATCAGCGGTAATCAGGAAAAAAGGTGCTTCGGTTTTCAGGCTTCCTTCAAGTTGTACCAGCACACAGGTTTTTTGGGTATTTACGACTTCAGCAAGGCTAAATCGGTCTTTGAGGAAGGTTTTATCTTTTTCATCCGGTTGAATCCTGATGAGTGTATCCTTGTATTTGATCTGGAAGGACTCTTTGACATCTTTCCCGGTCTGTTCTGGTGAAGCTGCCCGGATAACCTTAAACACGTCATCCGGTGTTTTAGGATAATGGTTAAAATCCTCGTTTTCCGTTAACGGGCGCGGCACATAACTTTGTTCTTTTGGAGCGTCTTTGCACGCATAAAGGCAAACGACAATTAGAAGGGCGTATAATTTAAATTTCATATGGAACCAAATGTAATATTCGGCATTGAAATCCTATATTTTATTTTTTAAAACTTCACCTGAAGGACATTGTTCTTTTTTAATAAATAACATAAAACTTTTGTGCTATGAGATTTACTTATAAAGACCCGATTACCGAAAACGAAATCGAATTAACTGCGGAGCCAGAGGATTATAATGGCGAACAGGGCTTGCGGATCATTTTTCCTGAAAAAGATTCTTTTGTAATGGTGCAGAAAGATGGAAGCTGGGAAGTGGTTGATGATGATGACATCAATCCGGAAATTGTAAAAGCAATAGCGGATGGACTCAAGACCCATTCCCGGTATAATCACCTGACCTAAAATTATAAGTCCCGGTTTCTAGCCGGGACTTATTTATATAATCCTTTTGATCAGTTCAATGCAGGCCCTGCTGTTATGATAAGGACATTTCCATAAGCCTACTTTATCTTCTTTGTCCATCAGGTGCCCGTTCTCGTCAATCCCCCAGAACCATTCTCCATTTTCTTTGTCAAGTATTGCATCCTGAACAAAATTCCAGTTTTGAAGAGACACATCCAGGTACTGCTGATCTCCGCTGATCTGCCAGGCATTAAAAAATCCAACCATCCCCTCTGCTTGTACCCACCAGTGTCTTTCCTTGATTACACGCCCTTCTGATCGCTTCTGCTCATACCATATTCCGCCATCCTGGTCAATCCCTTCCAGGCATGCATTCGCCATTTTTACAGCCACTTCGCGCAACTCGGCGATCTTCTGGTCATCTGCAATAACCTGAGCGGCTTCTAATAACAACCATGAAGCTTCAATATCATGACCGTAAGAGATAATCTCTGATTTCGGGTTCCAAAATCCATCAAAAAACAAAGTCATTCTGGAGGTTTCCGAGTTAACGATATGCTCCTGAAAATTACTTAAAAGCTCCTGGATTTTACTGCGTAAAGCTGTATCTGGCCAGATCCGATAGAGGTTGCTGAAAGCCTCAAGCACATGCAGATGCGTGTTCATGGTCTTTTTTTCGTTCGCATCTTTAGCACTGAGCCGCAAGTCGTCCATATCCTGCCATTCCCTGTTGAAGGCTTCCAGATAACCCCCATTTTGCGGATCATAGCTGTATTTCACAAGATCGTGATATAGTGTAATGGCGTGATCTCTGATTTCCTCATCACCTTTAGCAAGGTAGTATTCGCTCAGTGCATAAATGGTGAATGCAACTGCATACACCTGCTTTTTGGTGTCGAGCGGGCGACCTTCGAAATCTACCGTCCAATATACGCCGCCATAAGTTTTATCCAGAAAGTGTTTCCGTATATACTGATAAGCACGTTCGGCCAGATCGAGGCCGTATGCCGCATTGAGGTTATGGGCGGCCGCAAAGGACCACAGTATTCTGGCATTCAGAACCGCACCTTTCGGGGCTGTATTTTCAACCTGATTATCGTTGGAGATTTTACCATAAAACCCACCATATTCCTCGTCCACTGCATATTGGGACCAATAATTCAGAATGCGCTTTAGTTCTTCACTTAGCGCCTCTTTATAGTCTGCCAGGGGGAGCCTTTGTTTGACACTCATGTTATTTAATACCCGAAAGTGCTGCTTTGTTGTTATCTACGATTTTGAGGATCGACGCTACTGAAGTTGCAGATCGCAGTCCGTCTGCGGGCGTATTCATCACGTAATCCAATAGTTGTGGGATGGTGCTCGTTGCCACGTGCATGCGGGTATCAGACGACGCATAGTAGATAAATACTTTATCGTCCTCATCTCTGATCCAGCCATTGCTAAACACCACGTTTGACACATCTCCGATACGCTCCTCACCCATTGGCGCAAGGAAATACCCCCCTGGCTTGTAAATAACTTTTGTCAGATCTTCAAGGTCGGTCATAAACATATACAACACATAACGGAGTCCTGCAGCAGTATTTCGCACCCCATGTGCTAGATGAAGCCAACCATGTGGCGTTTTCAAAGGCTCTGGTCCTAATCCATTTTTCGCTTCGTAAACGGTATGATATAACTTATTATCGACAATATGCTCCTGCGATATGACGGCATTTACGATGCTGTCGCTCAAGCCAAAGCCTATTCCACCCCCGGTTCCCGACTCGATAAATCCATCCTGAGGACGCGTGTAGAACGCATATTTGCCATTCACAAACTCGGGATGTAAGACAACGTTTCTTTGTTGCGGAGACGGTGTTTGAAGGTCGGCTAGACGTTCCCAGGTAACAAGATCTTTGGTACGAACAATCCCACATTGCGCAACAGCCATTGACTGGTCAAAGGCGGGCGCGGCAGGATCTTTTCGTTCCGCGCAAAACAATCCGTAGATCCAGCCATCTTCATGTGCCGTTAAACGCATGTCATAAACGTTCGTATCGGGCAGCTCCCCTTCAGGTAGCACGATGGGCTTTTCCCAGAAACGGAAATTATCTATCCCGTTGGCACTTTCGGCGATGGCAAAGAATGATTTTCGGTCCAGCCCCTCCACCCTTACGGCCATTATATATTTTCCATTGAACTTCATTGCCCCAGCATTAAATGCGGCATTTATGCCGAAGCGCTCCATTAGAAAGGGATTTGTTTCAGGATTAAAATCATACCGCCAGGTTAAAGGTGCATGAGCACCCGTAAGGACTGGATTCTGGTAGCGACAGTATATACCATTCGTACTTGGAATTACTGTATTAGACATGGTGATAAGCGACTCATGCGCCATCTCCAGCTGTTGTTGTCTTTTGTTAAAATCGGTCATTTTCTATTATTGGGGTATGCTTAATCTTCTAATTTGTTCCACCAGGTCTTTTTAAGGATGGTAATTAAAACGGCTAGTGTAGCCAGGGTAATCCAAAGCGGGGTTTGCATATTTAATATGAGATACATCGGCAAGATGGTGAGGCAGAGTTGGGCAATGATGCCAAGTACAACATTAAACATATCGAGCTTAAAGCGTTTATTTGGCTGAAAAGTAGGATCCTCCGCAACTACAGCCGCATGTATGGGTTGCCAGAATCCCCATGGGCGTACGGTCTTGTAAAATGACTTGAGTACGTTTAGGTCTGTTGGTTCAGCAGCGTAGGTGCCAATGATACTGCCGGCAAGTGATAGTGCAAATAACATTGGCCACCAGTATAAAGGGAGTCCGGAAGTGAAGTATGGCATCAGTAATGCGGCCACGATACCCACAGCCATGCCCCAGAAGAACCCATTTGCGTTGAAGCGCCACCAGTACCATTTCAGACAGTTGGCCGCCACATAACCACCATAGAGACCTCCAACAATCCACTGCAGAATGTCGTTTACATTGGTAGCCATCAGACCTAAACCAATGCCGATGATAACGACGCCCACCCCTACGATGTAATTCATGGAAATGACCTTACGGGTACTCGCATTAGGATTGTAGTACTTGAGGTAAATGTCATTCACAATGTATGCTTGAGCCGCATTTAGTGTACCGCTGAAAGTACCCATAAATGCGCCTAACAATCCGGTAAGTACCAGTCCGAGTACACCCGTGGGTAAAAAGGTGTTGATTGCCGCCGGGAGGATCATTTCGAAGTCGGTGATGCCTCCCGGTCCTTTAAGATTTAATCGGTCGTAATATAATAAGGCGAGTACGGTTAAGCCGATAACCATCGAATACCGAATGGGTAATAGGATTATACTCACAAACCCGGTCATTTTGCTCGCCTCTTTAGGACTTCTGGTACTCAGCACTTTTTGCATATCATAATTTGGTGCTGGACCAGCTAGCGACGCAAATACGCCCTTGAGTAACATCATGCCGAAAAACAGACTGAAAAGACTGAAACCATCCTCTGCTATCTTTTTGTTTGCATCTGCAACGATGCCCGTCCAGTCTAACGATAGCTTCCAGCCGAAGAACGGATTATCCCAGCCCGAAGGCACGTTTAGGGTCTGCCCACGGAGATTGGTCATGGCGATTACCGCAATGGAGATACATGCGACAGTCATGATCGCATACTTGACCATATCGCCAAGCACAATGCTGTGCAAACCTCCTAGAATAGCGTAGAACATTGCAAAGAGCGTGAAGGTGATACCGTATACATGGGGAACATACTTTGGGGAAACATCAAAAGGCACATAGGCCTTGACCAGATCCCAGGGAATGAAAATTTCCATAAACTTACCCAGGCCAATGAAGCCGTAAGCCAGAAAGCCAAAGCAGCTTAACAATGCAAAAGCAATTACGACGATGTGTGAAGCCGTGACACCCTTTCCAACCAGTCCAAAGCGGGTTTGCAGCCATTCTGCACCTGTGTTGGCGTTGCTCCGCCGCAACCATTTGCTCAAAAACATCATCATGAAGACCTGATTAAACACTGGCCAGAGCCAGGGGATCCAGATGCTCTTGAGTCCATATACAAAACACAAAGCAACCATCCACATAGTACCACTGATGTCGAACATATCGGACGCGTCACTTAAGCCTAATTTGTACCACGGCAAAGACTTTGAACCCAGCAGATAGCTCTCCTTGTCTGTTCTGGCTTTTTTTCGGTACCAGAAACCAATAAAAATCATAGTTGCCAGATACAGCAACAGTATCGAGATGTCAATTAATTGTAGGTTCATACTTGGTTCAATATTCGACGAAGCGGCAGGTCTAAAATAGAAATCTCATTTGCATATGGAATAATACTATTTTAACCAATTCAGATCAGTAAATCTAAGAAAGCTTGTTCAGATTGGCGTTAATGTTTAGCTAAACTTAAGTTTTTTCATTTTATTTGTATTATGTTGTAGCAGTATGGCATAGCATGTTTCTAACCAATCCGTATGAACAACATCATTAAAGAAATCACTCCGCTCACTCAGAATGATTGTTTCACGATATTTTCCCGAGTAAAGAGTGAATTCAATTTCCCCTTGCACTTTCATGAGGAGTTCGAGCTCAACTTAATTGTCAATGCAAAAGGTGCAAAGCGCATTGTGGGTGATAACATTGAGGAAATCGATGATCTGGAGCTTGTGCTGGTAGGACCTAACCTTTCACATGTTTGGCTGAGTCATAATTGCACAAGTGAGAATATTAAGGAGGTTACCATTCAATGGCACAAGGATCTTTTTGACGACAAGTTCCTGAAGCGGAATCAGCTGAGTTTCATTAGAAGGATGTTTGATCGCTCGGTTCGTGGCATTTTATTTCCAAAAGCAACAGCCGAGGCGCTGGCTCCACGCTTGCTTGCCATAAACCAGATGCAGGGCTTTGACTCTGTACTGGAGCTAATGAGCATTCTGCATGAGCTAAGTACTTCGAAGTCTATGCGTGTACTGTCTGATGTAACATTCAACAATTCGCAGGTACTGAACTATAACAGCAGGCGAATAGACAAGGCTTATGAGTTTATGAATGCAAATTTCCACAAGCCGATAGCACTCAAGGATCTCGCCAAGTTGGTTAATATGACAGAGGTGTCCTTCAGCCGCTTCATTAAGAAGCGGACCGGGAACACCTTTATCGATAGCTTAAATGAAATCCGCCTCGGTCATGCCACAAGAATGTTGATTGAAACGACGCACTCGGTTGCGGAGATTTCCTATAACTGTGGTTTTAACAACATCTCCAACTTCAACCGCTTTTTCAAAAAGAAGAAGCATTGTACACCCAAGGAATTCAGAGAAAGTTTCTCCGGAACAAGGGTCTTCATTTAGGCACGGCTTACGTGTATGTACGTCTTAATTAGCGCGCATTCAATTCTCTAAGTTGTGTTCTGATATATTGACCTGCGGGACTAAGTTCTGTTGCGGTCCAATTTCCTTTTGCATTTGCACCAGGCGTCAGGATCGCTGTGGTTTCTTTTTTATCCGTGATGTTCCAGTTTGCCCAGCTTAACTTATTCTTCTCCATCCACTGCATCCAATTATCGGTTTTTTGCATGTCAAACACACCATCACCGTTGGCCTCACCCACGCCCCATTCTGTTACGAAAAGTGGTAATCTTAAGCGGATGGCCTCATCTGCTTTAGCCATTAAACCCGCTTGGTGATTCGGATCTGAAGCATAGAAATGAAAAGCGTAAACGATGTTTTGCTGATCACGAATAGGATCTTTCGCAGCGACATCCACATGTTGATCCCAAAATGGGCTGCCGACTACAACGATGTTCTTTTGATCGTGTTTGCGAATCTCGCGGATTACCTCAACAGCGTAGTTCTTTATCGTACTCCACTCCTCCTTTTCAGGCTCATTCCAAACTTCGTAGATGACATTGGGTACTCCAGCATAGCGTCTGGCCATTTTGCTGAAGAAAGCCTTTGCCTGTTTTACATTCTTATTTGCATGGTGATCATGCCAATCGATAAGCACGTACAATCCTTTTGCGATGCCTGCATCAATCACTTTTGTAACCATCTTTTCCTGCCCGACAGGGTCTTTAAGGTATCCGCTATCAGGTTCTATAGCCATGGAAACCCTGAGTAGACTAACTTTAAAATCATCTGCAAGCCAGTTTACCACTTCAGGGTTGTAATATTTCCTTCCGCCCCAAACACTCCAGGACAAGCTGATACCACGAAGCTGTGGCGCTTCATTCTTTTGATTGACCATTATGCCATCCTGTACTTTAAGCTGTCCATGCTTCGACACGGGGGTATTATCCTGTGCAACAGCGCCTAAACAACAAGCGCTGATCAACGTTCCGGTGATCAAGGTTCTGAGTTTGTTTTTTAAGAATACTTTCATAATGTGCGATCGTTTATAGAAAAAAACCTGGCTCCATGATTGAAGCCAGGTTAAGTAAAGCAATGAATTTATTAAATTAAACCAAAGTCATCAACATAAATAATGGAAGGTGTATTGCCGCTGAACTCCTGAATCCAGATCTCTGAAAGTGCAGCTGCCTTTGTGATTTCAGATAAGGGGATGGTATAGTCTGTCCACACGCCTTCATGGAGTACAAGCTCCTTACCGTCTGCACCGTTAAACACCAACTTCACGAGCTTACCTTCGGTACCAGGACCGCCATAAAGGGAGATCTTAACCGACTTGTAATCTGCAAATTTGAGTTCAGCACCCGAATAACCAAGTTGCAAAGGTGAGCCATAACCACCAACGTAGTCGATACGGATAGATCTGCTACCTCTTTTAACAGGTGTTATATTGTTCACGTTTTGGGTTCCGCCCCATCCACCCCAGGTGTCGAAACCTGCGGATAACACATCATCAAAGATGAGCTTCTTGAAACCAAAGGCAGCGATAGATCTGGCCGTTCCACCTGGAGTGGTGATGAAGATATATGCCTGAACCACACCCTCTGGTACGCGTACTTTTATTTCTGTTGGACTGGAGGAAACGATTTGAGCTTCTTTATCATCAAAGCGTACTGACGTTACGCCATCGAAAATCGAACCACTGATCGTGATGATTTCGCCAGCGCCCGCGGCAACAGGATTCAAGCTGTTGATGATTGCTGGCGGCTGCTGTACCACAAACTCCGTTTCGGCGGTACCAGAAGTTGTGACTACCCGAATTTTGTTCTCTTTATCAGCTCCCCAAGGGGCACTTGCCGGTAGGGTAAAGATGATACTCTTGTCTGTAAGTAAAGCTGGATTAAAGTAAACAGCTGAACCATTTACAAGCACCTGCGTCGTTTTGGATAGGTTCTCTCCGATAATCGCATATTGGGTGTTTAATTTACCCAGTGTGGTTGTCGAATCAAATGCAGAAACGTTGGTCTGGAAGACGGTGATTGTAGAATCCAGATTGAAGGGCCTTTCTAAGGTATCCGTGGTGGTCTTGCTTACAGTTCTCACCCTGGAAATTACAGGGGCGCCTTTTCCGCCTCCGTCATTATCGTCCTTTTTACAGGAAGAAAGGCAAAGTAGCGCTGCGAAGGATAGTCCGGCAGCTATTTTGGTGTATTTTAATATCGTGTTCATGGCGTGCTTATTTGAAGTTATAAGGAACTGGTGCTTGTAGCAATAATGGATTTGCCGCTGTTTCCGTAGATGGATAAGGGAACAGGAAGCTTGCGTCCGTTGGTGTACGGTATTCGTTACCGTATCTAACCGGCGGTGTGCTGTTATCGGATGTTCCCCGGTCTTGTTGCTTGATCAGTGTGATCGCTTTTGGATGACTAGAAGCGTTAAATCCATCGACACGAGTAAGGTCGAACCAGAAGTCCATCTCAATAGCAAACTCTCTCCTTCTTTCATCCAGGATATCGTCTTTGGTCAGGGTTCTTGGAGCATTCGGATTTGTGGTCGCGTTATAGGCCGCATTCGGCACCTGATAAAAACGTCGGATCGTTGTTAAGTTTCCAAGACCGGCACGATTACGCACCTTGTTTAGCGAAGCAAGTGCTTCCGTATTGGTGCTGCTCTGCGCACCTGCCACAAGGGCTTCTGCCTTGATCAGGAATACATCCGAATAGCGCATCATGTAGGTGTTGTTACCGGTGGATTGCGCAGAGCCAATGCCGCCGTTATCTGCCGGAGAACCCACAACATACTTTTTCACTTGTGCATGTGTACCTTGAGAGTTGGCATCTGCAGGCAAGGTATAACCGCCACCAGCTTTATTGAGGTCATCATAATAATCACCCGGCAACATGATGGTTGCTTTACGGCGAATGTCACCTGACTCATACATATCCTGAAGATCGAAGGTTGGCCCTAAAACACCATAACCATCGCCTGTTGTTGTAATTTGAGAGTTATAAGCGAAAGATGCTTGCATCGCATTTGCCCTTCCATAGCCACCGTTTGCAGCCCACTGTAGTGCAATGATGGATTCCTCATTGTTGTTATCGGAAGTATGGAACAGATCATTGAAGGTTTTTCCATTAACATCCGCACCATACAACTTGAACTCTCCACTGTTAATTACCTTGTTGGCATACAGTAATGCATTTGGATAATCTTCCATGTAGAGGTACACCTTTGCTAGTAACGCAGATGCTGAGCCACTTGAAACGTGCCCTTGAGCTGCTGAAGCGCCACTTCTAATCATCTTCTTGCAATTTGCTTCGGCGAACAACAGATCATTGATGATAAACTTGTATACATCCGGCACCGGATTGGTATTCAACTGATAATTATCTACATAATCCAGACTGTTCTCAATTATCGGAACATTTCCCCATAATCGTACCAGATGAAAGTAAGCAAGGGCGCGCATCAGGTGGGCTTCACCCAAAGCGTTATTCACCAGCGCCGGATCAACAGTTGCAGGCACCTTGTCTGGCAGGTTGTTGATCAATGCATTTGCCTGGGCAACAACGGTGAAGAGCGAGTTCCATGCACTCGTTAGTTCGAAGTTATCCCCCGTCACAGAGAAATTCCCGAAGTTAACGACATCACTGGAGTAAGAGCGTCCATTGCCGCTGGCCATCTCACCAATTGCCCATCCCGACTTGGTGTTCCAGCCGAACCACGGCGTGCTATACAAAGCGTTGGTGCTATTTGCAACCTGCTCATTTGTTTGATAATAATTGTCAAGCGTGATCGCATCTTCTGGTGCACGGTTGAAGAAGTCTTTTTTACAACTGCTGAGGCCGGCGCAACTGATTGCTGCCGCCACCATGATTGTTTTTATATAATTGTTCATGTTAAATCTCGTGTTATGATTAAAACTCTGCGTTTATTCCAAAAGTGATCGTACGTGGGATTGGGTAGCGTCCCAGATCAACATTCGTTAAAAAGACGTTCTGATTTGTGGAACCGATCTCTGGGTCCAGACCACTGTAGTTTGTGAAGGTATATAAGTTCTGCACGCTCACATAAGCTTTCAATCTTGTCAAACGAACAGACTTCAGCAAATTTGAAGGTATGTTGTAGCCTAAATTCACATTTTGAATTCTTAGGAAGGAAGCACTTTCCAGAAAACGGTCGGACATCTTTAAGTTCGGATTATCGGTTCCGCTTTTTGGCGCGGGAATGTTGGCGTTTACGTTTGTTGGACTCCAGAAATTGGCAGCCTCTGCCAATTGATTTTGATAGAGACTGGAAAGGCCAGCGGTGGTGTATTTTAAAGCATTTAAGATTTTCCCACCTTGTGATCCATTCAGGAAGATCGAAAGATCGAAATTACTGAAAGAGAAAGTGTTAGTGATGCCGTAGGTGAAGCTCGGTTGTGGAGATCCCAATGCGCGCATATCGCTTTCGTTTACCACACCGTCTCCATTCAGGTCTTCAAATTGGATGTCTCCAAGCCAGGTACCTGCGGAAGAGTTTTCAACCGGTCTGCCGAACTGAGACGCGGCACCACGCAGTTGCTCTGGTGTTCTGAAGATGTCTTTAACAACATACCCGTAGAACTCACCCACTGGCCCGCCAACCACAGTTTTGGTAACAGGTACGGAAAGGAAGCCATTGGTGATGTTTGCAGAGATAAAAGGAATACCAGTTGCAAGTGATTTTACCTCGTTCTTGTATCTAGAGAATACGACACTTGTGTTCCACCTGAACTTGTCGCCAACAAAGTTTCTGCTGGTGATACTGAAATCGAAGCCTTTGTTGTTCATGTTCCCACCATTGATGTAAGGTGCACTGATTACCGCAGCGGTGCTGTATGCTGCTGAACCGCCAAGAAGGTATGCAGGTAGTGGCTTTTGGAAAAGGAAGTTTTTAGAGTCTTTATTGAACCAGTCAAAGGTGAAATCTATCCTGCTATTAAGGAAGCTGATGTCAATACCAGCATTGGTTTGCTGGGCAGTTTCCCATGTTAACTCCGGATTAGGTACTTTGTCAACGGTAAATCCGGTACCAAGCCCGGTGGTAGAAGGGCTAAGCGCCGAACCGTAAAGGTAGTTTGGAACGCCCTGGTTACCTACCTCTCCATAACCTACGCGGACCTTAATGTTGCTTGCGAATGATTTAGAGAAGTTCATGAAGTTTTCATCAGAAAGCTTCCATGATGCTGCAAATGAAGGGAAATACCCTGTTTGATTGCCTTCAGCGAATTTGGAAGATCTGTCGCGACGAAGGGTTGCAGTTACGCTGTACTTTTCATTGAAGGTGTAAATTGCACGTCCAAAGAAAGACTCCAACGCCTGGCTGCCTTTAAATTCACTGTTGGTAGCTGTTTTAGCATCACCGAGGTTCAGCGTAGGGACGTCATTACTATTAAAATTCATTACAGATGAGGTAACACCGCCCCAGGTAGACTCGTTTACTTCATAGCCCAACAAACCTGTAATGCTGTGTTTACCAATCGTTTTATTGTAGTTCAGGTATTCTTTCCAACCCCAGAAGGTGTTGTTGGTCATCAATTTATTTAAGGTAGCAACCTTGTTTTGAAAGATTCCCCATTCGTAAGTTGGATTGAAGGTAAGTGCATCAGACCAGCTGTAGTCGGCATTCAATTCAGACCTTAGCGAAAGATCTTTCGTGAACTGAATATCACCAAACACACTACCATTGAAGTTACTTCTCAGCAAGGTATTTGTTAAACTCATTGCTTGCGCAACCGGGTTAATTGTTCCGCCAATTTGATTAGCCAAAGGACCTGCGAACGTGCCATCGGCATTGTAAACGGCATTATCTGGCGCGCTAAGCAGGGCATTGTATACAATACCGGTGTTGTCGGTAAGTACTGAACTCTGGTTTGTTCTGCTGCCCGATACGTTTGCACCAACCTTGAACCATTCTTTGACCTTACCATTTACATTGGAACGTAAAGAAAAGCGGTCAAAGTCATTCCCGATCACTGTACCATCTTGCTTCAGGTAGCCCCCTGAAATGTAGTAATCTGTGCCTTCTTTACCACCTGAAATCGATAATTGATGGCTTTGCATTGCAGCAGTCTGGAAAATTTCTTTCTGCCAGTCAGTACCTGAACCCAATAAGGTCGGATCTGCAAACTCCCCTCTTTTTGCGGTTCCATAAACCTCCGCCAAAGTATTCTGAAGATTTGCATAAGCTTTAAGATCCATCATGTCCAAAAAGCGATTTTGCTCTTGTACACCAGCATAACCGTCATATGCAATTCTCGAGGTACCGTTCTTTCCACGTTTGGTTGTGATGATGATTACACCATTTGATCCCCGTGCACCATAGATCGCTGTTGCAGAAGCATCTTTTAACACGTCGATGGACTCGATATCATTTGGGCTAATGGTTGATAATGGACTCACGCCTGTTGCCCCATTATTTTGAGATAGTGCCGGAGAACGACCGCTTGTTGACTTATTAGAGGCATCTCCAGAAATAGGCACACCATCAATAACGTAGAGGGGCTCATTTGATAAACTTAATGAGGTAATACCACGTACGCGGACTGAGGTCTGACTGCCGGGCGCTCCAGAGTTCTGGGTGATGGTAATCCCCGATGCTTTACCTTGCAAGAGTTGATCAACACTTGGTTGCGGTACGTTTGCAATGTCCTTGGCACTAATGCTGGAGATGGCGCCATTAACATCCTGTCTTTTTTGTGTACCGTAGCCAATTACAACCACGTCATTTAGATTGGTGGCTGAAGACCTCAAGGTCATGTTGATTACAGTCCTGTTTCCAACAGCAATTTCTTCGGAAGTCATTCCGATAAATGAGAATACTAAGGTAGTTTCTGTTGAAGGTACGGGGATGGTATATTTCCCATCTTGATTGGTGGAAACCGCTGTTCTGGCTCCTTTAATTGCGACACCGACGCCGGGTAGTGAAACACCCATTTCGTCTTTTACAGTTCCGCTGATGACTCTGTTTTGCGAGGTCTGGGCATGCACCGAATAAAAGGCACATAAACACATCACTAACAGGCAGATTGCTCGTAAATTTTTAATCATAAAAAATTTATATTTGGTTAGTTAAACCCCAAATGTACTTGCAAGAACTAGATGTCTAGTAATGTTATTTTACCCGATACTAAGCTTAAATATACCGGTTAAATGTAGTTAAGGCTGTTTATCAAGCCTATAGATAGTACCTTTGTTACCTGTAAGAAGAATCAGGTTACCAGATTTTGCTTTTTGTATGGCATTAATATTCTCCGAGGAAATATTTGTCCAGTTTTTACCACCATCAGTCGAAATATCCACGCCAGACGAACCTGCGGCAACGCAGATTAACTTCGTAAGGTAACAAACCGCGGATCGATAACCGAAAACCGAAACCACTGGTTTATTCCAGGTCTTGCCACCGTTGCTTGTATATAGTGCATTATTGGTACTTTCCTGATCTTTAAGGTAATCGCCCCCCACGACAACTCCGTTTTTATCGTCGTAGAAGTCTATAGAAAATGCACCTGTACTATTTAAACCTTGAATGATGGGATTTGGAAAGCGCTTCCAATGCTTACCATAATTTCTAGAAAAGTAGATGTTGGCTGAAGCACCGCCGGTTGCTATCCAGACTTTCCCCTTATCCAAGGTTTTGATGGTGGTTCCACTAGCAGCAAAGCCGGCTTCTCCCATCTTCAGGGGATGTTTTAGGTTACCGGATATATCATCCCAGTTCGCACCGGCAGACGTTGTCCGTAGTAGCTGCATCTTTCCTTTAATTGGATCGCCGAAGATCATTCCCTTATTAACATCCCAAAAATCCATGCCGTCAAGGAATATGGCTGAATCCCTATTCACATAGGACTGCCGCCAGCTTACCCCACCATCAAGCGTAGAGAGGATGAAAGCTGGGGAGCCGGCATTTACGATGATTGCATGTTTGTCATCAAAGGCTTCAATATCCCTGAAGTCTAACTTATCAAATCCTGCAGGTTTTGACCAGTTCCAGGTCACTCCTCCATCAACAGTTTTTCCGACATAGCCATTACTGCCACTTACCCAGGCAATCTGGTCGTCAACTACGGATAATCCGCGTATGCTTGTATTGGTGCCAGTATTGACAGCTTTAAGCGAATATTGTTGCTGTTGAGCACTTCCAATGAGCGGAAGTAAAAGGAGGAGTAGTAATATCTTCATTTATTTAACTTTTTTCCAGACTTCGGTTCTGCCGATTATTGATATACCAATATATCCCCGGATGTTTAGGTCGCCATTGCTTTTCTGGCTGATGTTACAGCTGTAGGTTTTACCGGATTTGGGATCATAAATCTTGCCATCTGTCCATTTTGAGCCATCAAAGATGAAATCCTTTAGTATTTCCAGGCCAAGCATGGGTCTTGTTCTCATCGACTCATCAGGGTTGTGAACGTCCGTTTTAGCTGCACCCCGCTCATCCTTTGGATTCTTGAGCCAGACGATTTTCCCTTGGAACTTGTCATTTTTCTTGTAAATGTCAACGTGAGCCTCACCGGAGGAGTTCACCCAGCGACCAACAATGGCATCTTTCGACTGTGCAAAGCCAGTTAAACTTATTGAAATAAATAATAATAAGAGCGCGATCTTTTTCATGTAGGCGGGTTAAAGCGTAAATTGTATCTATAAATTAAAGAAAGGTAAGAAAAAAACGAGATTATCCTAATTTATGTACAGGAAGTGAAAACGAGAAAGTAGATCCTCGCCCAACTTCACTTTCGACTTTAATTTCTCCTCCATGTACCTTGATCAGCTCAGCGGAGATATAAAGACCCAATCCCAATCCTGGATACTTTGACATTTCCGGAGACTTAACGCGTACAAAACGGGAAAAGACGGCCTGCAGCATTTCATGAGGAATTCCCATGCCATGATCCTTTACTTTTACGAGCACCTCATCTCCAAGGTAAATACAGCTAACCTGTACATGAGCCTGTCCGGGTGAATATTTCACCGCATTGCTTAGAAGGTTTAGGATCACCTGCTCAATCCTTACTTCATCACCGTTAATGAATACCTCCTCCTCAGGTAAACTGCAGTCGATGTGCGCTTCGGGCTGCGCAGCCCTGAAACCTTCAACACAATCGTTTAAACATCTTTTCAGATCAAAGGTGGAGATTTGGCAGTTCAGTGCACCTGCTTTCACACGTGTAGACTCGAGCAGGTCGTTGATCAATGCCACTAATTTATCCAGCTGGAAATTCATTTTAGAGGTCAACTCCTGAAATGACGTAATTATAGCCTCTCTCTTCAGATTTTGTTCCTGAGGGGAAATCCTAAGCTTCATTTCAGCTAGTTGGAGGTAGGCTTTGAGCACGGTTACTGGCGCTTTCAATTCGTGTGTAGCCATGTGCACAAAATCCTCGTGAAGTTTTTCTCGTGCCTGAATCTCCTCCTTAGCCTTTAAGGCATCTTCATACTGCAGTGCACAACGCTGTTCATTCTTGTGGAAACCATACAGTAGAGCGGTTAAAAACAGGCACTGGGCACAATAGAGTAAAACCTGAAACACGCTTAACAACCACATGAATTCGGGACCACTTTCGGCAAACAGCAGCATGATCAATGAAAAGAGTGTCGTAAGGCCTGTCCCAACGAAACTTCCACGGATGCCGCCATAACAGGTGCTTAGGGTTACAACAACGAAAAAGAAAAGGAATGGAGGTGTTCCGGAATCCAGCATATGGAGCTTGAACCAGGCTCCAAATGCACTTAGCGTGAGCGGCAACAGGATAACTAAAGAAAGTGGTCGTGTTGCTATTTTTCCGTTGTTCCAGATTTTCTGATAAGAATACGCAAGCCAGTTTTCCAGCGACTTAGTGATATTCATAATCTTTCCCTTTTGGCAACAGGTTATTGATTTGGTATACCAAAGTCGCAAAATCTACAGGTTTAGCGACAAATAAGTCGCAACCATAAGTGCCTAGGGATTCAATAATCCGGTTGTAAGCAGAAAGCAGAATAACAGGAATATGCTGCGTACTGGGATCATTTTTGATGATGGAGCACAACTCGCCCCCATTCACATCATTCATCAAAAAATCCATAATGATCAGATCCGGATGTTGCGCCGTAATCAGCTCGCTGATGTCAGAGGTTGGTGCGGAAATGACCACATCAAACCCGCTCAACGACAAAATTTCATGCATAACACCAAG
>JGI20283J13201_100102_pt1 | contig 20964 bp, 12 predicted proteins | sample Plalitdecfosmids_FD_13201 | JGI IMG/M metagenome (IMG submission 13201)
GTACAACGACACCTAGACCACTTGCCTGCATCGAGATTGTACAATGCGTCATTTACCCCCCCTCTGCGTACCGCTCGTACTCCTGGCTTTTACGAGCATTTCCTCTCGTGCGGGCGCGGCCGTCGCGGCCGATCCGGCCTCGTCGAAGACGTTGGACGTTCTTGCCGAATGCCAGGAGGTCGCGACCGATTCGGCCCGGTTGGCCTGCTTTGATGCGGCCGCTCGCCAGATCGCGAGCGCGCGCAAATCCGGCAGCTTGTTGGCGCTGGATCGCGAGACGGTCGTGGCGAGCAAGCAGCAGCGTTTCGGGCTCGCAGATGCAGCAAAAAATCCGCTCGGTGGTGGCGAGGCGGACCAGCTGACGAGAGTGACCGAAGTGAAGACGACGATCACGGGGGTAAATCCGTCGACCTATGCGCGATTCTTGATCCAGCTGGCCAACAACACGGTGTGGGAAACGATCGAGCCGCTGACGCTCCCACCCCGTCCCGGCACGGCGGTCATCATCAAACAGTCCGGTTTTGGCGGGTTCAAGGCGTCGATCGCCGGTGAACGCCCCGTCTTGGTCAAGCGTCGGCGATAGCGACGGATCGACGACATAGCAGAAAGAAACCCCGAGAAAAGCGGACACCTAGGGAACGACTGCAACTGAACGGCCCTGCGTTTGGATTAGATCGCGTTCGGGACCCGAATATCCGGATAACGCGTAGTCGGGCCGTACCACAGGACCCAGATATCCACGCCACAGCAGCGACCAGCCAGCGCCGGTTTCCAGATGCTCCGTACCCAACAGTAGTACCGTGCCAAGCGCCCGCCCTAACGCTGTCCGCCCGCACCCTATCCTCCGCCCCCCCCAAACGCCCACAATCGACGCCGATAGCCGGGCGCAATCCCCCCCACCGCCAGACCGCTTGCCGCCAGTCCTCGACCCGCTAAGCAGGAACGACCGCTGTTCTGCCGGAGCCCCCGATGCGCCTTACCGTCACCGCCGCCCTTCTCCTCGCGACCGCCGCGCCTGCCTCGGCGCAGACGCTTCACCAATATGGCGCACTCGCGCTGTCCCCCGCGGGCGATCGCACCGCGACCATCGAGAGCAGCGGCGCGCACGGGGTGGTGACGCTCCGCAGCGTCGCCGACGGACGCGTGCTGCGGACGATCGATCCGTGCGCGACGTGCAGCTATGCCGGGCTTAATTTCGCCCCCAATGGCGACCTGGTGTTCCTGGTCCGCGACACTGCGGCGGGCAACGTCCGGCTGACCTACGCCGACGCCAAGACGACACGCACCGTCGCGACCATCGCCGGCATCGCCCAGACGCCGCGCGTGTCGCCCGACGGCAAGCGGATCGCGCTGCTGGTAACGCTGGGCGCCGCCAAGGAATCGGGCGCGACTCAGGCCGGCGTCCGGATGATCGGCGAGATCGGCGAGAAGAGCGACGAGCAGCGCCTCGCCGTGTTCGACATCGCCAAGGCCGCCACGACGGTCACGCCGCTCTCGCCCGCGGGTCGCTACGTCTACGAATATGACTGGACGCCCGACGGCCGCGGGTTCGTCGCGACCACCGCGCTCGGCAATGGCGACAACAACTGGTGGGTCGCGACGCTCGACGCGATCGATGCGCAAACCGGCGCGGTCCGCTCGATCGCCAAGCCGACGACGCAGATCAACCAGCCGCGCGTGTCGCCCGACGGCCGCACCGTCGCCTATGTCGGCGGCCTGATGAGCGATTTCGGCTCGATCGGCGGTGACGTCTTCACCGTCGGACTCGCGGGCGGCACGCCGCACAACGTCACCGCCGGCGCCAAGTCGACGGTCACCACGATCGCCTGGACCCGCGGTGGCCTGCGCACGGTGACGCTCGCCGGCGACCAGATGCAGTTCGGCACGCTCACTCCCGACCAGCCGGTCGTACCGGGCTTCGCCAAGCCGGCAAGCTCGAGCGCAGGCGATGGCCGCGCGGTGTTCTCCGCCGATGGCCGGATCGCCGCCGCGGTGGTGCAGGATTACGAACACGCCCCGGCGATCTACGCCGGCCCGCTCGGTTCCCGCGAGCAGGGCGTGAAGCAGATCACGCACGACAACGACGCGATGCCAGCACTCGCCGCCGCGCGCAGCATAAGCTGGAAGAACGAAGGCTTCGACGTCCAGGGCTGGCTGCTCGCACCCCGCACCGCCTCGGGCACCGCGCCAACCGGCAAGGCGCCGATGATCACGATCGTCCACGGCGGTCCGGCGGCGGCCTCGACACCCAGCTATCTCTATCCGACCTCGCTGAACGCCGCCCTCGTCAAGGCCGGTTACTACGTCTTCCTGCCCAATCCGCGCGGCAGCTACGGCCAGGGCGAGGCGTTCACCGCCGCGAACAAGCGCGACTTTGGCGGCGGCGATTTGCGCGACGTGCTGGCCGGCGTCGATGCGGTCGAGCGCGTCGCCCCGGTGGACGACAAGCGCCTCGGCCTTGGCGGGTGCAGCTATGGCGGGTTCATGGCGATGTGGGCCAACACGCAGACCAACCGCTTCAAGGGCATCGTCGCGGGTGCCGGCCTGTCGAACTGGGTCAGCTATTACGGCACCAACGGCATCGACCAGTGGCTGCTGCCGTTCTTCGGCAAGTCGATGTACGACGACATGAAGGCGTATGAGGACGTCTCGGCGATATATCACGCGAAGACCGCGCAAACGCCCACATTCATCTATGTCGGCGAGCGCGATATCGAGGTGCCGCCGACCCAGTCGATCGAATGGTGGCACGCGCTGAAGGATAGCAACGTGCCGGTCAGCCTGGTGATCTATCCCGACGCCGGCCACTGCGTGACGGGCTCCGAACAGTCCGCGGACGTCCGCCAGCGGTCGATCGCGTGGTTCGACAAATACGTGAAGAACGCGAAGTAGCGTCTGGGCGGCCGGGGGACTTGGGGATAGGCAGGCGCATGCCGCAGAACCGCTATTATCAGGGTCCCCCGTCCGACCATTTCGATGGCGTCCGGTTCTTCAATCCGGGCCAGTCGCCGACGGACCTCGGCCTCAAAGACGTGCTGCGATGGAAGCTCGGGCGCGGCGCGGCGACATGGCCGCGCTCGGTGCCGGTCACCCCTGCCAAGCCCAACGCGCGCGTCGACGGGATCCGCGTCACGATGGTGGGTCACGCCTCGCTGTTGATCCAGGTGGCCGGGCTCAACATCCTGACCGACCCGGTCTGGTCTGAGCGCGCGAGCCCCGTCTCGTTCGCGGGACCGAAGCGCGCGACGGCGCCCGGCATCGCGTTCGACGACCTGCCGCCGATCGACGTGGTCCTCATCAGTCACTGCCATTACGATCATTTCGACGTCGCGACGTTACGCCGGCTTCAGGCGGCATACGCGCCTCTGTTCGTCCTGCCGCTCGGCAACGATACGATCCTGCACGCGGCGGTGCCGGGTGCCAGATGCGTCGTCGGTGACTGGTGGGACCGCCTGTCGATCCGCGAAGATATCACCACCACGATCACCCCCGCCTATCACTGGGCGAACCGCTGGCCGAGCGACGTCCGGATGGCGCTATGGGCCGGGCACTGGCTCGACACGCCGGCTGGCGCGATCTGGTTCGCGGGCGATACCGCCTACGGCAATGGCGCGATCTTCGGCAAGATCCGCGTCCGTCTCGGTGCGCCCGACGTCGCGCTGATCCCGATCGGCGCCTACGCCCCGCGCTGGTTCATGGCAGGGCAGCATGTCGATCCCGACGAGGCGGTGCGTATCTTCAGCGAGGTCCACGCGAAACACGCGCTCGGCATCCACTGGGGCACGTTCCAGCTGACCGACGAAGCCCGCGACGCCCCCCAAATCGCACTAGCTGCAGCGCTGACGGCAGCCGCGATACCTAGCGATAGGTTCGTCGCAGCACCGCCCGGCGGCGTCTTCGATTTCGGCTGATCGAGGGAAGACCGAACCCCGGACCCGAGAAATCGGTCGCGCAGGTGAGCCGATCGAACGGTCCAAACGTTATCCACACATGACAGTACGAACTTTACGGGTGCGGCTCGCTTCGGGTTGCATGCCGGTCCTGGTCCTGGCGCTCGGTGGATTTGCCCCGGCGCCCAAGCCCATCGCCCCGATCAAAACCGCAGCAGAGAGCCCGCCTCGCGTCGCATCGAAGCCCGCACCAAAGGCAGCGGGTAAGGCCACTCCAGCCAAGGCGGCTTGGACTGCGGCAAACATCGCGGCCTTCGATCAAATCCTCGCCGACCGTACGCGCCACGGCCTCGATCGGGTCGAATTCCTCCCCGCATCCAAAGAAGGCGCCTCGCCCATCGACGATGCGGCGCGGACCAAGGCTGCGCTCGACTATGCGGGGGCACTCGCACACGGCCGCATCGATCCCGCCTCGCTGCATCAGGTCTACACGCTGCCCCGGCCCAAGGTCGATCTCGCCGCCGGCCTCTCCCGCGCGCTGGCGAAAGGCGATCTCGTCGCTTGGTTCGACGGCCTTGCGCCGCAGGATGCCGAGTATAAGCAACTTTCCGATGCCTATCTCGCGTTCAGCGCCAAGGCATCGACGGCGACCCCGGTGCAAGCGATCCCCTCCGGCGTGATCCGCGTCGGCAACCGGGACGCGCGCGTCGCCACGATCGTCGAGCAGCTCGTCGAGAGCGGGTACCTGCCATCGTCGACCGACCCGCTCGCCGTAGCGCCCGTACCGACGCCCTTTTCACCGACGGCAACCGCGCCGACGCCTCTCGTGCCGACGCCCCTCACGCCGACGACCACGGCACCGATGATCTACACGCAGGCAATGGCCGAGGCGCTGAAAGGGCTCCAGACCGACTACGGCATCGCCGCAGACGGCGTGGTCGGACCCGAGACGTTGAAGGTGCTTAACCTCGGCGCGGGCGACCGTGCTCGGGCGCTTGCGGTCGGGCTCGAACGGCGGCGATGGCTGGCACGAACGCCGCCCGCCACCCGGATCGACGTCAACACGGCCGCCGCGCAGCTTCGCTATTACCGCGACGGCACGATGATCGATCAGCGCAAGGTTATCGTCGGGGAACCCGGTCGCGAGACGCCGGCGCTGTCGTCGCCGATCTATCGCCTCGTCGCGAACCCGACCTGGACCGTGCCGAAATCGATCCAGAACGGCGAGATGGCCAATGTCGGCGAAGACTATCTCGCCGAGCATAACATGGTCGTCCGCGATGGTTGGATCGTCCAGCAGCCGGGGCCGAGCAACGCGCTTGGCATGGTCAAGTTCGACATGGCGAACGATCAGGCGATCTACCTGCACGACACCTCCGCGCCGGGGCTGTTCGACCGCAGCCAGCGTCATCTGAGCCACGGTTGCGTCCGCGTCGAGGATGCGCTCGGGTTCGCGCGCATACTCGCGGAGGACGAAGGCGTCGGCGAGGCCTGGCAGACCGCGCAGGACTCCGGCGAGACGAGCTTCGTCCCCCTGCCCCGCCGCATCCCGGTCCGGTTGCTGTACCACAACGTCTATGTCGACGATTTCGGCAAGGTCGCGTTTCGGACCGATCCTTACGGCTGGAACGATCCGATCGCGGAGCAGCTCGGCTTCGTCAAAGCTTCCGCCAAACGGGCCGAGGCGCAAGCGATCGATATCGGGCCCTAAGTCGCTTTCGATGTTTCGGGCATCGCGAACGTCTTCGACAACCCGTGATACAGCTTCTCGCGACAGACCCATTGGCTGGCGGCGTCGGCGATGAACGCGGTCGCGAACATCGGCAGCATCAGTCCGCGGCTGGCGGTCGTCTCCGACAGGATGATGACCGCGGTCAGCGGCGCGCGGACGACGCCCGCGAAATACGCGACCATGCCCAGGATCACGATCGCGCTCGCGGGTTCGCCGGGAAAGATTTCGCGGAGCAGATTGCCGACGCCCGCACCGACCGCAAGCGACGGCGCGAAGATCCCGCCCGGCAACCCTGCGATCGCGGTCGCGGCGGTCGCGACGAACTTCGCGGGTCCGAACCATAGGGGCGCATCGACGCCGACGATCATCGCGCGCGCCGCGGAATAGCCCGTTCCCCAGGTCAGGCCGGTGAACACGCCCAGCACCGCGACGACGGCGCCGCATGTCCCCGCGAACTTGACCGGGTTCGCGCGCGTCCACGTCGTCAGTCGATTGCGGCTCATCGCCATCGCCAGCAACGTGCGGGAGAACAGACCACCGGCCATCCCGCCGGCGATCCCCGCGATCGGCGCCACCAACAGTGCCGACAGCAGCGGCAGGTGCGCGCCGATCGCGCCGAAATAAATGTAATCGCCCTGCACCGACTGCGCGACCATTCCGGCGATGACGATCGCGGCGAGTACCAGCAACGTCACGCGCTGCTCGTACGCCGATGCCAGTTCCTCGATCGCGAACAACAGCCCGGCGAGCGGCGTGTTGAACGCGGCCGCGACACCCGCCGCACCACCCGCGATCAGCACCCCGCCCCTCAGTGGCACACGAACGAGTCGGTGGGTCGCGCCCATCACCGCCGCGGCTAGCTGGACGGTGGGCCCCTCGCGCCCGACCGACGCACCGCCCAGCACGGCGCCGATCGTCAGCACGGCCTTGGCGGCGACGGTGCGTGGCGAGATCAGCGTCCGTGTCGCCTCGTTCGGATCGGCCTGTGCTGCGATCACCTGCGGAATGCCCGACCCGCGTGCGAACGGTGCGTACCGCCGGGTCAGCCAGACCAGTCCCATGAACGTCAGCGGCGTCGTCAACAGCGGCAACCAGTGCCAGCTCTGCGCATACCCGGCGAACACCTCCGCCGCCCAGTCCGCCGCTTCGGCGAACAGCGTCGCGACCACCCCGACCAGGATCGCCCCCGTCAGGATCGCCGCACGCGTCCGGAACTGCACCGACCGCGGCCCCCGCGCACGCAACAACGCGCGGTACCGCGACGGCGTCCAGCGCTTCGCCGGCACGAGATGATCGAAGAACCCAGCCATGACGTCGATCTAGATCATGCCGCCCGCCCCGTCACCCGCTTGCGGCTTGGCTGCGCGCAAGCCTCTGCGAACCGGTAACCGATTGACATCGTCCCGATATCTCACAACGATAGCGCTATCACAAAAATATAAAGAGGATGCTTCGTGGACATTACACGACGGGACGGACTGGGAATGCTGGCGGGGCTCGCCGCCACCGCGGGCGCGACGGCACATGCTCGGGCACGGTCGATCCTGCGCCCGACGGGCGCCGACGGGAGCCTGCAATCGCTCGCAGCGGCCAAGGGCATGCGCCTCGGCTCCTGTTTCGCCTGGGGCGAACCCGGCGCCGACCGCGGCTCGTTCGCCAACCCCGCTTATGCCAAGTTGCTGAAGCGCGACTGCGGGCTGCTGGTCGCCGAGAACGAGATGAAGTGGCAGGCGCTCCGCCCCAGCGCCACGACCTTCGACTTCACCCGGTTCGACGCGATGATGGCGTGGGCCGACGCCAACGCGCTGCCGGTACGCGGCCACAACCTCCTCTGGCACCAGCCCAAGTGGATGCCGAAATGGGAGGAGAGCCACGACTTCGGCGCCACCCCCGCGCGCGCGGCGGAACAGTTGCTCGTCCGCCACATCACCACGGTGTGCCAGCGCTACGGCACCCGCATCCCCAGCTACGACGTCGTCAACGAAGCCGTCACCCCCGCCGACGGCACGCTGTACGATACCGCCCTCTCCCGCGCGATCGGCAGCCCCGAGGCCACGCTCGACCTCGCCTTCCGCACCGCGCGCACCGCGGCCCCGCATGCGCAACTCGTCTACAACGACTATATGAGCTGGGAACCGGGCAACGCCCAGCACCGCGCCGGCGTCCTCAAGCTGCTCGAGGGGTTCAAGGCCCGCGGCGTTCCGGTCGATGCGCTCGGCGTCCAGTCGCACCTCGTCACGCAGGGCACCGACACCCGCGCCACGATCGCCGCGCTCGAAGGCGAATGGCGCCGCTTCATCGATGCCGTCACCGCGATGGGCTATGCCATCGTCATCACCGAACTCGACGTCCGCGACAACGATCTCCCCGCCGACGTCGCGATCCGCGACCGAGGCGTAGCCGACTTCACCCGCGGCTATCTCGATCTCATGTTCGCCTACCCGGCGCTGAAGGACGTGCTGCTCTGGGGCATGACCGACCGCTACAGCTGGATCGAGGGGTTCGAGCCCCGCAAGGACAAGGCCCGCCGCCGCCCCTGCCCCTACGACGCCGCCTTCGGGCCCAAGCCGATGCACGCCGCGATCGCCGCCGCCTTCGCCGCCGCCCCGCGCCGCTAACCAAAAAAAAGGGGCGCTCCGTACGACCGGAGCGCCCCAGGGGGGAGATGATAACCGGCCGACCACTCCGGTCGGCCCCACTCCGGTCGGCCGGCATCCGCGCTACTTGATCGCGACGCGGATCGAGAAGGTGAAGCGGCGATCGTTGATGAACCAGTTGCGTGGTCGCGTCAGCAGGTCGTCGTTGATCACATAGGACGTCCGCGTGATCGAGTTCGTCAGGTTCACGCCCTGGAAACCCATCCGCACCGAAGGTGTGATCGAGTAGAAGATCGAGGCGTCGACCTGACCATAGGACTCTGCGAACACCGGTGAGTTCGGTACGATCACGTCACGAATGGTGAGCAGGTTCTTCGAACGCCAGTTATAAGCGGCGCGTACTTCCAATCCGTTGCGCTGATAGAACGGCCCCACGTTGACCTGGTATTTGGACAGCCCCTGCAACGGCAGACCGGCCGTATCGATGTTGGAAATGATACCCGCGGTAACGTTCGGATCGTTCGGGTCGAGAGTCTGTTGCGGCACGCCGGACGATTCGATGTACGTAAAGTTTCCGGAGAAGCCGAGCCCGGCCAGCATGCCGGGCAGGAAGTCGTACGTCTGCTGGTACCCAAGTTCGAGTCCCTTCAATCGACCGGTATCGGTGGAGTTGAGCGGGGTCGTCACGATACCGTCGAAGCTCACGCCGTTGTTCGTGAAGGTCTGGCGCTGCAAGCTGTTGGTCTGCACGCCGAACAGATCCTTCTTGAACAGCGACAGCGTCAGCTGGCCGACGTTCGAGAAATACCATTCGGCGGTCAGGTCGTAATTGTCGGCACGCACGGGCTTCAGATACGGGTTGCCCACAGTGAAGTTCGCGATCGGCCCGCCGTTGAACAGGATGTTCTGGTCGCTCGTGTTGAGGCCGACATTGTAGAACGCCCGGGTCTGGTCGAAGTTTGGCGGCGCGACGCTCTTGGTGAAGGCCGCACGGAACTGAATGCCACTGCCGACCGCCAGCTTGATGTTGAAGCTCGGCAGGACATAGTCATAGGTCAGCCTCGCGGCGACTGGCGACAACGCACCGTTCTGAAATGCCGCCGCGGCCGCCTGTGTGGCCTCCGGCAAGGCGCAGAAACGCGATACCGTCGCACCGGTTGCGATCTGCTCCGGCGTCAAGGCCGGACAGCTGAACGACTGTTGCGGGAACGAGTAGAAGCCTGACGAGATCCGGCGTGTCTTCGTGTAGCGCACGCCGACATTGCCGCTCAGGTTCCACCCGTTCGACAGGTCATTGCCGAACCGCACGGAAAGATACGCAGCATTGTTACGCTCGCTGACCGGATTGATCTCACCGGGCAGGAACGGCGTGCCGGCCACTGCGCCAGCCCGCCCAGCCAGCGGGACCCAGCCATTGGCGCCCGACAGGTTGCTCGTGAAGTTCCGCCATTCCTGGGCGATCTGGGTGATCGCCTGGGTCGCGGCGCCGTAATCCTGGAGGAAGCCTCCCGGTATGAACACGCGCCCGCCATTGGAAGCGTCGTTCGCCTGACCCCTGAAGAAGTTGTCGTAGAGGAACGCCTGCTGCGGACCGAGTTGGCCGGCGTCACGGGTCGCCGGATTGCCATCGATCGGCCGATCGAACCATACCGGGCCACCCGAACCGACCGATGCGGTCGCGTTGGGATCGGCAGCGGTCGGCGCCGGGACGGTACCGCCGCCCCAGATCTCGCTGAGCACGCCCCAGTTGTACGCCGTCGAACGCGCATCGTTCTGACGGTCGGAGAATCGATAACCGCCGCGGATCGACGTCAGCCAGCTGTCCTCGGGGAACGAGTAATCGAGGTCGATACGCGCCGAATCCTCGTTACCCTTGCTGTCCTCGATGTGATCCATCGCAGCACGGTAAAAGTTGTTGTAGGGATCGGTTAAGCTGGGGTGCGCGGCATTCTGGTAGTTGTTGGGCTCGTTGGTGACCGGCACGAAGTTCACATAGGCCGGATCGTTGCCGTTCAGACGTATATCCGCGTTCTGATAGCTCGTGCCCCATACCGTCAGGTCGGTTACCTTCACCTGCGACCAGACATGCTGATAGTCGACGTTGACGCCCAGTCGGCTTGTCGCCTGCCATTTGAAGTTGAAGCTCGCGTCGTTGGTGCGGAACCGCGATTGGTTGCCGCGCGCGATGTTGTTGCTCTGCAGGCCGTTGGTCGGCGTCCGCATGTCGGCAGGCGCGGTCTGGTCTGCACGGAAGCCGTTGGGGCCGGTGATCAGGCCGCCGGTGAAGACGTTGTCGTCGTCGAAGGTAAAGCTCGTGCCGGGGAAAGGCTGCGTATCGCCCGCCGCCAGCACGTTGTCCGTCGCCACTTCGATCGAATTCTCGGTCCAGGCCTCGCGCGAGTCCGTGCGGAGAAACTGTGCCGTCGCGGTCATCGACCTGTCGGGGCTCCGCCATTGACCGGCGGCCGAATAGCCATAGCGCGTACGATCGAATTCCTGGCTCCGGATCGCGGCACCGCGCGGGAGATAGGTCGTGCGGGCGAACGGCACCGTCACCGCAGCCGCATCCGCCGTTGCGGGGGTCGCGATGATCGAGTTGGGATTGTTCGGATCTATGTTGCTGGGCTGATAGAAAACGCCGTTCGTCCCCTCCGGACGCTCGCCCCAATTGGAGATCTGCACGCTGTCCGCGCGGCTGCGGACCTGCGAGCGGACGAAGCTGCCGAGCAGACCGAAATCGCCGATGCCGGTTTCCCAGCGGTCGCTGGCGAGCACCGATACGGTCGGTGCCGACTTCTTGACGAAGTCGCCGTAGTTGTTCTCCAGCGTGCCACCGATGGCGAATCCGACGGAGTCGAACGGCAGACGCGTCCGCAGGTTGACCGTACCGCCGATACCGCCTTCGATCATGTCGGCCGACGGGCTCTTGAACACGTCGACGCCACCCAGCAGCTCGGACGGCACGTCGGCAAACGACAGGCCGCGACCGTTGTTCGCGCTGAACGAGTCGCGTCCGTTGATCTCCGAGCGCGTGTAACTAAGGCCGCGAACCGTGACACCCGACCCCTCGGTCGAGAAGTGATCCGGGTCGACGCCAGCCGAGAACCGGCTGATCGATACACCCGGAACGCGCTGCAGCGCTTCGGTCACCGAACGATCCGGCAATGCACCGATATCCTCGGCCGAAATCGAATCGACGACGACTTCGGAATTCTTCTTGATCGCCTGCGCGCTCTGCAAGCTGCGGCGAATACCGGTGACGACGATGTCCTGGCTGGCGGCCTCCTCCTGCGGGGTGGCAGTGGACTGCTCGGCCTGCGTCGGCACGGCGCCACCCGACGGAACCTGTGCGTTCGCGGACGGCTGTGCTTGCCCGGATCCGCCAGTGCCGACAGCAGTGCCGGCACTCGGCGCCAAGACACGATCTGAAGGTGCGGTACGCTCGAGCGCGTTGGGAGTCGGCGCGCTCGGCGCGGAAAGGGAGTCGGCTTGCTGGGCGGACAGCGCTTGCGGCGCCGCGGCCAGGCACAGCGCAATCAACGATGCTCCGCCCTTCAAAGCACCAATACGACGCGACGCAACTAGGATATTCACGGTGGTCATGACGATCGGCATCCCCTTTTACAGATAGCGCTATCATTTGTTGGCGCGCTTTATCTGCCGGGTGAGGTAGCGTCACACGAATGTAACAGCTACATAAAAGGTTAAGAACGCTCGGAAATGAGCGAGTAGTTGCTTTGATACAACACTGGGGGGGATGACGATTGGCCATGGGTGCCCGGATGCAAGTGGTAATCGTTGGTGGCGGTACCGCCGGTTGGATGACCGCCGCCGCATTGGCCATGAGTTTCGCCGGCCGACTTGCCGACGTGACGCTGATCGAGTCCGAGGAGATCGGCACGGTGGGCGTCGGCGAAGCGACCGTCCCTCACATCCGGTTTTTCAATCAAAGATTGGGTATAGACGAATCGGACTTTATTCGTCGTACAAATGCGACCTTCAAGCTCGGCATCGAGTTTCGCGATTGGAGTAGGCTCGGCGACAGCTACATCCATCCGTTCGGCGATTTCGGACACGACATCGACGGTCTGCCGTTCCACCAGCATTGGCTGCATGCGACGCGCGACGACGCTCGCGACATGCCGGGGCTGGAGGCGTGCTCGCTGCCGATCGTCGCTGCGCGCGACAACCGTTTTGCTCCACCTCTCGATGATCCGCGTTCGATCGGATCGACCTATTCCTACGCCTATCAATTCGATGCGGCGCTTTATGCGGCCTATCTGCGCGACTATGCCGAGGCGCGCGGCGTCGTCCGGATCGAAGGGCGTGTCGACGCCGTCGAACCACACGAGGACGGTGTCGGCGCGGTTCGCCTCGCCGATGGTCGGCGTATCGCAGGCGACCTGTTCGTCGACTGCTCCGGCTTCCGCGCGCTCCTGATCGATGGTGCGCTGAAGGTCGGGCATCAGGATTGGTCGCATTGGCTGCCGTGCGACGCGGCATGGGCCGTTCCGACCGCCAATACAGGTCCGCTGACCCCTTATACGCGGGCGACCGCACGCGATGCCGGGTGGCAATGGCGCATTCCGCTTCAGCATCGCACGGGCAACGGCCACGTCTTCTCGACCCGGTTCACCGATCCTGAAACGGCCCGGACGCTGCTGCTCGACAATCTGGAGGGTGAGGCATTGGCCGAGCCGCGCATGCTGCGGTTTCGTACCGGTCGGCGAGACCGGCAATGGGTCGGGAATTGCGTCGCGATCGGCTTGTCCGCCGGGTTCCTCGAACCTCTCGAATCGACCAGCATTCATCTGATCCAGCTCGCGATCGGCAAGCTTATCGAGTTGTTCCCGGCCGGGGGCGTGTTCGATCCGGTCGACGAGGCGGAATATAATCGCGCGATGGCGTTGGAATATGACCGGGTCCGCGACTTCCTGGTGCTGCATTATTGCGCCACGGAACGCGACGACACGCCCTTCTGGCGCTACATGCGAACGATGGCCCTGCCCTCGTCGCTGACCGAGAAGATCGCCGAATTCCGCGAGCGAGGTATTGTCGCACAATACCGCGAGGGCATGTTCCTGCCGGCAAGCTGGCTTGCAGTCTATCATGGCCAACGGATCGTCCCTGGTCGCGTCAATCCGCTGATCGCCGACACGCCGGTCGCAGCGTCGCAGGCGCGCGTCGCCGCCGTCGCGGCGGCTTGCCAGCGCGCGGCGGCCTCCATGCCGACTCACGAGGACTATATCGCGCGGATACGGCAAGCCGCATGACCCAGACCATTGCGATCGTCGGTGCAAATCTTTGTGGGTGGATGACCGCCGCGGCGCTTGCCCGCCGACTTCCCTATGCCGCGTACCAAATTATGGTGATCGACGACGGCGCCGCCGGTGACGGGCTCGGCGACTTTGCGCCGATGATCACCGTCCCTCCGGCGCTGGTCGCGTTCCACGCAGAGATCGGGCTCGACCACGCGGCGCTCGTCGGCGCGGGCGGCGGCCATGCACTGGGCGTTGCGTTCGACGGATGGCGAGGCGACGGCAGCGCGGCGTTCCTGTCCTACGGCGAAACCGGCGCACCTTATGAGGCCATCGCCTTCCACCACCTCGTCGGACGCCTGCGTGCTACCGGGGCGAACGTGCGGCTTGCGGATCATGCCCTCGCGGCTGTTGCGGCACAAACCGGTCGGTTCGCTTCCGATGGGTCGATCGCGCATGCCGTCCATGTTCGAACGGACCGATATTCCGCTTTGCTGCGATCGCTTGCGTCGAACGCCGGTGCAACAGCGAGTTCCACACCCTTGGCAGCCGTCCATAGCAACGCGGATGGCATCGTCGAAACGCTGACGCTCGCCGATGGCAGTGAGATTACGCCTCTGTTGGTGCTCGACTGTTCAGGCAGCGCCGCCGTGGTGGCCGGTAGAACCTCGCCCGCTTTCGAAGACTGGTCTGCTTTGCTGCCGTGCGACCGGACCCAGGTCGCGCTTTTGCCTGCGGAGGGCGCGCCGCCGCCTTACACGCAGGTCGACGCGCAGGACGATGGCTGGATCGCGACATGGCCGGTCGATGGTGTCGACGTCCGGCTGATCTGTCGTGTCGGCGGTGAGGGACACCCGTTCCGCGCAGGACGCCGCGTCGAGGCATGGCGCGGCAATTGCGTCGCGCTCGGTGCGGCGGCGGGGGTGCTCGAACCGCTGCATCCGACTGCGCTGTCGTTGCTGCTGCGCTCGCTCGCGCGACTGATCCAGCTCTGGCCGGCTACGCCTCGTGCACCGGTCGAAGCGGCCGCGTTCAATCGCGCCGGCGCGGCTGCGATCGAGGGCGCACGGGACTTCCTGGTCGCGCAATATGCGGTTGCGGGCCGTGCTGGAGCGTTCTGGGACGATCGCCGTTCCGCGTCCTTGCCGGAGCACGTCGTGGCCAAGCGCGACCTGTTCGCGGCGCGCGGTCGCTTGCCGATGTATGACGACGAACCCTTCGAGGAAGAGGATTGGGCTGCGATGTTCGATGCGATGGGCGTGGTGCCGCGCCGGTACGATGCACGGGCCGATCTGGTCCCGGTCGATGCGATCGAGCGTCATCTTGCTGAGAACCGCGCACGGATCATCGCTCGGGTGCGGGCGCTGCCGTCCTATGCGGGGGTTGCGGCATGACGCTTGGTGCGCCCATCCGCCGGGTCGTGATCGTCGGCGGCGGTACTGCGGGCTGGATGGCGGCGGCGGCGCTCGCGCGGCTTATACCCACGGGGATGAGCATCACGCTGGTCGAATCGGACGCGATCGGCACCGTGGGCGTCGGCGAAGCGACGATTCCCCCGATCCGCGCCTTCAACGCGATGCTCGGCATCGACGAGGCGGAGTTCCTAGCGGCGACCGCCGGCACCTATAAACTTGGCATTGAATTCACCGACTGGTCCCAAATCGGCCACCGCTATCTCCACCCCTTCGGCAGTTTCGGTTTCGATATCGAGGGGGTCCGGTTCCACCAGCATTGGCGGCGTCGGCGCGCGGCAGGGATCGTCGAGGATATCGAAGACTATTCTCTATGCGCGGCCGCGGCACGTGCAGGTCGTTTCCTACCCCCTTCTCCCGACCCGGCGTCCGTTTTGTCTCAAATGGCACATGCCTATCATTTCGATGCCGGCCTCTACGCCAGCTTCTTACGCGCGCGCGCCGAACGTGACGGCGTCGTTCGGATCGAAGGCGAGGTCCTCGATGCTGCGTTGGACAGCGAGACCGGCCATGTTCGCCACGTCTCTCTGGCCGGCGAGCATCGGATCGAAGGCGACCTGTTTCTGGACTGCTCAGGGTTCCGTGGGTTGCTGATCGAGCAGGCGTTGAACGCCGGTTACGAGGATTGGACTCGTTGGCTGCCCTGCGATCGTGCCGTTGCAATGCCGACCACGAACGAGAACTCGTCGATCACTCCCTATACGCGCTCGACCGCCCGTGCTGCCGGCTGGCAATGGCGTATTCCGCTCCAGCACCGCACCGGCAACGGCTACGTATATTCCAGCGCCCATTGCTCCGACGATGAGGCTGCCGCGACATTGCGAGGAGGGGTGGATGGGACACCGCTCGCCGAACCCCGCATTCTTCATTTCACCGCGGGACGACGACGCAAGCAATGGATCGGCAACGTGGTCGCCCTGGGCCTTGCTTCAGGCTTCACCGAACCACTCGAATCGACCAGTATCCACATGGTTCAGACCGGTATTTCGAAGCTGCTTGCGCTATTCCCCGATCAAGGCTTTTCACCGGTCGAAATCGATACGTACAACCGGCTGGCGGAAACGCAGTTCGATCAGGTACGCGATTTCCTGGTGCTCCACTACCACGCCACCCGCCGCGACGATTCACCTTTCTGGCGCGAGGCAGGACATCGCGCGATACCTGACAGCCTGGCCGAAAAGATCGCGTTGTGGCGACGGCGCGGACGACTGTTTCGCCGGGAGGACGATCTTTTCGCCGAGGCAAGCTGGGTCGCGGTGCTGTTGGGCCAGGGAATCATACCCGATGGGTGGGATCGACTGGCCGATGCGATCGACCTCCGCCAGGTTGACGCACAATTCGATCGGCTGCGGGCGATGTTCGTCCAGACGGTCGAACGGATGCCGCGGCACGAGGAATATATTGCGCGTACCTGCCCAACCAAGGTGCGCGCGTGACTCCGCAGGCTCCGCAGTCGATCGTCATCGTCGGCGGCGGCACCGCCGGGTGGATGGCAGCGGTCGCCTTCGGCCGTCTGCTCGGTCCCGCCGGCGTGCGAGTAACGCTGGTGGAGTCGGATACGATCGCGACGATTGGCGTCGGCGAAGCGACAATTCCGCCGATCCGAACCTTCCACGCAATGCTGGGGATCGACGAAGACGCGTTCCTCCAAGCCACGGGTGGCAGTTACAAGCTCGGCATCCGCTTTGAAGGCTGGAGCCGCCCTAAGGATTCCTACATCCATCCTTTTGGGCAGATCGGCACGGACGTCGTCGGCGTACCCTTCGCTGCACAGTGGCTGCGCGCGCATCAGGCTGGAATGGCGGATCCACTCGCACAGTATTCTCTCGAGGCACGCGCCGCAGAGGCCGGAAGGTTCTCCCGCCCGATCGCGAATGGCGATTCGCCCTTATCGCGGATTGGCTACGCGTACCATTTCGACGCCGGCCGCTATGCCGCCTTCCTCCGTACTCAGGCTGAGCAACAGGGCGTCGTCCGTCGCGAAGGAACGATCGAACGCGTCGAAACCGGTCCGGCAGGCATCGCCGCGGTTCACCTCGCGAACGGCAGTCGTATCGACGGCGATCTGTTCCTGGATTGCTCCGGCTTTCGCGCGCTGCTGATCGGCGGGGCGCTCGGTACCCGTTGGGTGGACTGGTCCGAGTGGTTGCCTTGCGACCGGGCAGTTGCGGTGGCCACGAGCGCTGACGCTGCGCCGTTACCGATGACCCGCGCGATTGCGGGACCGGCAGGCTGGCGATGGCGTATTCCGCTTCAACACCGCACGGGCAACGGCCACGTCTTTTCGAGTCGTCATGTGAGCGAAGATGAGGCGACCGCACAGCTCTTGGCCGGTGTCGAAGGCAAGACGCTCGGTGACCCTCGCATAATCCGTTTTGCAACGGGGCACCGCGAACGCATGTGGAGCGGGAACTGCATCGCCCTAGGCTTGGCCGCCGGCTTCATGGAACCGCTCGAATCAACCAGCATCCACCTCGTGCAGAGTGGACTGCAGCATCTTCTGCGGCTGTTACCGACCGGTAAGATATCCGCGCCTGCTTCGGCCATCGTCGATCGGTACAATCGCGTGATGGCCGCGGAGTTCGTTCGCATTCGCGATTTCCTGGTCGCGCATTATCATTTGAACGCCCGGCCCGAGCGTTTCTGGCACGAACGTGCAATTGCTCCGATCCCCGACGGACTCGCCGACAAGCTTGCGCTGTTCAAGGCGGGAGGACGTATTTTCCGCGAAGCGGACGAGCTGTTTAACGAAACGAGCTGGCTGTCGCTGCTGACGGGACAAGACGCGCCCGTCGAGGGGTACGACCCGATCTGCGACGCTGTACCACTACACGCTGCCGCGCGCCGCTTGGCGCAGATCGAGCAGGTCGTCGGTGCCTCGCTAAATCATATGCCGCCGCATGCCGATGCGCTCTCGCGGATTACAGATCGAGAGTCTCGACGTGCCGATCATTTAGCGCCGCTGTAGCGACTTCAACAGATACCCGCGGATACGCTCGGTCCGGTCCGGCGAGGCCGGTCCCAATATACCACGTGCCGCCTCTGGAAGATGATCGCCTGCAGCATGCGCATCGTCACCGAAAACATAATGCTCGAACCATGCACGCCACCCTTCCTTCTCCGCGGCTGGGCGATCGCGGACTGCCATCATCGCATGCACGAATGCATGGAAGGCCGAGACGCTGGGATCGAACGCCCACCAATAATTGCACAACACGTTGAGCGTCCCGAACGCTTGGACGTGATGCCACCAGATTGCCGGGATGAACAATGCATCCCCCGGACCCAAATCGGCGACCAACGCGTGACCTAGCGCTTCGGCATAGCGGGGATAACGGTCGAGATCTGGCGCAAGCGGGTCCACCATGCTTGCCGGGGGCCCGGCCAGCGTCCGATCCAGCGGCCCGATATAGAGGTTGCCGACCTGGTCCGGTGGAAACAGCGTGAAACGGCGCTGCCCGGCGACTACGCAGGCAAGATTGGTCGAGCCATCATAATGCGTTGCTGTCTGTGATCCGTTACCGATCCACAATCGTGGTGCAGCGCCGCCAAGGGGCAGGTCCAGCGGGTTCGCCGCCGCCCAGCCCGGCATATGCTCCGATGCCGTTGCTGCATTTGCATAAAGGACATGCCGCTCGCGTTCAGGCAGTTCCACGAGCCGGAGCAATTCGCTCAGCAAGATACCCAGCGACGCCTTTTCGCGGTGGAAGTTGAACCCTTCCAAATTGTCGCCGCGATAAAAGAATCGCCCGCCAAACTCTGGGCCACCGATGAGCACCTCCATCGGTCGGCCGCCATCACCGAGACTTGCGAGATACTTTGCCGTCGCCTGGTGACCCGTCAGACCAGCGCGTACGCTGGCCCAATGTGCAACCTGTCCGCGAAGCACGACCGGCGTATCGCGCGGCGCGACTTCGGCGGCGAATGTCGTGGCATCGACTGCGGGGCGTTCGTCGACACGCGCATCGGTGGCAGCAGGCTGATCGATTTTCATGTTGATCCGATTACCTCAAGCCACATTCATGCGCTACGTTGTGCAAGACGTTATAGGTTAAATATCAACGTACTTACGGTGTGGATGCAGCCGAAGCGGCACGGGTGGCTCAACGCGCCGCATAATAAATAACAGCAGAGGAAATTGTCTAATTCTAAAACTGCATTAAAAAAATAATAATAATAACCGTTGAAATAAATTAGAATTTCTAGTACAAAGAGATTTATGGTCATCAGTACATTAATGACAACAAAGAAAAGTAAAAGTCCTCCTTCCCCCACCCCTCACTTCAATAAGAGAAAAAAAATGTGATGAATAAAATAACTAGATAGGATGCATGATATTTTACTTCAATTAGCCGACTGCTGTAGGTAATGCAAGTATTGTATACGGTCAAAATTTTTGGTATTAAGGTTTCACTTGATCTACGTGTTTTAAGGTCTTCTGAATTTAAAAAAGTGTTTTTTGGAAATTTGTCTGTGCATATGCGCGTGCTGGATTTTTCGGGCATCCTATCTCCAAGAGGGAAAAAGCTAGAAAAAAACAAATTTTATATTTGAGTCAGGTTATGTGTACAGATGTATTTGCCAAGTTTTTGGGGAAAATCTAAAAACCGGAAGTTCGCCTTTTAAACCTGAAAATAGGTTTAGAATTGGATATTTGAAAAACTATTCTAATAACTTTTTTCAAATTTGCTATATAAACTGCCTATTTGATGCCCTTTCAAATGTATTAGTTTGATACTGCAGGATAATTGACAGAAGTACCTGATTAGTTCATCAATTTTAGATCTCGGGTGTGATTGTCTGAAAAACAAATGGCTCTAACGATCGTTTTCAAATTTGCTGTATAAACTCCCTGTTAGGTGTTCTTTCAAATGTATTAGTTGGTTACTGCTGAAAAATTGACAGGAGTCATTAGTTTGATTCATTTCAGCTCTCCGAAGTGATTGTCTGATAAAAACGTCTCTAACGATTTTTTCAAAATCGCAGGAAAAATATGTAAAACTTTACGACGAGAGATGTTTTATAGCTATGATATAGATATATACAGGGTTAGCGAAATTAAACTCACGCAACTTATAGGGTCCTGGAGGCCGTTCTAGTAGTCCGAAGAGAAAAATATTTAGGCAACAGACATTTTCGAGAATGCGCTGAAGATTTCTGAAAAAAAAATAGTTTCAAAAATCGCCACTAGATGGCGCTGTGAACATCTTGCGAATAAAGAACAAACTGAGATCTCGAAACACTGAAGGACCAGTGATCTTACACAAAAGGAATACAATAAGGACCACAATTATAATATTGCACAAGCTATTTATTTAAAAATTACACCTCTCTAAATGATATACTGTACTAAGCAAGCAAATCAGTGCTTTAAAACATGTTAACCGTTCCAATTGCTGGACCGTTTGAATCTTATACGGAGAGAAGTTCAGAATTTTACGCCTGATATGTTGGATGGTGGAGTAGGACATACCAAGGGTAGTTGAAATCGTGGGCCTACTGACACTTCTGTCAGACGATTGATTCACTGCTTGCTTCCATTACCGCTGTAGCAATATCCTCTGGGAGAGCAATATTGAGCCTTTTTCTTTCTTTCCGTCAGGACGTCTAGCTGTCCTGTTCGCACGAATTTCACCTTCCCTTTTCTGAGAGCATTCTCTGATTTTGGTCCATGTCGTTGTTCCTTGAGACGCCTCGCAGCTGCCGCTGCATTCTCATTGTTGCTGTAGTATAGTTTGATTAGCAATACTCTCTCCAGTAACTCTGGCTGCAGTTCTGCAATGCGCATCTCATTATGGCACGAACTACATCTTTGTTTTATCGTGCGTGACATTTAGATATGTTGCTACAATGTGTTGCCCCTCAGCACAATCTAGTCACGATTTTTTAAACTAAATTTTTTTATTTCATAAATCTTAAACGCATAGTCCGAAGTGTCTGTTGTTCAAATATTCTTCGGACCATTAGAACGGCCAAAAGAACCCCTTGAGTAGCGGAAGTTTAATGTCGCTAATC
>JGI20283J13201_100075_pt4 | contig 20792 bp, 20 predicted proteins | sample Plalitdecfosmids_FD_13201 | JGI IMG/M metagenome (IMG submission 13201)
ATTTAAAGTGGTACGTGAGCTGGGTTCAGAACGTCGTGAGACAGTTTGGTCCCTATCTGCCGTGGGTGTTCGAAGCTTGAGAGGATCTGTCCCTAGTACGAGAGGACCGGGATGGACATACCTCTGGTGGACCTGTCATGGCGCCAGCTGTGCAGCAGGGTAGCTAAGTATGGAATAGATAACCGCTGAAAGCATCTAAGCGGGAAACTAACCTCAAAACAAGGCTTCGCTGAGGATCGTGGAAGACTACCACGTTGATAGGCCAGGTGTGGAAGTGGGGCGACCCATGAAGCTTACTGGTACTAATAATCCGATCGGTTTGATCGTTTCTCAGCAAAACTCATTCGATGATTGCTCCTTGACCGAAGCAATCCAAGACAATGTCTTCTTCATTCTTGCTCGCTCTATCGGCCCTCGGCCTACTTGAGAGCGGTCGGCCTCATGTAGCGCGAAAGCGCGATAGGCCCAGCAAGAAGCAATCCTTCTGTCCGCCTCGTTGACCTGGTGGCTATGTCGGAGGTTCCCCACCCGATCCCATTCCGAACTCGGTCGTTAAGCCCTCCAGAGCCAATGGTACTTCGTCTTAAGGCGCGGGAGAGTAGGTCGCCGCCGGGTCTACCAGGCGGACAGAACGATTGCATCATACCTGCCCTGTCGGCCTTTGGCCGACTTGAGGGCTGTATGGTCGCGCTAGCGGCCTTTGGCCGACTTCAGCGCACTTCTCGAACCGTTCTTCCTCACGAAACGACCGTTTGCCGCGGGATGGAGCAGCCCGGTAGCTCGTCAGGCTCATAACCTGAAGGTCGTAGGTTCAAATCCTACTCCCGCACCCAAGCTTCAAAGCCGCCAGATCCCCGATCTGGCGGCTTTTCGCTGTCTTAACCAGACCCAAGACCGTACGCCGCAACAAAGCCGACGTCGCGGCGCCCAACATGCGACGTGATCGAACCTCGCGGCGGGCTGTGCATTGGGCGTCGATGACCTCCGTCGTTCGTCCAGCCTCTCGTCAGCCAGATGAAACGCTTGCGCTGCTGGCGGAAGGGTATGACTTCATGCCGCGGCGGGGGCTGAAGGCGGGGCGGCGGTGGTTTGAGACGCGGCTGATGCTGCGCCGGGCGGTGGGGCTGAGCGGCGGGGATGCGCCGGAGGTGCTTTATGCGCCAGGGCGGTTCACGCGGGTGGGCTCGCTTCCGCCCACGACGCTGCGGCTGCTGCAGGACGTAGGCAGCGTCAATCAGCTGGATGGAGAGGCGCACCGGCGACGCAAGGCCGCTTTCATGGACCTGCTGGACGAGAAGCAGGCGGAGCGGCTGGCGGTTGCGTTTGGGCGGCGGCTTCGGGCGCGGCTGGAGCGGGGCGGACGCTTCAGCCTGCTTGACGCCTCGGAGCGGCTGCTTTGCGCGGCGGCGCTGGATTGGGCGGGCGTGGCGAAGGTCACGCCGGGCGTCCTGGAGCGGCGGACCCGCGAGTTCTCAGCCATGGTCGCGCAGGCGGGGGCGGCCGGTCCGGGCGTTCTGGCGGCGCTTGTGCTTCGTCGCCGCGCCGAACGGTGGGCCAAGCGTCTGATCGCCGACGTGCGGGCGGGGCGCGCTGAAGTTGGGGCCAAGACCCCGCTGGCGGCGGTGTCCGGCTGGACGGACGAGGCGGGCGCGTTGTTGCCGCTCGAGATCGCCGCTGTCGAGTTGCTCAACCTGCTGCGGCCGACGGTGGCGGTGGCGCGGTATGTGGTTTTCGCCGGGGTCGCGCTTCATCAGCATCCGGCCTGGCGCGAGCGGGTGCGAGCCGAGGGCGATGCGGCGGCGCGGGCGTTCGCGCTTGAGGTGCGTCGTGTGTTTCCCTTCTTTCCAGCCGTGGGCGGGCAGGTGCTGGCGCCGTTCAGCTGGGAGGGGCGGCGGTTCGAGCGGGGGGAGTGGGTGCTGGCCGACCTGCATGGGGCGAACCACGATCCCGAGCGGTGGGCGGACCCGGAGCGGTTCGATCCTGAGCGGTTTCTGGCCGATCCTGAGGCGGAGGCGCGCGTGGTGGCGCAGGGGGCGGGAGATCCGCGATTGAGCCACCGCTGTCCCGGCGAGGCGGCGACGATCGCCATTGTGCGAAGCGCGGCGCGGGTGCTGGCGGAGGCGGAGTGGCGCGTTCCGCCGCAGCGGCTGGTGATCAGTCATCGCCGGATGCCGACGGCGCCGCGAGACGGGTTCATTCTGGAGGTGGGGGCGGGCGGTCCCCCGGCGCGCGAGGCGGACGCGGCGGTCCGCCTTGGCGCCGGCGTAATGGTCGCGGGTCTTGCGGGTCTTGGCGGGCTCATCCTGGCGTCGCCGCGTTGTGGAGCGCGTCTGTTCGGCCTGCCGGCGGGGGGCGATGCCGTTCCGTTTGTTAGGGCCCTGGCGTTTCGGGACTTTGGTGTGGCGCTGGCCCTGGGGTTGGCCGTTCGTGGTCAAGCCTCCGGGCTAGCTAGCATAGCGGCGGGGGCGAGCTTGATTCCGTTGCTGGACACGATCCTGGTGACGCGGCTGCGGGGTCGCCGGGCCGCGAAGTCGATCGCCCTGCATGGCGCGACGGGCGTCGCTCTGGCGGCTCTGGCGCTGGCGGCGCGGGCGCGGGCGCGGTAGATGCCGGCGACGGGCTGCAGACTGTCATGGTGGCGCAATCTACGACGGGTAAGCCCCAGGATGCATCTGTGGAGTTCGTCTATGTCTCGATCGCGTTTGGCCGCCTCGCTTGCGGCGATGGCCCTGTTGTCCCTGGCGAACGGAGCGCAGGCGGAAGCCGCGCCGGCGCCGCGGTTGATCGTGACGGTGGTGGTCGATCAGTTCAGCGCCAATCTGTTTGATCAGTATCGCAGCCGCTACAGCCACGGGCTACGCCGGATGGCGGATCAGGGGCTGGTGTCGATCAATGGCTATCAGACCCATGGCGGGACGGAGACCTGCCCCGGCCATTCCACCGTCCTGACCGGCATGCATCCGGCGCACACGGGCATTCCCGCCAACGACTGGGTCGATCCGGCGACGGGGGGCGAGGTTTACTGCCTGGCGGCGCCGGCGAACACGCTGGCCCATGGGCGCAATACCGACAACGGACCGGTCGGGCCGGAGCAGTTGAAGGCCACGACGCTGGGCGACTGGCTGACGGCGACGAGCCCCGCCAGCCGGGTGGTGGCCGTGTCGGGCAAGGATCGGGGCGCGATCAATCTGGCCGGCCATCAGGGGCAGGCCTTCTGGTTCACCGACGGCTTCGGACTGACGACCTATGTGGCGCCAGGCCAAACGGCGGGGGAGCGGTTGGCGCCTGTTGCGGCGTTCAACACCCGGTTCAAGGCGGAAATGGCGGCGACGCCCGTGGCCTGGGACTACCAGCACGACGACTGCCGGGCGCTGGCGGGCGAATGGACCATTCGCGACCGGACCTTCCGGTCGACCCTGCCGCCTGAGGGGCTGAAGTTCGACACCTCGCCCCTGCTGGATGAGCAGACGCTGAAGGCGGCCGAATACCTGCTGGACAGCCAGAAGCTGGGGCAGGGCGAGGCGGTGGACATGCTGGGCGTCAGCCTGTCGGCGACCGACCGTATCGGCCACACCTACGGGACGCAGGGGCCCGAGATGTGCGAGCAGCAGTATCGGCTGGACGCGGCGTTGGGCGCGTTTCTTGAGCGGCTGGAGCAGGTTCCGGGCGGGGCCCTGGTGGTGCTGACCGCGGATCATGGGGGTTCGGACTTTGTGGAGCGGCTGGCGGCGCGGGGCTTTCCTCACGCTCACCGGGTCGATCCGGCGGTGTTCGGAACGGTGAACGCGACGCTGCGGGCGCGCTTCGGCCTGGGCGCCGATCCCATTCGCGCCGGCGGCAGCGGCCTGATCGTTTCGGATGCGGAGGGACGCGTGCTGCCGGAGCCCGTGCGGACCCAGGTCGCGGAGGCGGCGGTGGAGCTGCTGCGCGCCCAGCCGGACACGGGGTTCGCGGAGACGCGTGAGCGGTTGCTGGCCGATCCCATCCCCGACAGCGCCAATCCCGAAATGCTGTCCCTGCGAGAGCGAATGCGCCTGTCGGTGGTTGAGGGCCGTTCGCCGGACATCATCTTCGCCTTCAAGCCGAACGTGGTTTCGGGTGGACGGGTCGGCGGGTCCATTTCCAACCACGGCTCGCCCTATGAGTACGATCGCCGGGTGCCGATCATCTTTTGGTGGCTGGGCGCCAAGGGCGAGGAGCGGTTCCTGCCGATCCGGACCATCGATATTGCGCCCACGCTGGCGCATGTGATCGGCGTCCAGGCCCCGGCGGTGGACGGGCGCTGCATCGACCTGAACGGCTTTGCGGTGGAGGCTTGCGGCGCGGAGCAGCGATAAACTCCTGTTTCGGGCGTCGTAAACTCGTGTTTCCCGGCGGGGCTGCGCCCTTACGCGCGAAAGGTTTCATTGGCAGAAGGGGCTTCAAGCGCCCCTCCCATGCGTCGGGCGGCCGCAAGAGCCACAGGAAACGTTCATGAACAGAGCCCGCCGCGCCCGCATCGTCGCGACCCTGGGTCCCGCAAGCCGCGCGCCTGGCACGGTCAAGGCCCTGGCCCAGGCCGGGGTGGACGTGTTCCGCCTGAACTTCAGCCACGGCTCGCATGAGGATCACGCCGCCGCCCTGAAGGCCGTGCGCGGGGCCGAGATGGCGTTGCAGCGTCCGCTGGGCGTGCTGGCGGACCTGCAGGGGCCCAAGCTGCGGCTGGGGCGGTTCAAGGACGTGGAGATCTCGGTCAAGCCGGGCCACACCATGCGCTTCGACCTGGACCCGACGCCCGGCGACGAGACGCGGGTGCAGATGCCCCATCCGGAAATCTTCAAGGCCCTGCGCGAAGGCATGCTGCTGCTGCTGGACGACGGGCGGGTGCGCTTGCGCGTGGGCGCGCGCACCGACGAATGGGCCGATGTGACGGTTGAGAGCGGCTTCAAACTGTCGGACCGGAAGGGCGTGGCGGTGCCGGAGGCGGTGATCCCGGTGTCCGCCCTGACGCCCAAGGACCGCGAGGACCTGGCCTTTGCGCTGCGGCTGGGCGTCGACTGGGTGGCGCTGAGCTTTGTGCAGAAGCCCGAGGACATGGCCGAGCTGAAGCGGATCGTGAACGGGCAGGCGGCCTGTTTGGCCAAGATCGAGAAGCCGGCGGCCCTGGCCGATCTGGAAGCCATTCTGGATTACTGCGACGGGGTGATGGTGGCGCGCGGCGACCTGGGGGTCGAGCTGGACCCCGAGGACGTGCCGGTGGCGCAAAAGCAGATCGTGCGCGCGGCCCGCAATCGCGGGGTGCCGGTGATCGTGGCGACACAGATGCTGGAATCCATGACCAGCGCGCCGGCGCCGACGCGGGCCGAAGCGACGGACGTGGCCAACGCCGTGTACGAGGGCGCCGACGCCCTGATGCTGTCGGCCGAGACGGCGTCGGGCGACTATCCGATGGAAGCGGTCGGCATCATGAGCCGCATCATCGAGCGGGTCGAACGCGATCCCATGTGGCCCAGGCTGATGGGCGCCGAACACGCGGGCATGGACGAGCATGACGTGGACGCCCTGGTGGGTGCGGCGAGAAAGGCGGCCGATGCGCCGTCCACCGCCTGCCTTGTGGTGTTCACGACGCTGGGCGGCACTGCGCGGCGCATGGCGCGCGAGCGGCCGCTGAAGCCCATCCTGGTGCTGACGCCGAATGCGAACACGGCGCGGCGGCTGGCGCTGGTCTGGGGGCTGGAGCCGCGGCTGGGCGATCAGCCGGCCTCCCTGGAGAATGTCACCGACGATGCGGTGAACAGCGCCGTGAAATACGGCCTGGCTGAGCCTGGGCAACGCATCCTGATCCTGGCCGGGACGCCGTTCGGCGCCCCGGGGGCGGCGAACCTGCTGCGGCTGGCGCATGCGCCGGCGATCAAGGCCAAGGCGCGTAAGAAGGGCTGAGGTCGGCCGCCGAAGTTGCACTGCACCACTGAAAACAGTGCAAGGTGCAAGAAAGTGCAATGGCGCGGCGCGGCGATGTCAAAGACCGAAACGCCATTATAGGGCCGCTGGCAGGCGTGCGGAGTTGTTTGGCTGAGGGGCGGAACAAGCCGCTGAAAACGCGCGACTATCCCGTCCGAATTGCGATGGCCGGCCGAGCCTCTCCCCCCGTCGCGTCTTGGCGGCTAGGCTTGCGCGGATGAGTCGGTCCCGGACATGATCAAATACATCGGCTCCAAGCGCGCCCTGCTGGGGCATGTGACGGGCGCCGTGTCCGGCCTGCTGCCCGACGGCGGGCGGGTGTGCGATCTGTTTTCCGGCACCGCGCGGGTCGGCCATGCGCTGAAGAGGCAGGGCTTCCAGGTCTGGTCGAACGATCACAACGCCTATGCGCACACCCTGGCCGTCGCCTATGTGCAGGCCGATCGCGAGCGGTGGATGGATCGGGCGGAGGCGGTGCTGGCCGAACTGCGCGCGGTGCGGGCGCAGGCGGGGTGGTTCACCCAGGCGTTCTGCCATGACGCCCGCTTCTTCCATCCGGACAATGGCGCGCGGATCGACGCAGTCCGCGACCGGATCGAGGCTATGGAACTGGAGCCCGAGCTGAAGGCGGTGGTGCTGGTCAGCCTGATGGAAGCGGCGGACCGGGTGGATTCCACCGCCGGGGTGCAGATGGCCTATATGAAGCACTGGGCGCCGCGCGCGCTGAAGCCGCTGGAGCTGCGCCTGCCGGACATGCTGCCGTCGGTCGGCGCGCCGTGCCGCGCCACCCAGGCCGATGCAGTGGAGATGGCGGATCAGGTCGAGGCGGACCTGGTCTATCTGGACCCGCCGTACAACCAGCACTCCTATCTGGGAAACTACCATTGCTGGGAAAGCCTGGTGCTGTGGGACCGGCCCGAGACCTATGGCGTCGCCAACAAGCGGATCGACGTGAGAACCAGAAAGAGCGCCTTCAACAGCCGGCCGGGCATCGGGCCGGCGCTGCGGTCGGTGGTGGAGCGGGTGAAGGCGCCCAACCTGATCGTCAGCTTCAACGACGAGGGCTATCTGAGCCGCGCGGACCTGACCGACATGCTGTCCGCGCGGGGGCATGTTCAGGTGGTTGAAATCGCCCACCCGCGCTATGTCGGTGCGCGCATCGGCATCCATAATCCGAAGGGCGAAAAGGTCGGCCAGGTGGGGCGGTTGCGCAACGTGGAACACCTGTTCGTGGTCACGGATCGACCGGTGGCGCTGTCGGTCGCCGCCTGATTTCTTGATTTTCTTTAAGAAGAAAAGGCGGGAACCCGACTCAAGAACGGCCCGTTGACCCGGCATGGAACCCACCGGCCCCCATCGCCAAACCGGATCTCGCCCCGCGCGCCCGGACTCGTTTTCGGGATCGCGCATAGACGACTATCGCGCGCGCCCGGCGGCCGAGGCCAAGTCCTGGGCGACGCCGCCGCGCGTGGCGGAACAGGACTGGGCCTGGGAAGCGCCGCGCCCGGCGCCTGCGCAGGTGTTCACGCACAACGCCGACCATTTCCGACCCGCCGAGGCGGTTCAGCCGCAGGAGCAGCTGGATGTCGAGCCGATGCTGCCGCCCACGCCGCGCTGGATGATCGCACTGGCCGGCGCAGCGGTTGCCGCGCTGATGGGGGCGTTGCTGGGCGGCTTCATGCACGTTTGAGGCGTCACGCCTCTTCCAGCAGGCTCCGTATCGGCGACCAGCCGCGCCGGTGGGCCGGGCAGGGGCCCATCGCCTTCAACGCCGCCTGGTGGATCGGGGCGTTGTAGCCCTTGTGGCTGGCGAAGCCGTAGCCCGGATATTGCGCATCCAGATCGATCATCAGCCGGTCGCGGGCGGTCTTGGCCAGAATGGACGCGGCCGCAATGGACAGCGACAGGCCGTCGCCGCCCACCACCGTCTGCACGTCGCACGGCAGCTTGAAGCGGTAGTTCCCATCCACCAGGGCGGCGACGGGCTGGACCGACAGTTGCTCGATGGCGCGGCACATCGCCAGGCCGGTGGCGTGCAGGATGTTCAGGTCGTGGATTTCCTCGACCGAGGCGAAACCGACGCCCCAGGCGACCGCGCGCGCCTTGATCTCGATCTCCAGCGCCTCGCGCCGAGCCGGGGTCAGGGCCTTGGAGTCGTTGACGCCTTCGGGAATGTTGGCGGGGTCCAGGATCACCGCGGCCGCCGACACCGGACCCGCCCACGGGCCGCGACCCGCCTCGTCCACGCCGCAGACCGGCCCGCCGGCGCCGCCGGACAGAACGGTTTCCAGCGTCAGGGTCGGCAGGGGCTTGGGCTTGGCGCCGGGTTTGGCCACGGCTTTGGCGGGTGTTCTAGCCATGCCCCGCCATCGCACGAACCTGGTCGCGGCGGAAGCAGCGGTTCTGGTGATCGTTGACCATGCCCACCGCCTGCATGAAGGCGTAGACGATCACCGGGCCGCAGAAGTTGAAGCCGCGCGCCTTCAGGGCCTTGGCCATGGCGACGGACTGGGCCGTCTGGGTCGGCGCGTCGCGGAAATCGGCCCAGTTCGTCTGGATCGGTTCGCCGCCAACAAAGGACCAGAGCCAGGCGGAAAAATCCTCGCCATTGTCGCGCATCTCCAGCCAGATTTGCGCGCCCCGGATGGCGGCGTTGATCTTGGCGCGCGAGCGGATGATGCGGGCGTCGCCCAGCAGGCGCTGGATGTCGTCGTCGCCATAGCGGGCGACGATCTCCGGGTCGAAGCCGTGGAAGGCGTCGCGCAGGCCCTCGCGCTTTCTCAGAATGGTGATCCAGGCGAGGCCCGCCTGGAAGCCGTCAAGCACCAGCTTTTCCCACAGGGCGCGGGGATCGCGCTCCGGCACGCCCCATTCTTCGTCATGGTAGGCGACATAGAGCGGGTCGGTCCCGCACCAGCGGCAGCGGCCGTCTGCGTGTGGGTCGGTCATGACTGCGATGTTGCCGGTTTGTTCGGGGCGTGGGAAGGCCTTTCGCCGCCCTCAGTCCCTGACCAGTCCGCCGTCGACCACCAGGTTCTGGCCGGTGACGGCGCGGCTCCAGGGGGAGGCGAAGAACAGCAGGGCGTCGGCGAACTCTTCCGGCGTGGTGACGCTGCGGAGCGGGGTCATGCCGGCGATCAGGTCGAACACGGCTTCGGGCGTGGCGGCGCTGGCGTCGGTGGTTCGGAGCAGGCCGCCCGAGACCATGTTGACGGTAATCCCGTCAGGGCCGAGGTCGGCCGAGGCGGTGCGGGTCAGGCTGAGCAGGGCGGCCTTGGCGGCGGTGTAGTCGTGGTAGGGCACGACCGGATTCTGGAACAGATTGGTGCCGATGTTGACGACGCGGCCGAACCGGCCGGCCGCCATGCCGGGCGCCGTGGCCTGGATGACGTTCAGGGCGCCCCGCACGACGGTGGAGAACTGACGCTCCAGCGCGTCCCAGCCGATGTCGGTCATCTGCGCGCGGGCGTCGCCGTTGAAGCTGTAGTCCAGGGCGTTGTTGATCGCGGTGGTGATCGGGGCGCCGAAGTGGTCCTGAGCCTGCGCGACCATGGCGTTCACGGCCGCGCGGTTGGCGACGTCGGCCTGAAGCGCCAGCGCGCGATCGCCGATCTCGCCGGCCAGCGCCTGCGCCGCCTCTCCGCTGGCGCGCCAGTTGATCACCACGCGGGCGCCTTCACGCGCGAAGGCGCGGACGGCGGCGGCGCCAACGCCGCGCGCGCCGCCGGTGACGAGGACGATCTGGTCGGCGATCTTCATGGGCGAACACTCATGCGGTGGAGGGCGAAGGCGCTTCCTGGCCCATCCAGAGGGGGCGGCGCAAGCGAACAGGACGCCCGTCCACCGTCAGGTCGCCGTCGATCCGATCGATCCGCAGCAGCGCCATGGCCATCCCGTCGCGGCCGGTCAGCACCTCGCCGGCGCGAAGCTCCCCCTTCAGCACCTCGGTCCCGAAGGCCGGCGGCGGACCGTCAAAGGTCAGCGGCATCATGCGGGTCTTGATCGCGCCGCGCCGCTTCATGCGCGAGGTGGTTTCCTGGCCGACGAAACAGCCCTTCTGGAAGTCGATCCCGTTCAGCAGGTCGAAGTCGGCCTCGATCGGGTAGGTCTTGTCCTGCGGCGCGTCGCGGGTCGGGTCGGGCACGCCGACAGACAGGCGGTGGGCCTGGTAGTCGGTCTCGGTCGCATCGGAGACGGCGTCATCATAGCGGCGGCCGCCGAGCAGGGGCGTGCGCGGGTCGTTGGTGAAGCCTGGAGCGACGTCGGGCCAGCTGGCGAATACCGGGCGGGGATCGGGCGTGATCTCAACCTTGGCGCGGAGCTTGTACATCGACAGGCGCTGCACCAGCGCGTCGCGGCGGTCGGCGGCGACATCCAGCAGCACGCCCTCGGCCTGGCCCAGCAGGAACAGGTCGAACAGCAGCCGCCCAGGCGGCGAGAGCAGGGCGCCGAAGCGAAGCGCGCCGGGCTCCAGGCCGTCCACGTCCTGGGTCAGCAGATTGTGGAGGAAGGGGCGGGCGTCCGCCCCGGTGACGGCGACAAGGGCGCGGCTGGAAAGGCGGGCGATGGGCATGCGTGCAAGATAGGCGAGGCGGCAGGTCGCCAGAAGGCGGACCGGCCGAATAATGCGCGCTCCGCTCAGATCACCGCATATCGGGCGACGACGCCGTCCGGCTGGAAGTCGTGCTCGGCCAGCTTGTCGATCGAGCGCAGGACACGATCCAGAAAGGCGGCGGGGTCGCCCGCCTCGACCGCAGGACGCAGCCAGTCGGTGACCACCGCGCGGGCTGGATAGGTCCCAACCGGACCGGGGATGCTGAGCGCGACCTCGACCCCTTCCGCGATCCAGCCCGCGACGGTGACGAAGAAGTCTTCGGAGCCAAGAAACGGGGTGGGACGGACAACATAGAGGGTGATGATCCCGTCTTCGACGCCATCGGGGCGGACGATCACGCCGCTGAGGTCCGGCCGCCAATCGTCGGACAGCTCGACCACGCGCCAAAGGCAGAACCAGACGCGACAGGTCTGGGGGCGGATCTCATGGACCGAGCAGCCTGCGCCATCGACGCAGTAGTTGCAAAGCTGGCCGGTCGGCTTGGCCAGCTCCGGCAGGTCCAGCGGAATGACGCGGCAGCACTCGACGCAGCCTGCGCAGGTCCGGCCGGGCAGCAGGGGAAGGCTCAAGCCCCCGACCGCTCCAGGGCGGAGATGCGGCGGTCCATGTCGGCGACGATCTGCTCTTGGCGGCGCTTTTCGGACGCCATGTCGATCGGGGCGCCGTCGTCGTAGGTCAGCTGGGCGCCCTGGGCGATCAGGTCGAGACGGTAGATGGCGGTGACGCGCCGCGCCTTGAAGCGTTCCAGGGCGGCGGCGACCTCGGGGGACAGGTCGGACATGGCGTCCTCCTACTCCAGCGCGCCGCCGCCTGCGAGGCGGAAGTGTTTGGGCCGGCCGGACGCGAAGACTGTTAAGCCCCGCGCAGAATCCCTCTATGCCGTCAAAGGATGATCGGGCGCTTTCCCATCCTCTACATCGCCGAAGCCGACGCCGAGGACGCGGTGCTGTCTTCGGGCGTGCTGGCCCATCTGGTCGACAGTTTGCCCGAGGCCAGCTTCACCATCGTCGGCTCGGCGGCGTCCGCGCCGCTGTTCGCCGACACGCCGCGCCTGGCGCAGCTGCTGGTGCTGGAGCGCGAGGGCCATTTCGAGTGGATCGCCCTGTGGAACCAGGTGCGGGCGACCAAATGGGGGCTGGTGGTGGACATGCGCGGCTCGACCCTGTCGGGGAAGCTGCGACGCCACAAGCGGGCGGTGCGCGGCGCCGACCAGGCCGGGCTGCACGCGGTGGAGGCGGCGGCGCGGGTGCTGAAGCTGGAAGCGGAAGAAACCCCGGCGCCCCGGATCTTCGTGTCCGAACAGACGCTGGCGGAGGCGAAGGCGCGCTTTCCGGCGACGAGCGGTCCTCAAGCTGGCGCGGACGCGCCGATCCTGGCGGTCGGGCCGGGGGTGGAGTGGATGGGCAAGCGCTGGCCGGCCGAACGCTACGCCAAGGCGGCGACCAAGCTTCTGGCCGACGACGGGCCGCTGGCCGGCGGGCGGCTGATGCTGGTGGGCGAGGAAATCGACCGCGAAGCGGCCCACACCATCCGCTACGCGGTGCCGAGAGCGCGGGTGATCGAGCTGCAAGGCAAGCTGACGCGGCTGCAGACGGCGGCGGCCCTGTCGCAGGCGACGCTGTATCTGGGCGCGGATTCCTTGTGGACGCATCTGGCGGTGGCGGCGGGTGTTCCGACCGTCGCCGTGTTCGGGCCGTCTGATGAAATGGTGCGGGGGCCGTGGAAGGGCGTCGCCGTGCGCGGGCCGCGAAGCTTCGAGGAGTTCAGGAAGCTGGATCCGAATCTGAACCAGGCGATCCAGCACATGATGGACCTGCCGTGGGAGCGGGTGCTGAAGGCGGCGGTGCGGTTGCTGAAGGAGCGGGACGGCGTTTGACGCCCCCTCTCCGTCATCCTCGGGCTTGACCCGAGGATCGAGGGTTCCGCAAGTCGGGTGGAGTCCGTTAGAAACACCCATCGAAGCGTCGTCTTTTTGCGAAGCGGAGAGTTCGATCCTCGGGTCAAGCCCGAGGATGACGGTGATGGATGCGAGGACGTGCGGCGATGACCCAGACCTATGACCTGATCGTCCGTGGCGGCGAGGTGGCGAACCATGCGGGGCGGGGGCTGGCGGACGTCGGGGTAATCGACGGCAAGATCGCCTTTATCGGCGACCTGTCTCAGGCCTCGGCCGGCGAGGTGTTCGACGCTGCGGGCCTGACGGTGCTGCCCGGCGTGATCGACACCCAGGTGCATTTCCGCGAGCCGGGGCTGGAGTGGAAGGAGGATCTGGAGACCGGATCGCGGGCTGCGGCGCTCGGCGGCGTCGTCGCCGTGTTCGAGATGCCGAACACCAATCCGAACACCACCGATCCCGACACCATGGCCGACAAGCTGGTGCGGGCGAAAAATCGGATGTGGACCGACCACGCCTTCTACGTCGGCGGCACGCACGAGAATGCGGACTATCTGGGCGAGCTGGAGCGACTGCCGGGCTGTTGCGGGGTCAAGGTCTTCATGGGCGCCTCCACAGGCGACCTGCTGATCGCCGACGACGATGGGGTGAGAAAGGTGCTGTCGAACGTACGCCGTCGCGCCACCTTCCACTCCGAGGACGAATACCGGCTGGTCGAGCGGCGCGGTCTGGCCCGCACCGGCGACTGGACCAGCCACCCCGAGGTGCGCGACGCCGAGAGCGCCATTCGCTCGACCCGTCGCCTGGTCGGCCTGGCCAAGGAGACCGGCGCGCGTATCCATGTGCTGCACGTCACGACGAAAGACGAGATGGACTATCTGCGCTTCCACAAGGATGTCGCCACCGTCGAGATCACGCCCCAGCACCTGACGCTTGCCGCGCCCGAGGCCTACCAGCGGCTGGGCAGCTACGCCCAGATGAACCCGCCGATCCGCTCGCAGGAGCATGTGGACGCCCTGTGGCTGTGGGGCATGCAGCAGGGCGTCGCCGACGTGCTGGGCTCGGACCACGCGCCCCACACCAAGGACGAAAAGGCCAAACCCTATCCGGCGTCGCCGTCCGGGATGCCGGGGGTGCAGACGCTGGTTCCGGTGATGCTGACGCATGTGGCCAACGGGCGGTTGAGCCTGGAGCGGTTCATCGACCTGACCTCGGCGGGGGCGCAGCGGGTGTTCGGCACGGCCAACAAGGGGCGAATGGCCGTCAGCTATGACGCGGACCTGACCATCGTCGATCTGAAGGCCAGGCGCACCATCACCCACGACCAGCAGGCCACGCGCTGCGGCTGGACCCCGTTCGACGGCTTCGAGGCGACCGGCTGGCCGATGGCGACGGTGGTGCGCGGTCGCGTGGTGATGAAGGACAGCGAACTAATCGGCGCGGCGCATGGCCAGCCGGTGCGCTTCATGGAAACGCTTTAGTGGGCGCGCCTAGCGCGCGGCGGTGTTGGTCCGGATGAAGCCGGCGATGTCGTTCACGACGCCCGGCGCGAGGGGCAGGGCCGGGTCGGCGTAGGTCGCCAGATTGGCCGGGCGATCGGCGGGCGCGATCTTGAGCAGGTGATTGACCCCATCCCAGGTCGCCTGTTTCGCCTGCGGATCGGCGGCGGCCAGCGCCTGGGCGTCCACCGTCGTGACCTGGAGGTCGGTGGTCCCCTGGCCGATCAGGACCGGGCCGTCATAGGCCGCGATCAAGGCGGCGGGATCCACGGCCAGCCACGAGATCAGATAAGGCTGAACCGACGGACGGAACAGGGCCGCAAGCGCCGGCGGCGTGTCGGTGGCGGGGCGTCCCGCCTCCAGTTCGGCCAAGCCCGCGAAGGCCTGAGTCTTCATCGGCTCGGGCAAGGTCGCCAGCTGTTCGCGCAGCAGGACGCCGCCCGGACGGCCCGCGCCGGCCAGCAGCACCAGGCCGCAGACCTTGTCGTTGCCGTTCTCGACCGCCTTCAAGGCCACAAGCGCGCCTTCGCTGTGGCCGATCAGCCAGGCGCAGGATCGGCCCGCCCGCGAAGCCGCCTCGGCGGCCCATGCGCGAGCGTCGGCGGCGTAGTCGTCAAAGCGCATCTTCCGCTCATCGAACCCCGCCGCCGCGCTCTGGGCGACGCCGCGCTTGTCGATGCGAACCGTGGCGATCCCCTCAGCCGCCAGCCCTTCGGCCAGCAGGCGGTAGGTGGAGGCCGCCACGCCCAGCGGGCTGTTCCCATCACGATCCGTCGGGCCCGAGCCGGGCAGAATGACGGCGACGGCGGTCGCACCCGCTTCGGGCGTCAGCAGGGTTCCGTGAAGCGACGCGGGCTGAGCCGGAAGCGCGATCTCGGTGGACACCGGGCCGGCGAGAAGGGCGACCACAAGGCTGAGCATGGCGCCCTCCGGGTTTGATGCTGTTCAGATCGAGAAGCTGACGCCGCAGCCGCAGCTGGAGGCGGCGTTGGGGTTGCGGACCACGAACTGGGCGCCGGCGAGTTCATCGACGTAGGCGATCTCGGACCCTTTCAGGAAGGGGACCGAGACGGGGTCGACCAGAGCGACCTGGCTGTCGGTCTGGATGCGCAGGTCGTCATCGTCGCCGGCCTCGACCAGTTCGAACCGATACTGGAAGCCCGAGCAGCCGCCGCCGTCCACGGCGACGCGCAGCATCAGCGTCTTGCCCTCGGCTGCGCCCAGCTTGGCCAGACGCTTGGCGGCGCTGGCGGCCAGGACGATGCCCTCCGGCGCACGCGGGGCGACGGTGAAGGCGGGTGTGGACGGCTCTGTGGATTGGACGGTGCTCACAGCTGTCTATATGAGGCGCGGGCGGGCGTTCGCAAAGGCCCCGCGCCAGCAAAGCCGCTTCAAAGTTGATGACTTGAGCCAAACCGCCAGAGCCCCGTACGCCGAACTGCCCGAACTGACGCAGGGACGGCGCTTTCGTGAGGCGCCCAGCCGCACGCGCACGCCCTTCGCCCGCGACCGCGACCGGATCATCCACGCCACCGCCTTTCGCCGGCTGAAGGAGAAGACCCAAGTCTTCGTGGCGCATGAGGGCGACCACTATCGCACCCGTCTGACCCATTCGCTGGAGGTGGCGCAGATCGCGCGGTCGCTGGCGCGCGCGCTGCGGCTGGACGACGACCTGGCCGAGACCATCGCCCTGGCGCACGACCTGGGCCATCCGCCCTTCGCCCATGCCGGCGAGGACGAGCTGGTGGTGCAGATGGCCGACTATGGCGGCTTTGATCACAATGTGCAGAGCTTTCGGGTCATCACCGAACTGGAGAACCGCTATCCGCAGTTCGACGGGTTGAACCTGAGCTGGGAGACCGTCGAGGGCGTCATCAAGCACAACGGGCCGGTGGCGCATCGGCTGGACGAACCGGCGTGGGCGGTGGTGCGGCCCTATGGGGCGGCCGCGGGCGAGGCGGGGTGGGACCTGCGCCTTGGCACCTTCGCCTCGCTGGAAGCGCAGTGCGCGGCGGTGGCGGACGACATCGCCTACAACAACCACGACGTGGACGACGGGGTGCAGGCGGGGCTGATCACCCTGGGGGACCTGGACGGGATCCCCATCATCGGCCCGATGCTGGCCGAGGTGCGGCGCGACTGGCCCGGCATTGACGACCGAATGCTGCGGATCGAGGCGGTGCGGCGCATGATCGGCGTGATGGTCGAGGATGTGCTGGCCGAAACGGCGCGGCGCATTGAAGAGGACCGGATCGGCTCGACTGAGGACGTGCGGGGGGCGAAACGGACGCTGGTCGACTTCTCGCGGCCGATGCAGGCGGACCTGTCGGTGCTGCGCAAGTTCCTGTTCGAGCGGATGTACCGGCACTATCGGGTCAATCGCACGCGCAGCCAGGCGCGGCGTGTGCTGTCGCAGCTGTTCGAGCTGTTCATGGCCGAGCCGGAGGTGATGCCGCCGGAATGGGGCGTGCCGGCGCGGACCGACGACAAGGTGCGGCGGGCGCGGGCCGTGTGCGACTACATCGCCGGCATGACCGACCGCTACGCCATAGAAGTGCACCAGAAGCTGTTCAGTCTCGACCTCGCCCTCGATCTGTGATTCGAAAGTCGCGGGCGGGGCGGTAGGATGCAGGCTCGGCGCGCCGATTCGCAGCGTCGAACAGACGGCGGAGCGCGACCATGTCTTTCGACGACGACAACAAACCGGGCCGGGGCGCCTATACGCCGCCGACGGACGACGACCTTCCGTTCCGCCGCAACAGCTATGATCCGCGCAGCGGCCGCAATGTCGGCTCGGGCGGGGGCAAGGCGCCGCCGGTGACGCTGATCGTCAGCGCGGTGGTGCTGCTGCTGCTGATCGTGGCGGTGATCTTCTTCTATCGATCGGGCATGCGCTCCTCGACAGACGCGCCGCCGGCCGTGGGCCAGCCCGTGGGCGAGATGAAGTCCGCCGCGCCCGTGGACGCCCAGCCGATCGATCCGGCCGAGGGCGTTCGCGTCTATCGCGACGAGGCCGAAGCGACCGACGCCCCCATCACCTTCACCCCGCCGCCCGAAGCGCCCCAGCCGCGTCCGGCCGCGCCGCCTGCCGCCGCCGCGCCGACCGGCGGGGCCCTGCCGCCGGCGAAGGCTGCAACGCCCGCCGCGCCGGCGCCGCGCCCGACGGCCGCGGCCACCGCGCCGGTCGCGACGCCCGCGCCCGCCGCGCCCGCCGCTGCGACGGGTTCGGCCTCGGTTCAGATCGGCGCTTTCTCTTCAACCGAGATCGCCGACCGCGAATACGCCGCGGTGGCCGGCCGCTTCGGCCAGTTCGCCTCGGGCGCCCAGAAGCGGGTGACAGAGGTGACGTCGTCCAGCGGTTCGACGCTGTACCGCACGGCCTTCTCCGGCCTGTCTCGCGAACGGGCGGTCGCCTTCTGCAATGCGCTGAAGTCCGCCGGCCGGGACTGCATCGTTCGGTGACCTCCGCCGCCATTTACGGCTGTTTGGGTTATCGGCTGACGGAGACGGAGAAGACCTTCTTCGCGGAGGTTCGGCCGTGGGGTTTCATCCTGTTCCGGCGCAACATCGACACGCCGGAGCAGGTGCGGGCGCTGACGGACGAGCTGCGCGCCGCCATTGGCGCTCCCGAGGCGCCGATCCTGATCGATCAGGAAGGCGGGCGGGTGCAGCGGATGGGGCCGCCGCACTGGCCGAAATATCCGCCGGGCGACGCCTATCTGAAGGCGGCCAACGATCTGGCGCAGGCGCGTGAACTGACGCGTCTGGGCGCGCGGCTGATGGCGCACGATCTGCGCGAGGTCGGGATCAACGTCGACCTTCTGCCGGTGCTGGACGTGCCGGTGCCCGGCGCCCACGACATCATCGGCGACCGCGCCTATGGCCGTGATCCGGAGACGGTGGCCCTGTTGGGTCGGGCGGCGGCCGAGGGGCTGCTGGCGGGCGGGGTGCTGCCCTGCATCAAGCACATGCCGGGCCACGGCCGCGCCTTCGCCGACACCCACAAGGATCTGCCGACGGTTCACGCCGATCTCGAGACGCTGGACGCCTGGGACTTTGCGCCGTTCAAGGCTCTGTCGGACATGCCCATCGGCATGACGGCGCACATCGTCTTCACCGCGATCGATCGCAAACACCCCGCGACGCAGTCCAGAAAGGCCATTCGGCTGATCCGCGAGCGGCTGGGTTTCGGCGGCCTGTTGCTGTCGGACGACCTGGTGATGAACGCGCTGTCTGGATCGCTGACCCAGAGGGCGCACAAGGCGCTGAAGGCCGGCTGCGACGTCGTCGTGCACTGGAACGGCGTGATGCACGAGATGCGTCAGGTGGCCGAGGGCGTCGGGCCGCTGAAGGGCGGTGCGCGCCGCCGGGCCGAGGCGGCGATGGCCCGGATCGTCCACACGCCTGAACCGCTGGACACCACGGCCGCCCACGCCCGGTTCTTCCAGACCATGGGCGGCAGGCTGGATGTCGTCCAGGGGCCGGACGTGGGGGAGGCGCAGGCATGAGCCGCCTAGACCGTACCGGCCTCAAGCAGCGCGAAGCGCGGTAGGCCAAGGAAATGTCAGATTCCTTCCAGCCGAACCTGGATTTCACCGTCGTCGCCGAGGTCGAGGCGCGGGAGGCGTTTGTTGTCGATCTGGACGGCTATGAAGGGCCCTTGCATGTGCTGCTGGCGCTGGCGCGGAACCAGAAGGTCGACCTGCTGAAGCTGTCCATCACCCAACTGGCGGAACAGTATCTGGCCTTTGTGCATGAGGCGCGGCGGCGAAACTTTGCCCTGGCGGCGGACTATCTGGTGATGGCGTCGTGGCTGGCCTATCTGAAGTCGCGCCTGCTGCTGCCCCGCACCGACAAGAGCAAGGCCGAGGAGCCGCCGGCCGAGGAAATGGCCGCCGCCCTGGCGTTTCGCCTGCAAAAGCTGGAGGCGATGCGAAAGGCCGCCGAACAGCTGATGGCGCGGCCCCAGCTGAAGCGCGATGTGTTCACGCGCGGCGACCCCGAGGCGACGGTGATCGTGCCGTCCGACCGGATCGACGCCAGCCTGTATGAGCTGATGAGCGCCTATTTGGTGCAGCGGCGGCGCGAGGAGGCGCGGCGATATGCGCCCGGTCAGCGGGTCGAGGCCTTTGCGCTGGAGGCCGCGCGCGACTGGCTGCGCGAGATCATGCCCGAGCTGGCCGACTGGACCCCGCTTGAGCAGGTGGCGCCGACCCGCGACGATGAGGAGGGCCCCAGCCAGGCGAGCTATACCGCGTCCACCCTGTCGGCCAGTCTGGAGCTGGTGAAGGAGGGAGCGATGGACATTCGCCAGACGCAGGCGTTCGCCGAACTGTTCCTGAAGCGGCGCGGCCAAGCTCCAGGAATGGGCCAGCCGCTGGAGCTGTTGGGGTGATGTTTCAATGCGCCGCTCATCCCCGCGAAGGCGGGGACCCAGTGATTTGGGCGAACAGTTCTGTCATGCCTTCACCAATGGATCGCCAACGCATGGCCCCGCGACAGGACTGGGTCCCCGCCTTCGCGGGGATGAGCGGGCGGTTAGATGTCTGACCTCTCGTTCCAGCCCGACGAAGCCGAAATCGAACGCCGCGTCGAGGCGCTGCTGTTCGCCGCCGCCGGGCCGCTGACCGCCGCCGAGATCGCCGCGCGCCTGCCGCTGAACGCCAATGTCGCCCGCGCCATTTCCGGCCTCCGCATGCGCTATGAAGGGCGGGGGGTGGAGCTGGAGTGCGTCGCCGATCGCTGGCGGTTTCGCACCGCGCCGGACCTGGCCTTCATGATGACGGAGGAGCGCGAAGAGCCGCGCCGCCTGTCCAAGGCCGCGTTGGAGACCCTGGCCATTATCGCGTACCACCAGCCCGTCACCCGCGCAGAGATCGAGAGCGTGCGGGGGGTGAGCATCTCGCGCGGCACGCTGGACCTGCTGCTGGAGATGGGGATGGTGCGGCTGCGGGGGCGCAGGCGAACGCCGGGGCGGCCGGTAACCTACGCCACCACCGACCGGTTCCTGGAGCATTTCGGCCTGGCGACGCTGTATGACCTGCCGGGCGTGCAGGAGATGAAGGCGGCGGGGCTGCTGGACCTGTCGCTGCCGGTCGGCTTCGAAGTGCCTGATCCGAGCCGCGCCTCCGAAGCCGACGACGAGGATGGAACGCTGCCGATCGACGACGAATCGCCGGAGTTCGCACAGGATTTCGTCGGCGAGACCCGCTGAACCGCGCCGTCGCACGGCGTTCACCATGTCTTATCGGCCTTCGCATATGCGAGATCGCATGAGTGGCGTGGTTTCGAAGTCGGGTTGGCGGGCGTGGGGCGCGTTCAGGATCGCCGTGATCCTGATGGCGGCCGCGGTGGTGGGCATGGCGGCCGTGCTGACCGTCGTCAGCAGCGCCATCGACACCCACCAACGCTTGAAGGAGCAGAACCTGGCCGAGCGTCGCCTGGAGCGGGCGCTGGAAAGCGTGGGCGAGGATCTGACCGGCGCTTCCGTCTGGAACGAGGCGGTTGAGCATCTGAGCGCGCCGGCGGACGTGGCCTGGTTCGACCGCTACATGGCCGGCTTCTATACGATCCAGAGCCGACACGTCGTGACCCTCGCCTATGATGGGGCTGGTCGGCTGGTGCGGAGCAGTCACGCCGGCCGTCCCGCCGTCGCCGACCCGGCGGACCCGTTCGCCCGCGCGGCCCGGCCGCTGGTTGATCGGCTGCGCGTCCAGGCGGCGACGCGGGATCGCCGGGCGGTGGACCTGAAGGCCGTGCGGCTTCTGCCCGGCGTGGTTCGGGTGGGGAACAGCGTTTATCTCGTAGGAACCTCCAGCGTGGTGCGGCACACGGCGGATGGACC
>JGI20283J13201_100026_pt1 | contig 20431 bp, 21 predicted proteins | sample Plalitdecfosmids_FD_13201 | JGI IMG/M metagenome (IMG submission 13201)
TCATTTCACGCAACTCCTGATGGGCATCGCAAACCAAGCGATTCATTCCTCATAGCGATAAGATTGTTGCGGCGAAACGCAATTGTCCCACAATGCGACGAAGGTCATTGCCTACCGAAATGGGTTGTTCCTTCGCATCGCCGCGCGCGTTAAGGAATCGGTACGGAGAGCGTGCTAAGCCCGCTGAAGCCGGGGAACGATGTGCGGTTCGACGATAGCCTGAAGACGATTCTTGCCGCCGACATGGCCACCGATTTCGGTGCGCAATCGGCATGGCGGCAGCTGGTCGACCTGATGGGACGTGGTCGTGCGGTCGTCGACGAGCCGGCGATCGCGCGGTTGCGGCTGTTGCGGCAGGCGGTACCGGTCGAGGTCCGTGCTGCGAGTGCGCGGGCGCTGGCGTTTGCCAAGCCAGATGCGCGGCTCGTGGGGTTCTTCGCGGAAGACGTGCTGGCGATCGCCGCGCCGGTGTTGCGGACGGCGACGCTGGAGCCGGACGATTGGCTCGCGCTTCTCCCGCGACTGACACCGCCGAGCCGTTCCGTGCTGCGCCATCGTCGCGACCTGCCCGCCGAGGTCCAGCGTGGGTTGCAGAGCTTCGGTCCGACCGACTTCGTGTTGCCGCAACCCGAAGCGCCAGTCGAGATCGAGATGGCCGAGGCTGAACCGGTCGCGCCCGAACCGTTGCCGATCGAACAAGCGCCGGTCCGCGATGAACCGGTTGCGAAGCGTCCGGCACCGGCTCTTACCGACATTCCCGAGCTGTCCCTCTACGCCGCGCCGCTCAGCGAAACCCCGTTCATGGCGCTCGGCGCGGTCGCACGCGGGCTGCCGTTCGTCGCCGAGGCGTTTCGCCACGCCAAGCTAGCCGAGACCGAGCCGACTGTCGTCGAGCCAGCTGGACCAGCACCGGCGGACCGGTTCGAGATTTCCGACCTTGTCGCGCGGATCGAGGCGTTCAATCGCGACCGCACCGTCGATGCTGCTACGCCAGCGCCGGCGGCGGCCGAAATCGAGGGCTTCCGCTTCGAGACCGACGCGCAAGGCGTCATCCGGATGGTCGATGGCGTCGCGCGCTCTGCACTCGTCGGCGTGTCGCTCGCCTATGCAGCGCAGCAGGGCGAGGCACATCTCGACGGAGTCGCAGCAGGCGCGTTCCGCCGACGCTCGCGGTTCAGCGATGCGCGGCTCGAAGTAGGCGGCCTGTCCGATGCGTTCGGATCGTGGCGGCTGTCGGGCGTGCCGGCGTTCGAACATGCGTCGGGTCGCTTCATCGGCTTCCGCGGAACGGGGCGTCGCCCGCGGCGGGATGAGACTGCCGAGCCGGTTCGTGTCTCGTCGCCGGTGTCCGACTCGCTCCGCCAGCTCGTTCACGAACTGCGCACGCCGACCAATGCGATCGCCGGGTTCGCGGAGCTGATCGAGACGCAGTTGCTCGGCCCGGTCTCGCCGACCTACCGCGACCGTGCGACCACGATCCGCACGCAGGCGGGCGACCTGCTCGCGGCGATCGACGATCTCGATACTGCCGCCCGGATCGAAGGGCGTGCACTCGACCTGCGCCCGACGACGGTGCCGGTTCGTGCGTTGCTCGACCGGGTCGCCCGCGATCTCCAGCCGCTCGCGACGCTGCGCGGCACGAGCCTGGGCGTGGCGATGCCGGCGGGCGACTGCGACATTCGCGGCGACGACCGGGCGGTCGAGCGGTTGATCGGCCGGTTGCTCGCCGCGCTGGTTTCGGCGGGGCGGAAAGGTGAGCAGCTCGGGGTGGTCGTGCGGCCGGTCGCCGAGACGGTGACGATCGAGTTCGACCGACCCGCCGCGCTCGCCGCGCATGCCACCGATGTCCTGCTGAGCATCGATGCCGAACACGAGAGCGACGGCGATGGCGCGCCCTTGCTCGGGACCGGGTTCGCGTTGCGACTTGCCCAGAACCTCGCGGTCGAACTGGGCGGCGTGCTGACGATCGGCGCCGACCGCCTGACCCTTCAGCTTCCGGCTGCCGATACTGTCGATGCGGAGCGGACCGCCGACGAACAGCGGTGACATACCGTCCCGCGCGCCCGACCGACGCACAACGCGTGGTATGGCCCGAGGCATTCGGCACGCGCTTCACCGTCTTCGCGGACGTCGAAGAGGAATTCGACTGGAACGCCCCGCTGGATCGCCGTAACCGTTCGACGACGGCGATGGCGGCCTTTCCTGACGCGCATCGCCGGTTTGCTGAACGGGGCGTCGCGCTGGCCTGCATGGTCGACTATCCGATCGCCACCGATCCGGCGGCCGTCGCGATCTTGTCGCGTGTCGTCGAGGACGGACGGTCGGAGATCGGCACGCAGCTCCATGCCTGGGTCAATCCGCCGTTCCCGGACAGCGCGCCGCCGGGATCGAGTTACGCCGGCAACCTGCCGCAGACGTCGGAAGCTGCTAAGCTCAAAACGCTGACGCGGGCCATTGCGACTGCGTTCGGTCGAGCCCCGCGTGCCTATCGCGCAGGCCGCTACGGTATCGGCCCCAACAGTTTCGCGCTGCTCGCCAGGCTCGGTTACCGGATCGATAGCTCGGTCCGTCCCGGCTACGATTACAGTGCTGACGGAGGCCCCGACTTCTCGATGGCCGACGCCGGCGCCTACCGCGCGGAGGGCATCGTCGAGTTGCCGCTGACCACGGTCTTCACGGGCCATGCACGTCGCGTTGGCCCGCATTTGTACCGGGCACTCGGACGCATTCCGAAGGGCAGGGGGTTCTTTGCGCGCGCACACCTGCTGTCCCGGATCGCGCTGACGCCCGAGGACATGCCGATCGCCGATGCTCTAGAGGCCGTCGCGGTGGCGGCTGGTGAAGGTCTGCGGTTGCTGAACCTGTCCTTCCACTCGCCGTCTTTGGTCCCGGGTCACACGCCTTATGTTCGTGACGCGGCGGATTTGAAGCGTTTCCACGACTGGTGGACCGCGATGCTCGACGAGTTCGAGCGGCGTGGGATTCGCAACGCCTCGCTCGACGAGATCATTGCGGCTCTCGATTAGCGGCCGGATCGCGGACTTGCTCTATTCGAAGGTTCGCGAACAAGTTTGATCGCGACGCTGCGGCTAAATCCAACAGGCTGCCCTCCCTGAAAGGGAGGGGCAGGGGGTGGGTTGGCTTCCGCATGTTCGACCGTTGGGGCTCAAGCTGGCCGACCCACCCCCAACCCCTCCCTTCCAGGGAGGGGGGCCTGTTGCGGCTTTGGGCTTCGTCAGCGCGTCCAACCTCGCCTTGGCATAGCTGCACCCAAAACCAGAAAGGGCGGCCCGTTGCCGGACCGCCCTTCTAGTACGCAGATACTGAAAGCGAGATTAGCGCTTCGAGAACTGGAAGCTACGACGGGCCTTCGCCTTGCCGTACTTCTTGCGCTCGACGACGCGGCTGTCGCGGGTCAGGAAGCCTGCTGCCTTCACCGAGGCGCGCAGCACCGGCTCGAAGCGGGTCAGTGCCTGGCTGATGCCGTGCTTGACCGCGCCGGCCTGGCCCGAAAGGCCACCGCCCTTGACGGTGCAGACGACGTCGTACTGACCTTCGCGCTCGGTGATGCCGAACACCTGGTTGATGACGAGACGCAGCGTCGGACGTGCGAAATACACTTCCTGGTCACGACCGTTGATCGTGATCTTGCCGGTGCCGGGCTTGACCCAGACGCGTGCGACGGCGTCCTTGCGACGGCCGGTCGCATAGGCGCGGCCCTGCTTGTCGAGGATCTGCTCGCGCAGCGGCATCGGCTCGCGGACGGGCTCGTTCGACACCGGCGCTGCGATATCGCCTTCGCTGGTCGGCAGAGCCTGCTCGGCGGGGGCAGCCGGCGCGGGCTGGTTGGTCAGGCTCGCGAGATCGGCGAGCGACTGGCGGTTGTCGGACATTATGCGCCCACCTTGTTCTTGCGGTTCATGCTGCCGATGTCGAGCACGGCAGGGTTCTGTGCCTCGTGCGGATGCTCGGTGCCCTTGAAGATACGCAGGTTGCGCATCTGCTCACGACCCAGCGGGCCGCGCGGGATCATGCGCTCGACAGCCTTTTCGAGAACGCGCTCCGGGAAGCGGCCGTCGAGGACCTTGGCGGCAGTGATGCCCTTGATGCCGCCGGCGTAACCGGTGTGCTTGTAATAGATCTTCTTCGCGGCCTTGTTGCCGGTGAAGCGGATCTTGTCGGCATTGATCACGACGACGTTGTCACCGCAATCGACATGCGGGGTAAACGACACCTTGTGCTTGCCGCGCAGGACGTTGGCGATGATCGATGCGGCACGACCGACGACGAGACCTTCCGCGTCGACGATATGCCACTGCTTGTCCACCTCTGCCGGCTTTGCCGACTTGGTGGTCTTCATGAGCGCCTTCATGGGCGTTAGACCTTCCAGATTGAATGCAAGCGCACCAAGGGGAGGCCCCGCAGCGCGAATGCCGGCCTAATGCTGAAAGGGGGGCTTCAAGTCAAGCTTTCCGCGGGTTTCCTGACGGGTATTATTATACCCGCTGCTTCAGGCGGGGTGCGGTGCCTACGGCATGGGCGGCGAACATAGCGGCGATCAGGAGGAGTGCGGCGTTGCCCTGGTGCGCGACCGCGACGTCGATCTGCACGCCCGTCATCAGCGTCGCGATGCCGAGCATGATCTGGAGTGTGACGAGGCCGACGACGAAGAAGCCGGCGCTGCTGCCAGTCTTGGTCGCCTTGATCGCAAGCCAGATCAGCCCGGCGGCGGCGGCGAACGCGAACCAGCGGTGGATGAACTGCACGACGATCGGGTTGTCGACCGCGTTGCTCCAGGCGGGGTTTACCATCGGCACATCGGCCGGGAACAGCCCGTCGCCCATCAGCGGCCAGCTCGCGAAGGCATAGCCGGCGTCGAGCCCGGCGGTAAAAGCGCCGTAGACGAGCTGCACGAACAGCAGCGCCAGCGCGACGATCGCTACGGGTGCAAGGCGGGCAGGGGCGGCGAGCGGATTGCGGTGCAGCGCCATCAGGTCGAGCGCGGTCCACACGATCCCGGCGAGGATCGTCAGCGCGGTCAGCAGGTGGACGGCGAGTCGGATGTGGCTGACATCGGTTCGCACCGACAGGCCCGAGGCGACCATCCACCAGCCGATCGCGCCCTGGAACGCGCCAAGCGCCAGCAGAGCCGACAGACGCCAGCCATAGCCGACCGGGATGCGCTTGCGCACCGCGAACCAGATCAGCGGCACCGCGAACACGAGGCCGATCACGCGGCCCCACAGACGATGCAGATACTCCCAGAAGAAGATCGCCTTGAACCCGCCGACCGTCATGTCGGCGTTGAACGCGGCGTATTCGGGGATGCGCTTGTAGGCGTCGAACTCGGCCTGCCACTGCGCGTCGTTAAGCGGCGGGATGATTCCGCTGATCGGCTTCCACTGCGTGATCGACAGCCCCGACTCGGTCAGCCGCGTGATCCCGCCGATGACGACCATCGCGACGATCAGGCCGGCGACCGTGAACAGCCACAGGGCGACGGAACGAGGACGGGCTTTGCTGAGGAAGGCGGCGCTGGGTTGAAGCATGGTGAGGAGATAGTGGTTTGCGGGGCGGGGCGCCATCGGTTCGTGGTACGCTATTGCTTCATGTTGCTGGGGGTGGTTCGGCAGAAGCCGGACTGGCGACCGCAGCACGCTACTTCATTGTTCTCCCGCAAAGGCGGGAGTCCAGACTGGGCTCCCGCCTTCGCGGGGAAACAAGCAGGGGGGCGTGGCGTTGCTAACCTCCGGGCCTCGCAAGTCCCGAAGCTATCCTTGGAACCGACGCCAACCCGCCAAGAAAATCTGCAATGTAATGTTGTATCCTTTCAGCGGCCCATCTATATCCGGCTGACGATGACGCCCTCGGCCACGCATACCCACCGCTTCGCCGGTCTCGATCGTTATGCGATCGGCCTGTCCGGCCTGTGCATGGTGCATTGCCTTGCGACCTCCGTGCTGGTCGCGCTGATGTCGACAGCGGGCGGTTTCCTGCTCGACCCAATCTTCCACGAAGTCGGCCTGACGATCGCGATCGGCCTTGGCGCGCTCGCGCTCGGCCGCGGTGTGCTCAACCACGGCTATATGATGCCCGCCGCGATGGGCGCGCTCGGACTCGGCATCATGGCGGGCGCGATGACGCTGCCGCACGACAGCGGCGGCGGCGAGACGCTGTGGACGATCGTCGGCGTCGGCCTGCTCGCGTTCGGCCACGATCTCAACCGTCGCGCGGAAAGCTGAGCGGGTTGCTGGAACCCCTCCGGCATCCTACTTCACCCAGCATGGCGCACGCTCACAACCACACCGAACCGCAGGGCGCCGATCTCACCGTCGCAGCACAGACGACGCTCGAAAAGGCGGGCGAGCAGTGGACGACGATGCGCGCCAGCGTGTTCGCTGCACTCGCCAGCTTCGAGAAGCCGGCATCGGCCTACGATATCGCCGAGGCCGTCTCGAAAGTTGAAGGTCGCCGGGTCGCCGCGAACAGCGTGTACCGCATTCTCGATCTCTTCGTCGGCGCGAACCTCGCACGGCGCGTCGAGAGCGCGAACGCCTATGTCGCGAACGCGCATCCGGATTGCCTGCACGACTGCATCTTCCTGGTCTGCGACTCGTGCGGCCAGACCACGCATCTCGATAACGACACGATCACCAAGGGCGTCCGCAGCGCGGCGGAGGCGGCGGGCTTCTTACCGGTCCGCCCGGTAATCGAAGTCCGCGGGCGATGTGCGGACTGCGAGACGAAGTAGTCCCGCCATCGCCAATCCTCCCCCGCTAGGGGGAGGTGGCTGGCGCTTGCCAGACGGAGGGGCAGGAAAGAGCAACCTCAGTTCCGTGTCCTCCCCCTCCGTCACCTTCGGTGCCACCTCCCCCTGGCGGGGGAGGATCAGGTTCTACCCAAGATCCTTCCCCATCCGGATCATCGGCACCGGGACCTCGCCCGGCGTTTCGATCCGCTCGATCGGCAGATACCCGCAGGCGCGGTACAGCGGTTCCCCCGCTAGCGTCGCCATCATCTCCGCCCGCGCAAACCCGGCCTCTCGCGCTGCGGCCTCGCAGACCGATAACACCAGCCGCCCGACACCCCGCCGGGTAAAATCCGGATCGGTATACATCGCGCGGATCCGCGCCGCGTCGCGCGCCGGGTCGAGCAACGCCGCATCCCGCAACGCCGTGCTGTGATCGCCGCCATAGAGCGTCGCCCGCCGACTCCACCCGCCACATCCGGCCAACGGACCCTCCGCCTCGACCAGCAGATACGTCCCGTCCGCGATCAACTGCGTATCGAGCCCCATCACCGCGCGGCTCGCCTCGACCTGTGCCGGCGTGAGGAAGTTCCCCTGCAACGCGCCGATCGCGCGGGCTATCAGCGCGGAGATCGCCGGAATATCCGCCTCACGAGCAACACGGTGCGTAAAGTTCATATTTGTGCACTTTCCGAGCGATTCCAGTGCGAATGCTACGCCATGACACGGTAACAATCGACACGATACGCGCGCTGCATTAAGCCCGTCCGATGGCCGACCTTCCCTCGACACCGCTGCTCGACACCGTTTCGACGCCCGACGACCTCCGCAAGCTGCGCCCGGACCAGCTCCGCCAACTCGCCGACGAACTGCGTACCGAGACGATTTCCGCGGTCGGCACCACCGGCGGGCATCTCGGCTCGGGCCTCGGCGTGGTCGAGCTGACCACCGCGATCCACTATGTCTTCGACACCCCGCGCGACCGGCTGGTGTGGGACGTCGGCCACCAATGCTATCCGCACAAGATCCTGACGGGACGCCGCGATCGGATTCGCACGCTGCGCCAGGGCGGGGGGCTCAGCGGCTTCACCAAGCGCAGCGAGAGCGAATACGATCCGTTCGGCGCGGCGCATTCCTCGACCTCGATCTCGGCGGCGCTGGGCTTCGCGATCGCCAACAAGATCGCGGGGACGCCGGGCAAGGGCATCGCGGTGATCGGCGACGGCGCGATGTCTGCGGGCATGGCGTACGAGGCGATGAACAACGCCGCGCAGGCGGGCAACCCGCCTCGTCGTGATCCTCAACGACAACGACATGTCGATCGCCCCGCCGGTCGGTGGATTGTCTGCGTATCTAAGCCGGATCGTATCGAGTCGAGAGTTCCTCGGGTTCCGCGATCTCGCGCGCAAACTCGCCAAGCGGCTGCCGCGGCCGATTGCCAGCGGCATGCGCAAGACCGACGAGTTCGCACGCGGCATGACGATGGGCGGCACGCTGTTCGAAGAACTGGGCTTTTATTATGTCGGCCCGATCGATGGGCATAACCTCGAACACCTGATCCCGGTGCTCGAGAATGTCCGCGATGCCGAGGAGGGCCCGATCCTCGTCCACGTTGTCACCAAGAAGGGCAAGGGCTATGCCCCCGCCGAGGCCGCCGCGGACAAATATCACGGCGTCCAGAAGTTCGACGTGATCTCCGGCGTGCAGACCAAGGCGCCCCCAGGCCCGCCACAATACCAGAACGTATTCGGCGCGCAGCTCGTCGCCGAGGCCGCCAATGACCCGCGGATCTGCGCGATCACCGCGGCGATGCCGTCGGGCACCGGGCTCGACGCGTTCGCCAAGGCGTATCCCGACCGGTTCTTCGACGTCGGTATCGCCGAGCAGCACGGCGTCACCTTTGCCGCCGGTCTCGCCGCGCAGGGGATGCGGCCGTTCTGCGCGATCTACTCGACGTTCCTCCAGCGCGCGTACGATCAGGTCGTGCATGACGTCGCGATCCAGAACCTGCCGGTCCGTTTCGCGATCGACCGCGCGGGGCTGGTCGGCGCGGACGGTGCGACGCATGCCGGGTCGTTCGACGTCACCTACCTCGCGACGCTGCCGAACTTCGTCGTGATGGCGGCGGCGGACGAGGCCGAACTCGTCCACATGACGCACACCGCGGCGCAGTACGACACCGGCCCGATCGCTGTGCGTTATCCGCGCGGCAACGGCACCGGCGTTGCGCTGCCCGAGACCCCGCAACTGCTGGAGATCGGCAAGGGGCGCGTCGTGCGCGAGGGCAAGAAGATCGCGATCCTGTCGCTCGGCACGCGTCTTGAGGAAGCGCTCAAGGCCGCGGAGGTTCTCGAAGCCAAGGGGCTGAGCACCACGGTTGCCGATCTCCGTTTCGCCAAACCGCTCGACGTCGACCTGATCCGCAAGCTGCTCACGACGCACGAAGTCGCGGTGACGATCGAGGAGAACTCGGTCGGTGGCTTTGGCGCGCATGTGCTGACGATGGCGTCTGACGAGGGGCTGATCGACGGCGGGCTCAAGTTGCGTACGCTGCGTCTGCCCGACGTGTACCAGGATCAGGACAAGCCCGAAGTCCAGTACGCCGAAGCCGGGCTCGATGCGACCGCGCTGGTGGATACGGTGCTCAAGGCGCTGCGCCATAATTCCGGCGGGGTCGCCGAAGCGCGGGCATGACCGGGCCGACCCAGGGGCTCGTGATCATTGCGCTGGCGGTGGTCGTGATGGTTTCGCTCAACATCGCGATGTGGCGGCGGATGCGGGGTGGGCTCGCAGCGGCGAAGGCCGAGCAGGCGGCTAATCCCGAACTGTTCGATGAGGATGGTACGCGGATTTCGTGAGCAGCCAACTCCACCACCCCACCCCGGCGAAGGCCGGGGCCCAGTTGGAGAGGTCGCAGTAATGGGCGATCGCGCTCAGTTAGCGACGTTTCCCAACTGGGCCCCGGCCTCCGCCGGGGTGGTGCAGCCTCAAGCGAGCAATCAGCCGCCCAAGTAGTGCGTTTGCGCGGCGTCTGTAGCGCTCACCGCAAGGATCGACCGCGCTTTGCTTGGCGGCAAAGCCTGCCCGCGCCCATCGCCACTCGCCGCAATCACCCGCTCCAGCAAGTCCTGCCCTTCACGCCACCAACCAATCCCGCTTGCGGCATTCAAATGTCCTTGCGGCCCGGCGTCGACGAAGTGGCTGCCCCAGTCCGCCGCCATGCTGTGCGCGCGCTCGGGCGTGACCCAGGGGTCGTCGCTGCTCGCCACCACGATCGACGGGAATGGCAGGGGCGTGCGCGGCGTCGGCGAAAAGCCTTTCAGTTCGGCCTGCGCGCCCCCGCGATCGACGTCCGCCGGCGCCACCAGCAACGCGCCCGCTACCGGCCAGCCATAAGGCTGTGGACTCAGTTCGGCCCACCACGCTACTGCGAGGCACCCGAGACTATGCGCGGCGAGGATCACCGGCGCCTGCGCCTGCCGGATCGCTTCGTCGAGTCGCGTCACCCAGGCGTTGCGGTGCGGCGTGTTCCACATGCCGAGCTCGACGCGGACCGTGTCGGGCCGCGCCTCTTCCCATAACGTCTGCCAGTGCGAAGGACCCGATCCACCAAGGCCGGGCACGGTCAGGATCGTCGGCTGGACGGAATCATACGGTGCGAAAGAACCCACAGCGCTTCTCCTTCTCCAAAACCTCGTTCTTCGAGGTCGGGAGCGTGGCCGAAGGACGGTCTAGGGCACGCCATCCGGTCACGATCCCATGTGCTCAAGATAATCCTACTTATTCGGTAGGCAATGGCATTGCGGCGAAAGGAAGGCAGCTTGCGGCAATCGGATCGGGCGGCGATACGCACGTCATGGTGAAGATACGCGCGGACCAGATGCTGGTCGACAGAGGCCTCGTCGAGTCGCGGACGCGCGCGCAGGCGCTGATCATGGCGGGCCTCGTGTTCGCGGGGACGAAGAAGGTCGACAAGCCCGGACAGACGCTATCGGACGACGTGCAGCTCGACGTGCGCGGTCGTGATCATCCCTGGGTCTCGCGCGGCGGGATCAAGCTGGCGCACGGCCTTGCGCATTTCGGCTGGGACGTGACCGGCGCGGTCGCGATCGACGTTGGCTCGTCGACCGGCGGCTTTACCGACGTCATGCTGAAGAATGGCGCGGTGAAGGTCTACGCGGTCGATAGTGGCACCAACCAGCTTGCCTGGTCGCTCCGGCAGGATGAGCGCGTCATCGTCCACGAGCAAACCAGCGCGCGTATCCTCACGTCCGCGCATATCCCCGAGCCGATCGACCTGATCGTCTGTGATGCGAGCTTCATCGGCTTGGCCAAGGTGCTGGAGCGGCCGATGTCGTTTGCCAAATCGGACGCGCGGCTGATGGCGCTGGTGAAGCCGCAGTTCGAGGCGGGGCGCGGCGAAGTGGGGAAGGGTGGTGTCGTCCGCGATACCGCGATCCACCAGCGGGTCTGCGACGAGGTTGCGGCGTGGCTGACGGGGCAGGGGTGGAGCGTGGTCGGCGTGGTCGAGAGCCCGATCACGGGGCCCGAGGGTAACGTGGAGTTCCTGATTGCTGCTTTGCATAGGCGGCCGGCTTCTGAGCAACGGCTACAGGAAGCGGCAAGCGAGACCCAAACATCGCCGTCATCCTGACGACAGTCAGGACCCAGAGCCACGCAGGGCGCGCTCGGTATCCTGGATCCTGACTTTCGTCAGGATGACGGCGTGGGGAGGTAGCGTACCGGAATGAACCACTAGCGGAACGATTAACCACCAAACTCGGTTTACCGATCGCAAAAGGCGCGCCAAGACGAGCGCGCGTAGAGGCGGAAGGATTTGTGTGGGCGGTATCGCTTCGAAGGGCCAGTTGAGGATGTCGTTCCTCCGCTGGGCGGTCGTGACCGTGCCCCTGATCCTGTTGCTGGGCTTTCTGTCCGGTCGATCGGTCAGCGTCGGCAGCGAGAATGCCTGGTACATGGCGCTCGCCAAGCCCGCGCTGAACCCGCCGGGCTGGGTGTTCCCGGTCGTATGGACCACGCTCTACATCCTGAGTGGCCTCGCGCTCGCGATGATCCTCAACGCGCGGGGCGCTCGGTTGCGCGGGCTGGCCGTTGCGTTGTTCGTCGGCCAGTTCCTGCTCAACCTCGCCTGGACGCCGATATTCTTCGGCGCGCACAGAATCGGGCTGTCGGTGCTGGTGATCGTCGCGATGCTGGCGCTGTCGATCGCCGCGACCTTCGTATTCGCGCGCATCCGGCCCGCCGCGGCGTGGCTGATGGTGCCGTACATGGTGTGGATCAGCTTTGCCGGCGTGCTCGCGTTCAGCATCGGGCAGTTGAACCCCGATGCCGAAACCCTTGCACCCGCGCCGCATACGTCCCAAATGCTGTGACGCAGCAGTCATTGTAACAGTCACTGCGACAGTCTTTGGGATTTTGAAGCAATGCAGTCCGAAAACCGCGTGTTCGACGATATCGTCAAGGTCTTGAACGGTGCTGCCGGTACGCTTGCGGGCGTCGGTCGCGAAGCCGGTTCCGGTGCGCGGGAACGCGCGCGCGAATGGCTCGGCGGGCTCGACTTCGTCAGCCGCGAAGAGTTCGACGCGGTCAAGGCGATGGCATCGGCCGCACGCGACGAGAACGACGCGTTGAAGGCGCGTCTCGATGCGCTCGAAGCCAAGTTCGCGGCCCAATCGACGGTAAATGCACCGCTCGGGGCGTCGGTCGACTGACTTTTCCACAGTTTTCCGCAGAATTGGGGCCGATGGGGTTGTCGGGGTGTTTTTGCCTCGGCACCCTTTGTCGTGCGATAAGGACCGCCAGGACCCTATGATGCTTGAACACGCCGACCACGACCACGAAGACGCCGCCCCGATCGACATGCTCGAGAGCTATTACGCTGCGCATGGCTGGGAGCATGAGCGGCACGACGACGAGATCGTCGCGACCGTCAAGGGAAGCTGGGCGACCTACGAACTGCGCGCGCTGTGGCGCGAAGACGATAGCGTCCTGCAATTCCTCGCTTTTCCCGACATCAAGGTGCCCGACGAGCGGCGCCAGGCGGTCTATGAGACGATCGGGCTGGTCAACGAACAGCTCTGGATCGGGCATTTCGAGCTGTGGTCGTCGAGCGGCATCCTGCTGTTCCGGCACGCGGCGATGGTCGATGGTGGTGACGACGGCACGATGTCGCTCGACGCGGCGGAACTGCTGGTCGAATCGGCGATCGAGGAGTGCGAGCGCTTCTATCCCGTGTTCCAGTTCGTGCTGTGGGGTGGGAAGAGCCCCAAGGAAGCGATCGCCGCGGCACTGATCGAAACGCACGGCGAGGCATGAGCTTTCCGGCAGGTCCGCTGTGGCTGGTCGGCTGCGGCAACATGGGCGGGGCGATGCTCCGGCGGTGGATCGCCGCTGGGCTCGACCCGGCGACTATTACGGTAATCACGCGGAGCGGGCAGGGGGCGCCCGAAGGCATCCGGTCGTTAACGGCGCTGCCTGATGACGATGCCCCTGCGACGGTAATGCTCGCGCTGAAGCCGCAGCAGATCGATGCGGCGCAGGCTTTGCTGGCGCCCATGCGAGGCAAGCCGCAGCTGCTCCTGTCGATCCTTGCCGGTGTCGACCACGCGGCACTCTCCCAGCGGTTCGCGGCTGACACGATCGTCCGCGCGATGCCCAACCTTCCGGTGGCGATCGGCAAGGGCGTGACGTCGTTCTACACCGCTGGGGCGTCGGAACAGGCGATGGCGGCGGCGGAAGCATTCGCAGCGCCGCTCGGTCATTACGAATGGATCGCCGACGAAGCGCATTTCGATGCGGTGACCGCGCTTGCAGGATCCGGCCCCGGGTTCGTGTTCCGATTCGCCGATGCGCTCGCCAAGGCGGGTGCAGCGCTCGGGCTGCCGGTGGACCAGGCGGCGCGTCTCGCTATCGCCACGCTGGAGGGTTCTGCGATCATGGCGGCCGAGGCGGACGTATCGCCCGGCATACTCGCCGACCGCGTCGCCAGCCCCGGCGGATCGACCCGCGAGGGCCTGAACGTACTCGACCACGACGATGCCCTGGTCGCACTGCTTACCGAGACGCTTGCCGCCTCCGAACGCCGGAACGCCGAAATGGCGGCTGCGGCGCGTTAGAGGCGGCGTGGAATGTCGTGGGAATTGCTAGCCGCGCGGTGCTGCCGTGGTGAAGGCCGCGGCGATTGCTGCGTGCATCGGCTTGGCGACGAACGCGGCGTCATATGGGCAGGGGCGGCGGCGAGCCTTGTCCTTGCGCGGCTCGAAACCTTCGATCCAGCTGTAGCGGTCGGTCATGCCCCACAACAGCACGTCCTTCAACGCCGGGTAGGCGAACATCAGGTCCAGATAGCCGCGCGTGAAGTCGGCCACTCCCTGGTCGCGTGCGGCGACGTCGGCGGGGAGATTATTGTCACGGACGTCGAGTTCGGTGATGACGATGGCATAGCCCATCGCGGTGACGGCATCGACGAAACGGCGCCATTCGCCTTCCAGCGCGGCGATCGTGGCGCGGGTGTCGGTGCCTTGCGTGACGAGGTGCGACTGGACGCCGAGTGCGTCGACCGGAACGCCGCGGGCCTTGAACCCTTCCAGCAGCTTGAGGACGCCGGCGCGGTGCTGTGCGTTGCCCGGCTCCCAGCTCATATAGTCGTTATAGACGAGTTGCGCGTGCGGGGCTGCGGTGCGCGCCGTGTGGAAGGCAAGGTCGAGCGTCGCCTCGGGGCTGCCGAGGGCGCGAGACAGGGCGGTCGTGTACAGCGTGCCGTCGGCGGGGGTGACCGCCTCGTTGACGACGTCGTAGCTGCGGATGCGCGTGCCGTAGCGCTGGCATACCGTGGTGATGTGCCGGACGAGCAACTGTTCCGCCGCACGTGCGGGCGTCGCGCCGAAATCGTGGCTTTCCTCCCATTTCGGCATCCATTTCGGCTGGTGCCATAGGAGGTTATGGCCGCGGACGGGCAGCGCGTTGGCATCGGCCCAGGCCATCATCGCGTCGAACCGCGTGAAGTCGAAGGTCGTGGCACTGGGGCGGAGCGCCTGCCACTTCATCTCGTTCTCGGGCACCAGCAGCCCGCAGTCGCGCTTGAGCAGTCTCGCATAGGCCGGGTTGGCGAACGAGCCGCGGTCCGCGCCGGGCTCGCTCCACGCGAAACAGGAGCCGAGACGCATGCCCTTGGCTGCTGCCAGCGATTGCAGGCTCCCGTTGGCGCCCGTTGGGCGCAGGATCGATCGCGCCTGCGCATTCGCCGTAGCGCCGGCAGCCGCGAGCCCCGCCAGCATGCCCAGTCCGTCCCGTCGTGTAATGTCCACGAAGCATCCTCATTATGTTTTTGTGATAGCGCTATCGTTGTTAGATATTGGGACGATGTCAATCGCTTACCGGGCCGCCAAGGCCTGCGCGCCGCCAGGTCGCAAGCGGCTGACGCAGGCGGGTGACGGGGCGGGCAGCATGAACTAGATCGACATCATGCCTGGGCTCTTCGATCATCTTATGCCGGCGAAACGCTGGACGCCGTCGCGCTACCGTGCGTTGCTGCGTGCACGCGGACCACGGTCCGTGCAGTTCCGCACTCGTGCGGCGATCCTGACGGGCGCGATCCTGATCGGCGTCGTCGCGACGCTGTTCGCCGAAGCGGCGGACTGGGCGGCGGGGGTGTTCGCCGGGTACGCGCAGAGCTGGCACTGGTTGCCGCTGGCGACGACGCCGCTGACGTTCATGGCGCTGGTCTGGCTGACCCGGCGGTACGCGCCGTTCGCGCGGGGATCGGGTATCCCGCAGGTGATCGCGGCACAGGCCGATCCGAACGAGGCGACGCGGACGCTGATCTCGCCGCGCACCGTCGCCGCCAAGGCCGTGCTGACGATCGGTGCGGTGCTGGGCGGCGCTTCGGTCGGGCGCGAGGGACCGACCGTGCAGCTTGCCGCGGCGGTGATGGGCGCGACGCACCGGCTCGTCCGCGTACCGTTGCGGGGCGGCGTGCTGATCGCCGGCGGCGCGGCGGGTGTCGCGGCCGCGTTCAACACCCCGCTTGCCGGGCTGTTGTTCGCGATCGAGGAGCTGGCGTCGGCGTATGAGCAGCGCGTGACGCTGCTGGTCCTCGCCGCGATCGTCATCGCCGGGATGGTCGCGCAGTCGGTGCAGGGCGACTACATCTATTTCGGCGCGATCGGCGCGCATATGCCGCTGTTGTCGGCGCTGCTGGTAGCACCGGTCGCCGGGATCGCCGGCGGGATGGCGGGCGGTCTGTTTTCCCGCACGCTGCTGGCGATGGCGCAAAGCCGCAACCGCATGACGACCTGGACCCGCGCCAATCCGGTCAAGTTCGCCGGAGCGTGTGGTGCCGTCGTCGCGGTGCTAGGCGTGTTCACCGGCCTGACCTGGGGAACGGGCTATTCCGCGGCGCGCGCGATGATCGTCGGTGTCGATGCGCCCTTGTGGTTCGGACCCGCCAAGTTCGTGGCGACCGCCGCGACCGCGATCGCGGGGTTGCCGGGCGGGATTTTCGCGCCGTCGCTTGCTGTCGGGGCTGGCGTCGGCAATTTGCTCCGCGAAGTGTTTCCCGGCGAACCCGCAAGCGCGATCGTGATCCTGGGGATGGTCGCGTATTTCGCGGGTGTCGTCCGCGCGCCGCTGACAGCGGTCATCATCCTGTCGGAGACGACCGCCAGCCGCGGACTGATGCTGCCGATGTTCGCGACCGCGTTCATCGCCGATGCGGCCAGCCAATGGGTCTGCCGCGAGAAGCTGTACCACGGGTTGTCGAAGACGTTCGCGATGCCCGGAACGTCGAAAGTCCCTTAGGGCCCGATATCGATCGCCTGCGCCTCGGCGCGTTTGGCGGATGCCTTGGCGAAGCCAAGTTGCTCCGCGATCGGATCGTTCCAGCCGTAAGGATCGGTCCGAAACGCGACCTTGCCGGCGTCGTCGACATAGACGTTGTGGTAGAGCAGCCGGACAGGGATGCGGCGGGGCAGGGGGACAAAGCTCGTCTCGCCCGAATCCTGCGCCGTCTGCCACGCCTCGCCGACGCCTTCATCCTCTGCGAGTATGCGTGCGAACCCCAACGCATCCTCTACACGGACGCAACCATGGCTCAGATGACGCTGGCTGCGATCGAACAAGCCCGGCGCGGAGGTGTCGTGAAGATAGATCGCCTGATCGTTCGCCATGTCGAACTTGACCATGCCTAGCGCGTTACTCGGCCCCGGCTGCTGGACGATCCAGCCATCGCGGACGACCATGTTGTGCGCGGTCAGATACTCCTCGCCGACATTGGCCATCTCGCCGTTCTGGATCGATTTCGGCACGGTCCAGGTGGGATTGGCAACCAGACGATAGATCGGCGAGGACAGCGCCGGCGTCTCGCGGCCGGGTTCGCCAACGATCACCTTGCGCTGATCGATCATCGTGCCGTCGCGGTAGTAGCGAAGCTGTGCGGCGGCGGTGTTGACGTCGATCCGCGTGGGCGGCGGCGTTCGCGCCAGCCATCGCCGCCGTTCGAGCCCGACCGCGAGCGCGCGCGCACGATCGCCCGCGCCGAGGTTCAGTACCTTCAACGTCTCGGGGCCGACCACGCCGTCTGCGGCGATGCCGTAGTCGGTCTGCAGCCCTTTCAGCGCCTCGGCCATCGCCTGCGTGTAGATCATTGGTGCCGCGGTCGGCGGCGTGGTGGCCGTCGGCGAAATGGGCGTCGGTACGGGCGCTACGGCGAGCGGGTCGGTCGACGAGGGAAGATATCCGCTCTCAGCTAGCTGTTCGACGATCGTGGCGACACGCGGGTCGCGGTTGCCGACGCGGATGACGCCGGAGGGTATAGCCTGGACCGGCGTTGCGGTCGACGCCTTGGCGCTGAACGCGAGATACGCGTCGGAGAGTTGTTTATACTCGGCATCCTGCGGCGCGAGGCCGTCGAACCAGACGACGAGGTCGCCCTTGGCCAGCGCGCGCGACAGCCCGGTGGCGAGATCGACCTTGGGGCGGGGCAGCGTGTAGACCTGATGCAGCGAGGCGGGGTCGATGCGGCCCTGTGCGAGCGCGCCAGCATAGTCGAGTGCGGCCTTGGTTCGCGCGGCATCGTCGACGGGCGGGGCGCCGTCGGCGGGTGCGGGTAGGAACTCGACCCGATCGAGGCCGTGGCGCGCACGGTCGGCAAGGATTTGATCGAAGGCTGCGATGTTCGCCGCGGTCCAAGTTGCCTTGGTCGCAGTGGCCTTGCCAACTGCCCTTGGTGCCGACTTCGATGCGGTGCGGGGCTGGCCTTCCGCGACGGCCTTTATCGGGACGATGGGCTTCGGCGCCGGAGCAAATCCACCTAGCGCCAAGACTAGGACCGGCATGCAACCCGTAGCGAGCCGCACCCGTAAATTTCGTACTATCATGCGTGGATAACGTTTGGACCGTTCGATCGGCTCACATGCGCGACGGATTTCTCGGTTCAGGGTTCGGTCTACCGTCGATCAGTCGAAATCGAAGACGCCGCCGGGTGGTGCCGCGACAAACTTCTCGCGAGGTATCGTCGCTGCGTCCAGCGCCTCGCCCAGCGCGATTTGCGGCGCGTCCCGTGCTTCGTCGGTCAGCTGAAACGTGCCCCAGTGAATGCCCAGCGCCTGTTTCGCGTCGACCTCGCCGAAGATCCGCACCGCCTCGGCGGGATCGACATGCTGCCCGGCCATGAACCAGCGCGGGGCGTAGGCGCCGATCGGGATCAGCGCGACGTCGGGCGCGCCGAGACGCTTGCGGATCTGGCCGAAGATCGCGCCATTGCCGTACGCGGTATCGCCTGCGAACCAGATCGCGCCGGCGGGTGTGTCGAGCCAGTGCCCGGCCCATAAAGCCATCCGGACGTCGCTCGGCCAGCGGTTCGCCCAGTGATAGGCGGGCGTGATCGTGGTTGAGATGCCGTCGCCGATCGGCAGGCGATCCCACCAGTCGCCGACGACGCATCTGGCGTCGGGCACCGCGGCGCGCAGGATCGTATCGTTGCCGAGCGGGAGGACGAACAGGGGCGTATGCGGCACCTGAAGCCTGCGCAAAGTGGCAACGTCGAAATGGTCGTAATGGCAATGGCTGACGAGGACGACGTCGATCGGCGGCAGGTCGTCGAAGGCGATACCGGGCGCCGCGACTCGCTTTGGCCCGGCGAACGAGACGGGGCTCGCGCGCTCCGACCATATCGGGTCGGTCAGGATGTTGAGCCCCGCCGCCTGGATCAGCATCGAGGCGTGCCCGATCATCGTGACACGGATCCCGTCGACGCGCGCGTCGGGCTTGGCCGGCGTGACCGGCACCGAGCGCGGCCATTTCGCGACACCGGGCGCCAGCTTCCACCGCAGCACGTCTTTCAGGCCGCGATCGGTCGGCGCCTGGCCTGGATTGAAGAACCGCAGACCATCGAAATGGTCGGACGGGGGACCCTGATAATAACGGTTCTGCGGCATGTGCCTGCCTAGCCCGAAGCCCCCCGGCCGCCCAGACGCTACTTTGCGTTCTTCACGTATTTGTCGAACCACGCGATCGATCGCTGGCGGACGTCTGCGGACTGTTCGGGGCCCGTCACGCAGTGGCCGGCGTCGGGATAGATCACCAGGCTGACGGGGACGTTGCGATCCTTCAGCGCGTGCCACCATTCGATCGACTGGGTCGGCGGCACCTCGATATCTCGCTCGCCGACATAGATGAACGTCGGCGTCCGGGCGGTCTTCGCGTGATAGATCGCGGAGACGTCCTCATACGCCTTCATGTCGTCGTACATCGACTTGCCGAAGAACGGCAGCAGCCACTGGTCGATGCCGTTGGTGCCGTAATAGCTGACCCAGTTCGACAGGCCGGCCCCGGCGACGATGCCCTTGAAACGGTTGGTCTGCGTGTTGGCCCACATCGCCATGAACCCGCCATAGCTGCACCCACCAAGGCCCAGGCGCTTGTCGTCGACCGGCGCGACTCGCTCGACCGCATCGACGCCGGCCAGCACGTCGCGCAAGTCGCCACCGCCGAAGTCGCGCTTGTTCGCGGCGGTGAATGCCTCGCCTTGGCCGTAGCTGCCGCGCGGATTGGGCAGGAAGACGTAATAGCCGGCCTTGACCAAAGCGGCGTTGAGCGAGGTCGGATAGAGATAGCTGGGCGTCGAGGCCGCCGACGGGCCGCCGTGGACGATCGTGATCATCGGCGCCTTGCCAGCCGGCGCGGTGCCCGAGGTGGGGCGGGGCGCGAGCAGCCAGCCCTGGACGTCGAAGCCCTCGTTCTTCCAGCTGATGCTACGCGCGGCGGCGAGCGCGGGCATCGCATCGTTGTCGTGCGTGATCTGCTTCACGCCCTGTCCCTGGGGATTGAGCGGACCTGCGTAGATGGCCGGTGCGTGCTCGTAATCTTGTACCACGGCGGCAGCGATCCGCCCGTCCGCGGAGAACACGGCGCGGCCATCGCCTGCGCTCGAGCTTGCCGGCTTGGCAAACCCCGGCACGACCGACTGCCCGGGGGTGAGCGTGCCGAACTGCATCTGGTCGCCGGCCAGCGTCACGGTGCGCAGGCCACCGCGGGTCCAGGCGATCGTCGTCACGGTGGATTTGGCGCCGGCGGTGACGTTGCGCGGGGTGCCGCCCTCCAGCCCGACCGTGAAGACGTCGCCGCCGATCGAGCCGAAATCGCTCATCAGGCCGCCGACATAGG
>JGI20283J13201_100157_pt1 | contig 19896 bp, 12 predicted proteins | sample Plalitdecfosmids_FD_13201 | JGI IMG/M metagenome (IMG submission 13201)
GTATTGCCGAGCGCGCGCCAGAACAGAGGCGTCGACAGCAGATCGGTGAAGTTGCCGAGGCCGACGAAGCGCAGGTTCGACCAGTCGGCAAGTGCATAGATGCTGTAGTCGGTGACGCTCAGTCCCAGCGCGAGCAGGGTCGGCAGCACGAAGACGAGCGCGATGATCGCCAGCACCGGCGCGGTGAACAGCCAGGCAGTGCGCGACTGGCGGCTCATGCGACCCGCCCCGCATCGACCAGCGCGCGTCGCTTGGCGAGGATCGCATCGACCCGCGTGTCGATCGCGGCGAGTCCCTGATCGACCGTCAGCAAACCCCGGACGATGCGCTCGGCGATCAATTGCACCTCGATCTTGATCCGTTCCCATTCGATCACCGGCGGCGCGAGGCTTGGCTCGCGCATCTGCGCGGCGAAGGGTGCGACCAGGGGCGTCGCCAGTTGTGGCGAGGTCCACGCGCTCTGCCGCGCGGGCAGATTGCCGATCAGCCGCTGGAAGCGCAATTCGTTCGCCGTAGAGGTCAGGTGGCGGACCAGCGACCATGCCGCCGCCGGCCGCGGCGTGGTGGCGGATACGCACAGCGCCGCGTCCAGCCGCGATGCAGGACCGGGGCCTTCGGGGCCGGCCATACGGGCGATGCCCCAGTCGCGCGTCGGAAGCTCCGCCCGTCGGCGATGAAGATCGAGCATCGTCGTCGGCCAACTTGGCCAGATCGCGTAAGAGCCCTGTGCGAAGGCACCCAGCGCATCCTGAACCTCGGTCGACAGCGCCCGTGGCGCCAACCCTTCGTCGTAGAGAGAGACGTAGAAGGCAAAGGCGGCCTGCGCCTCCGGCGTCCGGAACGCGGCGCGCGTGTTGTGATCGCGAAGGAACGTCGCGCCGGCCTGGAGCAGCATGGTGATCAGGGTGTCGGGCCAGTTGAGCAGCGACAGCAGCACGAAGTCGTCTGGCCGCCGCCGCTTCAGCGCTCGCGCCATCGTCCGCCACGCGCCCCAATCCTGCGGCGGCGTGTCGTACCCCACCGCCGACAGCAGGTCGCGGCGGTAATATTGCACCATCGGCGCGACCGACCACGGCACGCCGTAGGAGCGCCTGCCGACCCGCGTCTGCATCAACGCGCCGGGGACGACATCCTCCGTCAACGCGGGCCCCGGCAGAGGTGCGATGGCGCCGATCATCGCGAACTCGCCGATCCACCCCGACGGCAGCATCATCACGTCAGGCAGCGCGCCGCCCGCAAGCGCGGTCAGCATCTTTTCGTGCGCGGCGGTCGACGGCACCGACTGCACCTCGACCGGAATGCCGGTGGCGCGGGTGAAGTCAGGCATCAGCAGCGGCGAATAATCGCCCTCGTAGCTCGTCGCCCAGAAGCGAAGCGGTTCCGGCTCCGCCACTGCGGTGCAGCCGGCGATGCCCATCGTCACCGTCAAGGCTGCGCTGCCCGCCACTATGCTGCCCGCCAGTATAGTGCGGCGGGTCGGCGCATCATCCTGTGCTCCGCTCTCCATGACGTCGTCTTCGCAGGTCACTTGGGATAGCGCCAGCGCAACCGATTTAGATCAGGGACGTTTTCCCTTCAGAAGCCCGAACTACGGGTGTCCCGGCATCGGACGCGGGACGACAGGGGATTGCCGGAATGACGACATCCAAGGTGCGTGTCGCGCTGTTCGCGACGACGATGCTGTTTGCCATGCCCGCGGTGGCGCAAGACCTGTCGCAATCCGTGCCGCCTGCCGATCAGGCGGAAAGCGACGGCGGAGATATCGTCGTCACCGGGTCGCGCATTCGCCGGCCCGATTACGAAGCGCCCAACCCGATCGTGTCGCTCGACAGCGAAGCCATCGCGCAGTCGGGCAACACCAACGTCACCACCTTCCTGCAACGTGTCCCCGCGCTGACCAATTCGCTCGACAGCACACGCACCGCCGGCAACGCGCAGGCCGATGGCGCGATCGGCGGTGTTGGCCTCAATCTGCTGGATTTGCGCGGACTCGGTCCGCAGCGCACGCTGGTGCTCGTCAACGGCCGCCGTCACGTCGCGGGGCAAGCAGACAGCGCCGCGGTCGACATCAACGCGATTCCCACCGATCTGATCGATTGGGTCGATGTCCTGACCGGCGGCGCCTCGGCGGTGTACGGCGCCGATGGCGTGTCGGGCGTGGTCAACTTCATCCTGAAGCGCGATTTCGACGGGATCGCCGCACGCAGCCAGTTCGGCATCTCCGATCGTGGTGACGCCGGCAACCGCTTCGCCTCGATCGTCGCCGGGCGCAATTTCGGCGGCGGACGCGGCAATGTGACGCTGGCCTACGAATACAATTCCGACGATGCGCTGGCGAACGACGATCGTGACTATTTGGCGCTCGGTCAGCGGCAGTTCTTCGTCAACGCCAACGATTACGACCCGACCCGGCCGGGCAGCTATCAACAGGTGCCGGTGCGCGACCTGCGCTATCCCTACGGATCGAACCAGGGTTATATCACGATCGGCAACCGGACCTTTCGCGGCGACGGAGCAATCTACACGCCCGGCGCGCTGCTGGCCAACGACGGCTATTCGATCGGTGGCGACGATACGCCGGTCGCCGGCTACATCGGCGACATCCTGCCGCGCAGCCGCCGCCATGCGGTCAATCTGCTCACCCATTACGACGCATCGGACGCGTTCAAGATCAGCCTGGAGGGCAAGTTCGTCCAGAACACCGTCACCAGCTTCAGCGGCTACGGCGGCAATTACCCGGCGACGATCGCGCTCGACAATCCCTTCATCCCCGCTCCCATCCTGGCCGCAGCGCGCGCGGAGGGACTGGCCTCGATCGACGTAAGCCGCAACAATTTCGACATTCCGCGTCGCGGGGAAGAGGATCGCCGGCGCACCTATCGCGGCGTCGTCGATATCGCCGGTCGGATCAGCGACCATGCCGCCTACGACGTGTCCTATACGTATGGCCGCACCGACGTGCGCGCGACCAAGCTGAACGATCGCCTGAACGATCGCTTCACGGCGGCGCTGGATGTGGTGCGCGATCCCGTTACCGGTCAGGCGGTGTGCCGATCGCGCGCGCCGGGCTGCGTGCCGGTCAATATCTTTGGCGGCAACACCGTCGATCCCGCCTCCTACGCATATTACCTCAGCAATCCGGTCAACGACGCGCAGATCACGCAACAGGTGGTCAACGCCTCGCTGACCGGCGATTTCGGCCAGTTCTTCACGTTGCCGGGCGGCACGGTGCAATTTGCCGCTGGCGGTGAATACCGGCGTGAAACCAGCCGCTTCCGTCCGGCCCAGGCGCTGCTCGACAATGCCTTCTACCAATATGACGAATATATCATCCCGACCCCGTCGTCAGGTAAGTTCGACGTGTGGGAGGCGTTCGGCGAGGTGAACGCGCCGTTGCTGAAGGACGTACCCTTCGCGCATGTGCTCTCGGTCGGGGCCGCGGGGCGCTATTCGGATTATTCGACGATCGGGAGCACGCGGGCCTATCAGTTCCATGGCGTATGGGCGCCGATCCGCGACATCAGCCTCCGCGGCAGCTACGGCCGATCGGTCCGCGCGCCCAATATCGGCGAGATCTTCCGCCCGCAGACCGGCGCCAGCAACTTCTTCAGCGATCCCTGCTACCTCGGCAATCGCGGCAACGGCACCGCTACGCGCGCCGCCAACTGTCAGACGTTGATCACCGGTCTCGGCGGCAACCCCGCGACGTTCACCGCCAACAACAACCCCAATGCGACGATCTTCATTCCCGGCATCGTCCAGGGTAATCCAGACCTGAGGGCGGAGGTCGCACGGACGTGGACCGCCGGCGTCGTGCTTCGGCCGCGCTTCGTCCCCAACCTCAGCATCGCGGTCGATTGGTACGACATCCGGCTGAAGGACGCGATCAACCAGCCCGACGCCAACGTCATCTCGGAATTGTGCGTCGATCAGCCGACGCTCGACAACGTGTATTGTCGCGCGATCAGCCGCCAGCAGGGCACCGGCTTTATCAACGGCTTCGTCGTCCAGCCGCAGAACGTCGCCGCGTTCCGTACGGCGGGGCTGGAGCTCAATGCGACCTATCGCATCGACACCGCCAGCGTCGGCCGTTTCGACCTGCGGCTGGTCGGCGGCTATCTCCACACGCTCGAACAGGTGGCGACGCCCGGCGCGTCGGTAGAGAACAACGTCGATGCGCTGTTCCGGCCGCGCTTCAACGCCAATTTTGCCCCCACGTGGAGCCTGGATGCGCTGACCGTGAGCTACAATCTGCGCTGGCAGAACGGGGTTCGCCGCTACAGCCGCTTCGACACCGTGGACAACCCCAGCCTCGTCGACCCGCATTATTTCCGATACAAGGCGTTGTGGCAGCACGATATCCAAGCGCAGGTGCAGGCCAGTGAGCGGTTCGCGCTCTACGGCGGCGTCAACAATTTTGCCGATCAGAAGCCGGATATCGGTTTCCAGACCAACGTGCCGATCTCTCCGCTCGGCCGGTATCTGTACGTGGGAGCCAAGGTGAACCTGGCGAACCGCTGAGGCGGTCGGGTCTCGGACGTGATTGATGCTGCGGTCGGCCACATAGCGAATGACATGTTTCGACTTGCAGACGCATCCCGATCGATCTTCCGCTGCCCTCCTGTACCCGCTTCGCCGACCGGTACGCCCCGCCGTACGCGCATCGGTTCCACTTATCGCGAAGACCTGATCCTCCGGGATCGGGAACGTGTCTCGTCGCGAGTAATCCAGCGGTCGAACCACGAACCAGCCTCCGCATTCGTGTTGATCCCGCGCAATCCCGGGCACTTGAAGGATGACGCGGCGTTGACTGCTGATGTCGGCGAGTAGGTTTGAGCGAGCGAATGACGCAGCAGCGTGGTGGCTGATCGCCGCGATGGCGCTCGTCTGCGCCCTCGCAATGTCCGGGCAGGGCTTCACGTTTGCGCTCCCGCAAAGCCTTCTTCCCATCGTCGGTGCGGCCATCCTGTGCGCTGCGATGATCATTGGCAGGGTTCGGAACCGGCCTTCACTGTCCGCGGGAGCCGGGGCCTTGCTGCGGATGACGGTGTTCACGCTCCTCGGCGTCATCCTGTCCTACGCCCTCGCCGCGCGCGCCGGGATGCTGTGGGACGCCCGCTTCCGCGCGATCGACGAGGCAATGGGCTTCGACTGGCCGTTCCTGTTTGCAGCGGCGGACCGCTTTCCGGCTGCGCTATGGCTTGGCGGGCTGGCCTACCACAGCCTCACGCTCCAGATGGTCGCCTGCATCCTTGTGTTGAGTGCGACCCGTCAGACGGACAGGTTACGGATCACGGTAACGGCGGCGATCGTCAGCGGCTTTGCCACGATCCTGATCTCCGGCGTCACCCCGGCGCTGGGCAACGTCTTCGATCCCGACCGATACCGTCACCTCTGGCCGTCGGTCGCGTGGAGGGAGCAGGAGATGCTCGCCGGCTTGCGCGACGGGAGCTGGCGCATCATCGACCTGACGCAGATGATGGGCATCGTCACCTTCCCCAGCTACCACGCGACGCTTCCCATCCTTCTGGCCTGGGCGGTCGGCAGGACACGCTGGTGCCGCGTCATCGCACCGGTCTGGGCAACGGTCACGATCGTCGCGACGCCGCTGTTCGGCGGCCATTACGCCATCGATGTGCTGGCTGGCATCGGGCTGGCCGTGCTGGCGCTGTGGGGGACGTTGGCGGTGACATCCGTCTTAATAAAGCCCTATGTATCAATGCGTCGGGTGCCCGGCTCCTTAATGCCGGTCGTTCGTTCTGACCGGCGATGGCCTGTCGCACGATGCGCGTCGCGGGAGGAACGATCCGGAGCCGACAATGCACTGGTCTGAGAAACTCGCTCTTGTTGCGGGCATGGTCGCGTTCATGGAAGTCTTCGCATGGGCGACGCACAAATACGTCATGCACGGCTGGGGTTGGGGTTGGCATCGCTCGCATCATGAGCCGCAGCCCGGGGTATTCGAGAAGAACGATCTCTACGCCCTGACGTTCGCGGTCGTCGTCATCGGGATGTTCGCCGCCGGCCTGCGGTGGGAGCCGCTGTGGTGGTGCGCGCTCGGTATCACGGTCTACGGCGGCATCTATGCGTTCGTGCATGACATCATGGTGCATCAGCGCTTCGGCATGCGGTGGGTGCCCCGCCGGGGATATTCGAAAAGGCTGCTTCAGGCACACCGCCTCCACCATGCGGTCAGGGGAAGGGATGGCGGCGTCAGCTTCGGTTTCCTGTTCGCCCCGGATCCCGCCAGGCTGAAGCGGCGGCTGGCCGAGCGTATGGAGCGATGATGCGCCGATCGGACAGTACCGGCGTCAGCGTGGCGCTGGCCGCGATGATCGCGGCGGTGTGGGCGACGATCCACATCGGGGGCATCTTCTTCTGGGAATGGAGCGTCGCATCGGCGGTAGCGGCGGTGCCGCTGGTCCTGTTGCAGGCGTGGCTGAGCACGGGCCTGTTCATCATCGCGCACGACTGTATGCACGGTTCGTTCGCGCCCGGGCGTCCGGCGCTGAACACGACGGTCGGCACGATCTGCCTCGGGGCCTATGCCGGGCTGTCGTACCGCGTGCTCCATCCCAAGCATCACGCCCATCACGCCGCCCCCGGAACCGAGGCCGATCCCGACTTCCACGCGGCCGCACCCCGGCATGCCGGATCGTGGTTCCTGAAGTTCTTCACCGGCTATTACACCCACGCACAGATCGTGCGGATCACGATGGCGGCGATCGTCTACATGCTGCTCGGCGCGTCGCTCGTGAACATCGTCATATTCTGGGCGATGCCGGCGCTGCTGGCGCTGGGCCAGCTCTTCCTGTTCGGGACCTATTTGCCGCACCGGCATGAGGCGACGCCCTTCGCCGATGCCCATAACGCGCGAGGCAACGGCTATTCGCGGCTGGGTTCGCTCGCGACCTGTTTCCACTTCGGGACCTATCACCACGAGCATCATCTCGACCCGATGACACCGTGGTGGCGGTTGCCGCGCGTGACGCCATCAGCCGAACGCCATGTCGATACGGGTGGCCGCACTCGCCGCACCGCCGGCTGACTCCATCTCGCCGGAAAGGCGCGCCGCGGCGCGCCGGTATGCCGGGTCGGATACCACCCGCGTCAGTCTGGCGGCGAGGCTGTTCATGGTCACGAAGCGCGGCGATACGATCTCGCCGACACCGAGCCACCTCAGGCGAGCGGCGGTACCCGGCTGCTCGAATGCGATCGGCAGCGCGACGATCGGCACCCCCGCGGCGAGCGCATCGAGCGTGGAGTTGAACCCGCCATGCAGGATCGCCGCGGCGCACCGGCGCAGCACGCGTTCCTGCGGCCAGAAGGCGCGCACCAGCGGATCGCCGGGCAATCCCGCCGCCTCCGCCGTATCGAGGCCGCCGCCGTGCCCGATCACGGCCCTAGCACCGATCATCGCACAGGCCGCCGACATCGTCGCGAACAGGCCGCGCCGCGAACCCTGAAGCGTGCCCAGCGAACAGAAGATCAGCGGTCGGTCATCGCCGGGAAGGTCGACATCCGGCGGCGGGGGCCCGCGCCAGGGGCTGCCGTAATGGAAGTTCGGTGGCAGGCGCTTGCGGGGATAATCCAGCGACGGGGGGCATTGTGCGACATAGGCGCGTGCGTCGGACGTCCCCGGCGGCAGGTCCCACGCGGTACGATAGCGCTCCAGCGTGTCGGTGACGGGGCGCATCAAGCGATCCGATACCGCATAACCGCCGCGGTTGCGGAAGCGTCCGAGGGCGTCGGGGCGGTAGCGCCAGCCGAGGTACGGCGGCGGCACATCGACCTCTCCCAGCAGCGGCAGCCCCGTGACGGTGACCACGAAGGGCAGCCCAAGGCGCCGGGCGACCAGCGCGCCGGCCGGCTCGGCGGAATCGGCGATCACCGCGTCCGCCCCTATCCTGCTCACAGCGGCAGGCGCATGGTTCAGGAGCCTTTCGCTCATCTTCGCCGTTGCAACGACCATGCGGGTGAGACCGACGAAACCCGTCGGGTCGGCGAGCACCGCATTGTATCGGGCGAGGGACTGCTCCTCGCCGATCGCTTCGGACAATGGTTCGAAGCCGATCCGTGTTTGATCGACGAGCGGGGCGACGTCCGCCTGATGCACGAAGGTGACACGATGTCCGAGGCTGGTCAGTTCGGCGCCAAGAGCCTGCAACGGGTTCAGGTGCCCCGGGGTCGGCGGAGCGATGACCGCAAAGTGGCGACGGGATGTCATCGAATGCGATCCGATCGGTGGCGTGGCGCGTGCACAGGTCCCCCGGTTGCGGTCAAGGAACCGCGTGTCCATCCGGGAAGGGGATGCATAGGCGCGCTGACGGCGTGCAGCCTTAGCATCGATCATGCCGCATGCCGGCTGGCGCGGCTTCGATGACGAGCGGCCCCGGTAATGCGGTCGCTATCGGACCGGTGCCCGTGCGACGCGGACGAGCACCGCCGTCGACAGCAGGATCGACGATACCAGCCCGCCGATCGCCAGCAGACCGGAGGAACCGATCGCCACGTCCGCCCGCAGCGCCGAACGCCGACCGATCCTGAGCGTCAGGCGGCCTCGATGCCGGCGATGCCGACGGACACTCATGGCGTGGTCTTCCGGATGCATGGCGGTTCAAACGCCGATCGTGCGAGCCCGTTCAACGTCGCCCGCCCCTTTTTTGGCGCGCCGCAGGTCAGCAGCGTTCGACCAGCAATGCGATCCCCTGCCCGACGCCGATGCACATGAACGCCAGCGCGTAGCGGCCATCGGTGCGGTGGAGTTCCTCGACCGCGCTCATCACGATCCGCGCGCCGGACATGCCGAGCGGATGCCCCAATGCGATCGCGCCGCCGTTCCGGTTGACCCGGTCGTCGGCAGGATCGACGCCCAGGTCGCGCAGCGTCGCGATCGCCTGGCTGGCGAAGGCCTCGTTCAGCTCGATCACCGACAGGTCGGCAACCCCTACGCCGGTCCGCGCGAGCAGCTTGCGGGCGGCTTCGATCGGGCCGATGCCCATGACGCGCGGCGGCACCCCCGCGGCGGCCATGCCGACGATCCGCGCCCGCGGAGTCAAGCCGTGGCAGGCCGCTGCGTCGGTGGAGGCGACCAGCATCGCCGCGGCACCATCGTTCAGGCCGGACGCATTGCCCGCCGTCACCGTGCCGTCGGCGCGCACCACAGGCTTCAGCCGCGCCAATGCCTCGGCATCGGTCGCGCGCGGATGCTCGTCGCGATCGAACAGGATCGGATCGCCCTTCTTCTGCGGTACGGGCACCGCCACGATCTCCGCCGCCAGCCGCCCGCTCGCCTGCGCCGCCGCGGCCTTCCGCTGGCTGGCGAGGGCGAAGGCATCCTGATCGGCCCGGCTGACCTGCCATTCGGCCGCGACGTTTTCGCCCGTCTGCGGCATCGAATCGACGCCATAGGCCCGCACCATCGCCGGATTGACGAAGCGCCAGCCGAGCGTCGTATCCTCGATCGTCTGGGCTCGATCGAACGGCCCCTGCGCCTTGCCGAGTACGTAGGGCGCGCGCGTCATGCTCTCGACGCCGCCGGCGATCATCAGCTCGGCATCGCCGCTGCGGATGGCACGCGCGGCGGTCCCGACCGCGTCCAGCCCCGATCCGCACAACCGGTTCAGCGTCGCGCCGGGCATCGTGTCGGGCAGCCCGGCGAGCAGAACCGCCATGCGCGCGACGTTGCGATTGTCCTCGCCCGCCTGATTGGCGCAGCCGAGGATCGTGTCGTCGACCGCGCCCCAGTCGACGTCCGGATTGCGCGCGATCAGCGCACGGATCGGGATCGCAGCCAGATCGTCAGCACGGATGCTCGCCAGCGCCCCGTTGAGCTTGCTGATCGGCGTCCGGATCGCGTCGCAGATGAAGGCGTCGCTCATGCGACTGCCCCCTGCTGCCGGACAGGGACGGTCGTCACGCCCATCGAAATCGCGGTCTGCATCGATACGGTCTCCGGTTCGTCGCGGTCGGCGCCGCCGTGCGCCAGCCCTGCGATCCTGCTATGATCGCAAGGACTAACAGCCGGCGGGGCCGCCCGTCGAGAGCCGGCGCGTTTACGCGATCTCCAGCACCGCCGTCTGCAGGTCGACCGAGTTCGGGCCGACCGCGATATCGAACAGGCCGGGCTCCACCACCTCGCGCATGTCGACCCCGACGAAGCGGAACGCGTCGGACCCGAGCGTGAAGCGCACCGTCCGCGTCTCGCCGGGTGCCAGCGTGATCCGTTCGAAGCCTTTCAGTTCACGGATCGGACGCGCGACGCTGGCGACGCGGTCGTGGACGTAGAGCTGCACCACCTCGTCCCCCGCCATCGCGCCGACGTTGGCGACATCCACCTCCACCGAGACGCTGCCGGCGATGCCGATGCGGGGCGCGGACAGGCGCGGCGGGCTGATCGTGAAGCGGGTGTAGGACAGGCCGTGGCCGAACGGGAACAGCGGCGCCGTCTCCGCGAACAGATAGCCGCGCCCCGTCGACGGCTTGGCGTTGTAGTAGAGCGGCACCTGCCCGACCTCGCGGACCACCGTGACCGGCAGCTTCGCACCCGGATTGACGCGACCGAACAGCGCCTCGGCCATCGCGGTTCCACCCTCCTGCCCCGGATACCAGCATTCCAGTACCGCATTCGCCTGCGCGATGACGCGCGGCCAACTTGGCGGGCGGCCGTTGATCGCGGTGACGACGACGGGCTTCCCGGTCGCCTTCAGCGCCAGGAACAGCTCGGTCTGCTCGCCGACCAGATCGAGTTCGGTGCGGTCGCCGAGGTGGTTCTTTGCGAACCCTTCGCGGCTGGTCTGTTCGGTATCGCCGATCGCGAGCACGATGACGTCCGCGGTGCGGGCGAGCGCCACGGCCTCCGCGATCAGTGCGCGGTTGCGGGCGGGCTCGGCCAGCACCACCGCGTCGTCCGACCGGTCCTCCGCCTGGGTGATGAACACGCCTTGTGCATGCACCACCTCCACCGACCGCCCCGCCACCGCCCGGATGCCGTCGAGCAGCGTCACCGAGCGGCGCGGTGGCGCGGAATAGCCGCCGAGCCGGGCCACGGCCGCATTCGGCCCGATCACCGCGATCCGCCCCTGCGCCCGCAACGGCAGCGTGCCGTCGTTGGTGAGCAGGCACAGCGATTTGCGCGCCGCCTCCAGCGCCAGCGCCTGCGCCTCGGCATTGCCGGTGATGCGTTCGGCATAGGCGCGATCGACCGGCCCCGCCTCGAACATGCCCGCGCGGAACTTCAGCGACAGGATGCGGGCGCAGGCCCGGTCGACCGCGGCCTGCGCCACGGTGCCGGCGCGCACCTGATCGGCGAGCGTGCGATAGGCATCGCCGTCGGGAAGGTTCGAATCGACCCCCGCCGCCAGCGCCTCGCGCGCCGCCGTCTTCAGGTCGGCGGCGACATGGTGAATCTTGTCCAGTTCCTCGACCGCGCCGTAATCGCTGACGACCACGCCGTCGAAGCCCCATTCGCCGCGCAGCACGTCGCCGAGCAGCCAGCGGTTGGCGTGGCTGGGGATGCCGTCGATCTCGTTATACGACGGCATCACCGCGGCGATGCGCGTCCGCTCGACCACGGCGCGGAACGGCGGGAAGAAGCTTTCGCGCAATTCTCGCTCGGCGATCGGCGCGGGTGCGATGTTGTTGCCGGCCTGCGGCTGGCCGTGGCCGGTCATGTGCTTCAGCGTCGCGTAGACCTTGCCCGGTTGCAGCACGTCGCTGTCCCCCTGCAAGCCGCGCACCGCGGCGACGCCCATCTCGCCGCACAGATACGGGTCCTCGCCGAACGTCTCCTCGATCCGGCCCCAGCGCGGATCGCGGGCGATGTCGACCACCGGCGACAGGGCGAGCTGGCTGCCGTGGGCGCGCACCTCGCGCCCGATCACCGATTGCGCGCGCCGGACGAGGTCGCGGTCGAACGTGCCGGCCATCGCGATCGCCTGCGGGAACATCGTCGCATCGGGCGCCATATAGCCGTGCAGCGATTCCTCGTGGAACAGAACCGGGATACCGAGCCGCGTCTTCTCGCGCGCCCAGCGCTGCACCGCGTTGACGAAGGCGATGGTGGACGCCGTGCCGCGCCAGCGCGCGCCGTTGCCGCCGGCGACCGCCGCCACCTGCGGCCCGCCGCGCCGATCGGACGGGCGCGTGATCTGGCCGAAGCCGTTGGGATAGGCGGCGCTGGCCTTCGCGGGATCGAAGTCGAGCCCACCCTCGACCATCACCTCCGCCTTGGTGCCCCACAGCGCGATCAGCTGGCCGACCTTTTCCTCCAGCGTCATCCGTCCGAGCAGGTCCGCGACCCGCATGTCGACCGGCGCGCGCGCGTCCTTGTAGAGCGGCGTAGCGGGCCGCGCGGCGGCGGGCAGGAACGCGATCAGCGACACGCCCATCGACAGCCGCAACAGATCGCGGCGGCTGGCGCCTGCGCGCGTTTCCCGGATGGTGGTCATATCGCTCTCCCAGATCGTCGTGCCGGCGTTGGTGCCCGGCGTGTTGATAGCGATATCATGGCCAATGCGGCGACGGCCTGTCAACGCGCGAACGGGCTGGTCGCGCCCGGCAATGCTTCGTCGCACATTGACAGCGGACCGGTGCAAGCCGACGTTATCGCTAACAAAAATCACGGGAGACGGGTGATGACGATCGATCGCCGGCAGGCGCTGGCCGGGCTGGGCAGTGCGGCAGTCGCGGCATTGGCAAGCGGTGCTGCGATGGCCGCGACGCAGCCCGCGTCCGGGCTACAGGCAATGGCCGCAGCGAAGGGCCTGCGCTTCGGCTCCTGTTTCGCGTTCGGCCAGCCGGGCGCGGATCGCGGATCGTTCGCCAACCCGCGCTATGCCGTGCTGCTGCGCCGGGACTGCGGCGTGCTGGTCGCCGAGAACGAGATGAAGTGGCAGGCGATTCGCCCGACCGCGACGACGTTCGACTTCACCCGCTTCGATGCGATGATCGCCTGGGCCGATGCGCACGATCTGCCGGTGCGCGGCCACAATCTGCTGTGGCACCAGCCCAAATGGATGCCCCGGTGGGAGGAGAGCCACGATTTTGGCCCCCGCCCCGCCACGGCCGCGGCAGAGATGCTGACCCGCCACATCACCACCGTCTGTGGTCGCTACGGCACCCACATCCCCAGCTACGATGTCGTCAACGAAGCGGTGAACCCCGCCGACGGCACGCTGTACGAGACCGCCCTGTCACGCGCGATGGGCGGGCCGGAGGCGACGCTGGACCTCGCGTTCCGCACCGCGAAACGGGCCGCACCGCACGCGCAGCTCGTCTACAACGACTATATGAGCTGGGAACCCGGCAACGCGCGTCATAGAGCCGGCGTGCTGACGCTGCTGGAAGGATTCAAGGCGCGCGGGGTGCCGGTTGATGCGCTGGGCGTCCAGTCGCACCTCGTCACGCAGGGGCCGGACGTCCGGGGCACCGCGTCGGCGCTGGAGGGGGAATGGCGGCGCTTCCTCGATGCGGTGACGGCGATGGGCTATGGTCTGGTCATCACCGAACTCGACGTACGCGACAACGGCCTGCCCGTCGCGATTCCCGCCCGCGATCGGGCCGTGGCCGACTATACCCGCGCCTATCTCGACATCATGCTGGCCTATCCGCGGCTTCGCGACATCCTCGTCTGGGGGATGAGCGACCGCTACAGCTGGATCGAGGGGTTCGAACCACGTCCCGACAAGGCGCGCCGTCGCCCCTGCCCCTATGACGCCGCCTTCGCGGCCAAGCCGATGCACGCGGCGATCGCCGCCGCACTTGTCGCGGCGCCGAAGCGCTGACGCAAAAAAACCGGGTGTGTCGATCGACACACCCGGCAAGGGACCAGGGCGACGCCGCAGGGGAGGCAGACGTCGCAGAGGAACCTATTTGATGCTGACCCGGACCGAGAAGGTGAAGCGCCGGTCGTTGATGAACCAGTTGCGCGGCCGGGTCAGCAAATCGTCGTTGAGCACGTAGGACGTCTTGGTCACGGAGTTGGTCAGGTTGACGCCCTGGAATCCCATCCGCACCGACGGCGTCACCGCGTAGAAGATCGACGCGTCGAGCTGTCCGTATTTCTCGGCGATGACCGGCGAATTGGGCACGATCACGTCGCGGATGGTGAGCAGGTTCTTCGACCGCCAATTGTAGGCGACGCGCAGTTCCAGTCCGTTGCGCTGGTAGAAGGGCGCGAAGTTGAACTGGTATTTCGACAGGCCCTGCAACGGCAGTCCGGAGGTATCGACGTTGGCGATGATCCCCGCCGTGACGTTCGGGTCGTTCGGGTCGAGCTGCTGCTGCGAAACGCCCTTCGAATCGACGTAGGTGAAGTTGCCCGACAGCCCCAGCCCCGCGAGGAAGCCCGGCAGGAACGTCAGCGATTGCTGGTATCCGACTTCCAGCCCCTTCACCTTGCCGGTCTCGGTCGAGTTGATCGGCGTGGTGACGATCGCGTCGAACGTCGCACCGTTGTTGGTGAAGCTCAGCCGCTGCAGGCCGTTGGCCTGGACGTTGTAGATGTCCTTCTTGAACAGCGACAGGGTGAGCTGGCCGACGCTGGAGAAATACCATTCGGCGGTGACGTCGTAATTGTCCGCCTCGACCGGCTTCAGATACGGATTGCCGACCTGGAAATTGGCGATCGGACCGCCATTGAACAGGATCGTCTGGTCGCCCGTCGCCAGCTGGATGTTGTAGAACGAACGGGTCAGGCCAAATTCGGGCGGCGAGACGCTGCGATTGTAGGCGGCGCGGAACTGGACGCCGTTGCCCACTTCCAGCTTGGCATTGAAGCTCGGGAGCCAGAAATCGTAGTTCAGCCGGGCATTGTTCGGCACCAGCGCCCCGTTCTGGAACGCCGCGGCGGAATCGCGCACCGTTTGCGGCAGTGCGCAGAAGCGCGACTGCGCCTGCCCGGCCGCCGGTGGCGTACAGGCGAAGCTGGTCTGCGGGAACGAGAAGAAGCCCGACGAGATCCGCCGCGTGTGCGTGTAGCGCACGCCCAGGTTGCCGGTCAGGTTCCAGCCGTTCGACAGGTCGTGCGCAAAGCGTGCGACGACGTAGCCGGCGTTGTTGCGTTCGGCGACCGGATTGACCTCGCCCGGCAGGAACGGCGTGCCGGCAATCGCGCCCGCCCGTCCAGCGAGCGGCACCCAGCCATTGGCACCCGACAGGTTGCTGTTGAAGTTACGCCATTCCTGCGCGATCTGGCTGATCTGCGTCACCGCCTGACCATAATCCTGCAATGCCGCGCCGGGGTAGAACAGGCGTCCTTCGCCGGCCGGGTTGTTGGCCTGCCCGCGGAAGAAGTTCGGGTACAGGAACGCCTGCTGCGGCGCGATGGCGCCGGTCGTGCGCGTTCCGGGATTGCCGTCGATCGGACGATCGAACCACACCGGGCCGCCCGGCCCGAGCGATGCGTTCGCCGTATCGGTGCCGCCGCCCCAGATCTCGCTCAGCACGCCCCAATTGTAGGCGGTCGAGCGTGCCTCGTTCTGGCGATCGGCGAAGCGATAGCCGGCGCGGACCGACGACAGGAAGCTGTCCTCCGGGAACGAATAGTCGAGATCGACGCGGAAGGCGTCCTCGTCGCCCCGGCTGTCCTCGATGTGATCCATCGCCGACCGGAAGAAGTTGTTGTACGGATCGAGGTAGCTGGGATGCGCTGCATCCTGATAGGTCGTCGCGCCCTTGTTGGCGGGGGACACGAAGTTGACGAACGCGACATCGCTGCCGTTCATGCGGATGTCGGCGTTCTGGAACGTCGTGCCCCAGACCGTCAGGTCGGTCACCTTCACCCGCGACCAGACATGCTGATAGTCGAGGTTGACGCCGAGCCGGTCGGTCGCCTTCCACTTCATGTTGAAGCTGATGTCGTTGGTGCGGAACCGCGACTGGTTGCCGCGCGAGATGTTGTTGCTCTGCAAGCCGTTGGGCGGCGTGCGATTGTCGCCGTTGGGCGGCTGGTCGGCCTGATAGCCGTTCGGTCCCGTGATCAGGCCGCTGGTGAAGACGTTGTCGTCGTCATAGGTGAAGCTGGTGCCCGGGAACGGCTGGGAATCGCCCGCCGCCAGCACGTTGTCGGTCGCGACCTCGATCGAATTCTCGGTCCAGTTCTCGCGGCTGTCCGACCGCAGGAACTGCAACGTCGCGGTGATCGATTCGTCCGGACTGCGCCACTGGCCGGCGGCGGAATAGCCGTAGCGGACGCGATTGAATTCCTGGCTGCGTGATGCGGCGCCGCGCGGCACGTAGACGGTGGTGCCGACGTTCGGCACGTTGTTGGCGTCGACCGGCTGCAACAGCTGGCCGCCCGCGGTCAGCACGCGGCGACCCCAGTTGGAAATCTGCACCGAATCCGCGCGGCTGCGCACCTGCGACCGGACGAAGCTGCCGAGCAGGCCGAACTCACCGATCCCGGTGTTCCAGCGATTGGCGGCGAGCACCGATACGGTCGGTGCGGACTTCTTGACGAAATCGCCGTAATTGTTCTCGAGGGTACCGCCGAACACCGGACCGTTGTTGTCGAACGGCAGGCGCGTGCGCAGATTGACCGTGCCGGCGATGCCGCCCTCGATCATGTCCGCCGACGGGCTCTTGAACACGTCGACGCCGCCGAGCAGCTCGGACGGCACGTCGGCGAAGGACAGGCCGCGACCGTTGTTGGCGCTGAAGGTGTCGCGCCCGTTGAGTTCGGAGCGGGTATAGGTGAGGCCGCGGACGACGACGCCCGACCCTTCGGTCGCGAAATGGTCGGGGTCCGAGCCGGCGGCGAAGCGGCTGATCGAAACGCCGGGTACGCGTTGCAGCGCTTCGGTGACCGAACGGTCGGGCAGCGCACCGATATCCTCGGAGGAGATCGAATCGACGACGACGTCGGAATTCTTCTTGATCGCCTGCGCACTCTGCAAGCTGCGGCGGATACCGGTGACGACGATATCCTCGGCGGCGGCCTCGTCCTGCGGTGTCGCGGTGGAGCGTTCGGCCTGCGTCGTCACGACACCCCCGGTCGGCACCTGCGCGTTCGCCGACGGCTGCGTCGTCTGTGCGTCCTGCATCGGCGCGGCCGCCGCCATCGCCGGTGCCGCGATCAACGCGAGCAGTGACACGCCACCGAGCAACGCGAAGTCGCGACGCATGGACGCGGATACATGTGTGGTGTTGATCATGTGCCTTGCACCTCCCCGTTATGTTAGCGCTATCACCGCGAGGTGTGCGCCTTCGTGAGGAGGATGTTACTGCTGAGTCTTTGAAACAGCTAGTATAAAAAGTGAATACGACCGCCGATGGGCCAACATTGTTGTATCGTTACCACAACATCGCCGAAGACACCGGTTACCGCTAACGGCGTTGCAGCACACCGAGCAGGAACGCGCGGATGCGTTCGGTCCGTTCGGGGCTCGCCGGCCCCATCACGCCACGCGCCGGTTCGGGCAGATGATCACCGACCCGGTCCGCCTCGTCGCTGAAGACATAATGGTCGAACCACTGTCGCCACGCCGCCTTCTCCGCCGCCGGACGATCGCGCACGGCCATCATGGCGTGGACCATCGCATGGAACGCGGAGGTGGAGGCATCATAGGCCCACCAGTAATTGCACAGCACATTGAGCGTGCCGAGCGCCTGGACGTGATGCCACCAGAGCGCGGGGATGAAGAGCGCATCGCCCGGCCCCAGCTCCGCGGTCTGCGCATGCGCCAGCGCCTCGGTGAACCGCGGATAGCGAATGACGTCGGGCGCGGTCGGATCGACCATGCTGGCGGGGGGGCCGGCGAGCGTGCGGTCGAGCGGCCCGACGTACAGGTTGGCGACCTGATCGGGCGGAAACAGCGTGAAGCGGCGCCGCCCGGCGACGACGACGGCCAGGTTGGTCGAGCCATCGTAATGCGTCGCGGTGTGGCTGCCGTTGCCGATCCACAGGCGCGGCGTCGCATCGCCGACCGGCAGGCCCAGCGCATTGTCCTTGTCCCAGCCCGGCAGATGCTCGGGCGCGGTCGCGGCATTGGCGTAAAGCGTATGGCGCTCCGCCTCCGGCACCTGCGCCAGCCGCAGCAATTCGTGCAACAGCACGTCGAGCGGCGCTCGCTCGCGATGGAAGTTGAACCCTTCCAGATTGTCGCCGCGGTAGAAGAAGCGTCCGCCGATCTCCGGCGGACCGATCAGCACGTCGAGCGGCTTGCCGCCGCCGCCGACTCCATGAAGATAATCGGCGATCGCGCGGTCGCCCCTGTGGGCGGCCTGCACGCCGCCCCATTGCGCGACCTGTCCACGCAGGACGATCGGCTGATAGCGGGTCGCGACCTCCGCCGCGAAGGTCCCGGCATCGACCGCCGCACGTTCCTCGACGGGCGCAACGCCGGCTAACGGATCATCCACGGGCATGGCAGCCATGCTAACGTACTCTATTGTCTATGTCGTGCCGGCATTTTGCCGATCGCGCGAGGAAGGGCGCAGGAGCATGCGGGACGCATCGCTGCGCCCCCATGCTCCCGCGCGACGGGTCAGCCCGCCATGTCTTCCAGTTCGCGTCCGCGGGTTTCGTTGACCATCGCCTTGACGAAGAAGAACGAGACCGCCGCGAAGAAGGCGTAACCGAAATAGGTTACCGCCAGCCCCGGCGAGACCGCCAGCGCCGGGAAGCTGACCGAGATCGCCGCATTGGCGATCCACTGCGCGAAGCCCGACACCGCGAGCCCCGAACCGCGGATCTGGTTCGGGAACATCTCACCCAGCATCACCCACATCACCGGGCCCCAGCTTGCGTTGAAGAAGATGACGTACAGGTTCGCCGCGACCAGCGCGATGATCCCGTTGTTGCCCGGCAGCGACACCGCGCCGGCAGCATCCGTCACCGCGGTCGAGAAGGCGTAGGCGACGACGGCGAGCGTCACCGCCATGCCGGCCGACCCGACCAGCAGCAGCGGCTTGCGGCCGATCTTGTCGACGGTCGCTATCGTGAAGATGCATGCGGCGATCGACAGGACGCCTGACAGGATGTTAATCTGCAGCGCGTTGTCTTCGGTAAAGCCGACCGCTTCCCACAGCACCGCGCCATAATAGAACACCACGTTGATGCCGACGAGCTGCTGGAAGACGGCGAGGCCGATGCCTGCCCACAGGATCGGGCGGATCTTGCCCGTGGTCTTGTCGCGCAGATCGGACAGCTTGGGCTTGTGGTGGTCCGCGGCGAGCGAGTTGCGGATCTCGACGACCTTGCGGTCCGCCTCGGCGCCGCCGAACAGGCGGGTGAGCACCGCATGCGCCTCGGTATCGCGCCCCTTGGCCACCAGGAACCGCGGGCTTTCCGGAATGACGAGCAGCGCGACGAGGTAGATCGCCGCCGGAATCGCCTGCAACCAGAACATCCAGCGCCATGCCGGGAAGCCAAGCCAGAATTGCGCGGTCGACCCGCCGGCGTAGCGCGCCAGCGCGAAATTCGCGACGAAGGCGCCGGTCAGGCCGGTGATGATCATCACCTGCTGGACGCTCGACAACCGGCCGCGGATCGAGGCGGGGGTGACTTCGGAAATATAGACCGGCGAGATGACGCTGGCCGCGCCAACGCCGAGGCCGCCGATGATGCGTGCGAAGATGAAGATCACCGAGCCATTGGCCGCACCCGCCAGCAACGCGCTGAACAGGAACAGGAACGCCGCGATCATCATCACGTTGCGCCGGCCGATCGCATCGGCGAGGCGACCTGCACCGAAGGCGCCGATCGCCGACCCGACCAGAATCGCGCCGACGTTGACGCCGATGCCGAGCCGGCCGAGGTCGAACGCCGCCTCCAGCCCCTTTTGCGTCCCGTTGATCACGCCCGAATCATAGCCGAACATGAACCCGCCGATCGTCGCCACCGCGACGATCGCGGCGATGAAGCCGTGGTTCGTGGCGGTCCCCCCCCCCCCCCCC
>JGI20283J13201_100044_pt2 | contig 18526 bp, 13 predicted proteins | sample Plalitdecfosmids_FD_13201 | JGI IMG/M metagenome (IMG submission 13201)
CGAGTCCCCTAGGGGACGCCACGATTACCCGCTTTGCGGGATTTTTAAGGGTCATTCAATTATTGAATGGCCCTTTTGTTTGTCTGGCGTTTGGCCAATCCTTTCCTTTCCTTTCCTTTCCTCTCTTCTTTTCTTTCTTCTGTTCTGACCAATGGTCATGCTTGTCGCTTGCGCAATATTATTATGGTAATAATATTCAACCCATGAGAGACGGAGGCTTTGATGAGCGATAAGAAAGCGCAAACTCGCGAACGTATTTTGCAGGCCGCCAGCGCGGCATTGATCCAGCGTGGCCCGGCTGAGCCGAGCGTTGGTGAAGTCATGGGGGCGGCGGGGCTCACGGTCGGTGGGTTTTACGCGCACTTTGAGAGCAAGGATGCACTGATGCTGGAGGCGTTCACTCAGTTGCTGGCCAAGCGCCGCGCGGCGATCGAGGAAGTCGACTCACAACTGACCGGCGAGGAGCGCAGAAGCCTGGTGGCGGCGTTCTACCTGTCGCGCAAGCACCGCGACGCCACCGCCCAGGCGTGCCCGCTGCCTGCGTCGGTCGGCGAGATGGGGCGCCTGCCGGACGAATTTCGTCAGGTGTTGAGCGAGCACTGCGAGCTGATGGCGGCCCAACTGGCGACGAGCCCCGAAGAGACCGACAAGGCGCTGGCCGACATGGCGCTGATGGTCGGCGGCCTGACGCTGGCGCGAGCCCTTGGTCCCGGCGAATTATCCGATCGTGTGTTGCGCGCCGCCAAGTCGGCGGTACGCTGAATAGGGGTTCATGGCATGGGCAGCTTGAGCTGGGTTCGTGGCTTCAATGGCACTGTTGGCCGACTTGCACCGCATACGGTGGCCAACAGGATGCGTCGCACCTTCATGACGCCCCGCGAGCTGGCACCCCGTGAGTGGGAGCTGCCATTGCTGGCGCAGTCGCAGCGCATCACCCTGCGCTTTGGCTTGTCGGCGCTGTGCTGGGGCCAAGGGCCTGCCGTGTTGCTCATGCACGGTTGGGAAGGGCGCCCCACGCAGTTCGCCAGCCTGATTACCGCGCTGGTGGAGGGCGGCTATTCGGTGATTGCGCTGGATGGCCCGGCCCATGGCCAATCGCCGGGGCGTGAAGCTCACGTGCTGCTGTTCGCCCGTGCCATGCTGGAGGCGGCGGCCGAGTTGCCGCCGTTGCATGCGGTGGTCGGCCACTCGATGGGCGGTGCCAGCGCGATGCTTGCCGTGCAGTTGGGGCTGCGCACGCAGGCGTTGGTGAGTATCGCTGCGCCTGCGCGATTCCTCGATGTACTGCGCGGTTTCACGCGCATGATGGGTTTGCCACCGCGCGCGCGTTCGGCGTTTATCCAGGAGGTCGAGCTGACGTTCGGCATGCCGCTCAAGCACCTGGATGTCGCCCGCTATCACATGAACCTTCCCGGCCTGATCGTGCATGCCGAAGACGATACGTTCGTCCCGGTCAAGGCTTCTGAGGTCATTCACCAAGCCTGGTTCGACAGCCGCCTGCTGCGCCTTGAGCAGGGTGGACACCAGAGGGTCCTGGCCGACCCGCGCGTGATCGAAGGTGTGCTCGCCCTGTTGGCGGGGTGCCATTTACAGGAGCGCCAAAGCGCCTGATACACTGCGCCGGCCGACATCAATCGACTGGAGCAAGGCATGGGCTGGGATTTGGCAACGCCGTTTATCATTGATCTGCAGGTTGCCCCTGAGGACATCGACGGCCTGGGGCACGCCAATAACGCGGTGTACGTGGCCTGGCTGGAGCGTTGCGCCTGGCGGCATTCCCAGCGCCTGGGGCTGGACCTCGCCGAATACCGGCGACTGGACCGTGCCATGGCTGTGGTGCGCCATGAGATCGACTACCTGGCGGCCGCCTACGAAGGTGATGAACTGCAACTGGCCACGTGGATTGTCGACTGGGACCAGCGTCTTAAGATGACGCGCCGTTTCCAGCTGGTACGCCCGCGTGACGGCGCCACCTTGTTGCGCGCGCAAACCACCTTTGTCTGTATCGAACTGTCCAGCGGCAGACCCAAACGCATGCCCGCCGAGTTTATCGAAGGTTATGGGCCTGCGCTGACAGGGGGTTAACGGTTGTCGTGGGAAACCCAGTAAACTGCGCCACGATTTTTGTTGAGTGTTTTCCATGCAAATTGCTTTGGCGCCCATGGAGGGGTTGGTCGACAACATCCTGCGGGACGTGTTGACTCGCGTGGGCGGTATCGACTGGTGCGTGACCGAATTCATCCGCGTCAACGACCGCTTGCTCACCCCCGCCTACTTCCACAAGCTCGCCCCGGAACTGCTGCACGGCGCCCATACCGCGGCGGGCGTGCCGCTGCGCGTGCAATTGCTGGGTTCTGACCCGGTATGCCTGGCGGAAAACGCCGCCCTGGCCTGCGAGTTGGGGTCGCAGGTGATCGACCTCAACTTTGGCTGTCCGGCCAAGACGGTCAACAAGTCCCGCGGCGGTGCAGTGCTGCTCAAGGAGCCGGAGCTGCTCAACCGGATCGTCGAGCATGTGCGGCGCGCGATCCCGGCCCATATTCCGGTCACCGCCAAGATGCGCCTGGGCTTCGACAGCCCGGACGGCGCGCTGGTCTGCGCCACGGCGCTGGCCGAAGGCGGTGCTGCGCATATCGTGGTGCATGCACGCACCAAAACCGATGGCTACAAGCCACCGGCCCATTGGGAGTGGATCCCGCGGGTGCAGGATGTGGTCAAGGTGCCGGTGTTTGCCAATGGTGACATCTGGAGCGTTGAAGACTGGAGACGTTGCCGCGAAGTCAGCGGCGCCGAAGACATCATGCTGGGCCGTGGTCTGGTGGCGCGCCCTGATCTGGCGCGGCAGATCGCGGCGGCGCGTGCAGGGCAGGAAGTCGTTGAAATGACGTGGGCCCAGATGCAGCCGATGCTTCAGGCGTTCTGGACCCAATCGGTGGCGCAATTGACTGAGCGCCAGGCGCCCGGCCGGTTGAAACAGTGGCTGGCGATGCTGACGCGCAACTACCCCGAAGCGGTAGAGCTGTTTACGGCGATGCGCCGCGAAACCGACCTGCAACAGGTCAGTCGGCTGCTGGGAATGCCCCACCCCATGGCTGCCTAGAGCCAGTCACTGCAACGTCTTATCCCTTGTCCCCATGAAGGCGCCACTGCAGGCGCCTTTTTTCGTTGGTGGATTAGCACAAGTGAGCGATGAGTAGAGGCGTGGAATGTTATCGACGAGTGACATTTGCGCAGAGTATGAGCGCGTGTGACCACACTTGAGTCTTGATCAAGCGATAAATCAAGGCCTGCTGGAAATTGTCCATGGGGCAAAGTCTGATAATGCGCTTTGATGTCCTTATATGAACTGCGATTTGCGGAACTCGATAGCCTAACTCTCCACGAATGGAGGGACTGTGAAGCAGCACTGTTGTTATCAGTCATTGAAATTATCACTCCCTCTGACCCTCAACAGGTCAGGTCGTATGAAGTTAAGGAACTTGCGAATGTCTATCTCGATTCACACTCCACCCCTGGCAAAATTCGATACTGCGCTTGATCAACAAGCGATATCGAATAATAAGTCTGTTGTAAATTCGAACGCGCAATCCCTTGGCGCAACATCGTTTAAAACGCCAATGCCCCCCTACGATCTCGGTGATTTGGGCGAAACGGTACTCCCTCCCCAGAGAGGTCTAAGGCAGCTGTTCGATATGCTTGAAAGTATCTTCAGCGCCATGCGCGACCTGTTTTCGGGCAATCACGTGATCAGGCCCGACTCAGGCGATCTGCGAAATCTGCCGCAGCCCGGTGATTTTCCGGTCATGGTGCCTGGCGGGAACAGGCGGCGCTCCATGCCGTTTGCAGCAACGGTGCCCAGGCCTGAAATCAGCGTGAACGACCCCAGGGCAAAGGTACATGTGAATGTGGTCGTCAGTGACTGGCGCAGCGATGATGCGCGGGTGCCGCCAAATCCAATGCCTGCTCTGAAGGTACCTACGGATACCCGGCCCCAGCCACTCTTGGTGCCCGGCAACTTGCCAAAGCCGAGCGGGCCAATGAATAGCCATTCTTTGCCCGCGGTCGTGCCGGATAACCGGCCAGTGCCAAGGCCCGATGGTTCGACATCTGATCTGACCAGTCCAGGTCCTGCGGACGGCCAAGTCGCTGGCCGGCAGGGTCGCTTTAATCATCGGCTAAGTTCCAGGTTTTAAAGGTCACCATCGCGTTTCAGTTGTTTAATCAATACAGGCATTTTTTCGAAGTGTATGTCGGGAAAATGCCTGTGTATGGAGAACTCTATGTCACTCTTTCCAATTAATAATATTGCGCGAGTCATTGATGTAAGGCCGTCAATATCGGACGGCGCACTCAACGCAAGTAATGATCACCCTCGCCAATTCAGTAGCGTGCCGTTCACTGCCCATCCTGATACATCGCAACATTCCGCCCACGCAGGTAATGACTCGCCAGCAATTGCTGCAGTCGTGGCTTTATTTGATTCGTTCTTTACTCAGTTACTCGCTCTGGTCGCGGGTAAGAAAGATCCTCATATTCCGGACACTCTTCCTTTACGCTTACCTGTTGTTCCACAGGTAACCCCTGAGCCTGTGCTACCCAAACCTGATGCGGCAGCGGATATTCCCGGTTTATCGAACAAACGCAACGGCGCGAAACCCGACAATATCTGGAGCGGCTTTCGCCAGGGGCCGGATGGCAATTGCGTGACGGTGTCGGCCATCAAGGCCGCGATGTATCGTTTCGGTCAAAGCCCGACGGATATTTTCAAGACAGTGACCAGGGCTAACAACGGTTATCAGGTGGTCATGCGTGATGGCTATCGGCTCACGCTCACCGGCCGCGAATTGGCGGAGGGCGCTCGGGGCGCGAGGTTCATTGGGCCCGACAAAGGCATGCTCAAGGATGCGCAGTTCCTGTTTGCCGTCAGCGCCAAGCGTGCGCAATTGGAAAACAATGATCGTACGGCAGGTCGCAGTTATCAGGCGGCGATTCGCAGCCTCAACGACGGCGAAGATGAGACAGGGCCTGGAGAAGGCTTTCTACGGCTGGGGTTGAAAGCCCACATGAAAAGAGTGCCGGTGCGTGACCTGGCCCGTGGGCAGATAGGAATGTGTAACCGGACGGGGCATTCGGTGGCGGTCATCAACGGCCGCGAGGAGCTATGGGGTAAACAGGGGCGAGTCCCCACGCGAGGTCAAGCCGTGGCGCTGATTTGACCCTGATGCACCTGGGCAGGGATAACCCAGGCTGCATTTTGTTTCTGCTGCGTTTCAAAACGAGCTATTCCAGTAACTGCCTGAACCCCTCTATCGGCAACGGCCGGCTGTGCAAATACCCCTGATACAAATGGCAGCCAAGCTTCTGCAGGAACGCCAGCTGTTCTGTGGTTTCAACGCCTTCGGCAATCACTTCCAGACTCAAACTGCGGGCCATGGCAACAATGGCGCGGATGATTTCAGCGTCATTGGGATCGTGAGTCGCGTCGCGCACAAACGACTGGTCGATTTTCAGTGCATCCACCGGCAAGCGCTTGAGGTAGGTCAGGGACGAATAACCGGTACCAAAGTCATCCATCGCAAAGCTCACTCCCAGTTTTTTCAGGCGCCGCATCTTCATCACCGTGTCATCCAGGTTCTGGATCACGATGCCTTCAGTGATTTCCAGCTTGAGCAAACTGTAGGGCAGTTGGTGCTGGGTGAGGCTGCGTTCGACCCGTTCCACAAAGTCGTTCTGGCGAAACTGCCGGGGGCTGATATTCACGCACAGGCTGAAATTGAGCGGGTCCACCAGGCCCTCGGCAATCAAACCGGCAAATGCACTGCACGCTTGATCGAGGATCCAGGTGCCTACCTCCAGGATCAGGCCGCTGTCCTCCAGCACCTTGATAAATTCCGCTGGCGACTGCGCGCCCAGTTGAGGGTGCTGCCAGCGCACCAGGGCCTCGGCGCCGACAATCGTGTTGCCGCGCGCATCCACCTGAGGTTGGTAATGCACGCTGAATTCGCCGCGTGACAAGGCCAGGCGCAGATCGGTTTCCATGCGCAGGCGCTCGCTGGCGGTCTTCTGCATGCTGTTGTGGAACATCTGGATGGTGTTGCGCCCCGAATCCTTGGCGCGGTACAGGGCGATATCGGCGCGCTTGAGCAAATCGGCGGGCGTGGTGCCATGGTCGGGGATCAGCGCCACGCCGATGCTTGGCGTCACCTGCAAGCGATGACCGTCAAGGAACATCGGCTCGGAAAGCAGTTCGCGCAGGGTATCGGCCAGCTCCTGCACCTGGCCGCTGACTTGCGTGCGTGAGCCCTCCAGGCCGCTGAGCAGCACCACAAACTCATCCCCGCCCAGGCGTGCCACCGTATCTTCCATGCGTACACTGGCTTCCAGGCGCGCGGTGACGATTTTCAGTACGGTGTCGCCCACCGGGTGGCCGAGGGAATCGTTGATATGTTTGAAGTGGTCAAGGTCCAGAAACAGCAAGGCCCCGCGCAGGTTGTGGCGCTTGAGCAGGGCGATCTGCTGGCTCAGACGGTCCATCAGCAGCGCTCGGTTAGGCAGGTTGGTCAGCGGATCGTGATAGGCCAGATGGCGGATCTGTGCCTGGGCATTTTTCAACAGGCTCACGTCGCGCGCAGTCAGTAGCAGGCACGGCGTTTCATTCAAGGTAATCGGTTCGACCGACACCTCTACCGCCAGCACCTCGCCCAGCTTGTTGTGCCACAGCATTTCCAGGTGATGGATGCGCCCCTTGATCTGCAGTTCGGCCAAGAGCGCGGTGCGCTGGTTTTCATCGGCCCAGATGCCAATCTGGTACAGGGTAAGGCCGATGGCTTCTTCGGCGCGGTAGCCGGTCAGGCGGCAAAACCCATCATTGACCTCCACATACCGTCCCGTATCGCGCTCGGTGATCGAGATGGCATCGGGGCTGGAATGGAAGGCTTTGGCGAATTTCTCTTCGCTGGCCTTGAGCGCCGCCTCCGAGCGCTGCTGCTGGGTGATATCGCGCAGGGTGGTGACGATGCACGGCTGCTCGTTGACCTTGATCAGGCGGCTGGAAATCACGCACGTCAGGCTCTCGCCGTTCTTGGCATGCACCACGATGGCCACATTGTTCAATGACTGTTCGCGAATCACCTGCTCGATGCGTTGCAGGCGCTTGCTTGACTCGTCCCACAAGCCGATCTGCTCGGCGCTCTTGTCGATCACTTCGGCGGCTGTCCAGCCAAAGGTCAGGGTGAACGCCGGATTGATCTCGATAAACGCGCCGCTGTCCAGGCACGTCACGCAGATCGGGTCGGGGCTGGCCTGGAACAGGCTGGCGAACTTCTCCTCGGACGCGCTCAGGCGCTGCTCGCGCTCCACCTGGTCGGTGATATCGAGCAGGGTGCCGGCCATGCGCAGGGGCTTGCCGGACTCATCGCGATACAGACGCGCGCGGCTTTCCAGGTAGCGCGGGCTGCCATCCTCCAGCAACACCCGATAGGTCAACTGATAATTACCGTCGGGGCCTTCGCGCAGGGTGCGGTAGGCATGACGCATGCCCTCGCGGTCCTTATCGGACATGCCTTCAAAAAACGCGTCGAAGGATTCGTGGAACGGTTCACACGGCAGGCCGTGGAGCTGGGCGGCACGGGCCGAGCCGTAGAGCATCCCGCTGGGGATGTGCCAATCCCAGGTGCCCAGTTGTGCCGAGTCCAGCGCCAGGTCCAGGCGCTCCTGGCTGTCCTTGAGCGCTTGCTCGGCATTTTTGCGCTCGGTGGTATCAAGGAACGTACTGATCAGGTAGGCCTCGCCGTCCAGTTCGACCTTTTGGGCACTGAGCGTGCCATCGTGGAGTTGGCCGTTGCTGGCACAGAACTGCACTTCCATGGTGATGGATTCACCTTTGCGCTGGGTGGCCTTGACTAGGTGGGCGCGCTGTTCCGGGTGCCGCCACAGGCCCAGCTCCAAGGTGGTGCGGCCGATGGCTTCGTTCACCGGCCAGCCGAACAGCATTTCGAAATGATGGTTGGCTTCGCTGATCAGACCGTCGGACTGACGCGTCAGCAACACCATGTTCGGGCACAGGTGGAAAAGCGTGGCGAAGCGCTTTTCAGAGTGGCTGAGGGCGTGTTCCCGCTCGCGCTGGTGGGTGATTTCGCGGATCACGCCGATCATGCGGCGCCGACCGTTTTTGTCCGGCACCAGGCTGCCGCTGATTTCCAGCCAGTGCAGGCTGCCATCGGGCCATTGAATGCGGTGGTGCATGGCCTGTTCCACCGGCTCGCCCGCCAGCACCGCATGAAACGCCCGCACCACGCGGGCGCGGTCTTCCGACGCCAGCAGGTCGAGGTAATTGAGGTCGTTGGGCAGTGGCTGGCGAGGATCGTAGCCAAACAATGCCTGGGTGCCGCGCGACCAGCTGATTAGCCCCGTGTCGATTTCCCAGCACCACGCGCCCAGCCGTGCGGCATTGAGCGCCGACAGCAGTTGCGGGGCGCTGTCCCAGCGTTGTTCCGCCTCTTGAGGGTCCAGGGCGTGTATGCGGGGCAGGGGTGGCACGGAATCAACGGGGGTGCGCATTGTTCAAAGGGCCTTGGCTCGATGGAAGACAGCGCGGTTTAGTCAAAACCCGAGGCCGCACGGTGTCATGCCGGTATCCCTGGCAGATCGACCTGTGCATCCAACAGGCTCATGAAAGCCCGCGCAGCGTTCGACAGCGTCCTTTCGGTGTGCACGATATAGCCTAGCTGGCGACTGAGCTGTATGCCCGGTAAAGCGATACTCGCCACCTGATCATCGAGCATGGTGCGCGGCAACACACTCCAGGCCAGGCCGATGGACACCATCATCTTGATCGTTTCCAGGTAGTTGGTGCTCATGGCGATGTTCGGCGTCAGCCCCTGGGCTTCGAACAGGCGGCTGACAATATGGTGGGTAAAGGTGTTGCCGCCGGGAAACACCGCAGGGTGCCCGGCGATATCGGCCAGGTTGACGGTGCCGTTGCTGATCAGGCTGTGTTCGGGCGCCACCACGAAATCCAGCGGGTCGTCCCACACCGGCGTCGCGCGCACCAGGTTGTGCGGTTCCGGCGCCAGGGTGATCACCGCCACTTCGGCACGGCCGTGGAGGATTTCTTCGTAGGCCACTTCCGAATCGAGGAACTGAATATCCAGCGCCACGTTCGGGTACTGCCGGGTGAAGGTGCGCAGGACCGGCGGCAGGCGATGCAGGCCGATGTGGTGACTGGTCGCCAGCGTCAGGCGCCCACTGACTTCTCCCGTCAGGTTGGTCAGGGCGCGACGGGTGTCATCCAGCACGTTCAGGATCTGATAGGCCCGCGGCAGCAGGGCCCGGCCGGCTTCGGTCAAACCCACTTCACGGCCCAGGCGATCGAATAAACGCACCTTCAATTGTTGCTCCAGGCCGGCAATGCGTTTGCTGATGGCCGGTTGGGTCAGGTGCAGGCGTTCACCGGCACCGGAGAAGCTGCCGGTCTCGGCGATAGCGATAAAGGCGTTGAGGTTGGCCAGGTCCATGGTGCTATTCCAGTTGGTAATCCAAAGCATAAAAAATATGAATTTGAGTTATTTAATGTAGCGCCATACCATCAGCCTCACAAGCCAAAGGGTTATTGAAAGCCCGGCGCAAAGAAACACCGTTGATGAGGACCGACTGATGGCCGGCAAAACGCTTTACGACAAGCTTTGGGATTCCCATGAAGTGAAACGGCGCGATGATGGGTCGTCGCTGATCTATATCGACCGTCACATCATCCATGAAGTGACCTCGCCCCAAGCGTTCGAAGGCCTGCGGTTGGCCGGGCGCAAGCCATGGCGCGTCGACTCGATCATCGCCACACCGGACCACAACGTGCCGACCACCCCGGAGCGCAAGGGCGGGATTGACGCCATCGCCGACACCGTGTCGCGCCTTCAGGTGCAGACCCTCGACGACTACTGCGATGAATATGGCATCACCGAATTCAAGATGAATGACGTGCGTCAAGGCATCGTCCACGTGATCGGCCCGGAGCAGGGCGCCACCTTGCCGGGCATGACCGTGGTCTGCGGCGACTCCCACACCTCCACCCACGGTGCCTTCGGTGCCCTGGCCCATGGCATCGGCACCTCCGAGGTGGAGCATGTGTTCGCCACCCAGTGCCTGGTGGCCAAGAAAATGAAAAACATGCTGGTGCGCGTCGAAGGCCAGTTGCCGTTCGGTGTGACCGCCAAGGACATCGTGCTCGCGGTGATCGGCAAGATCGGCACCGCCGGCGGTAACGGGCATGCCATCGAGTTCGCCGGCAGCGCGATTCGCGACCTGTCCATCGAAGGCCGCATGACCATCTGCAACATGTCCATCGAAGCCGGCGCCCGCGTGGGCATGGTGGCGGCGGACGAAAAAACCGTTGAATACGTCAAGGGTCGCCCGTTCGCTCCCCAAGGCGCCGATTGGGACGCTGCGGTGCAGGCCTGGAAAGACCTGGTGTCTGACGCCGATGCGGTGTTCGACACCGTGGTCGAGCTCGACGCGACCCAGATCAAGCCGCAAGTCAGCTGGGGCACGTCCCCGGAAATGGTGCTGGCCGTCGACCAGAACGTGCCGGACCCGGCGCAGGAAGCCGACCTGGTCAAGCGCGGTTCCATCGAGCGTGCCCTCAAGTACATGGGCTTGAAGGCCAACCAGGCGATTACCGACATTCAGCTCGATCGCGTGTTCATCGGCTCCTGCACCAACTCGCGCATCGAAGACCTGCGCGCTGCTGCCGTGATCGCCAAGGGCCGCAAGGTTGCTTCGACCATCAAGCAAGCTATCGTGGTGCCAGGTTCCGGCCTGGTCAAAGCCCAGGCCGAAGCCGAGGGCCTGGACAAGATCTTCCTCGAAGCCGGTTTCGAATGGCGTGAGCCGGGCTGCTCGATGTGCCTGGCGATGAACCCGGACCGTTTGGAGTCCGGCGAGCATTGCGCCTCGACCTCCAACCGTAACTTCGAAGGGCGCCAGGGCGCCGGTGGCCGTACCCACCTGGTCAGCCCGGCCATGGCTGCCGCTGCTGCCGTCAACGGTCGTTTCATCGACGTTCGCGAATTGATCTAAAGGAAAACCCGATGAGAGCTTTTACCCAACACACAGGTCTTGTCGCTCCGTTGGACCGTGCCAACGTCGACACCGACCAGATCATCCCCAAGCAGTTCTTGAAGTCGATCAAGCGCACCGGTTTCGGCCCCAACCTGTTCGACGAGTGGCGCTACCTGGACGTGGGCTACGCCTACCAGGACAACTCCAAGCGCCCGCTGAACAAGGACTTCGTGCTCAACGCCGAGCGTTACCAGGGCGCCAGCGTGCTGCTGGCCCGGGAAAACTTCGGCTGCGGATCCAGCCGTGAACACGCGCCGTGGGCCCTGGAAGAATATGGCTTTCGCAGCATCATCGCGCCGAGCTATGCCGACATCTTCTTCAACAACAGTTTCAAGAATGGCCTGTTGCCGATCATCCTGAGCGACGCCGAAGTGGATGAGTTGTTCAAGCAAGTGGAAGCGCAAGAGGGCTACCAGTTGACCGTCGACCTCGCCGCGCAAACCGTGACCCGTCCGGATGGCAAGGTGTATCACTTCGAAGTCGACGCCTTTCGCAAGCACTGTTTGATCAACGGCCTGGACGATATCGGCCTGACCTTGCAGGACGGTGACGCGATTGCGGCGTTTGAAGCCAAGCATCGGGCCAGCCAGCCTTGGTTGTTTCGCGATTGATGTAGGCAGGACCACCGCCATCGGGGGCAAGCCCCCTCCCACAGGTGTACGCATTCCAAATGTGGGAGGGGGCTTGCCCCCGATAAGGCCAGTGTTAACAACACAAAACCCAAGGAAAGCCACCATGACCAGCACCGCCCACACCCAAGTCGTGCAAAAACAATTCGGCGAGCAAGCCTCGGCCTACCTGAGCAGCGCCGTACACGCCCAGGGCACCGAATTCGCGCTGCTGCAGGCCGAACTGGCCGGGCAGGGTGCGGCGCGACTGCTGGACCTGGGTTGCGGTGCCGGTCATGTGAGTTTCAACGTGGCGCCACTGGTCAAGGACGTGGTCGCCTACGACCTGTCCCAGCAGATGCTCGATGTGGTCGCCGCCGCTGCGCAAGATCGCGGCTTCACCAATATCACCACCGTTAACGGCGCCGCCGAACGCCTGCCGTTCGCCGATGGCGAATTCGACTTCGTCTTCAGCCGCTACTCGGCCCACCACTGGAGTGACCTCGGCCTGGCCTTGCGTGAAGTGCGTCGAGTGCTCAAGCCCGGCGGCGTGGCGGCATTCGTGGATGTGTTGTCCCCGGGCAGCCCGTTGCTGGACACCTACCTGCAAACGGTCGAAGTATTGCGCGACACCAGCCATGTGCGCGATTACTCTGCCGCCGAGTGGATGCGCCAGCTCAGCGAAGCCGGCTTGCATGTACGCAACAGCAGCCGCCAGCGCCTGCGCCTGGAATACACCTCGTGGGTCGAGCGCATGCGCACACCGCCGGCCTTGCGCGCGGCGATCCTTGAGCTGCAACAGGCGATGGGTCAGGAAGTGCGCGATTATTACGAAATTCAAGCCGACGGCACCTTCAGCACCGACGTGCTGGTGGTGTGGGCCGAACGCTGATTGATTTTTCCCGACCTGCCCATGGGCAGGTCGCTTGATGAAATGAGGAACGCATGAGCAAGCAGATTCTGATTCTTCCTGGCGACGGTATCGGTCCGGAAATCATGGCCGAAGCGGTCAAGGTCCTGACACTTGCCAACAGCAAGTACAGCCTGGGCTTTGAACTGAGCCACGACGTGATCGGCGGCGCGGCCATCGACAAGCACGGTGTACCGCTGGCAGACGAAACCCTGGAGCGCGCCCGTGCGGCCGACGCCGTGCTGCTGGGCGCCGTGGGTGGCCCCAAGTGGGACAAGATCGAGCGTGATATCCGCCCTGAGCGCGGCCTGCTGAAAATCCGCGCGCAACTGGGCCTGTTCGGCAACCTGCGCCCGGCGATCCTTTACCCGCAGTTGGCCGACGCGTCGAGCCTCAAGCCGGAAGTGGTCGCGGGCCTGGATATTCTGATCGTGCGCGAGCTGACCGGCGGTATCTATTTCGGCTCGCCACGGGGTGTGCGCGAGTTGGAAAATGGCGAGCGTCAGGCCTACGACACCCTGCCTTACAGCGAGAGCGAAATCCGCCGTATCGCCCGTGTCGGTTTCGACATGGCCCGCGTACGCGGCAAGAAGGTCTGCTCGGTGGATAAAGCCAACGTCCTGGCCTCCAGCCAGCTGTGGCGCGAAATCGTCGAAGAAGTCGCCAAGGACTACCCGGACGTCGAACTGAGCCACATGTACGTCGACAACGCCGCGATGCAGCTGGTGCGCGCGCCCAAGCAGTTCGACGTGATCGTCACCGATAACCTGTTCGGCGACATCCTGTCCGACCAGGCGTCGATGCTCACCGGTTCCATCGGCATGCTGCCCTCGGCGTCCCTGGATACCAATAACAAGGGCATGTACGAGCCTTGCCACGGCTCGGCGCCGGACATCGCCGGCCAGGGCATTGCCAACCCGCTGGCGACGATTCTGTCGGTGTCGATGATGCTGCGTTACAGCTTCAGCCTGACTGACGCGGCGGACGCGATCGAGAAGGCCGTGAGCCTGGTGCTGGACCAGGGCTTGCGTACCGGCGACATCTGGTCGCAGGGTTGCACCCGGGTAGGCACGCAAGAAATGGGCGACGCTGTAGTCGCCGCGCTGCGGAATCTGTAATCTCTCGGGCCCGCTTGCAGTTGTCGCTGCAAGACGGCCCACTTTTTAACAAGGTGTAGTTGCGATGAAACGTGTAGGTCTGATCGGTTGGCGCGGTATGGTCGGTTCCGTGCTCATGCAGCGGATGCTGGAAGAGCAGGATTTCGATCTTATTGAGCCGGTGTTTTTCACCACTTCGAACGTAGGTGGCCAAGGTCCGTCCGTGGGCAAGGACATTGCTCCGCTCAAGGACGCCTACAGCATTGAAGAGTTGAAGACCCTCGATGTGATTCTGACCTGCCAGGGTGGCGACTACACCAGCGAAGTCTTCCCCAAGCTGCGCGAAGCCGGCTGGCAGGGCTACTGGATCGATGCCGCGTCGAGCCTGCGCATGCAGGACGATGCCGTGATCATCCTCGACCCGGTCAACCGCAAGGTCATCGACCAGCAACTGGACGCCGGCACCAAGAACTACGTCGGCGGCAATTGCACCGTCAGCCTGATGCTGATGGGCCTGGGCGGCTTGTTCGAAGCTGGCCTGGTCGAGTGGATGAGCGCCATGACCTACCAGGCTGCTTCCGGCGCCGGTGCGCAGAACATGCGCGAGCTGATCAAGCAGATGGGCGCGACTCACGCCGCGGTCGCCGATCAACTGGCCGACCCGGCCAGCGCGATCCTCGATATCGACCGTCGCGTGGCCGAAGCCATGCGCAGCGAAGCCTACCCGACCGAAAACTTCGGCGTGCCACTGGCCGGTAGCCTCATTCCCTGGATCGACAAGGAACTGCCGAACGGCCAGAGCCGCGAAGAGTGGAAGGCCCAGGCCGAGACCAACAAGATCCTCGGTCGCTTCAAGAACCCGATCCCAGTGGACGGCATCTGCGTACGTATCGGCGCCATGCGCTGCCACAGCCAGGCGTTGACCATCAAGCTGAACAAGGACGTGCCGATCGCCGATATCGAAGGGCTGATCAGCCAGCACAACCCTTGGGTCAAGCTGGTGCCGAACAACCGCGATATCAGCATGCAGGAGCTGAGCCCGACCAAGGTCACCGGCACCCTGAATGTACCGGTGGGCCGTCTGCGCAAGCTCAACATGGGCAGCCAGTTCCTCGGTGCGTTCACCGTTGGCGACCAACTGCTGTGGGGCGCGGCCGAACCGTTGCGTCGCATGCTGCGGATTCTGCTGGAGCGTTGATCGCTTGCAGGCTTTGAAAAACCCCGCGTTCTGGTGACAGGCGCGGGGTTTTTTATGGTTCTTTCGGGCCCTATCGGGGGCAAGCCCCCTCCCACACTTGAATGTGTTCGCAGGTCAAAATGTGGGAGGGGGCTTGCCCCCGATAGGGCCATCAACCACACCACAACCCCCAGTTTAATTGCCTCGCCCCGCACCACCCGGTAAAGTGCCGCTCCCCGCAATGCCCGAGGCAGCCCCCATGACCCAGACCTTTGAAATCGCCGTGATCGGCGCCACCGGTACCGTTGGCGAAACCCTGGTGCAGATTCTCGAAGAGCTGGACTTTCCGGTAGGCACTTTGTATCTGCTGGCGGGTAACAACTCCGCCGGTGCATCGGTACCGTTCCGCGGCAAGAACCTGCGGGTAAAGGAAGTCGATGAGTTCGACTTCAGCAAGGCGCAGTTGGCCTTCTTCGCGGCCGGCCCGGCGGTGACCCTGAGCTTCGCCCCGCGTGCCATCGCCGCCGGTTGCTCGGTGATCGACCTGTCTGGCGCGTTGCCGGCCGAGCAGGCACCGCCAGTGGTGCCGGAAGCCAATGCTGCTGTGCTCAAAGGCTTGAAAAAACCTTTCCAGGTCGCAAGCCCGAGCCCGTGCGCCACCCACCTGGCGGTGGTGCTTGCGCCATTGCGCGGCCTGCTGGATATCCAGCGCGTCAGCGTCACCGCCAACCTGGCCGTGTCTGCCCTGGGGCGCGAGGCCGTCAGTGAGCTGGCCCGGCAAACCGCCGAGCTGTTGAATGTGCGCCCGCTGGAGCCGACTTTCTTTGATCGGCAAGTGGCCTTCAACCTGCTGGCACAAGTCGGCACGCCGGATGCCCAAGGTCACACGGCTCTGGAGAAACGTCTCGTACATGAATTGCGCGCCGTGCTGGAAACGCCTTTACTGAAAATTTCCGCGACCTGCGTTCAAGCCCCGGTATTTTTTGGCGATAGCCTGACTGTGTCACTGCAGTTGGCGGCGCCGGCCGATTTGGCGGCAGTGAACCGTGCACTGGATGCGGCGCCGGGGATCGAGCTGGTCGAGGCGGGCGACTACCCCACGGCAGTGGGCGATGCGGTGGGTCAGGACGTTGTCTATGTAGGACGCGTACGCGCCGGCGTCGACGACCCGGCGGAACTAAATCTGTGGCTGACGTCAGATAACGTACGCAAAGGCGCTGCGCTGAACGCCGTGCAGCTGGCGCAGTTGTTGATAAAAGGCCTTGCGTAAAAGATACTTGGCGCCAATTTGTAGATTGATTCTCACCAAGCGCTATGCTTGGCCCAAAGCGGAACAGAAGCGCGTCGGTGACCTATCGGCTCGCCATGCCTCTTATGGCAGCGGTTACCAACCTTCTCGCAGGCCGGGGAGTGTTCAGACAAAGGATGAGGCTATGGTTCAAGTTCGCAAACTGGTGTTAGCAATAGCGGCCGCCTCGGCGCTGTCCTCCGGTATGGCGCAGGCGCTGCAACTTGGGGAGATGACCCTCAAGTCGAAGTTGAACCAGCCGCTGTCGGTGGAAATCGAGTTGCTCGACGTGGGTGGCCTCACGGCCTCCGAGATCACCCCGAGCCTGGCCTCGTCCCAGGCGTTCGTCGATGCCGGTGTCGACCGCCAGGCCTTTCTCGACGAGCTGACGTTTACGCCCGTGGTCAACCCAAATGGCCGCAGCGTGGTGCGTGTCACCTCCAGCAAACCGCTGCCCGATTCCTATGTGCGCTTCCTGTTGCAGGTGCAGTGGCCCAATGGGCGGCTCATGCGTGACTACAGCGTGCTGCTCGACCCTGCCAAGTTCGACCAGCCCGCACCGACCGCCAGCGCGCCAGCGCCGCGCTTGAGTGCGCCGGCCGGCACTGGGTCTGCCGTCAGCAAGTCCGCGCAACATACCACCACTGCTCGCGATACTTTGTGGGAAATTGCCGAGAAAAATCGCAATGGTGGCTCTGTGCAACAGACCATGCTGGCCATTCAGGCGCTCAACCCGGATGCCTTTGTCGATGGCAACATCAACCGCCTGAAAACCGGCCAGGTCCTGCGCCTGCCGGACACCGTGCAAAGCACCGCACTGGCCCAACCCCAAGCGATCGCCGAAGTGGCTGCGCAGAACGCCGCCTGGCGCCAGGGCCGTCGCGCCGCCGGCCGGCAAGTGGCGGGCAAGGCCCAGTTGGACGCCACCAAGCGCACCGAGACGGGCAATGCGCCGTCGAGCACTAACGCCAAGGATAACTTGAGCCTGGTTTCGGCCGAGGCCGCCAAAAAAGGCGCAGCGGGCAAGGCCGGTGATAACCGCGCGTTGAGCGACAAGCTGGCGATGACCCAGGAGCAGCTCGACACCACCCGCCGCGATAATGACGAACTCAAAAGCCGCGCGGCTGATTTGCAAAGCCAGTTGGACAAGCTGCAAAAGCTGATCCAGCTGAAGAATGACCAGTTGGCCCGGCTGCAGGCCGAGAAGGGTGATGCGGTTGCTCCTGCAACGGCGGCGATGCCAGCTCAGCTGGCCGGTGAGCCGGCCCCAGCCCCGGCGGCCTCGCCGGCCCCGGAAGCGGTTGCAGCACCTGCACCTGCACCTGCGCCGGAGCCTGCGTCGGCCAAGCCGGTAGTGGCACCTGCGACCACCGAAGGCAAGTTCAACGAGCTTCTGACCAATCCTGTCGTGCTCGGTGTGCTTGGCGGGGCGGCGGTGATTCTGGCGCTGCTGCTCCTGCTGCTGTGGGTGCGCCATCGCAATGCCCGTCTCGAAGAAGAAAAGCACCTGCGCATGGCGCGAGCGCTGGCTGAAGAACCGCAATTTACGTCGAATATCGAGAGCGACCTGCCGCCTGACAGTTTCGAAGGCCTGGAAGTACCGCCGCCGAGCGTCACCCTGGCGGCCGCGCCTGCTCCCGCACCCGCCCGCACTCCGCTGGTTGAGCCTGTGGCGCCGACTGTCGCCTCCGTGCTGGCGCCGCTGGCGACTGCCGTGGCCCCAAGTTCCAGCGACGCGCTGGCTCAGGCCCAGTCCCATATTGATCGTGGTCACCTGAACCAGGCGGCTGACGTGCTTGAGCAAGCCATCAAGCAGGAGCCCAAGCGCAGCGACCTGCGTTTGAAGCTGATGGAAGTGTACGGCCTGCAAAATGACAAGAACGGTTTTGTCAGCCAGGAGCGTCAACTGGTGGCCAATGGTGAAAACCACGCCCAGGTCGAGCAGCTCAAAGGCCGTTTCCCGGCCATGGCCGTATTGGCGGCAGGCGTGAGTGCCGCAGTTGCGGCAGCAGCGCTGGACGCCCAGTACGTCAAGGACTTGCTGGAAGACAAACCGGCCGCGCCAGAGCCAGCGCCGGAGCCCTTCGATACCGATTTCGACCTGAGCCTGGACGACCTGGAGGCGGCATCGCCGGCTGAGGTCAAGGACGATCAGCAGACATTCGAGACGCTTCTTCAGCAGCAGACCGCCGCCAACAACAGCGCGGACGACCTCTCTGACTTTGACCTGGACCTGCAACTGGATGCCCCGGCCTCCGCGCAGTCCGATGACGACTTCCTGTCCGGGCTAGAAGAGCAGATGAAGGACGTGCCTGCCGTCGAGCCGCCGAC
>JGI20283J13201_100068_pt1 | contig 18203 bp, 18 predicted proteins | sample Plalitdecfosmids_FD_13201 | JGI IMG/M metagenome (IMG submission 13201)
AAGGGTCGGAAATGGTGGGGTTGTATTGGCGGATACTGATGGAGTCGAAGCTGATATAGGTATAGGGCGATGGTAGTGTAGCTGAGGGGAATAACGGGCCTCTGGAAGGGACGCGATGAAAACGCGTCTGTTTAATTTGCATTTCCATAATCGTCCCAATAGTTAACCAGCTTGTATGTAAGGCTTAAGAAATAGAAGAACAGCTTTAATTTTAGTTTTGTTTCGCGGTTTTATACTAGACCTGTACAGTATTTATCCCAGTAGCTCAGCAACAGCCGCTGCCCAAACTTGCTATAACCTGCCCCCATACCTGGAGTAGGTGTAAATTCACCGAAGACAGCACCTTTGGTCGTTGCATAAAAGTCTATCCTGCAAAAGATCTGGTAAGCTTTACTTAATGTTTTGACGTGCGCTACCATTTCTTCAAGACAGTTCGGTCTTGGCTGTGGTGATGTAAGTGTGTATCCGGGATGTACAGCCTCCATTGGCCGCCAATGTTCATCATAAAAACTCCCCAGTCCGGCTTTGGGACCTAATCTGTTAATGAGCTGGCAGCTCGCAATTTCACCATTGAAACAAAAGAATTTATAGTCATTTAAGATCTTGTAGCGTTCTGCAGTTTCTTGCAGGAACTCCTCTATCAAAAACTCAACATTTGGCGACGCAAGCATGGCCTGCGCCAGGGCGCTTCGGATTTGGTCAGCGGTGTAGGTTGTACCACTGAAATGGTTTAGTCCTTTATCCATCACGAACACGTTGCCAGAGGAGTGCCCGATTGTCGGACGAATCACAAATTGTTCAGGTAGATAATCAAAATCAATTGCAGCCGGGTCGCGGCCTTTCCAGTACAAATCTGCAACCTTGCAACCCATTGCCTGAGCGAACTGCCTAGCGTTGAACTTGTTGCTCAGCTTACGCTGCCAAAGCAGACCGTCTTGCCACTTTTCCATGGGATCTCCGGCATTCGTCGGCGTGTTTCGAATGTCCTCAGCGTTTTCAGGTGCCCAAAAGGTTTTATGGCGCTGTTTTATCCGGCGGTTGAATTCGTCTTGTGGTTTAAGTACCTGCCTTAGGCTGCTAAGCACAGCACCAATCATTTCGTTCTCGAGATAAAATCCACAAGTCCTTCCATAAACACGTCGATCTCAGCTTTGGTGTTGATGTAGGCCAAAGATACTCTTAGCAAACCTGCAACGCCGAGGTACTGCATTAAGGGCTCAGCGCTGAGTGCGCCCGCCTTAACGGCAATGTTATATTCATCATTGAGGAACTTCTCGCATGCTTTAATATCCATGCCCACAAGATCGAAAGAGATCACTGGTTCCTTCTCGGGCGCTGCTCCATAAACCTTAACCTGGGGGAGCGTGTTCAACTGTTCGGTTGCATAATCCAAAAGTTCTTGCTCATAGGCCGCCGTTTTGCGCATATCCAGAGATTTCACATAATCTATCAAGGTTCCAAATGCGACAATTTCTTCGAAAGCTGGTGTGCCTGCTTCAAATTTCTTTGGCAAAGGGGAATACTGACTTCCTTCGAAACGCACCGATGCAGCCATACCTTCTCCGCCTTGTAGTGGCGGAATACGCTCCAGCCACGTAGATTTTCCGTACAGGACCCCAACACCCGCTGGACCGCCCATTTTATGTGCAGAGAAAACATAAAAATCACAATCCAGGTCCAGCATGTCCACAACCATGTGGGGCGCTACTTGTGCCCCATCAATTAATACGGGAATTCCCCTGGCGTGAGCAAGGTTGCATATATCTCGCACCGGAATTATCGTGCCGAGCACGTTTGACGAATGTGCCAGACTTACGATCTTAGTGTTCGCTGACAACATTTTTTCAAACCGTTCCATGTCTAAACGTCCATCGGGTAGCAGCGGACAAACCTTAATTTTTGCCCCACTAAGCTCACATGCCATTTGCCAGGGTACAATGTTGGAGTGATGCTCCATAACACTAATCAAGACCTCGTCACCTTCCTGAAGAATCTCCCTTCCGAATCCGTTTGCGACAATGTTAATGCCGTGTGTACTTCCTGTAGTGAAAATGATCTCCGAAGGATCTGAGGCGCCGATCATAACGGCAGTTTTGGATCTGGTATCTTCAAGGGCTTGCGTCATTAGCTGACTGAAAGTGTGGCTTTCTTCTGTTTTCCCGTATTTCGTGGTATAAAGTTCAACCAGACGGTCAATCACAGCTTGGGGTTTGTGATTCGTTGCCGCACTATCGAAGTAAATCAGTGGTTTGCCTTTCACCTTAGTCGTCAGCATCGGAAAATCCCGACGGATTTTTTCAATATTTAAAAGCTGATCATGCCCGGTAGGAGGTGTTTCTGTTTGTATCATTGGTTCTAGTAATAAAGAAGGTTAGCGCTGTTTTTGCGGTAAAAACATCTACCGGCAAACTTCGTTTCACAAAAATGCAGTTCAGGTAATAGCCCCCTAAATGCAACATGAACAGCGATTTACGAATGACGCAGCCAGCGCAATTAGGTATTCTGCATCATATACTCGTCTTATTTACAACACCTTACCTCATCATCAAGGATCTTACACGCATCGTTGCTGTATAAATACCTAAAATATCGAAACCTGAAACCTCAGCTCCTAAAGATTGTAGTTATGGCAGTCACCTATTAAAAACTTAAATTGAAATCTTATGAAAAGAGTAATTTTTTCGACAGCAATAATTGCACTGGCTATGAACTATGCAGTTGCACAAACGGGAACAACAGGAACAGGAACTAGCGGTACAGGAACTGGTACAACTGGTACTGGTACTGGTACTGGCACGACAGGTACTGGAACAACTGGAACCGGAACAGGTACAACAGGTACGGGTACAATTGGTACTGGTACAGGTACAGGAACTATCGGTACCGGAACTGGTACAACAGGTACTGGAACCATTGGAACTGGTACGACTGGTACCGGCACAATCGGCACAGGAACTGGAACTGGAACTGGAACTGGAACTGGAACTATCGGCACTGGTACAACCGGAACGGGTACAACAGGTACTGGAACCATTGGAACAGGTACAGGTACAACCGGAACTGGTACGGGTACAATTGGTACAGGAACAACTGGAACTGGAACAACAGGAACTGGCACAATTGGTGCAGGAACTGGAACAACCGGCACCACTGGTACTGGAACAACCGTTAATGAAAGAAGAAAAGGTAAAGTGAAACCAGGTAAAACCACTGGTACAACTGGAACTGGAACGATGGGTACCACTGGAACTGGTACTACGGGTACGACAGGATCAGGTACCACTGGATCAGGTTCAACAACTGGAACGACTGGAACAGGAACAATCCCTCCAATGTAATTCAGTTGGTAATACCATCATAGAAAGGGTACGATAAAATCGTACCCTTTTTTTATGCACAATCATCAGGATGAATAGCCCGGGACTAAAAATGGAACCCTCACCTGCTTTAATGGATCAAAAAAATGATTTAAAGGTCCAGGCCCGGCACCTGTGCGGACATGGCTGCCTTGCTCCAATGCTGCTGTTAAATAATCCTTCGCAGCGATAATCGCATCTACAAGGGACTGGCCTAATGCCATGTTGGCCGCAATCGCTGCTGAGAGTGTACATCCTGTTCCATGTGTATTCTGCGTTATGATTTGGGGTGCCGCGAAGATCCTGCTAAATCCCTCAACGTCCATGTAAACGTCATGCATCAAAGGCCCCTTCAAATGTCCTCCTTTTAGTAAAACGGCTTTACTTCCTAAATGCAGCAAGGACGCCGCCGCTTCTAGCATCTCCCCCAGTGAACCGATTTTTCGACCACAAAGTAATGCCGCTTCGTCTATATTGGGCGTCAGCAGATCTGCAGATCTAAAGAGACCAGTCTTTAAAGCTGAGATCGTATCATCCTGAATCAGCCTGTACCCACTTGTGGAAACCATCACCGGATCGAAAATAATGGGAATGCTGGGGTAGTCCTGTAAGGTGCCGGCGATAACTTCAGCAAGCTCAGCGGTGTGTACCATACCAATTTTAATGGCTTTGGGCTGGATATCGTCCAATACTGCCCTGATCTGTCCTTCAACAATCGTTGCCGGAATCGAATGGATTTCCCTTACGCCTAAGGTATTCTGAACGGTTACGGCTGTAATGGCCGATGTACCATAGCAGCCAAGCGCAGCAAAGGTTTTAAGGTCGGCCTGGATGCCGGCACCTCCTCCACTGTCCGAACCGGCGATCGTAAGCACCGGAACATATTGTTCTTGAGAGACCAGACTCATATCGCTAAACAATTATCCCAATCCTTCCAAACCGCCTCATAACCCTGAGCGGAAATCATCGCTGCAATTTCCTGTGCGGAACGTTCGTCGGATATCTCAAACTGTTCCAACGATTGTGGATCTACAACATAACCTCCAGGATTGGTCTTTGACCCAGCACTCATGGAGGTGATGCCGAGTTTTACGATGTTGTTCCGGAATGATTCTGACTCTCTGGTGGAAATAGAAAGTTCCAGCTCTTGATTCAGCAAACGGTAAGCACATATCAATTGAACCAGCTCCGGATCTTTCATCTCCACCTTAGGTTCTAAGCCACCACTAAAAGGTCGTAGTCTAGGGAACGATATGCTGTACTTACTCCGCCAATATTTTTTTTCCAGAAAACGCAGGTGTAAAGCCGTGAAGAACGCATCCGTCCGCCAGTCTTCCAATCCGATTAACACACCCAGGCCAATCTTGTGAATGCCTGCAGCGCCGATGCGATCAGGGGTTTCCAGGCGATATCTAAAGTTTGACTTCTTACCTTTAGGATGATGTTTTTTGTAATCTTCCTGATGGTAGGTTTCCTGATAAACCAAAACTGTATTCAATCCATAAGGTTTTAACGCTTCATATTCTTCCAGTTCAAGCGGCTGTACTTCCATCGCGATATGTGCGAAATGGGGTTTAATCAATTGCAACACGCTTTTGAAATATTCCACATCTACTTTCAGGTTATGCTCTCCGGTCACCAACAATACGTGATCATACCCCATCGCCTTTATGCTGGCAACCTCCTGCATGATCTCAATTGGATTTAGGGTCTTACGCCTTACCTTATTGTCGTAACTAAACCCACAGTAGGTGCAAATGTTGTTACATTCATTAGAAAGGTAAAGCGGTACGTACATCTGGATAACCTTACCAAAACGTTCCAGGGTCAATTGCCTGCTCAATTGGGCCATTTGTTCCAGAAATGGAGTAGCCGCTGGGGAAATCAAAGCTTTAAAATCTTCAAGTGTGCGCTTCTTTGCCGAAATCGCATTTTGCACATCTGTAACGGTCTTGCGGTAAATACTGTCTTTTACCACTTGCCAGTCGTATTGCTCAAAAACGTCAGTAAATTTATTCATCCAGAAAGGAAGTTAATGGGCTGCTTGCAACCGCATGTGAGAAAGTAGGTGCCAGCTTAGCTTCATAGGCCATCCGCCCAGCTTCAACAGCCATCTTGAACGCGCCAGCCATTTTCACCGGATCCGCCGACACGGCGATAGCGGTATTGACGAGTACCGCGTCTGCGCCAAGTTCCATTGCCTTGGCTGCATCCGAAGGGGCACCAATGCCGGCATCGATCACCACGGGTACATTACTCTGATCAATTATAATCTCCAGGAAATCAATCGTCCGCAAACCTTTGTTGCTGCCAATTGGAGAACCTAACGGCATGACAGCAGCGGTGCCCGCATCCTCAAGCCGCTTGCATAATACCGGATCCGCGTGAATGTAAGGCAGTACAATAAACCCGAGCTTGGCTAACTCCTCTGTCGCCTTCAAAGTTTCGATCGGGTCTGGGAGCAGGTATTTGGGGTCTGGATGTATCTCTAGCTTTATCCAGTTGGTTTGGAGTGCTTCACGTGCAAGTTGTGCTGCAAAAACAGCTTCCTTGGCGGTACGTACACCTGAAGTATTGGGTAGCAAGTTGATGTGTGCGGCACCTAGGTGTAACATCAGGTCATCCTCAGCCGTATGGTCCAGGCTGACGCGCTTAAGCGCAACCGTAACGAGCTCCGACCCTGAAGCGAGCAAAGCTGCCTGCATCAGCAACGCATCGCTAAACTTACCCGTTCCGGTAAATAGCCTTGAACTGAATGTTTTATTTGCAATTGTTAACATGGTTTTGTTTTTAGGTGATTTGTATAGGTATGCAGTTTCTGGTTCAAGGAGGCCACTGCGCCACTCGGATCATCTGCATTAGTAATTAACCCGGAAACAGCCAGGCCATAAAGACCAGCCTGCATTAATGCACTGACATCACTGACCATCAGTCCGCCAATGGCTACAACAGGTATGTCAACCAACCGTGTCTGCAGCTGATTCATAATGTGCCGATACCCTTCCAGTCCAAGTAAAGGACTTAAGTTCTTTTTGGTTTCGGTAAAGCGTAAGGGGCCGAGCCCAACGTAGTCTGCACCTTCATCTAACCTTTGTAAGACATGTTCCAGCGTATTTGCAGTGCCTCCGATGATGGTGTCCGGACCAACAATCTTTCTCGCCTCGCGGATGGGCATATCCTGCAGCCCCAAGTGTAAACCATAGGCATCTACCTGCTTCGCAATATCCGGATGATCATTAATGATCAGTTTCGCTTCAAAGGAATCACAAAGCGCCTTGGCAAGTAATGCCTGCTCTTGTATAATTGCTACTGACTGATCCTTTACACGCAGTTGTATCCATCTACAGCCGGCAAGTAGCGCGCGCTCAATTGCTGGAATATGATTTCCAGCAATGTTAGCCTGAGATATGTATTGTAGTCTGTCTATCATACTTCTAAGTCAAAGGTTTATAATTTATTGTTTGTTCGAATAAGCCATACATGTTTCACTTAAGCGCTTAAAGTGATGAACTGGATTGCCCGCGTTGTTCCAGATTGCGCCTAATACCGCAATACCTGAGAAGTTCATTGTTTTAACCTGCTGTACATTACCCGGTTCGATACCTCCTAGTGCAATAACTGCGGGCGGTTCAGAGCCGTCAGGTATTTGAAAATCCAAGGCTAAGCTTGTTTCATAGCCGGGTTTGGAGATGCTATTGAAGACGGGACCGAAAAACACATACTCAAATGCTGTAAGCGCTGGGAGCAGATCAAGACTGTGAATGGAGGTACTACAATGGATGCCTTGCTGTCGCTGATCAACAAAGTAGTCCATATCATATTGTAGCCGCAAAGCCTCAGGAAAATGCCTGCGCTTCAATGCATATTCGGTGCAAAGCAGGTGGTGTTGATGCAACACCAGTTTTGTACGGAAAGCCGGTTCAATATCCTGAAGCAAAGCGCGAAGTTCAGCAACGCTTGCACCCGGCTTACGCAGATGAAACAGACCCATGCCAGCACTAAAAAGCGCATTGATAGTGGCAGCTTCATTTTCCAGCAAATCCGGACTTGATATGACAATAAGCTCCATATCAGCCACCCTGGGTTGCCTTAATGATCATCACCTTATCACCGGAACGAAGTAAATGTGCAGACCATTCTGCCTTGGAAACAAGATTGTGATTCAACGCAACTGCGATACCTTTTGCAGGTAGCTGTGGCAACAACAGGAACAGTTCTTCAATGCTGCAATGTTCCGGGATCTCGAGTGTTTTTTGATTTACGGTTACTTCCATCAGGTATAAAAATTTACACTTTAGGAGTGGTCCCGCAGGAGGAAAGAAAGGCAACACCATAGGTGTTCCATCACTTTTCCCTTCGGCAGTACGAACTGCATCAGGTTCAAAGGGTATTATCTCAGTCCGTTCGGACACCCCTAAAGTTTTATAAATGTATAGAAAATTATTGCACCGAAGCGTTCGTAATAAAAAATTGACGATTAGCGTTTTCTTTATACAAGCGCCTTTGTACTTTGTCGTGATGTATAAGCCATGCAACCATTGTTTTACGCCGCTACATTAATTAGCTTCGTGTTTTAACCAAATAGCTCAACTATGCAGTTCAACATGAAGCGTCTCCTTGCAGGTATAATAGTTGTATTCCTACTTTTACCTGCTTCACAAATCCGGGTACATGCACAGGCAAAACAAGTTGAGGCCCGGACACCGCTAAATTTGTGGGATGATAAACCTGCAAAAGACTGGATGACACAGGCCTATCCCATCGGAAATGGCCGCATCGGTGGAATGATCTTCGGTGGCATAGCGCAGGAACACATTCAGTTTAATGAAAACACTTTGTGGACTGGTGATGAATCTGATCGCGGTATGTACCAGGCTTTTGGTGATATCTTTATCGATTTTCAGGAAGATCCCGGCAACAAAGCTACAGCTGCTGCAGCGGTAAACTACTCCCGCAGCCTTGACCTGGAAAATGCCATGCACCAGGTCCGCTACACAAAGGATGACATCACTTTTACCAGAAATTACTTCAGCAGCTTCCCTGATAAAGTCATGGTGCTCAAATTCGCTGCGAGTAAAAAAGGTGCTTACACGGCCACAATCAACCTTAATGATGAACATGGCAGCAAAACGGCCATCTCCGGCCAAACCATTACCTTTTCGGGCAGCCTTAACAACGGCATGAAATATCAGGCTTCGGCTTTGATCAAACTAGAGGGTGGTTCAGGCAGCATTGTTCCTGATCAGCACGGTGGGTCTGCTTTTAAGATCAGCAATGCAGATGGCTTCACGATCATATTTACGGCTTCCACGGACTTTGCTAATGATCGTAAACTGAAATGGAAGGGAGAAGATCCACAGGAAAAGAACAGAAATGTGCTTGCTTCGGCAGCAAAAAAGAGCTACAAAGCGCTGTTGGAAGCACACTTGAGCGACTATAAAAAGCTGTTTGACCGGGTAGCATTAAACCTCGGCAGCAATCCGGAAGCAAGTAAACGATCTACATCAGAACGGGTACTCCATTATAAAAACACCAGGGACCCTGAACTTGAAGCTTTACTCTTTCAGTATGGACGTTACCTGCTGATCGCCTCTTCACGTGCCGGAGGTTTACCTGCAAACCTGCAGGGCTTATGGAACAACAGCAATACGCCGCCTTGGGGAAGTGACTACCACTCCAACATCAACATTCAGATGAACTACTGGCTGGCAGAACCAACTAACCTGGCAGCGTGCCATATACCCTATCTGGATTACATCAATAGCATTCGCGAGGTGAAGAAGATGCACACACAAAAGCAGTATCCAGGTGTAAGGGGCTGGACCGTGCGTACTGAAGGCAACCCTTTTGGCGGCGAAAGCTTCCTTTGGAATACGCCGGGAAGTGCCTGGTTTGCACAGGCACTTTGGGAACATTATGCTTTTAACAAGGATGAAAAGTACCTTAGAGAATTTGCCTATCCAATCATGAAAGAAGTTGTAACCTTCTGGGACGATCACCTAAAAAGACGGCCAGACGGTAGCTTGGTGGCTCCTTTAGGTTGGTCGCCGGAGCACGGGCCAACAGAAGACGGGGTGTCACACGATCAGCAAATCATTTGGGACCTCTTCACGAACTTTCTGGAAGCGGCTGATGTGCTGAAGATTGACCAGGACTATGCGCAACACGTACGCGAACTTAAGGCGCATTTACTGCCGCCAAAAATTGGGCGCTGGGGACAGCTGCAGGAATGGGAAACAGACCGTGATGACCCTAAAGATCAGCACCGCCACGTGTCACATCTCTTTGCGTTGCATCCTGGCCGACAAATCAACACCATCGAAAGTCCTGCGTTGGCTGAAGCGGCCAGGGTTAGTCTATTGGCTCGCGGAGACGCATCTACTGGGTGGTCCATGGCCTGGAAGATGAACTTTTGGGCAAGACTGCATGACGGTGATCATGCTTACAAAATTATGCAGAACTTCCTATCGCCTGCCGGGGTAGCCGGCACCAACTACAACGATGGCGGCGGAATTTACGCAAACCTGCTTTGTGCGCATCCACCATTTCAGATTGATGGCAACCTGGGCTACACAGCTGGAGTAGCGGAAATGCTGGTACAAAGTCAGACAACTGCAATCCAAATTCTCCCTGCACTGCCTGCAAGCTGGCAAAATGGGTCCGTTCAGGGACTTCGTGCCAGAGGGAATTTTGAGATCACGAACCTGGGCTGGAAAAATGGCGCTTTAACGGTACTTAGCATTAAATCACTTTCTGGCGGCACCTGTACGCTGAACACCAAAAACGCACTGAAGAGCACCAATGAAACTTTAAAAGCAAGACGAACAGGCAAGTATATTGAATACAGCTTCGAGACGAAGCCAGGAAAGGTCTACCACTTTGTGGCCCAATAACCAGCTTTATTACCGTACAGAACTTACTAACGCCGTTCTTTGATGGCGCTGAAAAAAGCTTCCTTAAACGACTCCCCGATTGGAATAAGTTGATTATTCACAAACAGGCTGTTTCCGTCAACGGTGCTGATTTTTCCAAATGGAACGATGTATGATTTATGGACGCGGATAAACTCTTGAGCCGGAAGCTGGGTTTCAAATGCGGTAAGCGACTGATAGGTAATCAGGCGCTGCGCGCTGGTATATACAGATATGTAATTTTTTAGCCCTTCAATGTAAAGGATGTCCCTCAGATCCACTTTAATGTACTTGTTCTTGCTGTCTCCTTTAATAAAAAGATAGTCTGCCACCGGGGCGGGAATGCGCAACGGAACCTGGTGGGTCTGCTCGGACGAAGGATGTTCTTGCAAGAGTGCAAGCGCTTTCATGATACTTCGATAAAATCGATCGTAAGGAATCGGTTTCAGCAGATAATCCACCACATCATGTTCAAAGCCCTCTATAGCATATTGTTCGTATGCTGTAGTCAGGATTACCTTACAGTTACGCCCACAAATCTTAAGAAATTGAATACCGTTTAACTCCGGCATCTGGATGTCGAGAAAAACCAGATCCACTTTACCCGATTGTACCAACTGTATCGCCTCAAAAGGATCAGTAGTGGTGCAGACCAGTTCAAGCGAAGGTGTTTTCTTTATGTATCCCGCAAGGATTTCAGCAGCATAGGCTTCGTCATCAACGGCAAGGCAACGTATCATAAGGTTATCTAAATACAGTTTTAAGTTAATTCAATAATTAAAGTGGTCGCATAATGATGCGAATTTTTTTCAACTTTCAACTCGTGCCGGTCAGGATAAATTAAATCCAGCCGTCTTTGTATGTTTACCAGGCCAATACCACTGGAATGGTCCTTTTGTCCCTGGTTGATCCGGTTTTCAACTTTGAACTCCAGGTGTTTACCTGCCATCGCTAAGTTAATCTTCACGGGATGTTCCGGATCATTTAATACCCCATGTTTGAAGGCATTCTCTACAAAAGGAATTAGCAACAATGCGGCGATCTTCTGTTCATGTAGCCCCTGCTGATGTAATTGCACATAAAAGCCGGGCTCGAACCGCATTCTAAACAAAGCGATATAACTCTCCAGGTATTCAATTTCCCGACTGAGTAACACCTGCCCGTCCGGACTATCCTGAAGTGTATACCGCATCAGATCAGATAGCTTCAACACGGCTTCAGCTAGCCTTTCAGAAACCGGAATGGCAAGCGAATAGACATAGTTAAGTGTATTATATAGGAAGTGCGGATTGATCTGTGACTTCAAAAATGCCAGTTCCGCTTTTTTCGCTTCTTCCTGTAATATCCTGTTGTTCTGTTCTGTTTTAAAAGCATTTACCAATCCCCAGGCCGCTCCGGCAACCACAATATAAGAGGATCCATAATAGATGTTATCCAGAATGTAGTGTTGCATGGTGGTATCGTCCGAATAGTTATGAATGCCGAACACTGCGCGGTATAGTACCTCTTCTATCATATATCGGCAAAACACAAAAACAAAGAATGCGACCAGAATACCAGCAATAAGTTGCGGTACTTTGCCACGCTTTAGAAATCGGGGGTACACCCATAAGTAACAGACGTAAAACTCAATGATCTGAATGAATGACATGGACATTCCGAACGAAACATCATAAAAGCTGACGTTTTCTTTTAGCAAGTAACTTCCATAGCCATATAGTAGCAAAACGGTCCAACATACAACGTGAATGGTTACGATACTGACTTGCTTCATGTTCTAAAACTATCAAAAGATCAGGAACATTCCGCTTTTCTTATCCCAACACCCCCGGTTGCTATACGAACGTGCTTAATCAGATTGGTTAGGCCAATCCTAATGGCTTTGCGGCGTTGGGATAATCTTCCAGGACTTAGGGATTATAAAATTTCTATTTGCCGCGCCTAAATCCACTTTTGAGGCACAAACAAAAAGAAATATGAAAACGAATATCAAAATCTTACTTATGCTGTTTAGCCTGCTTTTTGGGAAGGGTGTTTTTGCACAAACGATGGAAATTGTAGTGGTTGGCTCAGATCACGAAAATAAACCTGGTGCTGAAGACTATGCGATGGTCTCGAGGAAACTTGCCATGTATAAACCTGACATGGTGTTTGGCGAATACCTGGCCCCCGCCGAGTATGAAGCCCTGGAGCCGGGAATCTGGGCCTATGACGGCATGAAAAAAGCTAAAGATTATGTAGCAAGAACCTATACGAAAGTCCCAAAAAACCTGGACAAGAAGATTAAAGAAGCGCAACGCGCGTTAAGCAAGTTTCCCTATTACCATAAAGTCAGAATCGACCTCGCCGCCTGGTACATCATGCAGAGCGATCGTGCAAATGCAGATTATCAGATTTATCTGATTGAGCATGAAATGAAACAGCGTTTTGGAAAGGAGGAATTGGCCTATTATACGGATCGTTTTGGCAACTTGGACAGCTTAAAGAAAGTCCGCCTTTACCGTCCGCTAAGTGAGTATACGAACATCTACTTCCCGTTATTAGCGACATTGAAGCAACATATGATTTATTCAATGGATTGCCAAAAGTACGATCGGCCATGGTCTTTAGCCTGGGCCAAGACGGATTCGGCCTTCAAGGTACTTAGACAGCAAGCGAAAGCAGACAGCAGTTCTGCTGAAGCAAAAACGCTCAGGGCGATTGTCAAATATTCAGAATTGACCGAAGAAGACAAGAAGAACATGACCAAATCACCATACTATAATATGGCACACCCACGATATGCGGTGTTAAATGACGCCTGGAATTTCTATGGCGGGAGCCCATTCTATGGTTGGGCGGGATTTCCGGACCAACACGTCAAAGATATGCTAACACAATGGACCTTGCGGAATGAAGGTATGTGTGCAAACGTGCTTAGACAAGCAAAGGCGCAGGGCGCAAAAAGGGTTGTTGTAGGTGTTGGTGCAGCACACCGGAAAATTATGGAAGACATCCTGTCCAGAGACACAAACGTTAAGATCGTTAGCTATATGGATTTGTAGTGAAGTTCGATGTTGCCCTTTGTTGAAGTTATTTCCGCCAAGGGCAACATAAATTTTATCTGTGCTTTCAGTAAAAAGCCCAGCTTAGTACCAACTGCATCAAAGCCTGATTTATTATTTTAAAGCAAAAACTATAAATTAGGTAAAATTGGTGTTATGAAATTCAATGCTCGTAAAAGCCCTGTTATTCCCATCTTATTTGGGTTTCTTTTGATCCTCGGGGCAATTGGTTCAAAAGACCAATTTTATGTAAGTCTGATTATCCTACTACCCTTAATAGTCTACATCGTTTGGATGTGGTACGATACTTACTATGTTATTGATGGCGGTAAACTATTCTATAAGTCAGCGTTATTCAAAGGTTCAATAGATATTCAAAAAATAAATGAGATCAACAAAAGGAAAACGATTTATGCAGGACCGAAACCTTCTTTGTCCAATAAAGGTATAGTCATAAAATACAACAGGTGGGATGATATCTATTTGTCACCAGCTGATCTCGATAAATTTATCGATAGGCTGTTAAGCATCAACCCTCAAATCAAAATTATAGAATAATTAATTTCTGATGAGATCACCTATTAAGTTCCCGAAAGAATGCTTTGATGCCCTGAACGATAAAATAGATAAAGATTATCAGCGCAAATGTGCAGAAGAAGAACATAATTTCTGAACCGCCGAGACTAACAAGCGTGTGACTGGCCATTTTTGATTTATTTACCACTACAATGTAATCAATATGGTGGTTACCACCATAATTATTCGTGTTTTAAGCATTTAATCGGGTCAGCATGCGCTGCGTTTATGGCTTGCATGCTGACCGTTATCCAAGAGATAAATAGTGCCAGCATTCCCGCGGCGACGAAATACCACAATTGCAACTCAATTCTATAAGCAAAGGAATTAAGCCAATATGTTGTCAGCACATAACTTAACGGCAGTGCGATAAAAACCGCTACAACAACAGGAATTGTAAAATCCTTGGATAAGATATAGATGATGTTTAATTCACTTGCTCCTAAAACCTTTCGAATACCTATTTCCTTGAGTTTTCTTTCAGCGGTAAATGCAGCAAGGCCAAATAATCCTAAGCAAGAGATCAGGATTGCAAGTACAGCAAAATATCTTGAAAGCAAACCGACCCTATTTTCAGAAACATACTGTGCCTGGTAATCTTGATCTAAAAACTTGTAATCTAATGAATATCCAGGATTGTATTGCTCGTAAAAACGTTTAAGGCCGGCGATGGTTGCTTGCTCCTTCCCCGCACTGATCTTCACCATAATTCTGTTCGTATGCTCAGGATAGAATCTGAAGAACATCGGCTGAACAACTTCATGCAGGGACTCAAAGTGGAAGTCCTTAACAACGCCTATAATCTGGTACTCTTTTCCCCACAGCGTAAAGATCTTTCCAATGGGATCGGATAACCGCATGACTCTGATTCCAGCTTCGTTTATGATCATTTTAGAAGTATCGGAAGCAAACTTTGTTGAGAAACTTCTGCCTGCAGCCATTTGAATTCCCAGTGTTTCCAACAAATCTGCATTTACCTGTGCCCGTTGGAACTTTATTACCTCTTTTGGATTTCTACCCTCCCAGGAAAAGTCACCAAAAGTAGAGCTTAGATCCCCTAAAAAATTCCTGTCTATGCTAGAGGCATTTATCACGCCTGGAATTTTTTTGATCATGGATAGTGTCTGGTTCACAGTGGTTTTCACCCGTCCATCTGTTTCAAAGTAAAGGACATTATCTTTCTTAAACCCTAGATTTTTGGATTGCACATATTCTATTTGTTTATAAACTACGAATACCGATACGATCAGAACTACGGAAAGTGTAAATTGAAAAACCACCAATCCTTTGCGTGTAAATAAGGTTGCTGCGGATTGACTTAACATTCCTTTCAGGGCATCGGAGGGCTTGAATCCAGAAAGATAAATGGCGGGGTAACTGCCAGAAATAAGACCAGTACAAACCGTGATGCCTAGCAAAGACCACATTAAGGTCCAGTTAAAAGTTAAGGCCAGCTCCTTCCCGATGATGTTGTTGAACCAAGGGAGCAACATCTCCACACAAATTAAAGCAGCAAATAAGGACAAAAAGGTAAGTATCATTGACTCTCCCATGAATTGCATCATCAACGACTCCCTCCGGGCACCCATTACTTTTTTAATACCAACTTCTTTCATTCTTCTGGATGCTTTCGCAGTAGAAAGATTCATAAAATTGATGCAGGCGATCACCAATATAAAAATTGCAATTAAGCTGAAAAGCCTTACATACTCGATTCTTCCGCCTGTTAACTTGCCATTTTCATAATGGTTGTAAAGATAGCCATCGGCATAAGGCCTGATGAATAAAGATCTATGCTGTTGCCCTTTTGTTAGCATAAAGTCTTTGATTTTAAGGTTAAATGCATTTACATCAGTTCCTTCCTTCAAAACGACGAAGGTATTAGGCCCCATATTTCCCCACTTATGATAATTCGGAGCAGTTTGCAGAAAGATGTCTTGTGTTACCAGAAAATCAAACTGATCAGAAGAGGCCGAAGGTATATCTTTGAAGATGCCGGAGATCAATGCATGATTTTCTTCTTCCATATCTCCATTCCTCCAGGAGATCTCCTTGCCCAGTACATGGGTCGATTGAAAAAGTTTCCTGGCAAGGCTTTCAGAGATGACAATCTTGTTTAATCCTGTAAGCATTAGATCTACATTGCCACTGATTACCGGGTAGGAAAAGATTTTTAAGAAATCAGACCCCACAAATTTACCCCTTGCCTTGATGTTATTGTTGTCCTTGATGGAGATCTTTGACTCGCCTAACCAATACGTTGGAGAGGACATCACCGCCTCTTCAACTTCCGGAAATTCTTTCTTCAGCGCTTCTGCCAGGGGAGCCGATGTTTCATCTGTAGTATTTACAGCAGCTGCAGTTTCACTGTTTTCCATGACCTGGTAAAGCTGCGCACCTTTTTCGTGAAACTTATCCATACGACTTTCATCAAAAACCCACAAGTAAATCAGGATTGCACAAGAAAGTCCGGCAGACAAACCAACTAAATTGATAAAAAATGAGCTTCTATGTTTTTTGAAGTTCCGATAGAATAATAGAAGATGATGCCTTAACATATTTAACAACTTTCATTTTCAGGACCAAAGCATATGCCATGTACAATATGAGCCCTGGTTAAGCGCTAAGCCACTATTTTCTACAAAGGTGTTCAAATTCGAACAGATTGGTTGTTCGTATGTGAACGAAAAACATCCAGAAATACGGATTATAGACCTGCTATGATGTCAGTAGCTTAAATTTCGCCCCTTGTGCCCGCTCCGCTTTGTGCTGGTTTTTTCAGATATCTTGCAAGCATAAACATAAGCATACATGAACTCGCGACAAGCACGAGATACCCATAACTGAGGTTCTGCTGATCCTTTGCCGGAAAAACATCTATAATTTTATAGCTCAGAAAGGACACCAGAATATAAACAATACCCCCAGTCAATCCTCCGGAAATACCGGCATTTTTTGGAAATCTCGTCAGGCAATAGGCGAAATAATTATTATAGGTATATCCGGCTCCGGCATGTATCAGGAATGCAAAGAACAACAGCGTATATAGGTTCGCCACATATCCCAGACTTACGATCATCAGGATAGTAAATGTAAATTGTAAGGCAACATTAATCACCATCTTCTTCAACATCGGACTTTTGATGGTTGCCTTTCCAATGAAACCACCGACCATCCATGCAAAGCCGAGCATCAGGGAACAATAGCCTGTGACTATGGGGCTCATTGCAAATTCATGCTCAATGATAAAAGGACCCGACATGTTGTAAACCATAACCATAGAATACGCCAGCCCCAGCATCACGATCCCGAGTGTGAAACTCGGCGTACTGATCATTTCTCCATAAATCCTGACGATTTTCTTCAGGCGGAATTCTGTAGGTTGACGAATGGTCTCCCCACTGAATACCAGTTCAAGCAACAATATGATGGTCGCGAAGCCTGCAAGAAAGTAGAAATTAGATTCCCAACCGAAAAAAGCCTGTAAATACCCACCAAGAAAAGGTGCTATGATCGGTCCAGCAGACCAGACGATGGTAAACATGCTCAGATAGCTATTCAATTGATCCCCGGTATATACATCAACAAAATAGGCACGTTTGGCTACGACGATGCCGGCGACTGTGATGCCCTGTATAACCCGCATGAGGTAGATGAGGTAAATATTACCAGTTGTAGCAATTACAAAGCAAGAAGCAATGAAAAGGATTAGGGCCGCCAAACTGATGTTGTATCTTCCAAAGCTATCGACGATACTCCCGACGAACAATTGTCCTACTCCATAACTGATCAGGAAAAAGCTCAATGTAAGCTGAACCTGAAGGCTACTGATGTGTAATGCACTACCCATGGAGGGCATGGACGGGATGTATATATCGGTGGCAAAGCCCGAAAGTGGTAACAGGGAGAATGCCAAAATCGTTGAGATGCCCTGGTGCCCTGCTGCAAGGCGCTTGTTGGAAAGTATATTCATGTTGCTAACGAAAAAAGCCTTCCGAATGGGAAGGCTTTTAGAGCGAAAGACGAGATTCGAACTCGCGACCCCGACCTTGGCAAGGTCGTGATCTACCAACTGAGGTTCTTTCGCATGATGTTGAACATCTCCGATGTTCCGGTCCTCAGGTGACCATAAAAAAAGCCGTCAAATCTAACAGCTTTTTAGTACTCAGAGCGGGAATCGAACCCGCACGACTTTTAAGGTCACAGGATTTTAAGTCCTGCGTGTCTACCAGTTCCACCATCTGAGCAGGCTATTAACCTTCTAAATAAACGCCTCCTGGTAGGAAGACATTTAGAGCGAAAGACGAGATTCGAAC